>ORJL010546952.1_pt1 | contig 9999 bp, 8 predicted proteins | sample 1779941 | NCBI WGS metagenome assembly ORJL01 (sample SAMEA104232317, study PRJEB22302) | groundwater metagenome | biome: forest; feature: aquifer; material: groundwater | place: USA | collected 2011-08-07 | depth 5.8 m | reverse complement strand
CCACCTGGCCGTGCGCCGCGGATCGTACTCGATCCCCTTCACCACCGCCTCCACTCCGCGGAGTTCACGCTTGAAATCCACGCTCCGGTTCTTCTGCTTGTGTCCGCCACCGATCCCGCGACTGGTCACCCGCCCGTAGCAGTTGCGACCGCCGGTCTTCTTGCGGATCGACACCAGCTTCTTTTCCGGCTTGCTCTTGGTGATCTCGTCGAACCCGGATATCGTGATATACCGGGTGGACGGGGTCAGGGGACGAAAAAACTTTACGGGCATAAAAGGAACGATGTTAGGTCAATACAATCTTATCCCCGGCCTTCAACGTGACGATCGCCTTCTTCCAGTCCGGGCACTTGCCCGCCTGGTGAGTGCGCTTGCGCCGGGCCTTGCCCCGCACGTTCATCGTCTGCACATCGAGCACCTTCACCTTGAAGAGCTCCTGCACCGCCTGCCGGATTTGAATCTTGTTCGCGCGGCGATCCGCCACAACCGTGTACTGATTGTTGTCGGCCGCCTGCACGCTCCCCTTCTCGGTGAGCCGGGCTGACTTGATTATTTCAAAGGGACTCATGCTATTTCAAACGTAGGCCGACTGTCTCGAACGCGGGGCGGGTGAAAATCAATTTGTCGTAGCGCAACACCTGATAGGAATTCAGGGATTCGCCGGACACCAACTCGATACACGGCACATTCCGGGACGCGATTGTCAGGTTCTTATCCGCTCCCGTATGCACCACCAGAGCGGTCCCCTGCACGTCCAACGCCGCAAGAATGCCGATGAACTCCTTCGTCTTTCCAGACGTCAGTTTCATCTCGTCAACCAGCACCACATCGCCCGCCACCAGACGCGCGCTCAGCGCCTTGCGAAGCGAAAGGGATTTGGTCGCCTTCGAGACCTTCTTTCCAAAATCACGCGGTTTCGGTCCGAATACCACTCCGCCCCCCCGCCACAGCGGCGATGCGAACGAGCCGGCGCGCGCCCTGCCTGTGCCCTTCTGGCGCCACGGCTTCTTGTTCGTCCCGTTGACCTCGCCCACGTTCTTCGTGCAGGCCGTGCCCATCCTCTGGCTGGCTTGGTAGGCCACCACGGTATCGTGCACCGCCTGGGAGCCCTTCCCATTCTCAATCAACGCGAAGGCGACTTCCACCTCGCCAGCGCTGTTGCCCTTAATATCTTTTACGGTCAGTTTCATTAGCACAAGTCGTTACTTACCCTTTGACTTCGCCTCAGCTTTGGCGGATGCCTTGGCTTTAGCCTCAGCCGCCGCCTTCCGCGCGGCTTGCACCGCGACCTTCGGGTACTTCTTAGCCTCGCGGATGACCACGTAATCGCCGCTGGCTCCGGGGATGGCCCCCTTGATCAGCAGCAGATTGTCCGCTGGCAGGACCTGGACCACTTCCAGGTTCTGCACAGTCCGCCGCACCTGCCCCATGTGTCCGGGCATTTTCTGACCGCGCATGACCGTTCCTGGGAACAGGCGCTGCCCGATGGCCCCCACGCGGCGATGCCAGCCTTTGGCGCCGTGCGTGATGTCGCCACCGCGAAAATGATAGCGCTTTACAACGCCCTCGAAGCCACGGCCTTTGGTAACGCCGATCGCATCCACGAAGTCGCCAACCTCAAAGACGTCCGGACCAACCACGTCTCCCGGCTTCACCGCGAGCGTAAAGTCGCGAAACTCACGGATCCGTTTGACGGGAGCGGCCTTGAACTTCTCCAGGTGGCCTACCACAGCCTTTGCCAGGCGCTGCGGCTTCTGATCGTCAAACCCGAGCTGCACGGCATTATAGCCGTCCGTCTCGTTCGTCTTGCACTGCACGACACGATTCGGCCCCACCTTCACCACGGTGACAGACACCATATTGCCATCGGCGTCGTGAACGCGCGTTTGGCCCAACTTTTTTCCTAGCAAGCCGATCATACTCAAATCTTGATTGTGATATCTACGCCGGCCGGCAGATTCAGCTTCTTCAGCTCATCCACGGTCTTCGCGGTCGGTTCAATGATGTCCAGCAGCCGTTTGTGCGTGCGTTGTTCGAACGTCTCCATCGACTTCTTGTCAGAGTGAGGAGACCGGTGGACCGTGAACCGCTCCACGCGGGTAGGCAGCGGGATGGGTCCCGCCACTAGCGCCCCGGTGCGTTTCACCGTCTCCACGATGTCTCGCACAGATTGGTCGATGACCCGGTGGTCATAGGCCTTGAGGCGGATGCGAATGCGTTGTCCAGTCATATAGAGAACAGGTCGTCAAATTTTAAGTGCGTGCAGGCTTCGGTTTGGCCGAGTCCATAATTGTCGCTAAAATCGCGGCGGGCACAAGATCAAAACAGTACGGCTCCATCGAATAAGCGGCGCGACCCTTTGAAAGGGAGCGAATCGCCGTGGCGTAGCCGAACATTTCGGCCAGAGGAACATGCCCGTGAAGGATCGTGCTGTTGCTTTTCGCCTCGATGCTCACGATGCGGCCCCGGCGGCGGTTCATGTCGCCCAGCAGATCTCCCTGATACTCCTCAGGCGTCGTACACTCCACGTTCATGATCGGCTCCAGCAGAATTGGGCCCGCCTTCCGTACGGCTTCCTTCAGCGCGAAAATGCCCGCCATCTTGAACGCCAGCTCGCTCGAATCCACCTCGTGATAGGTGCCATCGACAATGGCCACTTTCAAATCCACCATCGGATAACCCGCGAGGCCCCCCCCGCCGATGGCCTCGTTAATCCCGTCGATCACCGGGTTGATGTACTCTTTGGGAATCGCGCCCCCGACGATCTTGTTCTCGATCTCGATCCCCTTGCCACGCCCGTTTGGCTCCAGGGTGACACAAGCGTGACCATATTGGCCGCGTCCTCCGGACTGCCGGATGAACTTGCCCTCGCCCTCGGCGAACTTGGTCACCGTCTCGCGGTAGGCGATCTGCGGCGCGCCAGCACTGGCTTCCACTTTAAACTCGCGGAACAACCGATCGCGAATAATCTCGAGATGCAACTCGCCCATTCCCGCAATAATCAGTTGCCCCGTGTCGATATTTGTAAAAACCCGGAACGTGGGGTCCTCTTCCGCCAACCGTTGCAGACCCTCGCCCAGCTTCTCCCGATCCGCCTTCGTCTTCGGCTCGACGGCCATGGAAATGACCGGCTCCGGGAACGTCGGCGGCTCGAGCAAAACCTCCAAATCCTCGTCACACAACGTGTCCCCGGTCGTAATGTTCTTCAGACCAACCAGGGCCGCAATATCACCCGAATACACGCTATCCACGTCGATGCGCTTGTCCGCCTGAATCATCATGACCCGGTTCACCCGGTCGCGCCTGCGCGTGCGCGGGTTGTAAATCATGTCGCCCTTCTTCATCTGGCCGCTGTAAACGCGGAAGAAAACGAGCTTTCCAACGAAGGGATCTGACCAGAGCTTGAACGCGAGCGAGCAGAACTTGCCACGGTCATCGGCCGGCACCGTCACATGAACCTGCGGATCGTCCGGTTCCAGACCTACGGCGGAAGGAATATCCAGCGGGGACGGCAGGTAATCAATGACGGCATCGACCATCGGCTGAACGCCCCGCTTCTTGAAGGCGGACCCGCAAAGCACGGGCACAAATTCAATCTTGATCGTCAAGCGGCGGATGGCGCGCTTCAGCACGTCGGGTGCGATGGGCTTATCGGCGATCACCAACTCCGCAATTTCGTCGTCCTTGTTGGAGACCGCGTCAATCAACTCCGCCAGGGCAATGCTCGCGCGGTCTTTGTATTCCTCGGGGATGTCCACCACGTCATAGCGCACACCCAAATCGTCGTTCTCGTCGTAGATGATCGCCTTTTGGTTGACAAGATCGATAACTCCGCGCAGGTAGTCCTCCTTGCCGATGGGGATCACAACCGGGTAGGCATAGGCCCCGAGCTTCTTGCGCATCTCGCTGACCGCATTCTCAAAATTGGCGCCGATGCGGTCCATTTTGTTAACGAAGGCGATGCGCGGGACGTTATACTTGGTCGCCTGGCGCCAGACTGTCTCGGACTGCGGCTGCACGCCAGCCACCCCGCAGAACACCGCCACAGCGCCGTCCAGAACACGCATCGAACGCTCCACTTCGGCCGTAAAATCAACATGGCCCGGAGTGTCGATGATGTTGACCCGATGCGGAATATTGTCGTAGAGCTTGGTGAGTCCCTCGCTCTTCTGCGTCCAGTAACAGGTGGTCGCCGCGCTGGTGATCGTGATCCCGCGCTCCCGCTCCTGCTCCATCCAGTCGGTCACCGTATTGCCGTCGTCCACATCGCCCATCCGGTGGATCAAGCCCGTGTAAAAGAGAATGCGCTCGGTCGTCGTCGTCTTTCCAGCATCGATATGGGCGGCAATCCCGATGTTTCGGGTATGCTCCATCGAGTAACGCCGGTTCGGCGAGTTGACTGGCGATCTTTCCATCACGGATTCCATTCGCTCTTCACAGAATAAAAACGCCCCGATTCCAATCGGCCCTCGGGGCGGGTTTCAAAATTAAATTGCTACCAACGGAAATGCGCGAATGCCTTGTTAGACTGCGCCATCTTGTGAACGTCATCGCGTTTCCGGATCGCGCTCCCCTGGCCCTGGTACGCTTCCATGATCTCCGTCGCCAGGGCTTCCTTCATCGGGATGCCTTTGCGCGCGTCCGCGTAATTGACCAGCCACCGCATCGCCAGGGAGACCTGGCGGTCCGAGGGCACTTCCATGGGCACTTGATAGGTCGCGCCGCCCACACGCCGCGGCTTCACCTCAAGACGGGGCTTTGCGTTATCCACCGCTCGTTGGAGAATCTCCAGCGGGTTCGCGGTCGGATTCTTTGTAACAATCTGATCGAACGCACCGTACACAATGCGTTGGGCAGTGCTCTTCTTGCCCGAGATCATCACCATGTTCACCAGACGCGAAACCAGCGTCGAATGAAACTTCGAGTCGGCGATGACGGGACGCTTAACAGCTTGACGACGTCGTGACATACAAAAAAAACTATTTGGCTGCGGCCGCAGGGGCCGCCTTGGCGGCCTTGGGCCGCTTGACGCCATACTTCGACCGGCTCACCCGCCGTTTCTCGACACCGGCCGCGTCCAGCGTGCCGCGGACAATGTGGTAACGCACACCCGGCAAGTCCTTCACGCGACCCCCGCGCACCAGCACGATCGAGTGTTCCTGCAAATTGTGTCCCTCGTCAGGGATGTAGGCGATGACCTCATAGCCGTTGGTGAGGCGCACCTTCGCCACCTTTCTCATGGCCGAGTTGGGCTTCTTGGGCGTGCGGGTCATGACCTGCAAACACACGCCACGCCGAAAGGGAGCGTTCTGCAACGCCGGCGCCTTCGACTTGTACTTTAGTTTCATTCGCCCTTTTCGGACGAGTTGATTAATTGTCGGCATCGCAACGAATTAGTTTTGCCCGGTTTTGGTCGGTTTTCCGCACCCTTTGGCAAAACGGAGTGCGGATAATAGCAACTGACTTCTGTGTTGCAACAAGTATTTCAACAAAATCTCGTTCCGGCTGCAACTCTATCCAGCCAATGGCTCTTCAACCGCTGGCGGCGGCGTCTCTTCCGCCGGCGCGGACTCCGCGGCTACCTTTACTTCCACATTCCGATGGATGCTGTAGCCCGTTCCCGCCGGAATGATGTGACCCATGATCACGTTCTCTTTGAAACCGCGCAAGTAGTCCACTTTGCCCATTGTCGCCGCCTCCGTCAAGACCCGTGTGGTGTCCTGGAACGATGCCGCGCTCAGGAAGCTCTCCGTCTCCAGAGAGGCCTTGGTAATGCCCAGCAGCACCGGTTGCGCCTCCGCGGGTTTGCCGCCCATCTGATCCACGCGCTGGTTCTCTTCTTCGAACACGATCTTGTCCACATGCTCGCCCCAGAGGAACACGGTGTCGCCCGGCTCTGTGATGCGCACCTTGCGCAACATCTGACGCACGATGATTTCGATGTGCTTGTCGTTGATCGTCACACCCTGGAGGCGGTAAACCTCCTGCACCTCGTTCACCAGGTGCTCCTGCAGCTCCTGGGGTCCGCAGACGTCCAATATCTCATGCGGGACAACGGGTCCCTCGGTCAGTTGCTGGCCCTTCTTCACGAAGTCGCCCTTGAACACGATGACGTGCTTGCCGATGGGAATAAGGTGTTCCTCTTCCACGGCGGTCTGCGCGTCTTTGATCAGGATGCAGCGCTTGCCGCGCACCGACGGCCCGAAGTCCACGACACCGTCGATCTTCGAAATCTCGGCCGCGTCTTTCGGACGTCGCGCCTCGAACAGTTCCGCCACCCGGGGCAGACCGCCGGTGATGTCCTTGGTCTTGGACGTCTTTCGCGGCGTCTTAGCCATCAGAGTGCCCGCCACGATGCGGTCCCCCTCGCTCACGACGATGTGAGCGCCCGAGGGGATCGGATAGCTGGCGCTCGCCTCGCCCTTCTCATCACGAATGATGACTTGCGGATGCAAATCCTCCTTGTGCTCGATCACCACCATGGCCTCCTGGCCCGTGGTTTCATCCATCTCCTGTTTCATCGTCACGCCCTCGATGATGTCGTGGAACTGCACGCGCCCCGCCTTCTCGGACAGAATCGGCACGTTATACGGGTCCCACTGCACGAACGTGTCGCCCTTCTTCACCCGCGAGCCGTCCTGAACAGAGATGACCGCCCCGATCACGACGACGTGATTCTCCATCTCACGCCCGTCCTCGCCAAGAATGGAAACCGATCCGTTCTTGTTCAGGACGATGCTGTTGCCATCCTCGAGCTTGACCAGGCGCAATTCGTTGTAGCGGACCACACCGTCGAATTTCGCCTTGATCTGAGGCTGCTTGAACACTTGCGACGCGGTGCCGCCGATATGGAACGTGCGCATGGTCAACTGAGTGCCAGGCTCGCCGATCGACTGGGCGGCAATAATGCCGACCGCCTCGCCCATCTTCACCAGACCGCCGGTCGCCAGGTTGCGCCCGTAGCAGCTAATACAAATCCCATGCTTGCTCTCGCAGGTCAACACCGACCGGATGCGGACCTTCTCAATGCCCGCCGCTTCGATCTCCTTCGCCTTGACCTCGTCGATCTCCTCGCTGGCCTTGATCAGTTTACGCTTCGCATCCCGCGGGTCCACCAGGTCGTCGCAGCCGAACCGCCCGATGATCCGCTCGCTGAGCTTGACCACCTCGTCCTCGCCTTCGTAGATCGCCTGCACCCAGATGCCGTTGCTGGTTCCGCAATCGAGTTCCCGCACAATGACATCCTGCGATACATCGACCAGCTTCCGAGTCATGTAGCCCGAGTCCGCCGTTTTGAGGGCGGTGTCCGCCAGTCCCTTGCGCGCTCCGTGGGTCGAGATGAAGTATTCGAGCACCGACAAGCCCTCGCGGAAATTGGACAAAATCGGTTTCTCGATGATGTCGCCGGAGGGTTTGGCCATCAGCCCTCGCACGCCCGCCAATTGACGCACCTGCGCTTTGTTGCCGCGGGCGCCGGAATCAACCATGAGCCACACCGGGTTGTACTCGCGCTTGCCCTGGTTGATCTCGAGCGTCTTGAGCATCACGTTTGAGATCTGGTCCGTGCAATGAGTCCAGATGTCGATGATTTTGTTGTAGCGTTCGCCCGGGGTAATGATGCCTCGGCGGTACTGCTTCTCAACCTCATCGATCTGATGCTGCGCGTTCTGAATCTCCTGGCCCTTCTCCTTGGGGATGATCATGTCGTCGATCCCGATCGAGATTCCGGCGCGGGTTGCCTCGCGGAACCCAAGTTCCTTGAGCCGGTCCAGGGCGATGATCGTCTTCTCGTGGCCGCAAATCTTGTAGCAGTTCCAGATCATGTCGCCCAACGCCGCCTTGCCCATGATCTTGTTCGGGAAGCCCATTTCCTCGGGCCAGACCTCGCTGAAAATCACGCGTCCGACCGTGGTTTCGATCGCGCTCTTTACCGCGTCGCCAAACACCGTCTTGCGGCCCCGGTCGGGGTTCGCCAGGCGAATCATCTCGTGCGTGTGCACTGCGCCGTCCATGTGCGCGAACATGACCTCCCCCTTCGACCCGAAGAGCTTCAGACGTTTCTTGCCGGGAGAAGTCCCGATCTCACGCGGCTTGGCCGTGATGTAGTAGCAGCCCAGCGTGATGTCCTGCGTGGGTGTCATGATGGGCTTGCCGCTCGACGGGCTGAAGATATTCAGCGGCGCCATCATGAGCAGGCGCGCCTCCATCTGAGCCTCCACGGATAGCGGGACGTGGACCGCCATTTGGTCACCGTCAAAATCCGCGTTGTACGCCGTGCAGACCAGCGGGTGAATCCGGATCGCCTCGCCTTCGATGAGCACCGGTTCGAAGGCTTGGATGGAAAGGCGGTGCAGGGTCGGCGCGCGGTTTAGGAGCACAGGGTGGCCCTTGGTCACCTCTTCCAGGATATCCCACACCTCGGGCGACTGCCGCTCGATCATTTTTTTGGCGGAACGCACCGTGTGAACGTAGCCCAGCTCCTTTAAGCGCCGGATGATGAACGGCTCGAAGAGGACCAGCGCCATCTTTTTCGGCAGACCGCACTGGCTCAGCTTGAGTTCGGGCCCGATGACAATCACCGAACGTCCGGAGTAATCCACGCGCTTGCCCAGCAGGTTCTGGCGGAAGCGTCCGCTCTTGCCCTTGAGCATGTCGGACAAGGACTTGAGCGCGCGGTTGCCGGCGCCCGTCACCGCCCGGCCATGACGGCCGTTGTCGAACAGCGCGTCCACCGCCTCCTGCAGCATGCGCTTCTCGTTGCGGATGATGACCTCCGGCGTCTTGAGCTGGAGGAGGTTCTTCAACCGGTTGTTCCGGTTGATGACACGGCGATAAAGATCGTTCAGATCCGAAGTGGCAAAGCGTCCGCCCTCCAGAGGCACCAACGGGCGCAGGTCCGGAGGGATGACCGGCAGGACTGTCAGGATCATCCACTCGGGCCGGGTTTTGGAACTTAGGAAGCCTTGCAGGAGCTTGATTCGCTTCGCCAGTTTCTTGCGAATCTGCTTGCTCTTGGTCTCCGTCATCTGAACCTGCAGCACCTCGATGCTGTTGGCCAAATTGACGTTCGCCAGCGCGTCGCGCACCGCCTCCGCCCCCATCTTGGCGGTAAACGCATCCTGCCCATAGGTCTCTCGCGCTTCACGATACTCCATCTCGCTGAGCAACTGGTGCGCCTTGAGCGGTGTCGTCATCGGATCGATCACCAGGTAGTCCTCGTAATAGATCACGCGCTCCAGGTTGCGCGCCGTCATGTCCAGCATCAGGCCGATGCGGGAAGGCATGCACTTGAAGAACCAGATGTGCGACACGGGCACCGCCAGATCAATGTGGCCCATCCGCTCGCGGCGGACGCGGGAGAGGGTCACCTCCACGCCGCACCGGTCGCAAACCACTCCGCGGTGCTTGATGCGCTTGTACTTTCCGCATGAGCACTCCCAGTCCTTCACGGGACCGAAGATACGCTCGCAGAACAAACCGCCCTTTTCCGGTTTGAATGTGCGGTAGTTGATGGTCTCGGGGTTCTTGACCTCACCCTTGGACCAGGACCGAATGGTGTCCGGCGAGGCCACAGCGATGGCCACATAGTCCACCAGATTGACCTTGTCCAAACCCAGCAGTTCACGCGCGGAATCTTTGCTGTTCATCATACGATTTGCAGATAATGCGGAGGCAGTTGTCAAACACGGATCAGGCCAGCATACCCAACGCGGCCGGGGCCGGCGGCTGGTCCGCCGGATTCGTGTAACCCACCTTCACGTCCAATCCCAGGGATTGCATTTCCTTTACCAACACGTTAAACGACTCGGGCACCCCAGCCTCCAGCGCATTGTCACCCTTGACAATGCTCTCGTAGATGCGGGTGCGGCCCTGAACGTCGTCGGACTTCACAGTCAACAGTTCCTGCAGGCTGTAAGCGGCGCCGTAGGCCTCCATGGCCCAGACTTCCATTTCCCCGAACCGTTGTCCGCCGTACTGGGCCTTGCCGCCCAGCGGTTG
>ORJL011578789.1_pt1 | contig 10002 bp, 11 predicted proteins | sample 1779941 | NCBI WGS metagenome assembly ORJL01 (sample SAMEA104232317, study PRJEB22302) | groundwater metagenome | biome: forest; feature: aquifer; material: groundwater | place: USA | collected 2011-08-07 | depth 5.8 m | reverse complement strand
CTTGGCGCGGATGCTCGCTGAGCTGTTCTGGCGCTTTATGCTGCAGGCTTGGGTGATCTCTTGAAGGTCAGGGCTTCTTTTCGGCAGGGATCGCATCCAGAAAGCCCTGCAAATCCGGCGATGTGATGGCTAGCCGGTGCGCGCGGCGCAATACCCCTTCATCAGACAACCCCTGCGCCAGGGCCGCCGCCCCCACGGCCTCAAACCCAAACCGCACCTCCAGAGCGTCGATCAGCGCCGCCCGCAACGCCTCCACTTGTCCCTCTTGACGGCCCTCTTGGCGGCCCTCTTGGCGGCCCTCTTGGCGGCCCTCTTGGCGAGATTTCTCTAGCAAGATCACCTCGATCGGTGACAGTCGCGTGTCGATTGTCATAGTTTCTTTAGACTCCTCAAAGCTAGACAATCGTGCCGAAGAGATCGCGCGGTGCTCTCCGCGGGCAGGGCGCGGTGCGCCCAACGCGCCGCTTTGGATGTTCGAGCGCGTGCAGCTCATATGAACGCGGGTGTTCCCCGCAGATTGCACGCATTCTCACGGTTGAAGTCAGGCCGTTCGGAACCTCAGAATCTGTGTGAATCCGCGCGAGCGGCCCGCGGAGGAGAGCCGGCGCGATCTCTTATGACGCGCGGGCAAACCCGCGGGCAAGACTTGCGTCATCGAGCGACAGGTGGGACCTTCCCGTATGAAAACAGTCGCGATCGTGGGCGCGTCCGCCAACCGCGCCAAGTACGGAAACAAGGCCGTGCGCGCTTATCTGCAGAAAGGCTATCGGGTTTATCCAGTCAACCCGAAGGAACCCGAGATTGAGGGGCTGCCGGTCTATCCGACAATCTCGGAGGTGCCGGCCCGTCCGGATATTGTGAGCGTCTATCTGGCCCCCACCCTCCTGCTAAAGGCGCTGCCGGACATTGCCGCCAAAGGGTGCGATGAACTCTGGCTCAACCCCGGGACCGAATCGGACGAGGTCCTGGCCCTCGCGGCCACCCTCGGCCTGAACGTGATTCAGGCCTGCAGCGTGGTGGGGATCGGCCTTTCGCCCGAGGCGTTGTAAGCCCCTTCCACACGCCGCGATACCAACAATCCGCCGCACAGATCCCGCATGAACCTTAAAGAGGCATATGAGTTAACCACAGAGAGAGCAAAGCTCACAGAGAGAACGGATTGTGGAGGAAAGTCGCCACATTGGCCGATGACCCGCCGGGTGGCTGCGAGACTCATCCGGATAGGGCGCTAATCCATCCTCTTTGTGATCTTTGTGAGCTTTTGTGGCCATTCCATCTGGGGTTTCCAGAATGAATACACCCGATGAACTGACGAAGGCCGCCGCTGCGCTTGGCATTGGCCGGCACCGCCGCCACATTTTCTTGTGCGCCGATCCCACCGAGGCGAAATGCCGCACGCGGGAGAGCGGCCTGGCGTCCTGGGAATACCTCAAGCGCAGGCTCACCGAACTGCGGCTGAGCGGACCCGAGGGGCTGGTTTATCGCACCAAGGCCAACTGTCTGCGCGTCTGTGTGCGCGGGCCGATCGCGGTGGTTTACCCGGAAGGAGTCTGGTACCACTCCTGCACTCCGGACGTGCTCGAGCGGATCATCCAGGAGCATCTCATCGGGGGAAGGATCGTGGAGGAATGGGCTTTTGGCGTGAGACGTGAGGCGTAAGATCTACTCGTAGCGGAGTGATTCGATGGGGTCCAGGTTGGCGGCTTTGTAGGCAGGATAAGTGCCAAAAACGATGCCCACAACCGAACAGATGATCAGACCGATCGCCACCCAGTCGAAGGGAATCACCGGGGTCACCTCCATGTAATACGCGGCGACGTTCCCGCCGGCGATGCCGAGCAGCACGCCGATCACACCTCCCACCTCGCAAAGCACAATCGCCTCCATGATGAACTGGATCATGATGTTCCTCTTCTTCGCTCCCACCGCCCGCCGGATGCCGATCTCGCGAGTCCGTTCCGTCACGGAAACAAGCATGATGTTCATGATCCCGATTCCCGCGGCCAGCAGGGCGATGGAACTGACCACGGCCACCCCTACTCGGACGGTGAGTGTGAAGCTCTTGAACTGGCTGATCAGGGAATCGTTCGAAAAAACCTCAAAGTCGTCCTCCTGCCCAGGCGGCACCTTGCGCGTTGTCCGCAGAATCCCGCGAACCTGTTCCACCGTGTCGTCATACGCCGCCTGACTCTCGGCTTGCACGAGGATCGAGAGACTCCGCCACCAGCGTCCGTAACGGTTGAGCCCGGTGGTGACGGGGATGACGCCGAAATTGTCCTGCTCACCCCCCAAGGCGGCCCCTTTCGACTCCAATACCCCCACCACGGTGTAGCCGATTCCCTCGTACTTCACCCGTTCTCCCAGAGCGGATCCAAAGGGGAAGAGGATTTTCGATAGGCCGGCTCCCAGCACACAGACGTCATGCGCCCCGTCCACATCCGTCTCCGTGAGGGGACGCCCCTCCGCAACAACCCAGTTGCGGGCCGGGAAACACCCGGGCGTGGCGCCGATGAGGTTCACATTCGGCGGGGTCTTCTCATAGCGGGAAGTGGCCTCCCCGGTCCACATGTAGGACTCGATGCCAACCGTACGGGCCAGAGTGGCCCGTTCGGCGACCAATTTGCCTTGGGCCAGTGTGATGTTCTTGCGCCGCCAGAACTTCTCGAAACCCTCCGGTCCCCCGAAATAGACCGCCGGCCATTTGCGCACTTGGAACGTGTGGCTGCCCAACTGGCTGAGTTCCTGCTCGATGTTGTTCTGGAGAACTCGCATCGCCGTCATCACGACGATGATGGAGAATACGCCGACCAGCACGCCGAGCAGCGTCAGGGCAGAGCGCAGTTTATGGGAGGTCAGCGCTCCCATCGCCATCATGAAGCTCTCATGAACCTCGGCGCGAAAAAGATTGCCAAAAGTACGGCGTGACGCTTTTCGATCCCCGTTCAACATGGTGGGTTCCTATTCATTCCTCAACGCGTCCACCGGGTTCATCCGGGCCGCCCGCCAGGCGGGGAAAAACCCAGCGATCAGGCCCGTGATCAGCGATACGAGAATCGCAATCCCCACGATGCCAACGGACATGACGGCGGGCATGAACCGCGCCATGACGAGGGTCGTCGGCCAGGCAATGGCCAGACCCAGCAACCCGCCGCCCAGACAAATGGTCGCCGCCTCGATGAGGAACTGGAGCAGAATCGTGCGGCGCTTGGCGCCGATGGCCTTGCGGATGCCGATCTCCTTGGTGCGCTCCGCCACCGAGACAAACATGATGTTCATAATGCCGATGCCTCCCACAAAGAGAGACAGACCCGTTATAAAAAGGCCCACCATGGCGATCGTCCCGGCCACGCGGTCAAAAGTCTTGATAAACTGATCCTGCTGGTTGATGGCAAAATCATCCCCCTCGCCCGGGCGCACATGCCGGATCTTGCGCAGCACGCCCCGAATCTCCTCGCGCGCGTCCTCCAGTACGTCCAAGTCCCGCGCTTTGACCTGGATCTGGTAGTCCGGGAAATTCCAGAAGTGGCTGGTCAACTGGCCGATCGGGATAATCACCTGGTTGTCCAAGCTGAAGGCCCCCAGGAAGTCTCCTTGCTTTTCCAGCACGCCCACCACATCGAAGGCATGCCCCCCGACGTTGATTCTGCTGCCCAGGGGCGTCTCGTCCTTGAACAGGTTCGTTGCCGTCTGCGAACCCACCACGCAGACCGGACGTCCGCCGTCAGACTCCGCGCTGGTGATGAAGCGACCCTGGGCCACTGTAACGCCCGCCGTGTACACGAACTGGTCGGTGGTCCCGATGACGGTCACGCTCGATGAGTTACGGTTCTTGAATTTGACCGCCTCCCGCACCTCCACGAACGGCGCCACCGCCCGGGCGAGGGTCAATTGATGGCTCAACTCACGCACCTGGGGCAAGGTAATCTCGCGCCGTTTCTGCTGCTTCATCCATTCCTCATGCGAATTGATAAACCAGTCAAACCGTTGGACGTAAAGGACGTCCGTGCCCAGCGCGGAGATGCTCTGGGTGAACCCCCGGTTGAGCCCCTGGATGGCCGTGGCCATGAGGGTGACCGTGACAATGCCGATCACGATGCCCAGCGTGGTCAACCCGGCGCGCATCTTGTTGGCCCGGATCGCGTCCCACGAGATCTTCAGGCCCTCAACGAATTCGTATTTGATCAGCATCGGCTCCCGGCGTGCGTCCTTCAGTGTCGTTCCACTGCCTCATCGCTGGCGATGAGCCCATCGCGAATGCGGATGATCCGGCGCGCGTGACGGGCCACCTCTTCCTCGTGCGTCACCACGATGATGGTGTTGCCTTTGTCGGCGAGTTCCTCGAACAGAACCATGATCTCCGCACCCGTCTTCGTGTCCAGGTTCCCGGTCGGCTCGTCCGCCAGAAGGATCGACGGGCGGTTGACGAGAGCGCGGGCAACCGCCACTCGCTGGCGCTGGCCGCCGGACATCTCGTTTGGCCGGTGGTGAACCCGGTCCGCCAGACCCACATTGCGCAAGGCGTCCATCGCCACCTCCCTGCGCTCCTCCGCGTTCACCCCACCGTAGATCAGCGGCAGCTCGACATTATGGAGCGCGTTCGCGCGCGGGAGGAGATTGAATGTCTGGAAGACGAACCCGATCTCCTTGTTCCTGACCTCGGCCAGGTCGTTGTCATCCATCTCGCTGACATTGATGCCGTTCAGCTCATAGGTCCCCTCGGTGGGGGTGTCCAGGCAGCCAATAAGGTTCATGAGGGTCGATTTGCCGGAGCCGGATGGTCCCATAATGGCGACGTACTCACCCCGGGTAATGCCCATGGAAACCTCACGCAGGGCGTGGATCGTCTCCGCACCCATTTGGTAGCGTCGCGAAATCTTATCAAGGCGAATCAGATTCATATCACAAGGTGCTGGCGGTCATTGGTTCCGGCCTCAACGAGGCAACAGACGCGGGAAGATCCGCAGGCGGTCTTCCTCCGACGACACAACTTACTTTTCATCCTTCTTCTGCTTGTCCCCTTCGCTCTTCGGGCTGCCGATCTTGATCTTCTTCCCCTCTTCAAGCTCGCGGCTCACGGCCTTGTAGCCACCGGAGATCACTTCCTGTCCCTCCTTCACGCCTTCGGTGATTTCCGAGTAGGCATCATCACTTATGCCCCGTTTGACAGGGACCATTTTGGCCGCGTCGCCCTCCTTGAGAAAGACCACCTCAATCGGCTTGGGCGCGTCACCCGGCTTCTTTGACCCGCTCGCGCCGGCGGTGTTCGTCGATGCGGAAGTATTCGTCGAGGACGCGGCCGCTACGTTGGTGGAAGCGTTGGTGGAAGCGGAGGGCACCGCTGCTTGCGCGCCCGGGCTATTGGTTTTTGCGCTCGCGCTATTCGTGGCGCCCGCCTTCGCCGCGCCCGCCGCACCCTTCTTCTTATCGCCGCCAGTTTCCTTCGGAATGCGTGTGGTGACGCTGGCGATCGGCACCGCCAGAACATTCGTCTTGGAACGTGTTTCAATCTCGGCCGTAACCGACATGCCCGGACGGAAGGTTTCCTTCTCTTGAACTCGGATCTTCACCTCGAACTTGGTTGCCTCCTGGGACTGTCCCCCACCCCCGCTAGCCATTCCTTTGGAGGAGTTGGCGATCTCGGTTACCACTCCCTTGAATTTGCGGTCCTTATAGGCATCCACCTCGAGGCGGGCCACCTGCCCGATCCCAATCAGCACCACGTCAATCTCTCCAATATCGACCCTCGCCTCCATCTCGTTCAGGTCGGCGATGCTCATCACCTCGGTCCCCGCCATCATCGCGGTCCCGACCACTCGCTCCCCCAGTTGAGAGACCAATCGAGTCACCGTGCCGTCGAGCGGGGAGACGATCGTCGTCTTGCTCAAATCCTCCTCTGCGCGAGAGAGAGCCGCGGCGGCCATCTCCACCTGGTGAACGCTGCTCTCCTGCTGCGCTTTGGCGATTTCGTAAGAAGTCTTCACGTCCAGGTAATTCGAGTCGGAAACCAGCTTGTCCTTGAGAAGTTGCTCGTACCGTTGGAACTCCGACTCCGCCTTCCTGAGGCTGGCCTCGGCGGTTCGTTTCGCCGCCAGCGAACCCTTGTAGTTCGCCTCGGAGGAATTCCGAGCTGCGACGTAGAGATCGGGCTTGATCTTCAGCAGCAAGTCGCCTTTCCTCACCAATTGCCCCTCTTTGACAGGCAGCGCGATGAGTTCACCGCTCACCTCCGGGCTGATCTTCACCAGCAAGACGGGCTGAATGCGGCCATTGGCGGTCACCAGCTCGGTCATGTTGCGGCGGCTGACCTTCTCGGTCTGAACGGTGATCACCACTTCCCGCTTGTGCAGATAGGCGAACGCCCCGAGTCCCCCCAACGCCAACAGGATCACGACCAGAATGATGATCTTATTCCGCTTCTTCGATTTCGATTTCGCGTTTGACATGTCAGTTGCTAATTAAGACACCCTATCCGAGAATTTGTTTCATTTATAAGAAACCGCCTTCTTTGTAAGCAGCCCTGCGGCCGCCGCGCGCTCCGCTCCAGCCGACTCATCGGGCGAAAGGCCGGGAGAATGCTCCTACCCTCCGAAGGCGCTGCGAATCGCCACTCCCACCCCGAGCCAGAACCCGGTCCAGGCCACCCAGAATCCGATGATCCATGCGGCTGCCTTGCCGAATCCGACCCCGGACAGCTTGGACAGCCCGATCGACTGTATCAGCAGCGCCCAGAACGTGAACACGTCCAGCGCCGCCAAGGTGCCGTGGAGCGCCTTGTTGGGATCGAACTCGGGAAGGAACAGGGCCAGATTCGCGCCCGCGAAGATGCTCCCCTTGATGAGGATCAGCATCGTTCTCACCATTGAATCCAGAATCGATATCATGTTCGCCAAGCCAGCGACTTCCACCGCCTTCATGTAGCCGAAATCGGCCTTGAGAATCTTCGTGCCCACCAACCAGAGGATCAGAGCCCACCAGAAGGGTGATGCCAGCCCCACGAAGACTGGCGCCACAAAGACTCCGATCTTCGTCGCCATGCCCCCGAACTTCTCGGCCACAGCACGCGCCTGCTCGGCCTGCTCCTTGGTCATCTTGCCAGCCTCCACCTGTTTGTCGATCGGCTTCGTGGAAAGCTCCCGCAGTTGGCTCTGGATTGATTCCTGCGAAAAAACAAGCCAGCTTCCGATCCATGCCACGAGAATCAGCAGTAAAGCGGGCGTAAGCCAGTTGGCGGTCGATGGCGGACTTGCCTTGACCTCCTCGAAGAGGTCGCCAGGCGCGGCGAGCACATTGACGAGGCGGGTTCCGAGTGAACTGGGTGCAAGCGGTTCGAGCGGGGCCCCAGGTTGGGTTGACATATGCGGTTGATCCATAAATCACAACGGTTCGGCGTGCTTTACGACTTGAATGACAGCAAACTGGGGAAAATGGCTCGCAAAGTCAAGGGAAGAGACCCGTTCCGTGTACCGCAGCCGGCGGTGTGTTCGCAACCGTTCGGTTCGCCGCTACTTGCCCGACACCGTAGCGTGAGTGCGCATCCAGAGCAGGTCCACGTTGTTCGCCGCAACGGGCATGAATTCCCACTTCTTGCTCTGGGTCCCTACTTGCTGCGAGCGCAGTACTTCGGAACTGCGCCAGCGATGGATCTCCGCGTGCCCATCGGCGAAGGTCACTCCTCCAGATCCCCCATGATAGCCGGCGGGAACATTAGGGATCTGATTGGCCGCCATATCGATAGCGAATTCCCCATCATCGATGCTGTCGTCACGCTCATCGACGAACACCATCGCGTCGCTGGGAGAAATCCCGGTGACGTCACCCTTCTTTCGGAACGTCCGGTAACCGTCATTCCAGGGCTGGGTGCGAAAACCCATCCAAACGCTCATGGAGATCGTGCGCACCAGCTTGTAGGAAGCTCCTCCTTCCTTCACCGCGATCTTGCTCGCCATGCACCGATAAACGTCCGCGGACTTGGCGTACGGCCCCAAGGCGCCATATTTCGGGTCCAGCAGATAGACCGTGTTGGTGTTGTCTGTGTTGTTGGCCTGGCGCGGGTCCAGCCAACCGGTTACCCAGTTCCCTACGTTCGCGACGTGGGCCTGCATCTCCGTCCAGTAGTTGCCGGCGATAAGGTCGTTGTTGTCGTCCGAGTACATGGCCCAGGCCACCTGCACCTGCTTCAGATTTCCCATGCAGTGAACCGCAGTCGCCTTGGCTTTGGCCTTGGCGAGCGCCGGCAAGAGCATACCCGCCAAAATGGCGATGATGGCGATGACCACGAGCAGTTCGATCAGCGTGAAGCCCCTCTCGCGAACGGTCAATGGAACGTCGTTTTGGGGCTGAATCGGTTTCAAGCCATCCATATGAGACTCTATTGGAGCCAAAGGCGCGAAGACCGCTGCACCACGGCCCGTGCCATCCGGCTCATTTCTTGGGTTCACGGCACTATCGCATGGGGCGTCAGGGAGTCAAGTTCCGCCTTGCGTCAGTCTCGCCCCGGGTTGGTTCAGTTTTGGCTTTGCACTTTCGGTGGCCCGTCTTAGCCTGCCATGAGTGACAGCAGAAACATTCAAGCCGGAAACCCAGGAGGCGCTCAAGGCCTATGAGAAGTACGTGGTGTGCCTCGAGAAAACCTCTGAGGACTGCAACGCATCGATCCTCTCGCTGCTCGAGAAGGCCATAAAGGCCTATGAAAACCGTGGCCCGGGACTGCGACACGGCATCGCCCTCGACAAACACATCACCGTGATTCTGAGCCAGTCCGACTCCGATCTCCCGTTTTGCGCCATCTACTTCAACCTTCACACCCCTTACCACAAGCGAGGCACGGCCAAACCCGCCGGCGCGAAGGAGAAAAAGAAAGAACAGGGCGACGCCCACAACCGTTAGCCGTCGTCGCGCCACCAACGCCCTATTCCTCCCGGACTTCGTCACCGATTTGCGCCTCCCCCGTGATGATGTTCGCCACCACATTCCTGCCGCTCGACCATCGCGTGATCCGCACCTCCCCCACCCTCACGTTCTCACGATAAATCCCAAGCCGCTGCTCCACCGCCGGGGCTGGATTCAGCGAGAAATCCAGCACCACAAACCGCAGCTCCGTGTTCACCGAGATGACGCGCCCGCTCGGGACCTGGATGGGCGTGACCAGCGGATACCGGGCCTCGCCTTTGCGCGCCGGGGCGGGCGAGGGTGTGGTGGCCTTGGTTCTCTCTTCCGGAAGCCTCTTGGGCGCCGCCTTGCCGGGCCGGGCTGAGCCAATCGTTGCCGCCCGCCCCTCACGGCCACTCGAGGTTTTCTCCGGCCGACCGCACCCGCCCAGGGCCAACCCCACGATCAGGAGGGCAGAGCAGGACCCTCTGGCGACCGCAAGCCGAGCGGCCAAACGATTGCGCTTTGAGTCACTCATTCCCGGATCCCTGCAAACCTGTTTTGTCCTTGATCAACTCCCATCGCTTCTCCCAGTCCGCCCAACTCGCGGTCCAAACCTCCCCTGTGAGCGTGGTCCTCGCCTTAGGCAAGAGAATGGAAACCGGTTTCAACTCGGCGCGGACGGCTTTCTTGTCCCCCCAACGCAACAGCGCCTCGATCAGGTTTAACCGATTCTCGGGAAACTCCGGGGAGATCTCCGCCGCCCGCTGCAAATGCTCACGGGCCTTTTTCCGACTCCCGACGCTGGCTGGCCAACCGGGGGCATCAAGGTAAAGCAGCCCGAGGCACCGGTCCGGGCCAGCGTAGTCGAATGTGGCATCCAGCTCCCGTGCGGTCTTGAAGGCGCGCTCCATTTCAGTGACAAGTCTCAACGCCCCAAATGTTTTAGTGCGGGCCAACTGTCCCAGGTTCATCCCCAGATAGTAGTGGCCCGCTGCGAGGCTTGGCTCCAGGCGCACAACTTCCCGACAAGAAGCAACCCCCTCCATGGCGAGGACGGCCCGCTGAGTGTCGGTGGGGGAGAATTCGGCCCAGTCAAAACACGCCCGACCAAACTGCCATCCGGAGGCGGCG
>ORJL011580618.1_pt1 | contig 10003 bp, 10 predicted proteins | sample 1779941 | NCBI WGS metagenome assembly ORJL01 (sample SAMEA104232317, study PRJEB22302) | groundwater metagenome | biome: forest; feature: aquifer; material: groundwater | place: USA | collected 2011-08-07 | depth 5.8 m | reverse complement strand
GGTACCGCGCCCGGCTCGTCGAGGCCGGCTGGCGCATCGGGCAGGTCCTGGCCGCGCACGGCGCCCTCGGGCGGTTCGGCGTGGACTTCGTGGTGACACGCAAGGGGCACGGGCCGTGGCAGGCCCACGCCGTAGAGGTCAACCTGCGCATGGGAGGGACCACGCCCCCGTTCATGGCGCTCGAGTTCCTGGGCGGCGGGCACCTGGACCGCGAGACCGGCCTCTACATCGCCGCCGACGGCCGGCCCAAGTACTACTACGCCACCGACAACCTGAAATCGCCGGCGTACCGGGGCCTTCTGCCCGAGGATCTGCTGGACCTGATGGTGGAGTACGGCATGCACTTCCGGCACCAGGGGCCCACCGGCGTCCTGTTCTTCATGATCGGCGCGCTGTCCCAGTTCGGGAAGCTGGGGGTCACGGCCATCGCCAACAGCCTGGACGAGGCCGAGGGGCTCTACGAGAACACCCAGGAGATCCTGGACAGCACCGTAGGCGCCACCGAGGACACGTTCGGAAAGCCTCGCTCGCTGTTCGAGGCGGACGCGCCGCGGATGGTGTAGGGCTACCGTCTCACATGAACCACTTCTTCTGGCGGTACACGGCATCGCCGAAGTCGCGCATGAACTTCATGTCTTCCTCGTCGAGCGGGCCCTTGTGCACGGCAGCCATGTTCTCCCGCAGCTCGCGCTCGCTTCGAGGAGCCGTGAGGGCGGCATGCACGTGTGGGTTCGAGAGGACGAACCGGTAGCACTCCCCGGCCGTCGGAATGCGTGCGCCCTTCGGCCAGCCCTTCGGTCGGCGCAGCAGCGCCGTCCAACGTGTGGCGGTGTAGCTGATGACGCCCGGGTTGTGCCCGGCGAGATGCGGGAACACGTCCCGTTCGGCCCCGCGATGGGCTGCGTTGTAGCGCAGCATCAGGGCATTCAGTTCACCGCTTGAGGCCAGATCGCCCAGGAAGACGCGGTCGTGGCAGGAGACTCCGACCGCACGGACCTTCCCTTCCTCTCTGAGCTTCAACAGGGCCTCGCGAACCCTCGGCGTGAGCTCGGCCGGCTTCATCACCCCCATGAAGAGGAACACGTCGATGTAGTCCGTGCGGAACTGCCGCAGGCGCTTCTCGAACGCCTTCCGGACGTCCTGAGCCCACCAGACATAGTTGTAGGCGCCGGTGACGAGCGCGAACTCGTCTCGGCGCGATCTCATCAGCTCCCGCAGCGCGGGTATCATCTGGATGTCGAAGCCGTAGGCGAAGAAGAGGTTGACTCCTTCCTCCGCGGCGGCATGCACGGACTTCCTGCCGGGGAAATAGGACGCGGAGAGCCCGAGCGGCGTGACGCTGACTCCGGTGCTGCCGAAGGGCCGAAGCTGGAATGCAGGTGACATGGCGGACTCCCTCCGTCAGCCGAGGAACGGCATCAGCCTCCGCGAGACGCCCGGACGCTTCCAGAGGATGTACGCCCCGGCCAGCACCACGGCGCAGACGTTCGCGGCCACGATCGACCAGGTCGGCAGCAGGGGACGTATCGGGCCGGTGAGCAGGGCCACCGCGAGGATCGTCACGAAGAACCCGGCCACGATCGTGAACAGCGACACGTACGCCCGCTCCGGGTGCCTCTCGGCCTGGTTCACCAGCCAGGTCACGACGAGTCCGATCGCGAGCGACAGGGCCAGGTGGAGCGCGTTGTAGAGGAGGATCGCCGTGATGTCGGGCTGGGACGGGAGCCGGAGCACCGCCGGATCGCGGAGCCCCCGGAACACGGCCTTCCCGAGGAGGTCCACCGTGTAGAGCGTGCCCCGCGCGGCCAGGACGTCGAACGCCGCGTAGAAGGCGGCGACGCCCACATACGCGATCAGGCCCACCACCACCCCGTCCCGCACCGTTCGGTTCTCGGGCGCCATGCGTCCTCCGCGGCTGAGTGGGATCTCGCTCCGCTCAGGGTACGGCCCTGGCCGTTGCGGGAGCAAGTCGTGCTTGCAATATGCCGTGAATGCATGCATAATGACAGCATGAGCAAGACCATGACGATCCGTGACGTACCGGACGAGGTGCGCGACGAGCTCGCGGCTCGGGCCGCCCGGACTGGCCGGTCGCTGCAGGAGTACGTGCGCGCGCGCCTGGTGGACCTGGCGAGCCGGCCGGACGCCGAGACCCTGCTCGCCGACGTGCGGGCCCGGAAGCTCACCACCGGCGCCCGGCTCTCGCCGGCGGCCATTCTCGCCCACCGGGACGCGGACCGCCGGTGACCGTCGTCGTAGACGCGGCGTTGGTGGTGGCCGCGCTCGTCGACAGCGGGCCAACCGGGACATGGGCTGAGGAGCTGCTTGCGTCCGACGACCTGGCCGCGCCGCACCTCATGCCGGTGGAGGCCGCCAACATCCTGCGCCGGGCGGCGCTCGCCGGAGACATCTCGGCGGACGTGGGAGGGCTTGCGCACGCGGACCTGCTCGCGCTTCCGGTGGAGCTCTTCCCCTATGGCCCCTTCGCGGTCCGGGCCTGGGAGCTACGGGCGAACGTCACGACCTATGACGCCTGGTACGTTGCCCTCGCCGAGGTCATCGAGGCGAAGCTGGCTACCCTGGACGTCCGGATGAGCCGGGCGCCGGGACCTCGATGCGCGTTCCTGACGCCGCCCGAGCGGGGTTAGCACGTCTTCCTCCGCTCCCCCTACTCCCCGTTCTCCGGGAAGAGCGTGGGCACGTACTCGTGAAGCATGTTGCGCCAGGTGGGCCAGTCATGGTGCCACTCCGGGCCCCAGGAATCCACCCGGTTGGGGATGCCCTTGGCCCCCAGCACGTGGGCGGCCCTCCACGATTCGCCGATGTCCTCGGCGTGCCCCTCGCCCGAGGCCAGGAGCACCCAGCGCTCACGGAGTCGGGCCAGGTGCTCTTCTCCCTGGAACTCGGGGAGCCAATGCAGGGGCGACGCGTACCAGAAGTCCGCGGTCGGCGGGGCCCTGAGGAAGCGCAGCAGGTCGTAGGTGCCGCTCATGCACAGAGCCTTGCTGAACACGTCCGGGTAGCGGCACACCGCGGCGAGAGCCTGGAACGCCCCGATGGATGCGCCGGCCGTTACGATCCCGAGCCCCTGGGTCCGGCAGTCCCCCCAGATGAAAGGAACCATCTCCCGCCGCATCCACTCCTGGAACTGGTTCATCACCCACATGCGGTGCTGGGGTGTGCCCTCCTCGGCCAGCATCGTCCGTCCGGCCACGCTGTCGCAGGAGTAGACCTTGATCCGGCCCTGCTCGAGGTACTGCCCCAGCGTGGCGATGACCTGGAATCGCTCGATCTCCTCGGCATCGCCTCCGGCGGTGGGGAAGATGAGGAACGGCATGCCGAAGTGGCCCCACCGCGTGACGGTGACCTCCTGCCCCATGCGATGGCTGTACCAGCTCGGGCGCTCTTTCATGGCCTTGCCCCTGCGGGTTCGGCGACCCGCCACTGCTGGATTCTCTCGAAGAAGAGATCCGTGAAGGAGTCCACCTCGTGGGGCGGGAAGAGGGCAGCCACCTTGCGGCGCACCATCTCCTTGGCGTCGCTCGTCCCGAACCACTCGTGGGTGACATCGTCGAGGTGCGCCAGGTGCTTGGCGCAGAACTCCTCGAACGCTTCGGTATCGAAGCGCGACCGCGCCAGGGGCAGGAGCGCATCGAGGCGCTCCCGGAGCGTCATGTCCTCCTCGACGGCGTCGAAGAACGGCTGCCAGTCGAGCTGCTTCACCTTGCGGCCGGTGGCGGCGGCGAAGGTGGCCCAGCGGATGTTGGCCTTGATGAGCCACGGGAAGTGGTAGTGGAGCGACGTGACCTGGGAGTCGGGGCAGGGGTTGGCGAAGTCGATGGGGTGCCAGGTCCCTTTCCTGTGGAGGAGCTCGCACGAGTTGAAGTCCCACCCGAAGAACGCGTTGATGACCAGGGTCATCCCGTACACCAGGGAGCGCTCCTCTGCCGTCATGAAGGCAAGGGCCATGGTATACCGGTCGTGGAGCGGGGCCTTCGGATCGTACAGGATCACGTAGGTCTGCGGACCCAGCCCGATGCACCGCACGAACCGGTCGGACGGGTGGACGGCCGCCTGCAGCGTCATGACCAGCTTCCCGCTCTGGTCGTACGCCTCGCGGAGGGCCGACTCGTCGTCCAGCTTGGTCACTGCGCGCCAGCCGCCCCCGTCGAAGGGCTTCATGAACAAGGGGTAGCCGAGCTTCTTGCCGATGGCCCCCAGGTCGAAGAGCCGGGCGTAGGTCTTGAGCGTGTACTCCAGGTCCGCCGCCGGCTCGTAGGAATGGGGAGGGATCAGCCAGGTCTCGGGGATGGGGAAGCCCAGGCGGATCATGCCGGCGTACGTGGTCAGCTTCTCCATGGACTGCACCGCCCACGGGTTGTTGAACACGTAGACATCGTCCATGAGCACGGCCTTCTTGATCCACTCGCGCCGGGGGTGGTACCAGTGCGTGAGCCGATCGATGACCAGGTCGTACCGCTTCGGCTCACGGATGTCGAAGGGGTCGATGGTCATGCGCTCCACCTGGAAGCGCACCTTGTCCCGGCCCATGGGCACAGTCAGGTCGAGCCGCTTCAGGATCTCCGTGAATGCGATGGGCCAGCATAGGTCGGCGCCCAACGAGAGCCCGATCCTCTTGGTGACGGTGGCCATCGTTTCTCCTATTCGTAGACCAGCCAGAGCGGGCCCGGGAAGAGCCACGACAGCCCCTCCCGCAACCGATCTCGCCAGTTCTCCCAGTTGTGCCCGTCCCTCGCCTCCGAGAACCGCACCTCCATCCCCGTCTTCTGGAGGATGGGGACCAGGGATCGGTTCTCGTAGATCAGGGACTCGTACATGCCGCAGCTCACGAAGACCCGCTGGCTCACCGCCGTGGGATGCTTGCGGAAGCGGTTCACGAAGTCCGCGATGGGGTCGAAGATCGGTCCGCGGCCGTGCCCACCGATGTCGGAGAAGGCGAACGACCCCGATTGGAGGAGCAGCCGGCCGTAGAAGCCGGGGTACTGCACCGCCGTAGAAAGGGACGCCACGGCGCCCAGGCTCGCCCCCATGAGACATCTTCCCTCGGGGGTCGCCAGGAGGGGCAGCTCGGACTCGAGCTGGGGCACGAGCTCGTGGGTCAGATGGCGCGCGTGGGCCTCGTTCGCGCGGTACTGCTCCATGCGCTCCGGCGGGTGCATGAGGGCCGCGACCACCCCGGGCACCTCGAGGCGGTGGATGAGGTTGTCCAGAACGGTCTTGATGCCGGCGTACTGGAGGTAGTCGCCGCCGTCGTGGATCAGCAGGAGCGGATAGCGGCGGGTCTCCCGGAACCGGGCGGGCCGATAGAGGGTGATGCGCCGGGGCCCGCCGAGGGCTGCGCTCCGGAACACCCTCTCCTCGAGCGTCCCCTGCGGCGCGAAGGGATCGGGCCGCGTCCACGCCGGCACCTCGTACCCGCTCCCGTGGGCCACCGAGTTGGCGCCGAAGGGGTCCCGTGCCTTGTGGGCGTTGAGGGGGTCCTCCAGCCACTGCACGTCCCGGCCGCGCGTCACCTCGAGCTTGTACTCCACGCGGGATCCCTCGGGCAGCTCCAGCACGTGGTACCAGAGGTCGGTGCCCGGGCCCCGGTGCAGGGGCTCCGAGCTGGTCAGGCCATAGACCCAGTGGCGGAGGCGCACGTCGTCGGCCTCCCCCCGGAACACGAAGGTGACCTTGTCCCCTTCCGCGATGGGGACCTGGTGGCGGCCCAGCCACGCGTCGATCACGTGAGGGGAGGGTGTGCTCCCGCGGATCATCTCCGCGATGGCCAGCCCCGTCACGTCCGGCAGGGGCGCCGGGGCCTCGGCAGTGGACGGGACCCATCTCATGCCGCGTCGCTCCAGGGCTCGGCCCATCCCCCGTGCGCGAGACGGCGCGCGCCGTGCGCGTGCCAGCGCCCGTCCCAGTCCAGCCGCGTCCCTGGGTCCAGCACGACGCATACGTCCGGGGCGAAGCGGCGAGCCATGCGGGAGACCTTGCCGGGGTCGTCCAGCCGCAGTCGCGCCGACCCGTGCGGGAGGGCCACCAGCCCGGGGAAGAGCCCCAGCCCCACCTCTCCCAGCTCCGCGTGTCCCGGGCCCCAGGGAGGCGCGTCGTGGAACAGGACGACCTGGTGGGCGAGGGCCATGGCTCCGCCGGAACAGGCCACGACCGTCTTTCCACCCAGGAGCTGGTCCACCCCGAACAGGCGCAGTCGGTTGAGGAGGGCGGGCACATGTCCCCCTTCCACCACCACCCCCCGCGCCGGTTCCAGGGCCCGCCGGATCTCCTCCCGGTGGCGACCCACGGGGGCCCTCATCAGCGGGTCGTACCGTGCGTAGAACGCGCCCCTCAACTCGACGAGGCGCCGCGCGTGGTGCCGGTCCAGCTCCCGGACCGCCGCCAGCGCGTCCTCCCGTTCGGGGTCCAACACCATGGGGTCCCCTGAGAGCTTCTGGAGGTCGATCCACGCGTCCATCGTGCGCGCCAGCCGCACGTTGTACGCGCGGCGCACCGCGCGGACATCCTCCTGGAGCTTCCGGTGCGCCCGGGCGAGCTCGGGGTCGTCCCTCCAGACCTGCTCGGCCCGTCCGTACAGGCGCAGGTTGAAGGCGCCCGGCCCGAGCGAGTCGCGCAGGCCGGCGTCCTCCCCCTCCCACTCCTGCCATCCGGCGGTGACGATGGCCACGGGCCCGGGCTCGCCGAGCCCGGCGACCGCGGCTCGCACGTCCGGATTCGGTCGTTGAGGCCCCAGGAGGACGAACCGGGCGGGACGGGCGGTCACCGGGCCCGGACCTTCACGACCTCTCCCACCGTGTTCAGCATCGAGCGGAGCTCGTCGTAGTCGGGGTGCTTCATCCGGACCCACGCGTTGGCCATGTACCCTGCCTCGACGGGCTGGGTCGGGGTGCCTTCCGCGGGGAGGTGCGCGTCCATGACCCACTCGCCGAAGCGACGCTGGATCTCGTCCAGGCCCTCGTAGCCCGCGATCACTCCGTCCCGGTCGGGGCGCAGCGCGATGATCCCGGCGGAGAAGCGGCGCGAGGCCTTGCGCACGGTGCGTCCGTACAGCACCGCCATCGCCCATTCCTTGTAGATGTCGATGTCGTTGGCCGCGGCGTAGAGGTCCCACGTGCGGACCCCCGGAGGCCGGCACCCGATCTCGGAGAACTTCAACCCCTTGGGGCCGAAGAACCACTCCATGTGGGTCGCGGAGGTGTCGATGCCCAGCAGGCGGTTCACGCTGCGCCCCATCTCCAGGACCGGCTGATACGCGGGCGCGCTCTCGATGCGGTTCGTTGTGATGAACTGCGGGGAGATCCAGCGCGCCCTCATGGCTTCGAGGACGTTGGGGAAGTAGTGGGTGATGAACTCGTGGGCCACGCTCCCACCGATGGTGATGGTGTCGAAGAACGCCTCGTGCCCCTCGATGAACTCCTCCACGGCCACCTGGCCCCCCCGCCCCACGTTCGCCCGCTCGAGGGCCCCGCGCAGAGCGTCGTCGGAATCGACGCGCTCGGTGCCCGAAGCGCCGGCGGCGGAGCGAGGCTTGATCACCAGCGGGTAGCCGGTCCGCCGCGCGAAGGCGAATACGCCCTCGGGGTCGCCGCTCCCCAGGGAGGCGGCGCACGCGATCCCTCCCTGCCGCAGTACCTCCTTCATGGCGGGCTTGTCCCGGCACAGGAAGGCCGTCCGATGGGACGTTCCCGGGATGCCCAGCCTCTCCCGGGCGTCAGCGACCGACAGCACGTGGGCCTCCACGGTGGCCTCCAGACGGTCCACGCGGAGGCGCCCGTGGATCCACCCCACCACCCGTACCAGCGTATCGACGTCGACCACGGTGGGGACCTGCTCGTAGTGGGACAGCCAGCGCCGGAGGTCTTCGTCCAGCGCCTCCCTGGGCCGTTCCCCGATGGCTGACACGTTGGCTCCGGCCTGGGCCAGCCCCCGCACGAACTCCTTCTGGTTCGCGGGGAAGCAGGGCTCGACGAACACGACGTGCATGCCGGCTCCGTTGGCAGCGAGAGGGGGGGAAAGAAGATAGATGACGGAACGCCCCGGCGGTACCGGACGCGCCCACCCTCCGGTACCTTGTGCCTATGCACGACGTGACCTTCGTGGCGCCCTTCTTCGCCGAAACCACCTTGCGCTTCGTCGCGGCGCTGGCGCGGCTGGAGGGCGTTCGCCTCTCGCTGGTGAGCCAGGATCCGGCGGACCGGGTTCCCGCCGAGATCCGCTCGCGCCTCGCGGACTTCGTCCAGGTCTCCGACGCGCTGAACTCCGCGGTGCTGGGGCATGCCGTGGAGGATCTGCGGCGCCGCAGACAGAAGGTGGAGCTCCTGCTCGGGACCTTCGAGGAGCTCCAGGCTCCCCTTGGCCAGGTCCGGGACCACTTCGGCCTTCCCGGAATGGGCGCCCAGGCGGCGGAGAACTTCCGGGACAAGTCCCGTATGAAGGACGTCCTGGGCGCCCACGGCCTGCCCTGCGCCCGGCACGCCCTCGTCCGTTCCACCGGCGAGGCCTCGGCGTTCGTGGCCGAGGTGGGCTTTCCGGTCATCGTGAAGCCGCCTGCCGGGTCCGGGTCGCGCGGGACGTTCCGCATCGCCACCGAGGAGGATCTGGCCAGTGTCATGAGCCAGATGCCGCCCACCCCGGAGCGCCCCACGCTCGTCGAGGAGTTCATCGTGGGGGAGGAGCACTCCTTCGACTCCATCGCCCTGAACGGGCAGGTGGTGTGGCACTCGATCAACCATTACTTCCCCTCGGCCCTCGAGGCGCTCCGGGAGCCCTGGATCCAGTGGTGCGTGCTGCTGCCCCGGGAGGTGGACGACCCCCGCTACGACGGGATCCGCGCGGTCGCCGCCCAGGCGCTCCAGGCCCTCGGGATGCGAACCGGCCTGAGCCACATGGAGTGGTTCAGCCGCCCCGACGGAAGCGTGGCCATCTCCGAGGTGGGAGCCCGCCCACCCGGGGCGCGCTTCGTCAACCTCATCTCCTGGGCCCACGACTTCGACCTCTTCCAGGCGTGGGCCGAGACCGTGGTGTTCGGCCGGTTCACGCCCCGGCCCCGCCCTTATGCCGCCGGCGCGGCCTACCTGAGGGGACAGGGAAAAGGCCGCGTGCAGGCGGTCCGTGGACTGGGGGAGATCGCCCGGGAGCTGGGGCCGCTGGTCGTCGAGGCCAGGATGCCCAAGCCGGGCCAGTCTCCCTCGGGCACCTACGAGGGCGAGGGGTACATCATCGTCCGGCATCCCGACACCGAGGTGGTGAAGGATGCTCTCTGGAAGATCGTGACCCGCGTTCGGGTCGAGATGGGATGAGCGCCATGAACGTCCTGATGATCTCGCCAGGCTTTCCCAAGGAGATGCAGTACTTCACCCGGGGGCTCGCCAACGTCGGAGCCAACGTGGTGGGGCTCGGCGACCAGCCGGAGAACGAGCTCAGCGAGATCGCCCGCAAGGCTCTGTCGGCCTATCTGCACCTCGGCTCGTTCCAGGACGAGCACGCCATCGTGAGGCGGGTGGCGGACTTCGCTTCACGCATGCCGATCCATCGGGTGGAGTGCCTCTGGGAGCCGTACGTGATCCTGGCCGCGCGCATCCGCGAGCGCCTGGGCATTGCGGGGCTCACGGTCCAGCAGACCATCCCGTTCCGGGACAAGGAGATCATGAAGCGGGTCCTGGACGCCGCGGGGATCCGCACGCCGCACCACTACAGCGCCACGACCGTGGCCGGGGTGGTGGAAGGCGCCGAGACCGTCGGGTATCCCGTGATCGTGAAGCCCATCGCAGGCGCTGGGTCGGAGAGCACCTACAAGGTCCGCAGCCGCCAGGAGCTGGACGCCATCCTGCCCGCGCTCCGCCACGTCACCGAGGTGAGCGTGGAGGAGTTCGTCCAGGGTGACGACATGACGTTCGACACCCTTTGCGTCGGGGGGAGGGTCCGGCACTACAGCATCTCGACGTACATCCCGCGCGCGCTCGTCATGAAGGAGAACGAGTGG
>ORJL011261394.1_pt1 | contig 10003 bp, 10 predicted proteins | sample 1779941 | NCBI WGS metagenome assembly ORJL01 (sample SAMEA104232317, study PRJEB22302) | groundwater metagenome | biome: forest; feature: aquifer; material: groundwater | place: USA | collected 2011-08-07 | depth 5.8 m | reverse complement strand
CTAGTGCTGTGTCACAGCGGTTTTGACACGTGTCATTGAGAGGCCCAGGTTTGGCGGCCATCGGCGCTGGTAACCTGCAGGCTGAAGCAATCTCCTGGTGGCGCGCTGAGATTGCTTCGCTATCGCTCGCAATGACGTTGGCCATTTCCTCTGTGATAGACCACTAAAGCCCTAGAGCCATCGGGCTGAGGCAACGAAGCCCACCAAAGGGGCTGCCAGGGCACCGCTGGCTTTCCTTTCGTTTGGCTGCCGATCCTGCCAACTATCCTGGGTGGCTGCCACCGATCAACACCTTGTGCCGCGGGTGGTAAAACTTGGAGTGGTCTTTCAGCAGGGGGATAGCCTGGAGCTTGCCTCTTTGCCCCAGCTTTTCCAAGCGCTCGAAGATCTGGCACCAGGCGCAGTCGCGGTCCGGGTGCACCTCGCACTTTCCGTCCTTGTAGCCGCCGCAGGGGCCATTCACCAGGCTCTTGGCGCAGGCGGTGATGGGGCAGACGCCGGCGGTCAGGCCCAGGAGACAAGCCCCGCACTGCAGGCACAGCTCCACGAATTCGCCGGCGGCCCCCTCCCGGCCCAAGAACATGGTGTTCAGGGCTGGATACACCGGCTTCTCGGTGTGGCGCACGACCGTCTGGACCCCGTAGCCGCAGGCCATGACCAGGATGCAGTCGGCCTTCATGACGAGCTCTGTGTTCCACTTGAGGGCCTGTCCGGTGGACTCGTCGCAGGCGGTGGGGGCCACCATCCAGCCGCTCACTTGTTTGCCCGCCTGAGTTAGCTTTTCCACCATATCCAGGACCTCGGGCTTGCCCCCGGTCTGGCAGACCGCGGGACAGGTCCCGCAGCCCAGGACGTAGACCGCCCGGTCTCCCTCCATTTGCCGGAGAACTTCCTCCAGAGGCTTCTGCTCGGTAATCATGTACATGGAACTGCCCTCCCCTCTGACTCCCCCCGGTCGTGCTTGATTGCGCTTGGTCGTGCCTGATAGTGCTTGATTGTTCGATAGTGGTTCAATTGTTATTCAATGGTTGTTCAATCGTAGATCGGCCCGCGGAGCTCTGCTTCCCTGTTCCTTCTCCTCGTTCTCCGTTCCCTCTTTCGCCGCTTCATACTGGCCCCATTCCCTACAAGCGGGACCGCGCCCCAAACCCTAAGCCTTGTTCCTCGTTCCTTGTTCCCCGTTCCTACCGCACCCGCGCCTCGTATTCCTCCTTGAAGTGCTGGAGGGTATCCACGAAGCAATTGGGAGCAGCCTGGCCGAGGCCGCACAGGGAGGCCAGGGCCATGACTTCAGCCAGGTCCTGCAAATTGGCCAGGTCCTGGGTTCGTCCCTGTCCTTGCGAAATGCGCTCAAGGGTTTCCGCCATCACCAGGGTCCCTTCACGGCAAGGGGCACACTTGCCGCAGGACTCCTCCACAAAGAACTCGGCTGTCCCTAGCGCAACGTCAAGGACATCGCGCGAGGTATTGTAGACAATGACGGCGCCGGCGCCTAAAACCGTCTCAAAGGACAGAGGGGTGTCAATGCGGGAACTGGGGACAACCCTGCCAGAGGCCCCGCCAACCTGGACCATCTTGACATCCCTGGCGCCAGCCAGCCCTTCCACCAGGTCACGCAAGGGCGTACCCATGGCCACTTCATAAACGCCCGGCCTCTCTACGTCCCCGCTCACGGAGAAGACTTTGGTCCCGTTGCTCTGGTCGGTTCCGAGGCCCTTAAACCAGTCGGCCCCTCGCGCCATTATTCGAGGTACGTTCATGAGCGTTTCGACGTTGTTGATGATGGTGGGCTTCCCCCAAAGCCCCTCGGTGGGAGGAAACGGTGGCCGGAAGCGAGGCTCACCCCGCTTCCCCTCCAGGGACTCCATGAGCGCAGTCTCCTCGCCACAGACGTAGGCCCCGGCTCCTTCCAAAATGTCGATACGGCAGTCTATCTCTGTCCTTTCGTCCACTTGGCGGATGGTCTGGTGGAGAGGTCCCAGGAGGTAATGGTATTCGCCCCGTAGGTAGATGAAAGCCTGCCGAGCACCGGTCGCATAGCAGGCGATGGCTATGCCCTCTATCAAGGTGAAGGGGTCATGCTCCAGGATATACCGGTCCTTGAAGGTGCCCGGCTCTCCCTCGTCGGCGTTGCACAGGACGTACTTCACGTCGGCCGGGGCCTTGCCGGCTAGCTCCCATTTGAGGCCCACTGGGAAGCCAGCGCCGCCCCGTCCTCGCAGCCCCGATAGCTTGATGGTGTCCACGACCTGGGACGGGGACATCTCTCTGGCCTGGTTCAGGCCTTGCGGGCCTCCCAGGCTCAGCCAGGACGCGATGTCCCCCGGGTCCATCAGCTCGCAGTGTTGGAGGGCCACTCTCTGTTCCGTCACCATCTGTCCTGACAAACTCCTACTGCGGCCTGTTATTGGGCGGCGCTACCCGGCCCCGCAGGCCCACGCGTTCGATGACTATCGATGCAGCGCCTGTCCAGGTGTAACTAATTCTCAACGGATGTGCGCGCGACCTTTCCAAGTGGTTCGCTCCAATGACACTCCGTATCCAACAGGCTCAAACTGATAACGGATGGGTAGTGGGCTGTCACGGCTCTTCTGATATCATCGCCACCGTAGGGGCGCCCAGCACCCGGCAAACCGATACGCCCTGAGCGCGCTATCATCGCCACCGTAGGGGCGCCCAGCACCCGGCAAACCGATACGCCCTGAGCGCGCTATCATCGCCACCGTAGGGGCGCACAGCTGTGCGCCCCTACATTGTCGCCAAATGCTGGTTGACACGCTGGCAGGATAGACATCCGTTATCCGTTCGTCTCATCCGTTATACGTTGAGAATTGTTCAAGTCTATGCTTGATACCTTGATAGTATCTCCTTCAGTGCCGCGGGCGTTACCCGCCCATGCCTTTCGCTGTTGACCATGATGGCCGGGGCTTCGTCGCAGGCCCCGATGCAGTTGGTCTGATGGAGGCTGAAGCTACCATCGGGCGTCGTTTCGCCGAGCTTGATCCCCAGTTCATCCCGGATGGCCTCCAGCACCTGCGGCCCGCCCTTAAGGTGGCACGGCAGGCACTTGCACACCCAGATGGCGTTGCGGCCCAGGGGGACGGTGGAGAGGAAGGAATAGAACGACGCGACGCCATAGACCTCGTTTACCGATAGCCCTAGAGTTTCGGCAAGCCCGTCTAGGAAGTCCGGGGGCAGATACCCATATCTGGCCTGTCCCTCTCTTAGAACGGGCAGGAGGTCGGACCGTCGCTCACATCGGGCCAGCAGGTCCTTCATCGCCTGTCCTTCCCCCAACTCCGACCAGTACCAGGGGCGTTTCTTTCTTCGGGGCGAAACGGTCCTCGGTCTTCGTCAAGGCTCCCACCGGGCAGACCGCAATACATTCATGGCAGTCCCGGCAGAGCTCGGACTCCAGCGGCCCATCCTGCCCGGCTACGAGCTTGCAGTAGAAGCCCCGATAGGCCATGGACAGGATACCTGCACCCTTGACCTCGTGGCAGGCCTTCACGCACCGGCGGCACTGGACGCACTTGTTGAGGTCTCTGACAAGGTAAGGGCCGGCTTCTTCAAGTGGGTAGTAGCGCCTCCGGACCTGAAAACGCGGCAGCCCCACGCCATGGTCAGCGGCAATAAAGCGTAGCTCGCAGATATTGGCCTTGTCGCAGGACCAGCAGAAACCGCTATGGCTGGCCAGAATGAGCTCCAGAACCACGGTCCGGGCCTTGAGCACCTTGGGGGAATGGGTCTGGATAACCATGTTGGGGGCGATGGGGGTGTGGCATGACGCTACCAGGGTCCGGGAACCTGCCACCTCAACCAGACACAGCCGGCAGGCGCCCGTGGGGCTAAGTTCGGGCCGGAAGCATAGCGTAGGGATCTCTATGCCCCTGTCTCGGGCCAACTCTAAGATAGTGACCCCGGGCCGCCCGGTGGTGGGAGAGCCATTTAAGGTTAGGGCAATCTCATCCATGCCGCCCCTTGCCTGGTAACTCTGCTCTTATCCCTGCCCGCTTATACCGGATAGAATACACATTCGGGGCGATGTTGTCAAAAAAGAGTCTTACGCGGGCTCGGGAGGTCTCCTCTGGCCCAAGCGAGCTCTGCCCGCGGCCATCCAGACAGACCCCAGGCCCAGGACCAGGGTTGACAGCACCACCAGGCCGCCCAGGAAGGGGACGAGTCCCAAGACGGCAAAGGCCACCATCACTACCACCAGGCCCAGGGCCAGCGGGCCCAATAGGGGTATGGTCCCCTCCCCGGGTCTCTGTTGGAGAATTAGCTGGCCCAGGATGAGTGCAACGAATATCTGGCTCAAGAAGAGGGCCGCGCCGTAGGCGAAGAGCACCAAAAGGCCGATAGGTATGCCGACCAGCGTAATCATAGCCACTATGACGGCGATGGGGGTTACTATGAACAAGAGCGCGCCCCATCCCAGGCTCTGCCAGGGCCGGTCCCGAAGGGCCTCAGCCGGCTCTCGCAACAGCGATGGCACCAGCCAGGCCGCCACCAGGCCGACGATCAGGGTGCTGACGAACCACCACAGCCGTGGGAGGATCTGGTCAGTCCAGCTTGGAGCCCGGCGCTCGGCCCTCCGCTCTGGGAGAAGATGATTGATGGGGCCGGATACGGTAGCCCCGCTCTGGATCTGGGCCTCCTGCTCGCTGGTGTAAGTGAGAGAGCCGACGCTGGCGCCGGGCAACATACTCAGTTGCTCTGCCTGTACGTTGACATCGCCCACCCTGCCGCCGACGACCAGGGTCCCCACGGAGCCCTGGAGTCTGCGGCCGACTGCTCCCAGTACCTGCCCTTCCTGGGCGGCCAGAAGAAGGTCTTGTCTGACGGTGCTGCCGCTCTCCAGGGTTACGGCCTGCCCCGCAGCCATGAGGTCCCGCCCGATCGGTCCCTGCACGAGGATGCTCTGGCCTGCCACCCGAACCGTGCGGGTCATCTCTCCCGTAAGGATTACCGTCTGGCCGGCCGCGAATAGTCCCCCATCGACTTTGCCTGAGACACTGACCGTTTGGGCGAAGGCGAAGAGGTTCCCGTTGATGCGGCCGGTGACGTTGATCGAGCCGGCGGTAGCCACGGCGTCGCCATTGACCGTCCCGGCGATGTTGACGGTTGTCCCGGATATGTACAGGTCATCGTCGATGACCTCTCCGGCGGCGACCTGGGCGCCGGCCCCTGTGCGGATCTCTGCGGCCAGGGCCAGTGACACGAACGAGATGGAGAACAGGATTGCAATGACGAGGGCTACCAGGGTTAACATACGTTTCATGGCCATCCTCCTGGCATATTCCAGACTCATTGTGAGACTTGAAGATTACAACGAGGGCCAATGAATTTCACGGATATGACAGAGAGTTGCTCCGGAGGTTAGTAGGACATCTACCAGCCCGAGCTCTGCTTGGCCAGCAACGGCGCGTAGGCTGTATGCAGGCTGTCGACGGCGTAGAGGGAAGGATTCAGCACCACCGGGTCGTTCCATGCCTGCGTGCCCGTAATAATGAGCGAGGCATCGTAGCGAGTGGTGCCGGCGCCAGTGTTCGGTATCGTAACTGAGAGCGTAAGTGATGCAATAGCGGCAGGCGCGATACTGCCGCTGGCAGGGCTGACCGAAAGCCAGGCGGCGCTGGAAGAAGCCTGCCATGATGTTGGAAAGCCTCCCTTATTGGCAAACGTAATCGCCTGGGGTGGAAGAGAGCGTCCCCGTTCTCCCATCCACACCGGTGATGTTATCGTGGCCGTGATATAGGGGCTGAAGCTAACCAGCATCTGGGAGTCGGGCTCTGCGGAGTATTCTTCCAGGTTCCCCACCCGGTCGTGAGCCCGGCTCCGGAAATAATAGGAATGGCGGTCCTGGCTCAGGTAATAGGTGGTCCCCGTAAGAGTCGTGCCGGTCATCAGGTCTGCCCATGGGCCTTGCGGCCCGTCCCGGTACTGGATGTCATACCTGGCTATGCCCGACCCGCTATCCGTGCCGGACCACTGTATCGCGCACCAATAGTCAAAGGTGACCGGGTCGGAGTAGGCCTGGACTGCTGAGGTGGGAGGGGATGTGTCCACCGTAGTGAATACATCCCCTGCATCGGAGCGGTAACTTTCCCTGTTGCCCGACCTATCCCGCGCCCGTACCCGGAAAGAGAGACGCTGGCCGTCTGAGCCAGATACGGTTGTCGACGTAATGGTGGCGCCTGCCAGCAGGTCGGTCCACGGTCCAGAGCCGTCCCGGCGCTGCACATCGTAGGACTGTATGCCGCTGCCCTGGGGGTTGTCTGCGGCGGTCCATCTAAGTGTGAAGGACCCGGGAGAATAGGCGGGCAGGGACTCCATGCGGGAGATGGGCGCCTGATTGTCCACTTTGGATGTGGTCTTCAATGCGTTATAGGCCGGAGTTGGGGAGCCGTTGGGATTAAGGATGCCGAAGAAGCGCTGGTGGTCCTCATCGCAGGACGAGGGGGTGCCTACGGCCTTATCCAGGTTGAACATGATCATGGGGCCAACCCAGGGCCAGTTGGCCCGGGCGTACTGGAAGGCTCGCGATAGATAGTCGGCCTGCTGTTGGGGGGTCACCTTTTGGGCCTGGCGGCCGTAAGGGCTTCCGGCATCAGCCCAGGTACAGTTCCAGCCAAAGTCCTGGATCCAGCCGAACTCCGTGAGCCAGATAGCCACGTCCTGGCCGGTGGCTCGCATCCAGGCCTCGTGCTGGAGCTCAGCCCGCCGGAAATAGAGGCCCACGGGAGTAGTAGTGTTATTGATGTCATAGTCCTGCTCCGGCGGGTAGGGGCCGCCGTACGGGTGGGAGCCGATGGCATCAAAATACCCCTGTGCGCCAGCCTTAGCCAGGAGGGCGAGGTAGCCCAGGTCGCCGATATGAATGTCGTTGCCGGTGTCCTGGAAATCCCCACCGGTAGTGGAGAGACCGCCGGCGATCAGGAGGGTCTGAGGGTCCGCGGCTTTGACGCGGGGATAGACAGCTTTGAGCATGCTGGCGAACTTCGCCGGGTCCGGCCTCTTCATGCCCCATTCGTAGGTGACGTTTTGCTCATTCCACAGCTCCCAGGCCTCGACCCGTCCCTTGAAGTGCAGGGCCATCTGGTACATGAATTCCGCAAGCTCATCATCCTTCAAGGGCGGCGCATTGTGGGCCGTGGTACCCGTGGCCCAGGCCGGTGGGGCGTCTACCCGCAGGAGCACCCGCAGCCCCAGGGCCCTGGCCTCGTCCACCCAATTATCGTAGGGGTCGAAACGGATGGGGTCAGTCCTACGGGGTTGGGAATCCTTCCACTGGACCAGGTACTTGACCCAGTTGAAGCCAAGGTCCGCCACCAACCCTCTTCGCTCCGGCTCGGAGATAATGCCGTAGCCCATGCCGCGCACCGGCACGTCGCGAGCGCGGCTGGAACTGGCGGGTGAGGGGGCGAGAGCAAGAAAGAGAAGACCGGCCAGGAGCAAAAGGGCTAAAGCCCGCGGCATAGAGGCCCTTCGCTCCTGGGCGTTGGTCCTGAGGAGCCGTCTGCTGGGAGCGCCGGCATCCTGCCGGCCCCGCCGACTTGCCGGCGAGACGCCGGCGCTCCCACGGAGCCCCTTTTCATGTGCGATGGTGCCCCGAAAGGGCATGAAAAGCTGCTGTGAGAGTAGTCCTGCCGGATTTCAGCTGAAGCTCGTCCGGCGCCCCAACGGATCGTCATAGGGCAGAGCGGGTCGCTCGGGAAAGGGCCTCATGCTGGGCCAGGACCAACTGGTCTATGCCTCGTTTTGCCAGGGCCAGCAGGCGGTCCGCTGCCTCTCTGGGGAAAGGCCGGCCCTCCGCGGTGCCCTGGATCTCCACGAAGTCCCCATGTCCGGTCATGGCTACGTTGAAGTCTACTTCAGCCTGGGAGTCTTCCTCATAGTTCAGGTCAAGAAGCATCTCGCCTCGGACTATTCCAACGCTGGCAGCGGCGACCGGGGTAATAATGGGCGAGGCAGCGATAACGCCCCGCCTCAGCATGTCCTCTATGGCCAGGGAGAGCGCCACATAGGCCCCCGTAATGGCCGCGGTGCGGGTGCCGCCGTCGGCCTGGATGACATCGCAGTCCACCGCCAGGGTCCGGTCTCCGAAGCCCTCCATATCCACGACGGCTCGGAGGGCGCGTCCGATGAGGCGTTGGATCTCGTGGGTCCTGCCTCCCACCCTCCCCTGGGTGGACTCGCGGGGGCTCCGGGTCAGGGTGGAGCGCGGGAGCATGGAATACTCTGCCGTGATCCATCCCTTGCCCTTGCCTCGGAGGAACGGAGGCAGGGTGTCGGTCACGCTGACGGCGCATAAGACCCTGGTGCGCCCTATCTCGATCAAGACTGAGCCCTCGGCGAAATCCAGGAAATGCGGCACGATGCGCACCGGCCGCAGCTCATCATGGCGGCGCCCGTCGCTTCGGGTCATGGCCCTGTTCCCAGACTATTCAGGAAGCTCTCCAGCACCCGGTTGAACTCAACTGGTTTTTCCAGCATGACGTTATGCCCTGCGCCCGAGATCAGCTCCAGTTGGCTGCCGGGAACCCGCGAGTGGACGTACTGGCTGTACTTGATAGGGGTCAGCTTGTCCTCCGTGCCGCAGATAATCAGCGTTGGAACAGCTATAGTACTGACCTGTTCCAGGAGATCGAATTTGTCGCAGGCCTGGAAGTCGCCGCTTACCACTTCCCTGGGTACTCGGAGCCGGAGCTGCCTGGTCTCCTGCCGTAGCTCGGCCGGGGCTTCCGGCCCGAAGGAGAACTGGAGCATGAAGTCCACCGCCTTCTCGTAGTCCCCTTCCAGGGCCAGAAAAATCTGGGGAGAGACCCGCAGGCGGGCACCGGTGCTGGTCAGCACCAGAGCCCGGAGCATCTCCGGGTTATGTATGGCCAGCCACTGGCAAATAGCCCCGCCCATGGAGTGTCCCACCAGGACCACAGGGGCCAGTTCTCTGGCATTGACGAAACCCTTGACCCATCCGGCGTAGTCCTCAATGGATTGAAACCCCTGTCCCTGGGGGTGACCCGGTAGGTCCACCGCGACCGAGCCGGGGAAATAAGCGGTCTGAAATTTCCAGAGGTCGCCTCCTCCGCCTGCCCCGTGTACGAAGACTAGCTTCATGCGGTCCTCCTTTCTTCGGTAGTTTTTCGCCACAGTGGTTTGCAAAGTCATTCTGATGAGCGCTCTTCCCCCATATCATTCTGATGAGCGCTTTTCCCCCATGTCATTCTGAGCGATAGCGAAGAATCTCGGCGCTGCTGTAATAACTGGTACCATTGGGAGCAACGAGATTCTTCGCCTCCGCTCGCGTGGTACTCAAAGAAGCGTGATTCACCACTACGCTCCGGCTCAGAATGACATCAATCATATCCACAATGACGTCAATCATATCCACTATTGGACTAGCACCAGTGTAACATGTTTAACTATATCAGCGTCCGCAGCATTTCTTGAACTTCCTGACGGTGCAACAGGGGCACGGATCATTCCTTCCGACCTTCGGCCTGGGCCTCGGGGTACATTTCGAGAATCCGAGACGCCGCCCAGGCTTGCACATCCTCGTCGCGGTGTTCCAAGCGCCTCCGCGTCCTGCCTCGGCTCCACATAAGTTCGCGATCGCTGTCCTGGCGCATGGTTGGATCCTCTCATTAAGGATTCACAGTGGCCTGGTTTGGCGCCCGGCGTCGTGCAAGAGACCACTGGCTGGCGCGCAGTCCCAGTATAGCAAGTGCGAAGGCCTTTGGTAAGGTCTAGATTGGGGTGGACCACCAGATTGGGGGGGGCAATCTTGACATTGCCGCCAGCGGGCAATATGGTATGGCCGAGGGAGGGGTTCAACACCCGGCGAAAGGAAGGAGGTGGCTACGGTGAATGGCCCCATAAAGATATACGGCGCCCCTTGGTGTCTCGACTGCAATCGGGTGAAGAAGTTCCTGGGCCAGAACATGTTGAATTTCGAATGGATCGACATCGAGAACGACCCAGTGGGGAAGGCGTTTGTCCT
>ORJL010326763.1_pt1 | contig 10005 bp, 6 predicted proteins | sample 1779941 | NCBI WGS metagenome assembly ORJL01 (sample SAMEA104232317, study PRJEB22302) | groundwater metagenome | biome: forest; feature: aquifer; material: groundwater | place: USA | collected 2011-08-07 | depth 5.8 m | reverse complement strand
CAGGCCGACTCGACCGTGAATTATGTGACAGGCAAGAGTGATACGGCCGTGAGCCTAGAAGACAGCCGCGTCGACTCGCCGTATAACACCTACCAGAACCTCGGCCTGCCTCCTGGACCCATCAGCAACCCCGGCATGAACGCGATCCTCGCGGTCTTGAACCCGACCGACTCGGATGCTCTCTACTTTTTGACGACCCCCGAGGGGGAGGTGATCTACGCCAAGTCGTTTGATGAGCACATTGCCAACAAGTATCGATACCTGAAGTAGAGCTCATTGACACGCCGGTATTTTCAAGTAGTACTTTGTCTCGGTAGTCCCAGGCTTTAGCCTGGGCGGATCCGTAGTTTCTGCCGATCACCCAGGCTAAAGCCTGGGGCTACCGTTGTACAACACCCACATCCCGAACCACGGAGGTTCATCGTGACCGATTCGTACCGCTTTGCGTGGCCTGATCCCCAGGCTCCCAGGGTCGTTACGCGCGACCTTACCGTGTTGCGTGGCGACAAGAATCCAAAGCTTCGTCGAAAGCGAGGGGAACCCAAGCCCAAGCCTTTGTCTCTGCGAGGCGTGAATCTCATCGAGCTGGTTCCGCACTGTCTCTATGAAGTGCCTCGATACTGCCACGAACTAGCCAAGGGCGTGGACGAGTTACTCCCTGGACGTATCTTGAGTCGCAATCTGAAACTCAGCGAACGGCTCAACGGTGAACCGGTGGAGGAGGAGATCAAGCAGGTCTTCCAGTCCTTCGATGGTGTCTTCAAGGCACGTCGCGGACTCGGTCATCCAGATCGTCAGTATCGTTCGCGCGAGATTCCAGCGAACAAGCAGCTCGCGGGCACGCTCGACGAGATGATGCGGATGTCCTGGGAGTTACGCAAGCTCGACGAGGATGGCCGCGAAGCGTACGAGCTGGTTGCGGTTCGTGCAGCCAAGAAGTACGGACGACCCATCGACGAAACCAAGCGCGAGGCGCAGGCGCGCACGCTGCAGGCCGGCAATCCGGTCGACTCCTGCGGCCGCTTCAACCCATCGCGTCTCCCGCTCATCTGCATTGCCGGGCGTGGCAAGACCGCCAAGCGTATCCAAGCGGTGCGCGGTATCGGACGGCGCATGAGCTGGCGCGAAGTGGTGCTGGAGCACTACATCGACCGGCTGCGCGAGATCTCGCGCGACGTCGCACGCTCACAGCAGCATCGACTGCGGCAGCAGTGGCTGGCACCAGGCGCGAAGCGCACGCCCAGGCTGGTGCGTCAAGAAGCGGAGCGTCTCACCGGCGCTGCGAGCCGACTGCGGACGATCGTTACCCGTCCGTTCGCCCGTTCGTTCACCCACTGCGCCAACGACCTCGATGAGGCTGCGCGGCTTCTGTGCGAGGCCGCGGACGGTCGCAACGGCGACACAATCACGCAAGCCAAGCAGATCATCGGACGCGTCTACCGCGCCATGATCCAGATGGAATGTCACTGGCGACTGGAGGAGATCCTGCTGCAAGCGGCCATCCTGAAGGATCGCCAGGATGAACTTGGTGCGCGCCAGCAGCGGACGTGGTACGAGGAACTGCGCGCTGTGCATGGTCGACTGACAAGCGTCGATCGCCTCACTGGGCTGCGCCTGGAAGACGGATTCAGACGTGAAGTACTTCCGCACGTCTACCCTCACGTCCACCTCGCCAGCGTCCACCTCATGCGCTCCGCCTCCGACGGCGGAGCGGACCTGCAGACGATGCGCGAGGAGCTCAAGATCGCCGTCGAACCGCTCTAGGTTTCCGGAGCGACTCTCTACTTCCGACCCAACCCCAGGGTCGGTTTTTTGTTGTGGGGGGCACTCGTCTTTCTCTTGACGTTCCCGCGTTTTTCTGATATTTTGTCTTCCTTGTACCAGCCTCAAACCGGCGCCGATTCTTCGGAATAGGCGCCATGAGAGTCTGGTATTAGTTCCTTCCAACTTCCACCTTTCCAACTTCGGAGGCTTCGATGTTCGAACACTTGCCGTTTGACGATTACGAACAGCGGTTCGTGGACATGATGCGCGGGAGTCCCGCGTCGATCTTGGTGGCGCAGACTGGCGCGGGCAAGTCCACGCGCGGGCCTCTGGCGCTTCTGCGCGCCGGGTTCGCTGATCATGGGCGCATCGCGGTCTTGGTGCCGAGGCGCGTCATCGCGGTTCGACTGGCTCGGTGGGTCGCCAAGCTCCATGGCACGGCCGTGGGTGATGTTGTCGGTTACCAGATCGGTGGCGAGCGTGTCTTGAGCGAGCGTACCAAGCTCGTGTTCATGACCACGCGCGTCCTCTTGAATCAGCTGCTGCGCGATCGTGGCTTGTCGCGCTACAGCATGGTCATCATCGACGAGGCGCACGAGCGCTTGATCGACCAGGACATCGCCCTGGCGCACCTGAAGCTCCTGCTTGCGCGAAGGACGGATCTGCGCGAAGGCGTATTTTCCGCCACGATCAACGCGGGCGCGTTCGCGGACTATCTGGGACAGGCTCCCGTGCTGGATGTGCCAGGCCGAACCTACAGCGTGGACATCTCCTACGAGCACGAGACGCCGGGAACGACCCGCGAACTCATCCAAGCCATCGGCAACAAGGTCGCTTGGATCATCCACCAGTCCGGTCGCGCCGGCGACGTGCTCGTGTTCCTGCCAGACGAGCATACGATCAAGAAGACGTGCGAGGAGTTGGAGCGGCGAAATCTGCCCGTGCGCGCATTGCCGCTGTACGGCGCCCAGTCACCGGAGGAGCAGGACGCCGCGTTCGTGGTCGAGGGATTGCGGCGCGTGATCGTCGCCACCAACATCGCGGAGACCTCGCTCACCATCGAGGGCGTGACTCACGTCATCGACTCGGGACTCATCAAGCAGACCCAATACGTGAACGCCAACATGTCATCCCTGCAGATCGTCGAGCACTCGCAGGCCGGATGCGATCAGCGCGCTGGCCGAGCAGGTCGTACGCAAGCAGGATGGTGCTACCGGCTGTTCACGCGCGAGAATTTCCTTGCGCGGAGTGCCTACACCCAGCCCGAGATCCTGCGCACGTCGTTGGACGGTGTGCTCTTGGATCTGCTGGTCAACGCCTACGCCTTCCAGGAGATCCTCGCCCTGCCGCTCATGGATCCGGTTCCGGAGTCCCGTTGGCACGAGGCACGCGAGCGGCTCCACAAGCTGCGCGCGATCACGCGCGACAACGCCGTGACTGCGGACGGCCACACGATGGCCTCGCTCCCGGTGAGCCCCATGGTGGCGCGGATGATCCTGTCGGCGGACGCCTACGGGTGCCTAGACGAAGTCATCACCGTGGCCGCAGGCTTCGGTGCGCGAAGCGTATTCACGCGTCCGCGCGACAAGGAGAAGGAAGCGGACAAGGAGCAAGAGGCGTTCAAGGACGAGACGTCCGACGCGCTCACGCTCTTGAGCGTCTGGAACGCGTGGAACCGGGAGGATCAAGACCGGTTCTGGGCGCGCGACCGCTACTTGTCGTCGCGCGCGCTGGAAGACATCGAGCGTACTCGCGGCCTCATCGTGAGTGCGTGCAAGCGTGCGAGGATGACGTACTCCTCAAGCGCCGACCCCACGCTCATCGTAAAGGCGGTCGCCAGCGGGCTCATCCTCAACCTGGCGCGCCGCACCGGAAGGTTCTCTTACGTGATGGGGGATGCGGAGGTGTATATCCACCCGTCCTCCAGCGTCTTTGGAGAGAAGCCGCCAGGATTGATTGTGTGTGCCGAAGTCGTCGAGACGACCAAGAAGTTCTGCCGCGGCGTGAGCGCCGTAGAAAACGAGTGGCTCGCGGAAATCCTGCCGCCGGACATGCTGGAGGTCAGGTACACGGTGCAGCCGCCCAGTTCGATTCTCGGGACGCCCTTTCAGGTCGTGCGCGAAGTGCGCTTTCAAGGCATGGCGATTGTGGCCGAACCTGTGACGAAGATGGACGACCAGGTGCGAGACGCGCTCACGCAGTTTGCGAGCAGCGTCGTGATTGATCACTATCGCTCGTTGGGGAGTCTGCCCTCATCCCTCGTGATGGCGCAACGGACGTTCTTGGCTCTCAAGATCGCGATCGGGGACTGCTTGGATGATCAGTTGGCACAGGAGGCGCAGCGCAAGTTGCGCGAGATCTACCGCGAGCGGGTGCAGCCCATCAAGATGGTCGACGAGTTCCTCGCAATCGACTTCCACGTGGGGTCTTCGGACCTCTTCGAAGCGTCGTTCCTTGAGCGCGCGGGGGAGGCTCGACAAGAGCGTGAGAACACACGGCAGGTGCGACTGGAAGAGGCACAGCAGGAGGCAGAGCACAGGCGAACGCTACGAGAGCAGGCGATCGCGCCTGTGCGAGCAAGGCTTGATGCTGCGGTCGATGGACTTGCGCTCTACGCGCTTGCGTCGGATGTGAGAAGCGCGATTTCAGCCGCGCGGTTCGACATGACATACGGTGGCACAGTCGAATCTGTCACAAGTCTGGTAGAGCATGCCATGCGGCTGCTTGAGGAGCATCTTGCAACGCAGGCCGAGGCGATCGCGCATGGCGCGCGACTGCGCGAGATGACGTTGGCCGAATTCCCCGTTTGTCCGCTGTGCAGCGAGGCATGGACGCAAAAGGACAAGCGCGTCCTGCTGTGTGAGGGGCAGCACGACATGCGCCGGCTCCTCACGCCTGCGACGGAAGCGGTTGACATCGCGGTGGTGAACACGAAGCGTCGTGGCAATCCCGACCGAGTCGCGCGTGTCAGCGTCGTTGGGCAAGCCGTGCTTGTGTCCTTCGACACGCCGGACGGGATGCCTTGGACTGGTAAGACGTTCACGGGAGTCGAAGTGGAGCAGCACACAGCGATTCTGCCTGCGGCCTACGCACAGGATCGCGACTTCATCCTGGACCTCCTCGCCGAGATCCAGAAGCTGGAGCTTGCGCTCAAGGCGCGGCTGGATGCCGTGCGCATAGCAGGTGCGGCCGCCAAGGCTGGTGACGTGCGCAAGCTCACCTTCAAGATCGTGGGTGGGCGTGCCGTGGCCGTGCAAGACGGCCGTCGCTACGTTGCCACGTTCGACGCGATCTACCCCAACGACGGCGAGACCTGGTACTGCCTGGTTTCAGAGTCGTTGAGCGGCCACGAGGCCAAGGCGCTCTTCAAGCTCGAGGATCCGGAAACGCTCAAGAGCGAACTGCTCGACGCGTACCCGGATCTCCCCGCAAGCTTGCTGCAGTGAGAGACGACGGGATTCCGACGAAGGGATCCCGTTTTTTATTTTGTCTTGTCTGTCGGAAGTGAAACATCCGACAGGGTTGAAGATTCTGATAAAAAAATCGACCTTGCGAGAGGTCGATCGTGTCGGTTCAGGCACTGGTGGGGGCGTGGAGCTTCTTCGTGGGATGCCCGGTTGGTTCGGTGAAGAGCTCGAGGGCTTCCTGCTGCGACGCGGCAAGCGCGCGCCAGTCGGATTCGAGTTGCTCGCGTTGAGATTTGGTGAACTCCAGGATCGACATCCTTCTACCGTCGATCTCTGCCTCCATCGAGACACCTCCCCGTGTCAAGAGATCGATCGTCCTGTTGTTGTCCAGGGCGTCGAGCGTACCCCGCAGTTCCAAGAGAGTGTCAGCGGAGGTGAAGAGGTCTGGCTGCGCCTTGTACGCCTGCGCGATTGCGGCGAGATTGTGCTCGCGAATACGGACGCGGTATTCGTGTCGGAGGTACAGGATCCCTCCGGCGAACATGAGTGGAAGTGCCAGGAGGAAGACAGGCAGCATCAACCAGATCTGGGAGTCATACTCTATGGCACGGGCGATGATGGTGTAGATGCCAAACCCGACGAAGAAGAGCAGTGCGAAGCCGAACAGCGGGAGGGCGATGAACGCGTCCATAGCCCCCTTTACGATGCTTCGCAACCACTGGACAATCGTCTTGGCTCCTTCAGCCACGTACCACTGGGCGTTCTCTGCCGTGCTCTTGGTGATGAGTTTGGGCAATGCGTTCTTGTCGCTCACGTGTACCTCCATGAGAAGCTTATGTCCGGAGGGAGGGGAAGTCAAAGGAGACATCGAGACGTAACCGTTTTGTTCACCGGGGTGAAAAAAACGGACATGGAAAGTTCGGTGCCCAAGCAGGTTCCGTTTTAAGGAGGCGTGTGTGATAAAATGCGCGGGCTATGAAGGAGTTTGTTTTACAAGATGATTTTGACCTTTCGAAGGCTTCCATCGACTACAGACAAGAGCTCAATCCACAGCAGTTAAACGTGGTCATGAATGGTGACGGGGCGTGTTTGGTGCTGGCGGGGGCGGGGTCGGGAAAGACGCGGACGATCACGTACCGCGTGGCGTATTTGCTGGAGCACGGAGTGAGTCCGGAGAATATTTTGCTTGTGACGTTTACGAACAAGGCGGCGAAGGAGATGACGAATAGGGTTGAGACCCTCCTTGCCTCGGCAACCCCTCTCCCTCCCCCCCTAGCCCCCCCTCGGGCAGGGGGGGGATCGAAAGGAAGGGGGAGGACCGGAGGGGTTGGGTTGTGGTCGGGGACGTTTCACTCGATTGCCAATCGGCTTTTGCGTATCTACGGATCGCAGCTGGGGTACTCGAACAAATTTACGATCCTCGACCAGGAGGATGCAAAGTCGCTCATCAAGGTCTGTATCAAGGCGCTCAAGATCGATACGAGCTCGCGGCGCTTCCCGTCGCCCAGTAAGGTGCATGCCATGATCAGCTACGCGCAGAACTCGGGGCGGCTCATGAGCGACGTCATCGAGTCTCGCTATCCAAACTTCCTTGAGCTCACCCCGGTCATCGAGCGCATCGCCGAGCTGTATGTTGACCGCAAACGCCAAGCCGACTCCATGGACTTTGACGACCTGCTTTTGAAACTGCGCGAGTTGCTCTATCACCACGAGGGTGTCCGCCGTAAGCTCGCCCATCAGTTCGCGTACATTCTCGTGGACGAGTACCAGGACACAAATGTTGTTCAAGCGGAGATTATTCGACAACTCGCGAGCGAGCATGGGAATGTGCTCGTGGTGGGCGATGATGCCCAATCGATCTACTCCTTCCGTGCCGCCGAGATACGAAACATCCTGGGCTTCCCGCAGACCTATGCGGATACCAAGACGTTTCGTCTGACGACCAACTATCGCTCAACGCCCGAGATCCTCGCGGTGGCTAACTCTTCGATCGTCCAGAACAAGGATCAATTCCAAAAAGAGCTTACGGCTGTACGCGAGTCTCTCGAACGCCCCTCGCTTGTGCCGGCCAGTAACGCGACCCAAGAGGCACAGTTCATCGCCCAGAAGATTTTGGCGTTGCGGGATGAGGGAATGCCGCTCTCCGAGATCGCTGTCCTGTTCCGAGCCGCTTTCCATTCCCAGGCACTCGAGTTTGAGCTGATGAAGCGGGACATTCCGTACGAGTATCGCGGCGGGCTCAAGTTTTTTGAGCGTGCGCACGTGAAAGATATCGTGTCGCATCTGCGTATTCGACAGAATCCGAAAGATGAAGTCGCCTGGATGCGCATCTTGGGACTGTTAAATGGCGTGGGTTTGGCGAGCGCGGAGACGATGGCATCGCAGTTTAAGGGGCATGAGTCGCTCGAGGGAGTCCTGTGTGGGAGTCCAACGATTCCCAAGCGCGCGCTAACCGGTTGGGAGGGACTACGCAAGACCCTCGAGAAAATGGCGCGCGAAGAACATCCCGGTGAGCTTATCCGCGCCGTGATTGCTGGAGACTACCGTGATTACCTTGAGGCCGAGTATCCGGATTTCATGGATCGGCTTGAGGATCTCGAACAGTTCGCACTCTTTGCCGAAGGCTACGTCAGTCTGCAGACGTTTTTGGACGAGGTGTCGCTCACGGCGGAATACGGACTTGTAAGGGGCAACGAGGTAGCCCCAGGCTTTAGCCTGGGTGAAGCTCAACGAGAAGATAGGCTTATCCTCTCGACGATTCATCAAGCAAAAGGTCTTGAGTGGGATGCGGTGTTTGTCATGCACCTGGTAGACGGAAAGTTTCCGATTGGTGCGGCGCTGGACGAGGATGGGGGATTAGAGGAGGAACGGCGGCTCTTTTATGTGGCCACGACTCGCGCTCGAAAAGAGTTGTTCTTCACCTATCCGATCGTCAGCGGCTACGATACACTGATGTTGAGCCAACCCTCGATGTTCTTGCAGGAGCTTCCTGAAGGGTTACTCGAGGAAGTGAGGTTGAAGAAGGGCGTCGAGGGTTTCAAAGGCTTCAAGGGCGTCGAGGATTGGGAAGGGCCGACGATCGTGTTTGATGACTTGGGTGAGCGTGAACAGAAGCCTGTGCCAAAGAGGAGTTTTTTAAGAGAAGTGGATGAGTTATAGGATTGAGACCTCTGCAAAAGTCGATGAGATTGACTTGAACGGGCCTTCGCCCGCCCGACTGAACGACGTCAGTCGTTCGGGCGGGGGTGTCCGTGACCCTTCGATAAACTCAGGGTCAGTCTGAGCTTGTTGAAGACTGAAAGTCAAGATCGCGAGTTTTGCAGAGGTCTCGATTGCTTTCTCGAAAGACTTTACAATGGTATAGTTCATTCAGATATGGGTTTTGAAAGAAGTTTGTCGAATTATTTATTTGCAAGACCTTCATTTTTGGAGGGGTTTTCACGTACGTTGGATGTCGCTGGCAACTTCGATAGTTACAATGAGAGCTCTACTTCAGAAGAAGCTGATGTACGCGCGGCTGTAAACGATTGGCGAATGGTTGGACAGGATCTGTCTTCAGCCATGAAAATCTATGGGGAAGAACTCAAGGAACAAGTGGATGCGACGAGTGGATAGTATGTCTGACCAAACAGAAGTGCCTCCGAGTCGGAATAACAATGTCGCAACCGTACAACGTCAAGAATTTTCGGGACCGATTCCACCTCCGTCACTTTTTCGAGAGTATGATCAGATCGTACCTGGCGCTGCTGAGAGACTGTTACAGATGGCCGAGAACCAAGCAACGCATCGGATACAGCTGGAAGGGTTGGTTATTGCATCGGATGTTAGGAAGTCGGAACGAGGCCAAAATTTTGGTTTTTTTATTGCGATGTTTGGATTAGTTTGTGCTTTTATTTTAGGTTTGTTTGGACGAGAAATTGTCGCAGGTGCTATTGGTGGTGGAACACTCGTATCTCTTGCGAGTGTTTTTGTATACGGTCGTCGTCAGAAGGAAAAGGAGCGACAAAAAAAGAAAGAAGGTATTTCTCAGTAGCCACTTATGAATTTCAACGAACGTTCGCTTGAGTTGCACAAACAAAAAAGAGGGAAGTTAGAAATTCGCTCCACGTTTCCGCTTGAGACGCGGGAGGATTTGTCTGTTGCCTATACGCCGGGTGTAGCGCAGCCGTGTTTGGAAATTGCCAAAGATAAAAGTCTTGCGTGGGATCTCACGATTAAGGGACGGACTGTGGCCGTGGTGACGGATGGGTCTTCGGTTTTGGGTCTTGGGAATATCGGTCCGGAAGCGGGGCTGCCGGTCATGGAAGGAAAGGCGATTTTGTTTAAGCGGTTTGCTGGAATTGACGCATTTCCGATCTGTCTTGCTACACAGGATGTCGATGAGATCGTTGAGACGGTGAAACGTATTGCTCCAGGATTTGGCGGAATCAACCTGGAGGACATCGCAGCGCCGGCGTGTTTTGAAGTTGAGCGACGTCTCATCGATGAGCTCGACATCCCGGTCATGCACGACGATCAGCACGGCACGGCTGTGGTGGTGCTTGCGGGACTGTTGAACGCATTGAAAGTCGTTGGCAAAAAACTCGAGGAGGTGTCTGTCGTCATTTCGGGTGCGGGCGCCGGCGGCATGGGGATTACGAACCTATTGTTCGAAGCCGGACTTCAGAAGCTCACGATGATCGACTCCAAAGGCATCATCGCTCCAGGTCGTGAAGGCATGAACAGTTACAAGGAAGTACTCGCCGCGCGGATTAATCCAAAAGGACGCACCGGCAGCCTCGCGGATGCGCTTGTAGGCGCGGACGTGTTCATCGGCGTGAGCCAGCCAGGACTT
>ORJL010802476.1_pt1 | contig 10006 bp, 11 predicted proteins | sample 1779941 | NCBI WGS metagenome assembly ORJL01 (sample SAMEA104232317, study PRJEB22302) | groundwater metagenome | biome: forest; feature: aquifer; material: groundwater | place: USA | collected 2011-08-07 | depth 5.8 m | reverse complement strand
TGCGCTGGGCCAGGGCTTCCTCCCGCCGGGAACGCAGATACAGGTCATCGGCGTAAGCGGGGCGAGTTGGCCGGCTCTCCAGGGAGCGGCGGCGCTCGTCCAACGCGCGCAGGCGGCGCTCCAGCTCCTGTACGCTCTCGGTCAGCGTGCCCACGCGGTAGGTAATGTCCTCTTCCCTGCGCTGCCACCAGGCCACCCCTTCCTCCTGCGGTGCAGTGGCATAGGGCGCCGCGGGCCTGGGAGCCGTGGCCCCCAAACCGCTGCGGAGGCTACGAGCGCGCAGGCGCTCCTCCAGGGTGTCCACCTCCTGGGTAAGCTGCTGCACCTGACGGTCCAGCCCTTGCTCGCGGCTCTGCCACTGCTGGACTTCTGTGGCTTGTTCCTCGGTTGACCTGCTCTGCTCCACCATGGTCTGCTCCTGTCTTTCTAGTGACTGTGGAAACCCAACCCGCTTCCATTGCCCGAAGAGCCTGCCCTGTGCGAAGGCAAAGGAGGGATGGGCGGAATGGCAATCATCTCAACACGCGGCTTTGTTTGCCTCGTTAGCGGACCCCTTGAAACTCCTGGCGCTGGCGCTCCATGTTTTCCACCTGGCCTTCCAAGGAACGGCGACGCTCCTCTAGCTCACGGGTGCGGCGCTCCATGTCTTGGACGCGCAAAGCCAGCTCTGAGCGGCGGCGCTCCATGGGGTCGGCGGCAACAGCCTGACGGCGCTGGGCCTCCAGACGGGCGATCTGCGCCTCCAAAGAGCGTCGCTTCTCGTCCAGCGCCTGCACCAAATGCTCCAGGTGGCTCACTTCCTCGGCCAGGGATGCCTTGCGGCCTTCCAGGGTACCCACTTCGTTGGTCAAAGCGCCGCGCTGCGACCACAAGTCGTCCATGGTCTTGCGTAGAGCCTCTTCCCTGTGGGAGAGGTCTTCCACCCGCTGGCGCACGGCTTCCAGGCCGGTCACGTGCCCTTCCAGGACCAGCCGGCGCTCTTCCAGGGCCCTGGTCTGAGCGGCAGCCTGCTGCAGACGGGAGGTAAGGTCTTTTTCCTGGGCATGATGCCCGGCGATAATAACGGCCAGGGCGTCGCGCTCTTTGCCCATGCGATCCAATTCTTGTCGCAGGCGGCTGACCTCGGAAGAGATGGCCTGCAGTTCGGCGCGCTGCCCTTGCAAAGCCTCCACGGCGGTTCCCAGGGACAGTTGTTGGGCTTGCAGAGTCTGGACCCGGGCGTCTAGGGTCTGGCAGCGTACCGCCAGTTCGCGGCTGCGCGTTTCTCGTTCCACCAGTTCCTGTTGCAGAGTGTCCCGCTCCTTGAGCATACGTTCCAGTTCCTGGCGCAGGGGGCCGGTCTGGATAACGAGGGTCTGGTCTGCCGCCATACGCTCTTGAAGCTGGGTGATGGCCTGCTCCAACTCGGCTTTCCTGGCGGCAAGTTGCGACGTCTGAACGCCGAAGGCTTCAGCCTGGCGGCTGAGGTCTGAAAGATCGGCCTGGGCGTTACGGTGCTCCCGGCGGGCCACCTCTAGCGCCTTCTCCAAAGCGCGCCGCTCCTGGCTCAGGGCGGCGACTTCGGCTTCAAGAGCATAGCGGCGGTACTCCAGGTCATGTACGCGTTGGGAGAGCGCCTGGGCCTCCTGGGTGAGCTCCTGTAGACGGCGCAGGCCTTCTTGGTACAAGCCCAGGTGCTCCTTGGCCGATTGGCGCGCGGCCTCCCGCTCCTGGTGCAGCGCATCAATCGCTAGCCGCAGTGTTTCCAAGAGTTCCTCTGCCAGAGGGGTCGGCGTTTCTGCCTTGACCGCCTGCGCGGCGGCCTCGCCCGCTGGCGCCGGAGCGTAGACAGGCGTGGCCTCTTCAGTCTGGCGCAGGGGATGCGCCCGCATCTCCGCGCGCCATGCTTCCACAGCGGCGGTGCGCCCTACCCACGGGCGCTGGCCAGCGGCAGGTTCGGACAACGGCAGCCCCGCCGCCAGCCTAAGCTCACTGTCCGGCTCATCAGCAGCAGGCGTATGCTGGGCGGCGAGCCGGCGCACGCCTGCGCCTACGGTGCGCGCGCCAGCGGGTAAGCGGCCTCCGCGTGCAAGGGCTTTCCCCGTTCTGGGCATTCCTGGCATGGTGCGCCTCCTTGAGAATGGCGTGTGGGCACGGCCTTATTATACCGTACCCGATTTCTCTACCTTCGGCTCTGGGAAAGAGCTACTGTGCCCATTGTAATGGTATAGAAACGGTATGTAATGCTGCACAGTTATATAACTATGCTCCATGCCAGCGTCCCATCTGCCATCTTTGAGCGGTCCCTGCTCTGTCTGACTTGGGTTGATTCAGGGTCTTTCGGTTCTCCCAGTGCCTGTGGGGAACTGTCGTGTAGGGGCGAGGTCTCCTCGCCCGTCTCCAGTTGTCACCCTGATGCCGCACCCTGAAGAGCCAGCCCTGGGTGAGCCGAAGCCCTGAGTCCCGATGTAATCGGGACGAATGGGAAAGCCGAAGAGATGCGGCCATCCAGCCGAAGAACCAAAAGACCCTGGAACCATGTGCCATGGCAATTGACACCCACCCCCTGGTTTGGATACACTCTATAGTTCGTAGGACTCTTTTGGAGCAAACATGGACTACGCAGTAGTAAAGACCGGCGGCAAGCAGTACCAGGTGAGCGCGGGGACCGTGCTGGACGTGGAGTTGTTGGCCGCTGCCAAGGGCGACACCATTGAACTGAAGGATGTGCTCCTTCTCTCCCGCGAGGGCAAGCTGACAGTGGGGACGCCCACCGTTCCAGGGGCCAAGGTGGTGGGTGTGGTGGAGGAGCAGCATCGCGGCCCCAAGCTGGTCATTTTCAGGTTCAAGCCCAAGACCCGCCAGGGGGTAAAGACGGGCCACCGGCAGTCCCTCACCCGCCTGCGCGTCACCGAGATCGTGGGCGGCTAGCTGGCGAACCTGTACTTCAGTATTCGCATCCTACTCATTAAGGAGCCACTGTCATGGCGCACAAAAAGGGCGGCGGCAGCAGCCGCAACGGGCGCGATTCTAACGGCCAGCGTCTGGGAGTGAAATGCTCCGGCGGCCAAGCGGTCCTGGCGGGCAGTATTCTGGTCCGCCAGCGGGGGACCAAGATCGTGCCGGGCAAGAACGTGGGTGTGGGCAAGGACTTCACCCTCTACGCCTTGGTGAACGGCCACGTCCGGTATGACTTCGGCAGCAAGGAACACAAGCGGGCCAATATTGACCCTGTCTCAGTGGGAGCCTCCAGTGAAGGATAAGATCCATCCCCAATACTACCAGAATGCCCAGGTGCTCTGCTCCTGCGGCAACACCTTTATCACGGGCGCGACGCAGCCGGTGCTGCGCGTTGAGGTGTGCAGCAAGTGCCACCCCTTCTTCACCGGCGAGCAGCGCATCGTGGACACGGAAGGGCGCGTGGAGCGCATGAAGCGGCGCTACGGCATCAAGTAAGATCTCTGCATCCGACACGGGTTCCCCTCCCCCAGACGGACAAGAGAGAACAAGCTGGCCCCGACGCGTCGGGGCCAGCTTGTTCTCTCTTCATATTGGGGTGGGGTCGCGCCGGCCCAGGGTAGGCCGCTACCACGAAGAGCAGGCTACAGGGTAACACCCTGAGTGAAAGTGTAGCAGAAGCTCTTCCCAACGCAGCGGATTTTAGGCACAATGGAAGACATCTGCACTGCAACAGGAGTAGGAACCTTTGGCCTCTGAACAGCAGTCAACTACATCCGCCGCTGGGGCGGCCCGCCGTGAACCTCGCTACCTCTATGGCGGCCAGGCCGTCGTTGAGGGCGTTATGATCCGGGGGCGGCGCTTCTATTCTGTGGCCGCCCGCCGTCCCGATGGCCAGCTTACCTCCACCGTGCAGCCGCTTAATACCCTCTACACCGGGCGCATCCGCCGTATGCCTATCCTGCGCGGGACCATTGTGCTGGCGGAGACACTGGTCCTGGGCATCAAGGCGCTGATGTATTCCGGCAACGTCGCCATAGAGAAAGAAGGGGAGAAGATCGGCGGGCCGGGCATGGCCCTGACCCTGGCCTTTTCCCTGACCCTGGCCATCGGCATCTTCTTCGTTGCGCCCCTCTTCGCCGTGAACATCTTTGACCGCACGGTGTTCACCGGGGAATCGGCCCTGGCCTCCATCCTGAGCAACATCGTTGAGGGGTTGATCCGGCTTGGCCTCTTCCTGGGCTACATCTGGCTCATCGGCCTTATGCCCGACGTGCGCCGTGTCTTCGCCTACCACGGCGCGGAGCACATGACGGTGAAGGCCCACGAGGAGGGCCTGCCCTTGGAAACGTCCTACATCCGCCGTTTCTCCACAGCGCATCCCCGCTGCGGCACGGCCTTCCTGCTCACCGTGATGGTCGTGGCCATCATCGTATTCGCGTTCTTGGGCAGGCCGTCGCTGGAGTGGCGCATCCTGTCCCGCATCGTCATGCTGCCGTTGATAGCGGGCATTGCCTACGAGGTCATCCGTTTTAGTGGCCTGCACGATAAGAACCCGCTGGTGCAGCTCATCACTGCGCCCAACCTGCTGCTGCAGAAGCTGACGACCCGGGAGCCGGACGACAGCCAGATTGAAGTGGCGGTGCATGCCATGCAGACGGTGCTCGCCGCCGACGAGGGCCGCCCTCTGCCGCCAGACGCGGGGAGGACGGCGGCGGCGTAGGCGATGCGCCTCAGGCGGTGTGGTATACTGATGCTCTAGCTTTTTACAGGTGCAAGAGACATGACCACCACATCTCCACAGGTGACTCTCCAGGAGCTGAGGGAAGTCCTCCGGGATTTGCCGACGGCTAAGCAGATTGCAGACTTCATGGAGCACGCCACTCCGGAGCAACGGGGAGCATACATTGAGGCGGTGGCTCGCCTGATGATTGAGATCAATCGGCCAGCCCTAAAGGAGTTGGAGCGCTATTAGCCGCCGCTACGTTTTCCTCACAACTGAAGATGTAGGAAAGTACATCTGGACGCTGGCATCGGAGATGTATCCGGACTACCCGGACCCCATGCCGGCGTTTCAGTTTAACGGCGGCGCGAGCGGTAAGGCGTTGCTGGAATCAGCGCTGGCAGAACCCCAGCAGACCTTTGGCGGCGTCTACCTCCACAGGACTGTCTTTGACAAAGCCGCTGCCCTCTATCGCTCTGTCGTAAAGAACCACGCCTTGCTGGATGGTAACAAACGCCTTGGGCTGACCACGGCTGCTGTCTTCCTCTGGCTTAACGGCTATCTCTTTTCCCCAGCCTATGAGGACGCCGTGTCTTTTACCGTCCGCATTGCTACTGGCGAGGTATCAGAACTGCCAGAGATAGCAAGATGGCTTCGGCGCAATTCCAAGCGGACAAGCGAGCTAGACACCCTACCTTCTAACGAGCTTGCCAAAATGAATGAGGCGACCCCAGGATTCCTGCCGAGATTCATTGTGCTTACCAAACTCTCAGTCCAGCTAATCCAACAAGATCTCGCTGACCGTTTGAAACGCCTGCAACCAACGGGATAGCCCCCATGCTCATAGACTTCCACACCCACATCCTGCCGCCGGCCTTCCGCCAGGGGCGCGCCCGCTACAGCGAGCGGGACGCCACCTTCCGGGCGCTCTTTCCCAGCCTGCGCGCCGCCATGGCTACGGCGGAGGACCTGCTGGCCGCTCTGGACGGGGCCGGCCTGGACGCGGCGGTGGCCCTGGGCTATGGCTGGACTGACCTGGACGTTGCCCGGGAAGCCAACGACTACCTCCTGGAGTCCGCCGCCAAGCATCCCAGGCGCATTATCCCTTTCTGCTCAGTGAACCCTGCCTGGGGCGAGGCCGCCTTGCGCGAGGCTCAGCGGTGCGTCCGCCAGGGGGCGCGCGGCATCGGCGAACTGCACCCGGACACCCAGGGCTTCAGCCTCACAGACCAGGCGGTCATGGGGCCACTCATGGAGCTGGCCCGCTCGCTGAGGCTGGTGGTGCTGACTCACGCCTCGGAGCCGGTGGGGCACGCCTACGCCGGCAAAGGTTCCGTGACCCCAGCCGTCCTCGCGCCCTTCATCCATCGCTACCCGGACGTTCCCATCGTCTGCGCCCACTGGGGCGGCGGCCTCCCCTTCTACGCTCTCATGCCTGAGGTGCGCCAGGGCTTGGCCAACGCCTTTGTGGACACCGCCGTCTCGCCCTTCTTGTACGACAAAGAGGTCTTCACCCTCGCCCCCAAGCTCATCGGCGTAGAACACGTCCTCTTCGGCTCCGATTTTCCTCTGCTCAAGCCTTCCCGTGTCCTAGCCCAGGCCCGCGCCGCCGAGCTTACCGACGCCCAGCGCCAGGCAATACTCGGCGGCAACGCCCAGCGGCTGTTGGGCCTCGTTGACCTAGTCCGTCCTATCCACTAGAATCCGCTCCATCAGCGCCACGCGTATGCACTACACAAGGCGGAACAATGCTGCAAGACGAAGTCCTTCAGGTAGCCGAGGTCGCCCGCCGTCTCCAAGAGAACATAGAGCGGGTCATTGTGGGCAAAGGGGATATGGTCACCCTGGCCCTGGTAGCCATTCTGTGCGAAGGGCACCTGCTCATCCAGGACGTGCCCGGCACTGGTAAGACCGCCCTGGCCAAAGCCGTCGCCCGCTCCTTGGGATGCACCTTCCGCCGCGTCCAGGGCACGCCCGACCTGCTGCCTACGGACGTCACCGGCACCTACGTCTTCAACCAGCAGACCTCCTCCTTCCATCTCCGCCCTGGCCCCATCATGGCCCAGGTGGTGCTGGTGGACGAGATCAACCGCGCCACGCCCAGGACACAATCGGCTCTGCTGGAAGCTATGCAGGAGCGCCAGGTCACCGTGGAGGGCGAGACCATGCCGCTGCCCCGCCCCTTTCTGGTCATGGCGACTCAAAACCCGGTGGAATTAGAAGGCACCTTCCCCCTCCCAGAGGCCCAGCTAGACCGTTTCCTCATGCAGATCACATTGGGGTACCCCTCTCAAGAGGACGACAAAGTCATCCTGCGACGCTTCCGTGAAGATGACCCTCTGGAGCACCTGCAGTCTATCGCCGGCAGCGACGATCTTTTGGCTATGCAGACGCTGGTGCGCAAGGTGCATGTGTCTGCGGCAGTGGAGGACTACCTTATCAACATCGTCCACGCCACCCGGTCGCACCCCATGGTGGAGTTGGGCGCCAGCCCCCGCGCCATGCTGGCGCTCTATCGCGCCGCCCAGGGCCTCGCCGCCGTCCGTGGCCGGAGCTACGTCACCCCCGACGACGTCAAGGCCCTGGCTCCCTACGTGCTGATGCACCGCATCATCCCCAAAGCCCAGAGCCACCTGCGCGGGGCCAACGCCCGTGACATCCTGCGCGAGGTGGTCAACGCCGTGCCCGTGCCAGTAGAGGAAGAGGCGTGGGCGAGAAGATGAACTGCTCACGAATTCCTCATAGGCCAGGAAGGGAAGACGTGTCCAGAGGGGTAAAGCCCCCTTGGCAGGGGTCTGGGGATGTCCATCGGATACAATCCCCGCTCCTTCCCTGGCTGGCAGGGGGTCAGAGAGACGTGAAAAGTAGCCATGGGTAACGCCTGGATATTCGCCGCCATTGTCCTCGCCCTCATCAGCGCCCCCCTCAGCTCCGTGGCGCTGCTCCTGGTGGCTGCCCTCATCCTGGTGCTCACCATGGTCACCCGTCTGTGGGCCAAGTACTGCCTCGCCCGCGTGGAGTACACCCACTCCCTCAGCGCCTACCGAGCCTTTACCGGCGAAGAGCTCACCCTAACCACAGTGATCACCAATGGCAAATTCCTGCCCATGCCCTGGGTACAGGTGCGGGACGAGATGCCCCGGTTCGCCGCGCCGTTGCAGGGGCGGCTGTCCCCCGCGCCCGACCAGGAGCGCGTCGTCCTTACCAGCCTCCTCTCCCTGAGCTGGTACCACAAAGTCACCCGCCGCTACGCCCTGTTGTGCCAGCGTCGTGGGCATTACTACCTGGGGCCGGTGGAGGTCCGCTCCGGCGATCTCTTCGGCATGTTCAGCCGGGACATGCGCCAGGACCGCGACCACCTGCTGTCGGTGTATCCCCGCGTGCTGCCCCTGGAGTTGGCCCACGTGCCTTCCCGTGAACCCTACGGCAGCGTGCGCCTGCGCCGCAGCCTCCTGGACGATCTGACCCGGCCTATGGGCAGCCGCGAATACGTCCCCGGCGACAGCCTGCGCCACATCCATTGGAAATCCACTGCCCGCACCGGGCATCTCCAGACCCGCGTCTTTGACGCTTCCACCGCGCCCAACTTTGTCCTCTTCTTCGGCGTGCGCACCATTGAGCCGCCGCTGCAAGGCTCGCGCCCGCACCTGTTGGAGCTTGGAGTGCTCACCACCACCGCTCTGGCCAACTACGCTCTGGAACACGGCCACCCCGTCGGCCTCTACATCAACCAGACCTCCCGTCTGACCTCCAAGCTGCTGCAAGCGCCGCCGGCCACCGGCCCCGACCAGCTCATCCGCGTGTTGGAGATCATGGCGCAGGTGCACCCCGAGGAGTCCGCTGCTCTAGCCAGCCTCGTCGCAGAGCGCAGCCGCGCGCTGCCCTGGGGCACGACGATCCTGGTGGTGACCGCCACCGTGGACGACGCCATGGCTACCACGCTCGTGCGGTTGCGACGGGCGGGACGCTCTGTCGCCCTGGTGAAGATCGGCGGCGACGGCAATGCCCAGCGGTTCGGGGGGGTGCCTACTTACGTCGTCTCCGAAGCCAATGACTGGCAGCGCATGGAAGCGGTGGCGCTGAATTAATAGAGGGCCGCCTTTGGCGGCCCTCATACAGCGCGGGGGAGAGTTCCAGGGGACGGCAGGAATGCTGGCGACCCGGATGGGATTTGAACCCACGATCTCGGCCTTGACAGGGCCGCGTGTTAGGCCACTACACCACCGGGCCACGATACGCTATTATACACAACCGCGGCCAGCTAGGGGAAGGGCCGCCCCTCGTCCATGACAACACGGCCCTTTCGCCTTAAGGCTAAAGAAACGTTTGTATCCAGGGCAGACGCTATGGTGCAACCAACGATCCAAGAGCTTAGCCTGACAGACGCCGACCTGGACTTCATCCTGGGCCAGGCGGACCCCAAGGCCTCCAACCCAGGGGAACTCAAACGCCTCATCCGCACCGATGAGGGCTTCCGCAAGGCCCTGGTGGGCGATGAGCGCCTCTTCCAGCGGGTGATGAACGACGAGGAGATTTTCGTCAAAATATCGCCTGCGCTCTACTTTGAGGTTCTGCTGCGCAAGGCCCTGCGCGAGATGGAAACGGCCACCCACACCGTGGAGCGCTCGGGCCGCCAGAGCATCCCCGTCTTTGACACCCGGGAGGTGGTTGGCCTGCTCTCCAAGCCCGCCGTGCTCCTCTACCTTGCCCACCTCCTCGCCTCCTTCACCCGCATCCACAGCTACACCACCTCGGTGCGGGTGCGCAGGGGCATACGGCGACGGGTGCGCTTCAACGACATGGATGTGGATAGCCTGCTGCGCCTGGGCGCAACACTGGACGAAGAGCAGCGCTTCCCCCTGTACAAGCGCATCGCCGACGTGTGCCTCTTCGTCACCGGCGTCTTCCCGGGCTACACCTTCGTTGACTACCGTTATCCGGGTTCCGGCGCTCTGCGGCCTCCAACCGCCGGCCGCCTGCGCCGCAGCCTGGCGGACTACGAGGAGGACGGCCGCCGCTTCTACGGCCTGGCCCAGCAGCACCCGACGGCCCACGTCTTGGCCCTGGCTGAGGTCTTTGGGCTGCTGCGGGAGCACTTCGCCTCTGCCCGCAAGCCCCTGACCTTCATAGCGGCCCACTACCTGCACTCCCAGAAGCAGCGGCTGTTTGGGGCGCAGGCGGTTTGAATCTGGGGGACACCTCCAGTGTTGTTGTTCTATGATTTTGTCACCGTCTAAGTGTTCAGTGAAAATGTCACCTTATGGAAAAGGTGATATTGAATACCCGCGATCAGCTTCGTCTCAGCGTCATCCAGGAAGTAGCCTGCGGGGCAATCCGTGGGCAGGA
>ORJL010873189.1_pt1 | contig 10007 bp, 6 predicted proteins | sample 1779941 | NCBI WGS metagenome assembly ORJL01 (sample SAMEA104232317, study PRJEB22302) | groundwater metagenome | biome: forest; feature: aquifer; material: groundwater | place: USA | collected 2011-08-07 | depth 5.8 m | reverse complement strand
TGTCGGCCCGGGAATTGCAGGTGCTCGAGCAGATCGCCCGCGGCGCCAGCAACAAGGAAATCGCGCGGACGCTGGCGATTGCCGAGACCACCGTCAAGGTCCACGTGCAGCACATCCTGCGCAAGCTGGACCTCACCTCCCGGGTGCAGGCCGCCGTGTTAGCGGCCGGCCTGGCGCTCCGAACACAAGCCGGCACCGGCTCGGACGAGTAACTGGGCGATCCTGGGTCATCTTCGCTGGCACGGCAAGTCCCAGCCGGCACATGGCCTGTGGGCGTGCGGGGGAGCGGGTGCCGGCGAGCGCACCAAGAACAACGCCGCCAGGCTCGAAGCTGGCGGCGTTGGTGTTTCTGGGCGGGAGGCCGGTGCCAACCGGCGGCTCATCCAGATTCGGATGAGCCTGGGGCTCCCAGAGGTTGTCGCGCGAGGGTCCCGATCGTGGCGATCGCGAAAATGCCGTGAGTCACGCCGCCTTGTTCATCCTCGAATAGGATGAGATTGCGAGTCCAAATCAGCGCATCACTGGGGCGAGGGCCGCCGCAATCGCCGAGACCTGGGCCGGAGTCAACGACGACAAGGAGCCCATGCCGCCAACCTTGGCGTCGATGGCGGACTGGATGCTGGCAGCAGTCTTGTTCGTCTTGGTTGACGAGGCCAGAGCTCCGTGACATGCGGCACAGGAGGAAGCGTACAACGCGGCACCATCATTCGTCGGAGCGGGGCCGGAAGCCGCCGGCGTGGGTGCCACCGGCACTGGGGCGAGACCGAGCGAGCTCTTGGGAATGATCTCCATTTCATGCGTTCCGTTGTTGAAGGGTATTTCGGTGATCAGCCTACCGTCCACGGCACTGAAAACCTGGATTCCCGCGACCGGCCGGCCACCCAGCAAATACGGATACCGCGTCGTGTTCGTCCCCTGTGTGTAGACACGCGACCCGTCATTGCTTACCTGGACGTGGGCGCTTCCGCCATCGCTCGCCTTCCACACCGCGGCCCACGTCGACCTGTCGATCTTGATGAGGCTACCGCCGCTTGTCAGATACCCGTACTTGCCATCGGGGCTGAAATTCTGGTGCGTCGAGGCGTACGGAATTGTCCCCTTGATTGCCAACGTTTCCGTATCGATGACGGTCACGGTCTTTCCGCTCACCCAGGCTTCCTTGCCGTCCGTGGTCAAGTTGACGGAGTGGACACTCTGGCCAATTGGAATCTTCTTCACCAGCGTGTTCGTCGCGATGTCGATGACGGCCACCGCATTGGTCGGAGTCACGTTGGCAGGCGCAGCCGCGAAATTGCTGAGCGGCGGTTCACCCGTAACGGTCACGAAGATGTACTTGGTGGGGATGGGTATCCTCCTGGATACGCCATTGGCGTCGGTCTTCCAGAAGTAGCTCGTCTTGCTGGGATAAACGACCATGGCGCCAAGATCGATGTCCTTCACCTTCGTGAATGTCGCCACGTCGATGACCGAAAGAAACTTCTCATACTGATTGGCGACATAGAGGTACTTGTCGTCGGGCGACATCGCGGAGTGATGCGCCCCCTTCCCCGCAGGCGCGCGGCGCGTCTCCAGCAAAGTCTTTGGATCGTATTCGACGGCGTATGACGGTTCGTCATAACTTCCCCAGACTGTGCCGTATATCCTGTCCATGGCCAGGTTGGTGACCGCGGAGTGGTTGTCATGCAGTTCAGGATAGACATATTGATGTGCCGTCTTGAGTGTCGGGATGTGACGGCCATCGGTTCCATCTGCATCGATCGCTGCTACGATTCTTTCGTATTTGCTGTCGATCAGCCAGATCCTTGTCGCCGGCCCCCCACCCGAAAAAAGGATCTGGCCCTCCGGGCCGGTGCCCTGCGTCGACGCAATGTCAACAACAGGCGCAATGGTAGTGGCGGGCACTGCCGCTTGGGCTTGCGCGTCGCCGCCGCCGCAACCTCCTAGCAATGTTCCTAGCGCGAGCGCGGCGGGCAGCGCCGCAGCTGTTATCAGGACAAGCCGCTTATGCTTGTGTAGTCGATTCACTGAATACTCCTTCTCCGTAAAATTGCCGTAGGAAAGCTGAAGATCACCATTTTTTCGCATGCTTGAATTTCCAAATGACGGGGTGCCGCACTGAGGCGAAGATGATGGCGAGGACACTGCCAGACTGTTGAAAGTGCACCCGACAGTTCAGTCGACGCAGCCTTGAGGCCTGGTACCTGGACCTCTTCGCTCAATGCCAGACCCCACGCGCGCCTCGCTTGACCGCGACCTGACTTGCGCCGCCGCTGACAGTCACCCGGTGATCGCGGAACGAAGCGCATGTCAGGAAGGTGGCAGCGAGACCTTCGCGCGCTGCTGAGCACGCGCGATCGCCCGGGAAAGTTCGCGGTGCCTGTCGCTGCCCTGGGGAATGAGATCCAGAAGACGCCGCCAATAGGTCGCGGACGCCGCAAAATCCCCTCCTTCCCAGGCGGCGCTGCCGGCCAGGTCCAGCGCCTGGGGGTGGGTGCCATCGATGGCAAGTGCCTTCTGCACAAGCTTCAGCGGCTCGCCCGCCAGCGTCCGCCCCTGTGCCATCCCGCGGGCTTCCGCATACTCGACCAAAATGTCCGGATCCCTTGCGGCCTTCGAGTTGTCCGCAACTGCTCTTTCATAGCCGGCCGCCGCTTGTTCGTAGCGCTGGGCCGCCATGTCCAGGCGCGCCTTGAATATCAGTGCCCGTGCATCCGACGGCCGAAAGCGCAGGTGTCGCTCCAGATCCGCGTACAGGCTTTCTGAATGGTCGCGCCCGCTGTCCGACAGTTGCTCGCTGACGGCCTTTCCCTGTGAACCGCGCCAGAAGACAGTCCAGTCGCCGGGAAACGCGTACAGCGCCAGCGCCAGGAGGGCAACACCAATGGCCGAGAGTACTGCTGATTTCGATGAACGGGAGTGTGGCTCGACGCTCTCCCGCTCAACAGACCGCGGGATCGTCGGCACGGCGGGGATCAGCGGCGAGTCCATCCGCGTTACTTCGCTGCGGCTGCGCCAGGCACGACCGTGCCCGTGCTCACGGCCAGCGCAGGCGCAACCGGCGCCGCTGCCGCCACGGGTTTCGCTGCTGCCCCGGCGCGGCGGCTGGTCATCGCGTCATCCAGCAGCTTGATCCCGGCCTGCGAAATCGCCATTCCCTTGTTGATCGATTCCTCGAACTGCTGCGGATTATGGAAGTGCCCTCCGTTCGTGGCCGACCACCATTCCCAGTGAATGTGGGCTTCCGAGTGCCTGGCGCGCGCTTCGTTCAGCACCGAGGCTTCGACCCCCATGTTCTGCGCGGCCTCGAACTTGTCGACCAGGCGCGTGAGCCAGAACTCGGCCTTGCGCATCTTGCCTGTCCACTTGTTCTTCAGCGAATCGATGCTGTAGACAGCCTGCTTCTCGGTCCAGGTCTTGTGGCAGCCAAGGCAGGTTTCCTTGACGTAGTGCCTGGGCGAGGTCTGCCAGTGCGAGGTGTAGGTCTTTCCGGTCTTCTCGTCCTTCATCTTTGGCATGTGACACGAGCTGCACTCCGCCCCGGCCTTCTGGTGCGTGCTGTTGTAGAACACCTCGGTGTCGGGATGCTGGCCCTTCCACAGCGTTGCACCGGTGATGCCATGCTTGAAGTCGCCGAACTTCAGGTCCTTGTAATGCTGCCCGATGTCGTTGACCGCCTTCAGGGGGAAATGGTTGGTGCGTTGATCGGCCATTCCGATCGGCTGCCCAGTGGCCGTGTCGGTGCCCGGGTTGCAGTTGTATTCCACGTGGCATTGCGCGCACTGCAGTTTGGTGTCATAGCGGCGGAGCATCGCGATCTTGCGGGTGAAACCGCGCTCGCCCAGTTCCTTGACCTCGATCTTGGCGCCCTTGGGATCCTTGTGCCAGAGCGTGTCCTTCTCCGGACGGGTCAGCGCCTGGATCAGGCCGTCGCGGATGATGCGTGGCTGCGCTGAATGCGGGTCATGGCAAAAGACACAGTTGAGCGAGTGGTTGGTGTCTTTCACGAACTCGTTGACTTTCGAGAGGCGGCTCCACTTGGCCCGAGGCTCGTTGTCGCCCATGTAAGCCCAATCCAGGATGTGATCGGCAGACTTGCAGGACATGCAAACCGGGTTGGCCGCGGCCGCCGTTCCAGGCTTGAAGGCCTTGTGCGGCTCTCCGGGAAATTCGTCCTTCAGCACATCCCAGATCTTGAAGTTGCCACCCATGCGCGTGAGGCCGGCCTTGCCTTCCTTGTCCACGAACCGGCCGCCGAAGGCCCGATCGACCGTCACCTGGTCGTAGAGTGCGAAGGCGTGCGAACGCGGCTCGTTATGCTCCCTGGTGAAGCCGTGCGGCATCAGCAGCTTGTCGAGGGCGCCACCCGAAGCCACGCCCTTCTCCCGATGCGCGGTCTTGTCCGCATTCATGTTGTACATGGTGCGGTACTGGTTCTGGTGACAGCCGCCGCAAGTCGCAGGATCCGTGCTGGTGGCCGGGCGGCCCTTGCCGGCCTTCCGATGTGCCTCCAGCCCGCCATGGCACGAGTCGCAGGCGACCGTCTTGTGTGCCGCCTTCACGTGAAATTCCTGGATCGCCTCATGGCATTCGTAGCAGTCCTTCGCGTTGAAGACAGGTGCCTTGGCCTTTCCCTTGTCCTGCGCGTGCGCCGCCGCCGCACCCATCAGGAACGCCAGCATGGCCAGCCACCCGAGCAGCCTCGCCCACCCTCTCAAACCGGATCGGTCAAGCATGTGTTCATCCCTCGTCTTCGTGTTGAGTGCTGCAAATTCCAGCGGCTACCGCGTTTCAACCTGCAGCGCTGTTCACATTTGCGTGGCAAGCTCGTCGGCTCTCTTTTCGCTCATGGAAACGGACTTCAATTTCCAAATTCCACGATTGGAATTTAGCCGTCTCCCGGCGAAAGAAACATTCCCAGTACCGGGTAATCTGCAATACCCAGATATGGGTACGTGGTCGAATTCGCCGATCGCGCTCGCCCGACCGGCGCCCAGGCGGCGTGCGGCGGGGAGCGGACGATGCTGCGCTCAGGGCGAGGTCAGCCCCTCGCGGATGGCGTACTTGATAAGGTTGGCCATTCCGTGCACCTGGAGCTTGCGCATGATATTGCGACGGTGAACTTCGACCGTGCTCTGGGCGATATGCAAGCTGTCCGCAACGTCGGAGGACGTCTTGCCACCGACAATGAGAGCGAGCACCTGCCGCTCGCGCCGCGACAGGGCCAGTTCAGGGCCCTGCTGCGAGTTGCGCAGGCCGTCGGCCACCGCCTCAGCCGCCTCCGAGGATAGAAAGCTGCGGCCTTCGACCACCGCGCGTATGCCCCGCCGCAGTTCGGCCCCCGCAGCCGACTTGACCACATAGCCCGCGGCGCCGGAATCAAGGATCTGCTGGATGATCCGCCAGTCGCGGTACGTGGACAGCGCCAGCACTTTGATTGCCGGGTTCCAGGCGAGCAGGCGCCGGGTGGTTTCGATGCCGTCGATTCCGGGCATGCTGACATCCATGACCACGACCTCGGGGGCGACCTCCCTGGACAGCCGCAGCGCAGTCTCACCATCGCCGGCCTCGGCCACGATCTGCATGTCGGGTTCCTTCTCCAGCATGCCGCGCAGCGCCTCCCGCACGACGGTGTGGTCCTCGACAAGCATGATGCGGATCATTCGCGCCTGCTCCTAAATGGCCGCGGCGGCAAGCGGCACCGTCAGCGTGATCGTGCTGCCCTCGCCGGGAGCGCTGTCGATGTCCATTCCTCCTCCGATCGACGCGAAGCGCTCGCGAATGCTGAACAACCCGAAGCCGCCTGCGCTTGGCAAAGCACGAAGGATTTCCGCCGCATCGAAGCCGCAGCCCTCATCGCTGACGGCGACGATCAACCTGCAGTCCTCCACGAGGCACGTGACGTCCGCGCGCATTACCTGTGCGTGCCTGACCACATTGATCAGCAGTTCGCGCACGCTGCGGAACACGATGGTCCGCCCCGCCTCGTCGAGCAGCTTGGGTTCGCTGTCGTCGTCGACGTGCACGGTGAGGCCATACCCGCGTTTCAGTTCGTCAGCCAGCCATTCCAAGGCCGGCCCGAGGCCCAGAGAGTGCAGGATCGGCGGGCTCAGTTGCTGCCTGACCATCCGCACCGTCCGGTCGGCTTGGTCGACCAGGGTCCCGATCTCCACGATCGAGGACTTGAGCGAACCGGGATCGAGGGTCGCCAGCTTGATCTTGACGGCGGCCAGCAATTGACCGAGATTGTCGTGCAGGTCCTGGGCCAGCGAGCGGCGCTCGCGCTCCTCGGCCATCGTCAGTTCCCCGGACAGCTCGCGAATCGCCTGCACGGCGCGCGCCCGCTCGGCGGACTCCCACTTGCTGCGCAAGGCCACCACACCTATCAGGCCCATGCCCAGAAGCCAGGCTGCGCCGTGGAACAAGCTGATATTCTTGTCCTGTGCACGAGAGATCGCGTAAAACGGTTCCATCGGAATCGCCACGCTCATTCCGCCGCGCACTTCGCCGACCTTGACCCCCGTATCGGCGTGGCATTTCAGGCAACCTTGCTCCATCGAGATCGGGCGCATCATTCGCAAATGGGGTCTGCCATCGATGTCGGCGATGGTTGTCGCCTCTTCTGCATTCTGGCGGAACGACTCGAGTGCGGCCCGTTCCCATGCATCCGGCTGGTTGACGGGGTTGGTGAGTTGCAGGCTGGTGAGATGTCCCTTGGAGCCGAACAAGTGCTCGTTTGCCCCCATCACCAGACGCACCATGTAGGCCGGGTTGATCAAGGTCAAACGTTTGCCCGCATTGGTAACGACATCGCGGTCGGCAATATCGGCCAGATAGGGATTGGGCGGCGTATTGCCATCGGGCGTGACGTAGATGCCGCCATGGGCGCTGGCCCAGGCTCTGAATGCGATGTCCTTGTTGACGCTGGCACGAGCCGTCGTCATGGCCAAGGCCACATTCTGCCGTTGCAGGGTCAACTTGCTCCACCACAGCGACCCGGCCACGCTCCCCGTCCATAGCAACATCGCAAGCAATGTGTTGCGAACGAGCGGGGAGAGGAAACGCTTCTTGAAAAAATCCAGTCTCATCGTAACCTGGCGGCCAGAGTGACAGGCGGCCCCGAGCGCATAAGTCGCCAATTGCCTGGCGCCGGAACTTTCAACTGTGCGGGCCGGCAAGCCCCACACCGTTGACCTGGATCAACCCCACCCGATCTGGGGCGACGACTCGCGCGGCGGACCTCGCTGCATTCCAGAATCGGAAATCCCGCAAACGTCGCGCGCTTGGTGGTCTTCGCGCACTGCTCGAACCCACCGCGCGCCAGCGTGATCTGCTTCATCCACCGCCTTCTCGTCGCTGACTCAACAACGCGGCGACTCGCCAAACGGTGGATTTCAATCAGAGTCGCCCTAATAGTTCGAAAGAACGATGCCGGGGCAGCTGGCCATCCTCCTTCTGGCTTCGCGTGGTTGCACCACCGAAGGATGTTCGCGGGGCCCCCCGGCGCCGATAGTTGCAGGCGAGGAACAGGAAACCCAGGAGCGCCCGCGATGCACAGGAACCCCCAGCCGCCGATCAAGGACCACGTCGTCAGCCGCCAGTCCTGGTCGGTCCTCGCCGTCAGCACCCTCGCCTTCACGGTCTGCTTCATGGTCTGGATGATGTTCGGCGTGATCGGCATCCCGATCAAGAAAGCGCTCAACCTCAATTCCACCGAATTCGGGCTGCTCACCGCCATGCCGGTGCTGGCGGGCTCGCTGATCCGCGTGCCCCTGGGCATCTGGACCGACCGCTTCGGCGGCCGCATCGTGATGGCCGCCCTGATGGCCTGCACGGTGCCGGCCATCTGGCTGATGTCCTATGCGACGGCGTACTGGCATTTCCTGGTGATCGGCCTGTTCGTCGGACTGGCCGGCGGCTCGTTCTCGGTCGGCACGCCCTACGTCGCGCGCTGGTTCCCGAAGAAGCGCCAGGGCATGGCGATGGGCGTGTACGGGGCGGGCAACTCGGGCGCCGCCGTCAACAAGTTCGTGGCCCCGGCGCTGCTGGTCGCGTTCGGCTGGACGGTCGTGCCGCAGGTGTACGCGGCCGTCATGCTCGGCACGCTGCTGCTGTTCTGGCTCTTCAGCTACAGCGATCCGGGCCACCTGGTGCCCAGCGACGTCAGGTTCACCGACCAGCTCAAGGCGCTGAAGGACCCGAAGGTGCTGCGCTACTGCCAGTACTACAGCATCGTGTTCGGCGGCTACGTGGCGCTGTCGCTGTGGATGGTGCAGTACTACGTCGGGGAGTTCGGCCTGGACATCCGCGTGGCGGCCCTGCTCGCCGCCTGCTTCTCGCTGCCCGGCGGCGTGCTGCGCGCCATCGGCGGCTGGCTCTCCGACAAGTACGGCGCCCACAGCGTGACCTGGTGGGTGATGTGGGTGAGCTGGGTCTGCCTGTTCCTGCTGTCGTACCCGCAGTTCGACCTGACGGTGCTGACGACCAATGGCCCCCGCAGCTTCCACCTCGGCCAGAACGTCTACAGCTTCACCGCGCTGATGTTCATCCTTGGCATCGCCTGGGCCTTCGGCAAGGCCAGCACCTTCAAGTACATCAGCGACGACTATCCGAACAACATCGGCACCATCTCCGGCATCGTCGGCCTGGCCGGCGGCCTGGGCGGGTTCGTTCTGCCGATCATGTTCGGCGCGATGATGGACCTCACCGGCGTGCGCTCCAGCGCCTTCATGCTGATGTACGGCGTGGTCTGGGTCTCGCTGATCTGGATGTATTTCACCGAAGTGCGCCGCACCGAGGTGATGGGCGATGCGGCGCCCGAGGGCCCCTCCTTCCCGCAACTGCACGTTCGTTCCCCGTCGCCCGAAGCGATGTCCGCCCCCCGGGGCGCCGCCCTTCAGAAAGCGTAAATCATGAGCACCACCACCGCCTCGGCGCCGCGCCACGGCCGCGTCATCACCATCTGGACGCCCGAGGACAAGGCGTTCTGGGAGCGTGAAGGCGAAGCCGTCGCCAAACTGAACCTGTGGATCAGCGTGCCGGCGCTGTTCCTGGCCTTCGCCGTCTGGCAGGTCTGGAGCGTCGTCGCCGTGGGCCTGCCGGCGCTGGGCTTCAAGTACTCCACGAACCAGTTGTTCTGGCTGGCCGCGGCCCCTGCACTCTCGGGCGCGACGCTGCGCATCTTCTATTCCTTCATCGTCCCGGTGGTCGGCGGACGCCGCTGGACCGCCATCTCCACCGCCAGCCTGCTGATCCCCGCGATCGGCATCGGCTTCGCGGTGCAGGACAACACCACGAGCTATCCGACCATGCTGATGCTGGCGCTGCTGTGCGGCTTCGGCGGCGGCAATTTCAGCTCCAGCATGGCCAACATCAGCTTCTTTTTCCCGAAGGAACGCAAGGGCTCGGCGCTGGGCGTGAACGCGGGCCTGGGCAACCTTGGCGTGTCCGTCGTGCAGTTCCTCAGCCCGCTGGTGGTCACTGCCGGCGTGTTCGGCATCTTCGGCGGCGACGCCCAGACCATCATCAAGGACGGCCAGACCGTCACGGTGTGGACGCAGAACGCCGCCTTCATCTGGGTGCCGTGGATCGCGCTGGCCGCCATCGCCGCCTGGATCGGCATGAACGACATCGCCGACGTGAAGGCCTCGTTCGCGACCCAGGCCACGATCTTCCGGCGCAAGCACAACTGGCTGATGTGCGTGCTGTACCTGGGCACCTTCGGGTCCTTCATCGGTTACGCAGCGGGCTTCCCGCTCCTGATCAAGAACCAGTTCCCGAGCGTCAATCCGCTGGCCTATGCGTGGCTGGGCCCGCTGGTCGGCGCGCTGATCCGCCCGTTCGGCGGCTGGCTGTCGGACAAGCTGGGCGGCGCGCGGGTGACGTTCTGGAACTTCGTCGTGATGGCCGGCGCCGTCGCCGGCGTCCTCTACTTCCTGCCCAGCGGCCCGTCGGGCGGCAGTTTCACCGGCTTCTTCCTGATGGTCCCGGGGCTGTTCTTCCCGAACGGC
>ORJL010313162.1_pt1 | contig 10009 bp, 6 predicted proteins | sample 1779941 | NCBI WGS metagenome assembly ORJL01 (sample SAMEA104232317, study PRJEB22302) | groundwater metagenome | biome: forest; feature: aquifer; material: groundwater | place: USA | collected 2011-08-07 | depth 5.8 m | reverse complement strand
GTAGTGGTAGAAATTGCTCTCCACGAACTTGCCCATGTATTGGCGCGCCATGTCCTCGGCGCCGTCCATGGTGGGGGTGCAGATGCAGAAATCGGCCAGCAGAGGCGGGCCGGCTTCGCGTCCATGCATCTGGCGCACCAGATCACGATGCTTCTGGATGGCGGGCATCCGCATCGGCCAGGGGCGGTCGGCGAACATCACCATCTGCGCACCCAGTTTTGCCGCGGAGACGACCGAGTCATCCGATGACGCCACGGCGTAGGTCCGCCCCTCGAAAGAGCGGGTCGGGCGTGGGCGAATTTCGATCCTCGGTTGCTTGTAGTGCTTGCCGTTGCCCTCCATGAAGCCGGTGCGCAACGTGTCGAGAATCATCCGCGCGGCCTCATCGAAGCGTTCGCGCGATTCATCCATGGTACCGCGGAAGGCCTCGAACTCCCGCCTCGCCAAGCCGCGTCCCATGCCGAGACGCAGCCTTCCCTTTGACAGCAGGTCCAGCATGGAGGCCTGTTCGGCCACCCGCAGTGGATCGTGCCAGGGCAGGATGACGGCCGCGGTGCCCAGGTCGATATCCGGGCAGATGGCGGCCAGATGGGTCATGAGCTGCAAGTTGTCGGGACAGAAGGAGTAGTCGTTGAAGTGATGCTCCACCGACCACAGCACGTCGAACCCCAGATCGGCGGCGAGCCTGGCGAGGCGCAATTCCTCATCCCACACCTGCTCATCCGAGACATTGGTCCAGCCATAGCTGGCGAATACCATCTGCAAACCGACATCCATGACCGTTCTCTCTTTTATCGTTCATTCGGCCGTCATGTTCCCATGTTTGCCGGACCGGGACAACGGCGGCGGACGGCGGCCGACACACGGGACGCTTGCCCCAAGGCGGTTATGGGCGCCGACCCGCATGACGTTGAAGGGGCCGGGGATGTCCCGCGCGATGTTCCCGTCCGGACCGTCCCGGCGAGCGGGTTGCTTACGAGGCAGGCGCGGTTGCGTCTGGGCGTCGGTCTGGAGGGAGCACGCTGGGCCGGTTTCGCATCGCCGATTTCGACCGTGGTCGTGCGATTCACGCCTGCGGCCGGGTGCGGGCGGGGCGGGAAGGCGAGAAACCGGGGCGTGAGCGGCGTTTTGCCGATGGTTAGCGGCATGGCGGGCGACCCAATGTTTACTCTTTGTTCTATGAAATGGCCCTGTTCCTGGCAAGCGAAATGCGCGTTCGGAGGGTGCCGAGGCCGGTAAAACGGCCGAAAATCAACGCGGGGATAGGGTTTTGCCCTCACAATAGGCAATTGTTAACAAATCGCGTCCCATTATTGATACTGGTTGGACAGCGTCTGGCGGCTGTTTCCCTACGTTCACATGGGGACCCAACACCGGCTGTCAGGACATTGTTTTCACGAGAAATTGCGCGTTTCTTAAGATTCTACATTAAGAGCGGCCGCTCTGTCATCCGTTCCGGTCAGGCGCGGATATGCCGGGATTTCGTTTCGATATAATGCGGGAAACGGGGGGTATTGTTGCTTTTCCGTGCGGTTAACCCTTCGGTGGCGATTGCACGGAATTTCCGCAAATGGCGATTTCTTGCTCAGACACCCAAGCCTGCCAATGTTCCCTCCGACTATCCGGCGATCACGGCACTGCGAGAGACCGCGCACGGACCGGAAGCCGAACCACGTCGACCGGCTTCCGATCCGACGGCGGGAACATCACGCAAGTGGTCACGGAGCGTCGTTCGTCCACTCCGCAGAGACCTTTCCCATCAGGTCGTACGGCACGCCCATGCCCGTCGTGATCACCGGCGTGTCGCTGCTGTCGTTAAACTTGGTCGCGTCGTTCAGATCGGTGAATGTGGCCAACAGCATCGTCTTTGTATGATCCGCCAGCAACATACCCGCCAGTGTGTCAGTCGGATAGTGTAGCCCCATCACCTCCCGGTTGCGCGCAATCCGTTCTGCCAGCCGGTACAACGGACCGCCACCAGCCAGAGCGGTGGGGGCCGCCGTTGGGATCTGAGACAGAGCGTCGGATAGGGGCGTCTTGACCGCGGTCGGCAACGCCTCGCTCAGCATTTTCGCGATCAGAAAACTCTGGGTCGCATGACCGCTGGGGAACGCGGCATGGCCGGGAACCGCGATTGGCGGTCGCAGCAGGGGGGAAACGCGGGAGGGGCGCGGCCGCCCGTAACGCGCTTTGTAGTACATCGCGACGAACAGACCGACGGTTTCGGCCACCGACGCCAGCAGAAAGGTCGCCGGGTGGGAGCGCGCGTGGACCCCAATCATCGCACAGAAATACCCGGCAAGATTGCCGCGTTGCGACAGCGCTTCACTCATGACACCGGGGCGAAACTCGATAAGCTCCTGCAGTTCCGCGAGTTCTGAGATCAGGCTGGGCCGCGCGCCCCATGCCACATCCATTGCGTCGGTCACCTCTTTCCGCGCGACATTGTCGCCGAACCGTATCGCGAACCAGGACTGGATCGCCAAGCTTGCATAACGCGGATCCCATTGCCGTCCCAGAAAAGAGCCGATTTCCGGCAACGGGCCGGACGCGACCCAGATCGGCGCCGGGTTGCTCGGGCTCACATTTCCGGGAACGTGCCCAGCCGTGCCGTCCCAGAAGTCTGCCGGCATGTTGCGGGGCGGCCATCCTTCGCCTCGCCATGTCGCCTCTGCGCCCAGCTTCGTTCGCGTCGGAGATATACCGGTCGGCCAAACGACGGCCGATCCGACACGAAGCATTCCTCCCAGGCCATCGCTGCCATCGCTGCCATCGCTGCCGTCGCTCCCGTCGCTGCCTACGCTGGCTAGGCTGCCAATTACACCGGTCATGTAAACCTCCTGTTGTTGCTGCCAAACTCGCCTTGATGTTCCAGATGCATTGCCGGGCCGTGCGGTCTATACCCTGTGTCAGGATCACGCTGACGCCTAGGCACCGTTGACCAACCCAAAGCCGAAACGGGAATCCCAGCCCGTGCCGTGAACCGACCGCGCTCGGCTGACCAAGTGCGCCTTGAAGGCGCCGGATGATAACAATCGGCATGGCGCGCCGCTGCGCAGTGCCGCAGCGACACCCGCCGCAACCGCCGCCGCCGCCGATGTGCCGGTATTGAGCTGCCGCATGTCGTCATCCTCGTGGAACTGGCTTGGCGCGCAGAGATCAGGCTTCTGCAGACCGGGCCCGGACGGGCCTTTCCCCTGGGCCGAATAGCCGAGCCAGGTGGTATCGACCCGAGCCGCTCCCACACTGATGATCTTGTCCAGGGACGCGGCGCCGAGAATACTGCGCCCAGGGCCACGATCATGCTCGCCACACCGCGGATCGGGCGCGAACTGACCGCAGTTGCCGGCTGCGAAGACGACATCGCCGCCGGCGTCGCTGATCTCCGATGCAACGAAGTTCAACGGATGCTGGGCATGGAGGCTGTAGTCGTGCAGCGCCGCGATATCGATCGGTGTTCGACCCGCCGCAGTGTTGAAGATGCCCCAGGCATTCACCAGGACACAGGGAATGTTGAACTCTTGCAACGCTGATACATAGGTCAGGCAGTTGGCCAGAACACCGACAGCATGGCTGGAGAACACCGTGAAGTCTGGATCGATTGTCGCTGGCAGACCGGCGGGTGGCATCGGTATCAGCGGGATATCGAAGTAGCGCGCCTTTGGTGCGATGTTCAGCATGTTGCGCACGATCATCTCGCCGTGGTCGCTGCGCCCCTGGCCCGGTGGAAACGCCTGGCCGGGTACGTTAAACAGCCGTGCGTTCGGCAGGCCAAAATACGAAGCGTTGAAACCCTGATCCACGACCATCACCGCGACCCCGGTCCCATCGAGCCCTTTGGCTTTCATTACGTCGCGCCCGACCAGCGTTGCCGCTTGTGTCCGGTTACCGAACGCGGCGTGGCCACCCCACAGGGTGCTGTCCAGGTGCGTATCATTCCCCACGCAGACGAGTTCAGGCATCCTGTCCTGCATGATCGGAATGATCTGACGCAGCGTTTCATAGGTCTTGGGCGCGGATGACACGTCGATTGCGATTGGCAGGTAACCGCGATTCTCGGCCGCCTGCTCGATAACGTTCTGTGGGATTGACGCGTAGCCCGGCAGTTCGACCGGCGGCAGGTCTGTCGTCCATGGCAGCTCGACGACCCTCGCGTCAAGCTCTTCAAGACCGCTCACTGACCGGAGATAGTCGTTCACGAGGCCGATCAGGGTGGCGCGCGCATTCGGGTCGCTGCCAAGCAAGGAGAGCAAGCCGCGGCTATCGGTGCCAAGACGGTCGAGAAGTGCTCGCCGTTTGCACAGCAGTAAAAGTCTAAGGCGTTGTTGAGACATAATGTCCTCCATCCGTCGCGCGTCGCTTCGGTCCAGCCCAATCCAGGCTCGACCATCGTCACCACTCGGCCGACGTAAGTGTTCTCGGCGCACCACGGTCAGTCGCCGCTCTGTGTTGATCCTGCGCCGCGTAGTCGATTGGAGCGGCGCGACCGCAGCAGGTCAAAAGTCCATGCGGGGTCGTCGAGTTCTTGGACAGGCGAGGCCCTTGCTGCGCTGTACAACACAGGTAAGCAGGAGTCCTTATGCTGTGCAATGGCTCTCTTCTCGGGCACCAATCGACGGACGGGATAGAGGCCGGGGACCCGTTCGACCGGGCGATGCCCGATCGGGCTTACACCCGATCGGGCATCGCATCCAATCAGTCGCCTCCCCAAGATGCCCAGAAGCCATGCAATTTCATCTCGTCGCAAAGCTGCCCGAGGCTGCTGAAGCCGGACTCAAGCACCGTCAGCGGCCGGTCATTCATCCCGCAGGTTGGCTGGACCATCGTGCTGTCGCTTGCACGCGCGACACCGGTACCGAGAGCAAGGCCGGTGGCGGCGACGAGCAGGAAGCCAACGACACCCTTGGTGGGCATGGAGGCGTCGGATGGGGTGGTCTTGGGCAGGTTGAAGTTCGTTGACATGTGCTTTCTCCTCGATTTGGTTTTTTGTCTTCGGTCCTCGCCGGAGGCTTCCGACACGCCCAACCTAGGAAAACCCTTCACGCCGTGCATGATCGGGGGCTGAAAGATTCTTGAAAGCGGACTGAAATTACCTGGCCGATGGTGTTGGAGGGTGGATTAGGATGGCCCCCGACTCCCGTCCGTCCACACTATAGGCCGATTCTGATTAAAAATCATTTTTTCTGCGTGTGATATTTATCTGCATATTGCAACAACATTTTCTACACCGGAATGTGTCAAGCGCGGCATGAGTTTCCGGTTGTCGTCGACGGGACGGCTAACGAGAATCAGTCCGGCAAGCCAGCCTGCCGCAATCGATCGACGTACTGATCGCGGATGTCGCCTTTAAGCGGGGTGCGAAGGACGAATAAACCCAACCGGAACCCGGGCTCTATCTCGAGGAGGCGTGACGCGATTTCAGATGCTTCCGCAACCTGTCCCGCCGCTGCAAGACTGGCAGCCAGACCACGGAGTGTAGGCGCATGGCGAGGATTTCGCGCAGCGGAACTGCGTGCCCAGAAGACGGCCGTGTCGTAGTCGCGATTGATATAATACGCCATCGCGAGAAAATTCTCATGCAAGAACGCAAGAGGATCCAGCGGCGACAGCCGCCGTCCGCGTTCCGCCTGAAGGACGGCGTTGGGGCCGTCTCCCAACCAGCTGTGGACGATGCTGCTGAACAGGCAGGCCAGGGCACAGTTCGGACTCGCAAGCAACGCGCGATCGAGCAGTTGAAGCGCCGTGCCATAATCTCGAAAGCCATAGGCAGTCACATAACCTCGCACTGCCAAAGCCAGCGCATCGTTCTGGTCGCGTTCGGTCGCCGCCAAAGACAGACGTGCTGCTTCGGTCGAGTCCGCCTCCTGATCCGCCGACCAGCCCTGTGCGATCGACAGGATGTGCCACCAGGCGGCATAAGAGTAGGCCGTTGCATATCCGGGATCTTCCGCGATGGCTTGGAGCAGCAGCAGGTACCCCTGTTCGAAGGATTCGCGACGCAGCCGATGAATTTGGTCCAATGCCTGCAGCACGAGATCATAGGCAGTCATGTTGCCTGGGTGTTTGCGCAGCGCCCGCTGCAATTCTCGCCGCTGAACGTGCGGTGCGATGGACGCTGCGACTTCAATGGAAATGCGATCCTGGAGCTGGAACAGGTCCGCCATCTCACCGTCATGGAATCTTGTGAGCACGACAGCCCCGGTCTCGGTGTCCGTCAGTTCGACGCCGAGGCGCAGTCGGTCGGCGGAGCGCCACATGCTTCCGTGAAGTATGTATCGAACACCGAACTCCCGCCCAATCGCACGCGGATCCAATACCGTATCACGGAAACCCAACGTTGAGGCACGCGATATGACGAACAGCGCCTCGAGCCCGGCCAGAACGTGAATGATCCCCTCGGTGATTCCGTCTGCGAGATAGGCTTGGTCGGCCGATATTAGGTCCCTGCGAAACGGCAATACCGCAATCGATGGCCGAGGATCGGGCCGCACCAATGGATCGCGCGGCGGGGTTCGGCCCGGTGGGCTGATCTGATACACCTGCACAGGGCCTGCCATGTTCGGCAGAAATCGTCTGCCGAGATCGATACTGGATGCGGCAATCTGACCGTCGACAGTGTGCATCACCTCCGCTGTTACGGTCAGGCTTCCAGGTTCACCCTGTTCGGCCAGCAGCATCGCGATCATCGCCTCGCCGTCGGCAAGGTCGCTGTTCGGACGCCCGGCCATGCGCGCGGCGTGAATCGCGACGCGGGGTGGCGGTGGGTCATGATCCGTTGACAAGGCTGACGTCTCTGCCAGCAGGTCCAACGCCCCTTTTACGGCCAGTTGCAGATCCGGAAGCGCGATGACGGATCGGTGGTCGGCTCGGGCAACCATCCGGCCATTCTGTGTCGTAACCCAGGCGTCGATGACATTCAGCCATCGCGGTGTATGGCCACGCCCCACTGCGGCTGCCCGGTTAGGTTCCGAGCGATCCAGGATGGCGACCACTGCCCAGGGCGCGGGCGGCGGCTCTTGGTCCTGCCCAATGTCGTCCGATAGATGGGAGGACATCGTTCCCGAGGATGCTGTGTGTCCGTCGTCGACGACCACCTCCGCTTCGAAGCGATAGCCGCGCTTGGGCAGGGTCCTGACCATCCGCGGCCCTTCGTCCCCCAGCCCTCGTCGAACGTCCTTGATGCACTGCGCCAAGCTTTCATCGGTGACGTAAATGCCTGGCCAGACGGCCGCCATGATCGTGTCCCGGTCCAGAAGTCGGCCCGCATTTTCCACTAGCAGTCGCAGCACCGCGAAGGATTTGGGCCGCAACGTCACCTCCGACCCATCAGCAGCAAGCAGCGCCCCGTGATCGAGGTTGAGGGCGAAATGACCGAAGCGGTATGTCGCACCCGGCGACCGCGAATTGCTGCTGGCCATTGAACAGTCCTCATAGGCGACAATCAACGTAACGCGTCTGCTGCCTGCACAATCGAACAGGATCTGCCAGCTGCTTCAAGGGCGAACCGGTCGAGTGAAAATTTTCGCTCTAGAGTCGATAGCAAAACTCCGGCGATTTTACGCGGGAACTCCCCACAATCATACTACTACCCTCTCCCCGTCATTGAAAATGTAGGGATCCCCCGCCCGGCGCAACCCCACTGCGCCAGGCAGCCGTCGGTGTTTATTCCCCACATTATGAACGACTCGGGGGACTACCTGGGTCGTTACGGTTCTTGCGGTGTTTCTTGTTGATGCGGCCATTCCCACGCCATGGCCCGTGCGGGCTGGAGCCCCCGCACGGGTTCACACGGAGAACCCAAAGAGCCACGGTGAATCACGGAGTCCGAGCTTAAAATGTTGGCTTCCTTGTTGGAGCGATTGGGACAGGACACTCTCACGCAGGGTACCGCCATTGGCCATATACAGGCCCAACTGCCGGAGACAACCCCACGCCCGTTGCACGGCGCCTCCATGGCCCCCCGTGGCTCTTCGTGTTCTCCGAGTGAACCCTTGCGGGCGGCCTTCACGCGCGGGCCGAGCGGTGGGAGCAATCGTATCAACAACCAACGGCATAAGGGCCAATTTGAAAGCCGATGAACGCCGACGAACGCAGATAAGAGGCGATGCCGCCCGCCCTTTCGGCGCTAGTGACAAGTCCAGCAGATCAAAGAATGCCCCAAGGAGGTCGACAAATCATCACCAAGGCAAATCAGCCTGCCCGTACCGTCTCCGGCCCGACGGCTGCGCTCCGCGATGGCTGCCTGGGTCAGGTCGCCCTCAAGCCGCAACCTCGGCCTTCGGACGCCGCAGGGCAAAGGGGCACTGCCCCAACCCCTCGGCGCAGACCTGTCCGCCCCGATGGCTGCACAACCCCGGCCCATGCCCGCGCGCGCGCCGCACCAGATCGGCCATTGCCGCAATGAACCCCGAAGCAACCGACTGAGTCGGAACCCGGAAATATGCTGGCACACCGGATCGTTCCGCCAGATCGCGGTACTCGATATCCAGCTCCACCAAGGTCTCGGAATGTTCCGATACAAAAGCGATCGGCACCACGATCACAGCGGTCTTGTCGCGACCGGCCCGGGCAACTTCCTCGTCCGTGCTGGGGCCGATCCACTTCTGCGGTGTGGCACGCGACTGGTAGCAGAGCGCCCAGTCCAGATCGTCGGCGCCCCAGGCGGCAAGCACACCGGCGACCGTCTGCTCGATCTGCCACTGATACGGGTCGCCGCCCTTCACGATTGTTTCCGGCAAGCCGTGGGCGGAAAACAGCACCCGCAACCCGGTCGCCGGGTCCAAACCCGCTCGTGCCGCGTGATACGCGTCCCGCACCAGCGCCGCCGTGGCCGCCAGGTATCCCGGATCGGTCGGGTAACAACACAATGTTGTCGTTTCTACCATCAGCCCCGCTTGCGCCGCCGCGGTGCGCCATGCGGTCAGCGAGCTGCCCGTCGTGGTGGTGGAATATTGCGGATAGAGCGGCAGCAACACGACCTGGTCCGGCCTCCAGGCCTTGACCGCACGAGCCGCCTCCAAACTGAACGGATGCCAGTAGCGCATCGCGATAAAGCATTTCGCGTCCAGTTCCGGCAGCGCCGCCTCCAGCGCCGCGGCCTGCGCCTGGGTCAATTCCAGCAGCGGCGACCGGCCCCCCAGCAAGGCGTAGTTCTCGGTCGCGGGCTTCAGGCGCGCGCAGGTGATGTAGCGAGCCAGAAACGGCCGGACGAAGAACGGCACGCGCAGGATCGCGGGATCGGAAAACAGGTTCAGCAGGAAAGGGCGGATCGCTTCCGGCCGGTCCGGGCCACCCAGGTTGAACAGAACGATGGCAACCCTAGCCGGCATGCGCCCCGCCCGCGGCCCGTACCGCCGCCACCAGCGCCGCGACATGCTCGGGCGGGGTTTGCGGCACGATCCCGTGCCCCAGGTTGAACACGAAGGGCCGGCCACGCATCGCACCCAGAACGGACCCGACCTCCCGCAGCATCGCATCTCCCCCCGCGACCAGGGCCATGGGGTCCAGATTGCCTTGCAGCGCGATCCCGGGTGGCAGCATCGAAGCGGCGCGGACCGGGTCCATGCCCGTATCCAGCCCGATCGCGTTGGCGCCGGTCGCCGCGTACTCCGCCAGCATCACACCCGCCAGACGCGGAAACCCGATGATCGGCACGGCGGGAAACCGCTGCCGCAGCGCGCCGACGATCCGACGCGTGGGGGCCACGACATGCGTGCGGAACAGCGACGGCGACAGCACCCCGGCCCAGGAATCGAACAGCATCAGCGCCTCGGCTCCCGCTTCGGCCTGGGCGGCGAGGTATTCGATGGTGGCCTCGGTCAGGACATCCATCAGGCGAGCGAACAGCGCCGGATCGGCATAGGCCAGCGCCCGCGTGATAGCGAAATCGCGAGACCCGCCACCTTCCACCATGTAGCAGGCGACGGTGAACGGGGCGCCGGCGAACCCGATCAGGGCGGTGGACTCGAACCCCTCCGCCGCCAGACCGGTTCTGACCCGGCGCACCGTC
>ORJL010609027.1_pt1 | contig 10010 bp, 27 predicted proteins | sample 1779941 | NCBI WGS metagenome assembly ORJL01 (sample SAMEA104232317, study PRJEB22302) | groundwater metagenome | biome: forest; feature: aquifer; material: groundwater | place: USA | collected 2011-08-07 | depth 5.8 m | reverse complement strand
TTCCCCGAAAATCCGCCGATAAAGAATAAAATTTCTTGACAAATCTTTCTTTTTATTTTATTTTAGCGAAACATGAAATATTATGTTCTTACAAATGATTCCGGCCAGTATTTATCTGAAGAGCGAGGATTGTATTGGTTGACTTTCGATTTGAGAAGATCAATTTTGACACATAACGTTTTAGAAATAAAGAAACTATTGAAACAACACCCGACCTTGAAGATAAAAGAAATTTCTTTTGAAATAAGTGAACCAAAGGTGATATGAATAGGATAATAAAATTTCGGGTTTGGGCGGCCAAAAAAATGTGGAGATTGCATTCTATTGATTATGGAAATTTCGATGATTTAGGGGTAAGAGTTAATGTTTCCGAAAATGGTTCTTTAGGATTTCCATTATGTAGTATTGTCAAACTTTTACAATTTACTGGTTTAACTGACAAAAATGGAAAAGAGATATATGAGGGAGATATTGTTTGTGTTCAATACTACCCTAAAAAACATTTTGTAGTACCTGTAGAATTTTATGAAATTGTATTTAATAATGGTGCTTTTTGGGCAAAAGAAATTAAACTTTCATTTAATAGAGAAGAATTGCTTTATTTATTTTCTAATAATATTTTAAATGATAGGAAATGTAGAATTAAAGTAATTGGTAACATTTTTGAAAACCCAACGCTTCTAAAATAAAAAACATGAATATTGAAACAAAAATTCCCACCGTCCAAGATTTGAGAAAAGCATTGTTAGTCTAATATAAGGAATCGCCAAATTTATTTAATTCATATTTTGAAAATAAAAGAAGTAGTTTTTGAATTGAATGAACCAAAAAAAAAAATTTATGAATAGAATAATCAAATTTCGAGTCTGGGATGAGAGTAGTAATAAATTTTATTCTAAAGAAGTTTTAGATAATTTACCATTAAAAGTGTTTTTAGCTAGTAAAAATATTCAACAATTTATTGGTTTGTTAGATAAAAATGGTAAAGAAATTTATGAGGGTGATATTATAGAAATAAATGAAACGACTGATTATTACCCACCACAAATAGGTATAGTAGAATATTCCTTGTATCATAATCTTTGTGTATATAGATTAATATTAATAGAAGATTTCAATAATAAAGGTGATTGGTGTCGAGGTTCTTTTTCTTTTGATATTTTTGGTAAAATCAAGAGAAAAATAATTGGTAACATTTTTGAAAACCCAACACTTCTAAAATAAAAAAACATGAATATCGAAACAAAAATTCCTACCGTACAAGAATTAAGAAAGGCTAGCTATAGAGTGTCGGTAATTAAAAAAAGATTTTACACTCAATTCGACACAGTAAAAAGAAAACTAAATAAACAATTATTGACTAAATTTGAAGCAAGCAATAAATTAAGTTTTGACGATTATCGTTACGGTATTCTTGCTAAAGGGGGATTAACGAAAATTGTTATTACTTCTCCTGACCAAAAAGAATTTTCTTCTGAGGCGGTGTGCTCAAAACACGATACTTTCAATAGCAAAAGAGCTATAAGAATTTGTATGGGGAGAATAATTCGATTCTATAATTTTCAGGTTAAATTTCATTAAAATTAACATCAAACTCTCTAGAGTTATATCTTTTTTTAAATTCTTCGAATTGTTGTTTTGTATTGAATTTTCGACCATACAATTTATGAAATAATTTATGAACCGATTGTAGTATGGTTATACCGTTAAAAATTTCAAATCTTAAATCTTTGTTTGCATGCCAAGATTCCAGATGGTGAGCACAAATATTTCTACTACCTTTTTTACCTGTAACTTGGCAAGTATAATTGTCCCTTTTGAAAACTTCATTTCGGAATTTTGTATTTTCTGGAAAAATATTTCTTCCATTTTTTAGTAATTGTCTATCGTTTTTTGATAAATTATGATTCCAAAGATGATGTTTTTTTCCCTTTTGATATTGTTCACAACCACAAGTTTTGAAAAGTCTTCTCCGTAAAGAACCTGTTCTTACATTTTTTAACTTTCCACAATCGCATTCACAAGTCCAATAAACTTCTCGTTTTATTACTCCCGCAAATTCTAAAGCAACTAATTTACCAAATCTCTTTCCTTTTAAATCTTTCATCCTACCACAACCACAACTTTTAGTACCTTTACCTAATAAATTATCTGCATGAACAATTTTTATATTTCCACAATCACATTTACATCTTAATATTTGTCCTCTTTTTTTATTTTTACCAATTTTTTCAATAACTATTAATTTACCAAATCTTAGACCAATATAATTTTTTGTATGTGTTTTTAATGTTATTTCTTTTTGGAGACAATCACAAGATTTTGTGGTACCGTATTTTAAACCACGTTCATTAACGATTTTTTTAGTTTTACACAAACATAAACAAAGCCAATATCGTTCATAATTTTTTCTTGTTTCTGAGAATTTTATTACCGTTAATCTTTCAAAAACTTTTCCGGTTAAATCTTCAAATTGTTTTTTCATAATATAGTGCTTCAATTATTTATTACACAGGTTATTACGATTTGAGAAAAAAGAGTCGCCCTAATGGTAGTTTTGAAGCACTATTCTTAGGGCGACGAAATAAAAGGCCAATTATTCTAATATATTTTACACAATTTCTTACAATAAATCTAAAATATCTCTATATTTTTAATAAAAACTCTTGACAAGTTAGTGTTTTTGTTATAAATTATAAATTAACAAGTATATTAGTTGATTAATAGTTAAATTTTGTGAATAATGCATTAGTATTTAGTTTTTAATATAAAAATGAAAAACAACCAAGAATATTATTTTGCATATATCGGTCCTACAGATAGAAAAGTTTTAGATAAAAAATATACAAACGGAGAAGGTTGTTTGAGAAAAGCAATTAAAGAAACGTTTTATAAAGTAACTGGTCATTACGCTGAAATATTTGGCTCTGGTTGGGGAGTAGAAGAGGATCAAACTTATCAAATTAGTTTTTCAACTTATGACGAAGAACTCAAATTGAGCATTGTTCAATCTTATTTAACGGAAAAGAAAAAAATGCCAAAATATATTAAAGCATGGTTTTTGCTTTTCAAAGAAGAAAAGAAAATATGATGATAGAGATTTATTTTTCAGGTTACTCAGAAAAATATGTTGTTAATTTTTATTTTCCCTACACGCAAAAATTCTATAAACAAGAAGTTTGCGCGAACAAAGAAGAAGTTGCCGAATTACTAGGATAAAATATAATGCCCGCATACAAAAAAACCATTCATTTTTATCTTCTTAAAAAAGGTGAGTATTTTAATTATCAAGGTAAAAAATACAAAAAAGTGTCGGATGATGGCGCAATAAAAAAGGGAAATAAAAGAATAACAAACTTTTGGCCGCAAGTTACAGTTAAACTTTATTTGAAAATGGAACAAAATGAGTTTTTTGAAAAATATCCTTTGGCCGAATGTTATCAATCTAGAAATTTAGAAAAAGATTATAGTTTTTCATAAAAATTATGGAAACTAAGATAATATCAATCAGAAAACTGAAACCAGGAAAAATAAATGTTATTTTTGGTAAAGAATCTAAATCCGCATATCTTTATAAAAAGAAAAATGGAAAATTTGTTTTTTGGAGTCCGTTTACTCGGCAACGAACAGTAATAACAATGCCGCGTAAAAAATATTATTTTGAATCACAAAAAATTAAAGAATTAGAAAAAAGACTTGAAGCATCAAGAAAATGCCCAGAAAAAATAAAGTTATGAATAAAGAATTATACGACAAAATTGACGCATTAAGTTATGAAGCGGAAAAAACCGATCCATATGTTGCGGTCGTGCTTCATACTTTATGTGCTAATATGTTGATTAGTACAGAAGATTTGTTTGCGGATTACTCAAAAAAGTGGGCGCTTCAAATGGTAAAAGGAATTGAAAATTTGCCCAAAATTATTCGAGAAGAAAGATTTTTCAATAATTGAATGAGCACAACAACACAAAAATTACTAGAAAAAAACAATTACCACAAACAAATACTTAACAAAGGTAATGGTTTATATCCTTATGCTAGTTGTTTTTATCAGAAAAAATTTAATGATGAAAAGGGCGTAAAGTATTTTGTTCAATTTGTTTATTATGCGCCCATTCCAATATACCAAGATAGTGAAAGTTGGATGTTGGATTTTGTCAATAATAATCCTTTTTATACATTCAAAAAACATCGAATTAAATTAAAAACAGAACAAGATTTGATAAATTTAGAATCAGAATGTGAGTTGTTTTGGATGACTTTCAAATGCGCGTACTATGAATCATACCCTTAAAGATTTCTATTCTTATTTAAATTCTAAAAATGCTGAAAAATCAGAATTTTTGAAGGTTTATTCTCACACAGTCAAAACAAAATATGGAGATTTGCATGTAAGTATTGACGAAAGAGATTTTAATAAAAATGGAATACCATATAAAAGAACTAAATTGTTTTCTATTTTTTGTTGTTTTGATGATTTTGAAAAATCTAAAGGTTTTTTGGAAGAATATTTTGATTATCTTAGAATTTATACAGGGAAATGGAATTTTCACAACGAATTTTGGAATGAAACACTAAAAAGATTCATGTTTGAATTAAATAAAATAACTTGACAAATTAAGTAAAATATGATAAGTTAAAAATATGAACAGAAAAATATTTACCGTTCAGAATTTGACGGATAAAATTAAAAAAGAAAAAATAAATACTTCCTTGCCTATTTGTGTTACTGGACATTATGGAGAAATTTATCTTTTGGATAGTGGAGATTTTACTGTAGATAATGGTTATTTTGAGGAATGTAAACCGCATATATCTAACAAAATTTTTAGAATAAGTGTTCCCGATATTGGCCCCGAACCTGATTAAAAAATAAAAAAACTAAAATGTTCAAAACAACTTGTCCAACCTGCAACAAAGAATTTGAAAAAGAAACCGAACAATCGGCCAATCGAGCATTAAGAATGCATACAAACAGAACCCATAATAAAATCGTTCAAAGTCCAAATAATTTACCAAGAGAAAAAAGAAAATATACTAAACGACAAAATACTGATGAAATAGTGAATTATTGCCCAAAATGTGGTTGTAATCTTCAAACTATTAGAGTGGCAATTAACCTATGAATAAACAATTAAAATTTTACATAAACGGCAACAAACTTGTAGATAAAGAAGATATCGAGAGTATGATTTTGGGCGCATTGGGATTTTCGGACAAAATGATTATTAAAAGAACCAAACTTGCCAAATGGAAAATTGGCCGAAATTTAAGACTCATAAATATTAAAAGAAAAGACTATAGAGATGGAAAAAGTAATGTAGCCAAAATAGTTGACCGCCGGATTGGATTTACCGCCGCAAAAGAAATTAATAACAAACTATTGGAAGAAAAATTCACTTCAACGATTGATGTATAATGAGTAATTTTGTTCATTTCTTTATTAAAAACTATGTTGGTTTTTTACTTATGATTCAAAAGTTTATTTCTAAATTGACCGAAAAAACCGGATATTGTTATATTTGTCATAGTTACCCAAATTGGCCCGCAAAATATAAGAAAATTTGTTCAAGATGTGGAAATACACCCTAAAAACTTTCAAAAATCTCTTGACTTTTAAGTAAGAATTCATTACTTTAGAATTATTGATGATAGATTAACTATCGGATATAAAACAGAAAAACAAAACATAAACGAAAACAAACAAATGTTGGTTATACCAACAAAAATAAAAACATGAGTGAAGAAACTAACAATAATAATGAAACGGCGGTAATTGAACAAATTGCCCCACAAAATTTGGGAACATTGTCTCTTAATTCTTTAAGAGAGGTTATGGAAACAAATAATTGTATCAAAAGGATAATCACAAAACTCGTTAAAAATACAGAAGAAATTACTATTTCTGATTTACTTGCTTTAATCTCTAATACGGAAAATTTATTTACAAGATGGGATGTAATAAAATCGGTAAAAACACTTCAAAACTTAGGTTATCTCAAATTCATTTCCGGTAGAAAAGGTTTTTTGAGCCGTGTCTTCTTTTTTGTAAGCACGCGGGAATTGAATAAGTTGATTAAGGAAAATGGGACCGAAATTCAAATTCAATCAAATAAATACAATACCCAGTCAGTTAAAACAAAGAGAGAAACTGGAATTTCTAAACGGTACTCATTTATGCTTCGACCGGATTACAGAGTCAACATTACTTTACCTAGGGAAATTCAAACTAATGAAATTGGTAAATTAACCCAATACTTAACAAGTATTGCTATTCCCGAAAAAGTAATTGTTTAGTTTTAGTTAAAAACTATCAGTATGAAAAAGGCCCGTAATTGATTTTATGGGTCTTTTTTCTTTCTATGATTTTTTATTGACAAAATATGGTAATTTATATCTCAGATAAAGATTCTGGCCGTTTTTATGTAAAAGGAACTAAAAATCCATTCACTCATTGTATAGTTTATAGACATGGAAATAGAGAGAATTTCAAATGGCATAGAAGTTTTCCCAACATTAAAGAAGAATGTTTAGATATTGTAAATTCTATGAATAAAGAATTCTATAATTTAGCTTATTGTGTTAATTATAAACAAAGTCTAAATATTGGTCTTCCTGAAACTTATGACTAAAATTTTATTTTAACTTGACAAGTTTTTGTTTGTATGATATAGTATTTGTAAGTTAAAAATAATGTTAGAAAATTAGAATATGAACAAAACTTACACAATAAATCCAGAAACCGGAAAACTTAGTATTTTTGAACAAAATCCTCAAATTGAACAAGTTTTGGGTTTGTTTTTGTATAAGGAAGGAGAAGATATAACAAAAATTGATGGAGAAACGCCGGTTATTTTTCTATCCCCAAATACATTTGTTGAATGTTTAAATGGGGATTCACGAATACTTACTGAAAGAAAAAACACTGTTGTAATTAGATGGATTAACTTGGTAAAATAAAAAATATGATCCAAATAACCAAAGAAAATTTTGATAACGCCGAAAGTTTTGAGTCTTTTAGTAATTATTTCGAGTCGGCCCAAAAGGCACTAGCTACGGCCTCAATTTATTTAGGTAGTCATAAAATATTTCCCCATAGAAGAATAATACTTAATTTGATTGATTCATTAAGGGAATTTGAAATCAAAGAAGGAAAAGAAAATGAAGACTAAACTAATAATAGGTTTGATTAGTACAATTTTTATTATTATCACTTATTCTACTTTTGTGCCCAATTTTACGGGATGTTTTATTGTAAGTTTTTATGGAGTTTTTGCCCTTGGATATTTTGCCGCAAAAGATTATAAAAAATGAAAAAACAAACAATTTATTTTTTGGAAGATTCTGATTCTTCTTTGACTTATTTAATTCATGCCAGAAACAGAATGGTAAATTTTGAAGACCCTAAAAATGAAATAGATATTTTTGGCCAAAAATCTTTTAATAGAATAGTTTTTGATAAGAGATTTACAGAAGAGGATGTTAAAAACTTAATTGTATTTTTTAAGACTTTAAGCAATAGAGCAACAGAAAAATATACTAATGAAGGTTCTGAATACAGTAAAGGAATATTGCAAGCGGCCCAAAACATAATAGATAAAGTATTAGAATTTAAGGCCGATTTTGAATTTAAGAAAAAATTGTTGGAATCGGAATAATAAAAATATGATAGTATGGCAAATTGGCAAAGAACCTTAGACATTAGCAACGCTTGGCAAAAAGCCGACAAAAAACAAATTTCTACCATTAGTTTTGCCAAAACCATAATTAAAGAACTAAAACAATTAACTGAATTCACCCGTTATACTGATATCGAAAAACAAAAGTTGGATTTAATTGATGAATTTGAGGATTTTGTTTTAACTAATGAAGACGACGAAGAATTCTTTGATAACTTAATGGAAAAACTTTATGATTGGGCCGATACTTCTTTGGATGGAAAAGTTGGCGGAAAAAAGGCGTGTTGGATTAGAACTTTTTAGTTTTACGAATAAAATTTATGATTAAAGATATTTCTGAATTAAAGAATAAAAAAACAATAATTGACCTAACCGGACCGAACGGAAATGCTTTTGTATTGTTAGGTTTAGCTCGAAAATACTCTAAAAAACTTGGAAAAGATTGGGAAAAAATTGAAGAAAAAATGACTTCGGACGATTATGATAATTTGATCAAAATTTTTGATGAAAACTTTGGGGAATTTGTTGAATTGTATCGGTAATGTTTTTTATTATAAGTTTGACAATTTTGGGTTTTATGGTAGAATAAAGATAAAAATATGAAAATCAATTTAACAAAAACACAATACCAAACCTTACTTAAAGCATTGACTGAATTGGTCGAAATTGAAGGAGATGAAGGATGTAATGATTTAGAAAAAGACGACAAATTTTATTTACTTTCAAAATCAGAACAAAAAACAGCCAAAAAACTTAATGATAATAATTTTTCCGCTTCAGATTATTTGTATGAGGTTTTAAACAAACAATCAAATTCAGAATAAAAAAATTATGAGAAAAGTTTATTTGGATTTGAAAGTAAAAGTTATTTTAGAAGTAGAAGAAGGAATTGAAATTTCAGATATTATTTCTGAAATTGATATTGGTGGAAAATATGTTTACGATTATTCCATTGAATATTACGAAATAACAGACTCAAAATAATGAAAACAAATCAAAAACTATTTCTAAATACTTTCACTATTAAAATTTTGAGTGAAAATGAACAACTTAATAATTTATCTTTAGAGGATATGTATTATGAGGTAACAGATGGAAGTTGTGTTCTTCATTCGATGAATTGTGAAATTAAAGAAGTCAATAAAGAAAAAATGAGGTTTTTGTTAAAAGACTGTGGAAGCGAACCTATTTTTTTTCAACTGTAATTAAATAAAGATATGCTAATTAAGGTAGAAAAATATGAATGAAGAAAAGTATAATTCTTGGCAAATGATTGTTTATATTAGTGGTCTAAAATTTGTTACTAAAGTTGCTGATCCAAAAGATGTAAATTTTTTAGAAATAGATAAAATTGCTGAAAAATTTCGTACCACAATAAATGGTTTCCTAAATCTTCGTATAGAATTAAAAGATGGTAGTTATTTAATTTTAGGAGAAAAACAATTAAAAATGGCTGTCATTCAATTCCAACCCTCAAATTTCATTGAATAATGTTATGTTTATTGAAATAGATTTGGATTATCTGAATTGGATAAAAACAAACAATCCAGGATTGTTTAATAAAGAAAAGGACGATATTTTAGTGTTTGCGGCATACGTGAATGAGGTTTTGGCGGCTCACAAAAATTCTTACCAAACCTATCTTGACGAAGAGTGTTTTAACGATTCGGTAAAATCGCACGAATAAAAAATAAATAAAAAGTGAATAAAAATACCAAAAGAAAAAATAAATGGAATAGAAAAATTGGTAACTACGTACATGGGATTACCGTAGATTCAACTTTTGGGAGTAAGACCAACAAAAATTATAAAGCTAAAAAATATCCAACTTTTAATTTCAAAGATAACCCGCCTTTTAGTAAGTAAATTAAAAACTTGACAAATATAATAAGGTTTAGTAAATCAGGACTACACGAAAGATTCCAAAAATAGTTGACAATTTTAATCATATATGTTATGTTTTTAACACATGAATACAGTAATTATTCCTGAAGGTTATTTTTTTAATCTCACAAAAAAAGAATATTTTGATTATAAATCAAGACTTTGGCAAGAATTGATTGCAAATTCAGTCGATGCCAAAGCAACGAAAATTGAAATTGAAATAACAGACAATTCCTTTTGTTGTAAGGATAACGGAAACGGAATGGACAAAGAAAAAATAATTAACGGTCTTCTAACTTTCGGAGGATCAATTAAAGATAAAAATTCAATTGGAATGTTTGGGCATGGTAAAATTTGTGTATTATTTAGTCATTCTAGTTTTTTTGTTCATACTCTAAATACAAAAATCTCTGGTAAAGAAATAAATTATGAAATGGAAAATACTGA
>ORJL011082571.1_pt1 | contig 10011 bp, 8 predicted proteins | sample 1779941 | NCBI WGS metagenome assembly ORJL01 (sample SAMEA104232317, study PRJEB22302) | groundwater metagenome | biome: forest; feature: aquifer; material: groundwater | place: USA | collected 2011-08-07 | depth 5.8 m | reverse complement strand
TCCCCGGAGAGCTTGCCCGCCGCCACGTCCAGCCGGATGGGCCCGACGCGGAGCCCGAGTCCGCCGGTGACGGCGGCGATCCCCTTCTCGGCGCGGGCGTACCCGGCGCGCAGGACCAGGAACTTCAGGCGCTGTTCGACGCCTGCGGACAGGCGCTGCTCCCAGGGGGCGCTCTGCCGGCCGCGGGGGGACACGGCCGACGCGTTGACCTCGACGCGCGTGCCGGCCCCGCCGGCCCACCCCAGCCCCGCGCGGTACACGGTGGGGAAGTAGGCCTGGGTGAAGAGCCCCCGCGCCGCCTCGAACACCGGCAGGCTCACGGCGGACGGGTCCAGGGGCGTGTCGGCGAACCGGTCCAGGAGGTCGGCCAGCTCCGCCGCGTCGAAGTCCTCGTCGGTGAACACTCCCTCGTGGGCCCGGAGCTCCTCGTCCCAGGACATGCGCTGGGCCACGTTCTGGGCGGCCAGGGACATCCGCACGCCGCGCCCGAGCTCCACGGCCATCCCCAGGTCCACGCCCCACCCCGTCCCTCCAGGCGCCTCCACGGCGACGCCGGTGAGCCGGAGCGTCTCGTCGTCGAGGTCGATCTCCGGCTCGAAGAAGCGCCCCTGCGCCAGACGGTGCCCCTGCACGTATCGCACGCCCGCGCCCACGCCCAAGCGGCCTCCGACGGCGAACCCGCAGGCCAGCGTCATCTCTGTGAACGAGGCGACCCGGAAGCCCGTCTCGCGGACGGCGTACTCCCGGATGCGCTCCGGGTTGAAGCCGCTCACCGTGAGGTCGGCCACCTCGCGGCTCATCGCCGCGTCGGCCAGAACGCGGCTCCGGACACGGAGGCCCACCGGACCCCAGGAGAGCCCGAACCCAGGGAGCGCGGCCTGAGGGGAGGGAACGTCGGCCGCCTCGGTGCCGAGCGAGAGCCCGTACCCCTCGGTGACCGTCGCGACCCGGAACCCGTCCAGGGGGAGGCGGTCCACCACGGCCCGGTCTCCCTCGCCGGCGGCCGTGGCGATCTCCCGGAGGTCCGCCAGCGTGGTGCCGCTGAGGAGCCCCGCTGCCCCCACGTCGAGCAGCGACAGCGACCATCCCTGCCCGAACGCGAGGTTGGCCGGGTTCATCTCGACGGCGTCCACGCCCGTGGCCCACACCATGCCTGCCCCGCCGAGAGCGCCGGAAACGGGCCCGGTCGCCCACTGGGCGGCGGCGTCCGCCGGGGTGGCGAGGGCGATGGCCAGCACGGCCGCGGCGCACCCGCGCCTCATCCGCGGAGCCTCACGAAGACGATCACGGTGCCCTTGGTCTTGGAGCCGTCGTCGTTCTCCAACTCCACCTCCTCCTCCACCCGGAGCGTGAGGACGCGCCCGGTCCCGATGGCCTGGAGGCTGTACTCCATCGTGCGGTCGTTGCCGTCGGAGGTGCGGGCCAGGATGAGGCGATTTCCCACCACCCGCACCGTGGTGACCGCGGGCGTCGTGGAGCCGGTGCCCGTCCGGAACGTCTCGTCCACGTCGTAGCTGGACACGCCCTGGCCGAGCTGGACGCGCAGGGTGCCGCGGATGCTCAGCCTGCCCACGGCCTCCCCGGGAAGCCCCCCGGCGCCGAGGCTCCCGAACGACAGGTCCGTCTCCAGGCGCGGTGAGAGGATGACCAGGTTCCCGCCCAGGCGGTTCAGCAGCTCGGATGAGGCCCAGAGCTGCACCAGCCCCGACGAGAAGCAGCGCCGTGCCTCGGGCCGGCATGACGCCTCGAAGCGCTGCATGCCGGCGTCGGCGAGCGCGGGCGCTCCCGAAGGCCCCGAGCCGAAGGATCCTCCGCCGAGCGTGGGTGGCTTGCCCGTTCCCAGCGGGATGGCGTCGTCGGCCACCACGGCGGCCACGGGTCCCAGCGCGGAGAGCGAGGCGGTGAGGAGCCCCGAGGTCGCGTCGTAGCTCCCGGAGGCCACCAGGTTGGAGCGCCCGCCCGAGGCCTGGGCCACGCCGAGCCGCACGGCGTCCGAGGACGGGACGTTCCTGGTCGGGAGCCGGAGCGTCACGCGGGCGGGGACCAGAAGGACCAGGTCCGCGGGGGCCACGTCGAACACCGTGCCGGGGATGATCCGCCCGGCGTCCCCCGGGAAGGCCGCATCCAGGCGGGGCGTGAGCGTGATCTGCGTGGAGTTGCGCAGGGCACCCGCGGGGATGACGAGGGCCACCCCCGACGCGAGGCTGAGCACCCCCCCCGTTGGCCCGATGCTCCGGGACACCGACGCGCCCTCGTCCAGCTCGAAGGGAAGTTTCTGGTCGGACTGGAGGCACCCCGCGAGCAGCAGCGCCGCGGGCACGGCCAGAGCCCTCGCCCATGCCGGGAATGCGTAGCGAGGAGCGGCCTGGGAGGGGGCACCGGCGAACATGCTTCAACTTGGTGCGGGCGAGGCGCGTTGCGCAATCTCGGCGCTTCTTGCCGCGCCGGTCGCGGTCCGCTCTCTTTGGAGCGCCCTGGTCCCCCGAGCCCCAGCGTTCATGAGCCCCATCCTTCTGGCTGGCATCGTCGCCGGCCTCGCGCTGGTCCTGACCGCCGTGCTCACGCCCGTGGTGCGGGGCGCGGCCATGGCGGGCGGGATGGTCCGCCAGGTGCAGTCCGACCGATGGCACAGGAGCCCCACGCCCGCCATCGGCGGGGTGGCCATCTTCCTGGGATTCGGACTGGCCGTGGGGATCGGGTACGTCCTGGACCCCAACGGCGTCCAGGGGCTCATGGCCCGCCCCAGCCAGGCGGTGCTCCCCCTTTCTACGTGGGAGGGCCTCGTCCTGGGCGCCACGGTGGCGTTCCTCGTGGGGCTCGTGGACGACTTCGTCCACCTCCCACCCGTGCCCAAGCTGCTGGGGCAGGTCGTCGCGGCGCTCATCCTCCTGCTGAGCGGCATCGGGGTCTGGCTCACCGGCGTGTACGCCGTCGACGCCGCGATCTCCCTGCTCTGGTTCGTGGCGCTCACCAACGCTCTGAACCTGTTGGACAACATGGACGGGCTGGCGGCGGGCACGGCGGCGATCGCGGGCGCGTACCTCGCCGTCCTGTTCTTCCTCGAGGGCGCCCTGGGGCTCGCCATCCTGTCTTGCGGATTCAGCGCGGCGCTCGTGGGGTTCCTGGCGCACAACTATCCGCCGGCCCGGATCTTCATGGGGGACTCCGGGTCGCTCTTCCTGGGTCTCTTTCTGGCGGGTCTGGCCCTCGCGCCCGCGCCCGGCCTCTCCCGCAGCCTGGCCGCGGTTCTGGCCGCGCCGGTGCTCCTCCTGGGGGTGCCCATCCTGGACACCACGCTGGTGACCGTCGGGCGGATCCTCGAGGGAAGGCCGGTGAGCCAGGGCGGCAAGGACCACACCTCCCATCGCTTCGTGGCCCTGGGGATGGGGGAGAAGCCCACCCTCTGGCTCCTCTGGTGGATGGCGGCGGTGGGGGGGTTGATCGGGCTCCTGCTGCGTTCCGCGGAGCGGGGGACCGCGCTCCTGCTGGGCGGCGTCCTGGTGGGGATGGTGACGCTCGTGGGCGCCTACCTACTGGCGGTCCGGTTCCGGGCGCTCGAGTCGGGCGGCGGGGAGGGGCTCTCCCTGTACCGGTTCGTCATGGAGAGCCAGCGGCGCTACCCCGTGGCGGCGCTCTTCCTGGACGGGGTCTGGGTCACCCTGGCCTACTACGCGGCCTACCTGATCCGGTGGGACCCCGCGGAGCTCCCCGCCGAGCTGCCCTACTTCCAGAGCACCGTCGTGCTGTTCGTCGGCATGAAGATGCTGGCGTTCATGGCGAGCGGCATCTACGGGACGCCGTGGGCCACGTTTGGGCTCTACGACGCGCTCAAGATGCTGCGGGCCAACCTCGTGGGGGCGCTCCTGGCCACCGGCCTGCTCTTCCTCGTGGAGCGGCTGGGGCTGTCGCGGGGGGTGGTGGCGATCGACCTGCTCGTGGCCTCCCTCCTGACCGTGGGCGCGCGCTTCTCGTTCCGCCTGCTGGAGGGGACCACCCGGAGCTTCTCGCATGAGGGAACGCCCGTGGTCGTCCTGGCCGAGGTGGAGGACGCCGAGATGGCCGTGCGCCAGCTCCCGCGCCTCGGCGAGCCGCGGCTGCGGCCCGTGGCGGTGGCGTCGCCCGCGGCCGCGGTGGCCCGCTCGTCGCTTGGCGCCCTGCCGCTGTTCGGGGGGCAGGCGGCGCTCCGCCACGCCCTCGCGGCGACCAAGGCCAACGCCGTCCTCCTGGTGTCCCGGGACGGGTCCGACGGCCACGGAGGCTCGGCGCTCCAACGCCATCTGGAGACGGAGGGCGGAGTGGACGCCTACAGGCTCGAGGTCACTCTGCGGAAGTTGGGGGGGTAGGGGACCGAGTCGGCGCGCGCATTCCCACGGCGAGCACCAGGACCAGCTCGGCCTCTCAGTCCATGTGGTAGACCACTCGCCACTGACGCACCGCCAGCTTGAAGCAGCCCACGAGGTCGCGGCGAAGGGGCGAGCCGTAGCGCTCGGGGTCCATGGTAGGGTGAAATACGACTCCGCTATGGAAGGACTGCATCAACGGCGCCCCCCAAGGATCGGAGCGGCGTTGTTGGGCGCCGCCATGCCTTGGCAGGCCCTCACCACGCGCCGATCCGGTTTGCCACCCCCCACCCCCATTGCCATATTTCCAGGCTGTCGTTCTCCATCCTGACAACCCGCACCGCTCCAGGCGATCTTCCCATGGTCGAGCAGGCTCTCCGGCGCTTCAAGACCGACGACGTGACCCTCGGGGTGATCGGCCTCGGGTACGTGGGTCTCCCCCTTTCGGTGGAGGCCGCGGGCCGGGGCCTCCGCGTGCTTGGCTTCGACGTCTCCAAGCGGGTGGTGGACGGCATCAACGCCGGCCGGTCGCACATCCAGGACGTCCCCTGCGCCGAGGTGGCCAGGCTCCGCGAGCAGGGGCGTCTGGAGGCCACCAGGGACATGTCCCGTCTCGCGGAGTGCGACGCGATCTCGATCTGCGTGCCCACCCCGCTCTCCAAGACCCGCGACCCGGATGTCTCCTTCATCCTGGCGGCCACGCAGGCGGTGGCGGCGGCGCTCCGCCCCGGACAGCTCGTGGTGCTCGAGTCCACCACGTATCCCGGCACCACCCGCGAGATCATGCTGCCGGCCCTGGAGCGGAAGGGGATGAAGGTGGGCAGGGACTTCTTCCTCTGCTTCAGCCCCGAGCGCGTGGACCCGGGCAACCCCACCTGGCGGACCAAGAACACGCCGAAGGTCATCGGCGGGATCACGCCCGAGTGCGCCCGGGTCGGGCAGGCGCTCTACGAGCGCTTCATCGACACGATGGTGCCGGTGTCGTCGGCGGAGGCCGCCGAGCTCACCAAGATCCTGGAGAACACGTTCCGGGCGGTGAACATCGGGCTGGTGAACGAGACGGCCATCATCTCGGACCGGCTCGGCGTGAACGGGGGGGAGGTCCTCGCCGCCGCCGCGACCAAGCCGTTCGGGTTCATGAAGTTCACGCCCGGCCCGGGGCTCGGGGGGCACTGCATCCCCATCGACCCGCACTACCTGTCGTGGAAGATGCGTACGCTGAACTACAAGACCCGCTTCATCGATCTGGCCTCGGAGATCAACGCCGAGATGCCGCTCTTCGTGGTGGGGAAGGTGCGCGAGGCGCTGAACCGGGCGAAGAAGTCCGTGAACGGCTCGCGCATCCTGCTCCTGGGCGTGGCCTACAAGAAGGACATCGACGACCTGCGGGAGTCACCCGCGCTCGACGTGCTCCGCCTGCTCGAGGCCGACGGCGCCCACGTGGACTACCACGACCCCTATGTGCCGCGCCTCAAGGAGGACGGCACCGAGCTCGAGTCGGTGGCGCTCGGCGACGAGACCCTCTCCGGCGCCGACGCGGTGGTGATCCTCACCGATCACTCGGACTTCGACTACGCGCGGATCGTCCGCCTCAGCCAGATCCTGGTGGACGCGCGCAACGCCAGCGCCCGCGTTCCCGAGGTGGTCGCCGCGGGCAGCCGGCCCGGCGGGGCGAGCTGGATCGTGAAGGGGGAGGGACAGACGGCGCCCGTTCGCCCATGACCACTCCGAAGACTGCGCTGGTGCACGAGTGGCTGGTGGGATGGGGGGGCTCCGAGAGCGTGCTGGCCTCCTTCGCGCGCCTCTTTCCAAGCGCCCCCATCCACACCCTGGTCCATGTGCCCGACGCGCGGGTCCGGGACACCTTCGGGAGCCGCGAGATCCGCACGACCTGGATCCACCGCCTGCCCGGGGTGGAGCGGTACTACCGGTACACGCTTCCCCTCATGCCCCGTGCCTGGCACGGCGTCGAGCTCGGCGAGGTGGAGCTGGTGCTCTCCAGCAGCCACGCGTTCTGCAAGGGCGTGCGCGTTCCCGACGGGGCGGTGCATGTGTGCTACTGTCACACGCCCCCCCGCTATCTCTGGGATCTGGCCGACGGGTATCGACGGGGCGGCACCCGGGGTTTGAGCGGACCCCTGCTGGCCTGGCTTCGCAGGAGAGACCTGGAGGACGCGGCCAACGTGGATCACTTCCTGGCCAACTCGCGATTCGTCGCCGAGCGCGTTTGGCGCACCTACGGGCGGGAGAGCACCGTGGTGTACCCTCCGGTGGACGTGGACGCATTCCCGGAGCCGACGGGGAAGGGAGAGTACTTCCTGGCGGGTGGACGGTTGGTGAGGTACAAGCGCGTGGATCTGGCGATCCGTGCGGCGAACCTGGGCCGCCTACCCCTGGTGGTGTTCGGGGACGGCCCCGAACGGCTCAAGCTGGAGGCGATGGCGGGCGCCTCGGTTTCCTTCGTCGGGTCCGTATCGCAACGCGAGCTCGTGGCGCTCATCCGGGACGCGAAGGCCTACCTCTTCCCTGGGATCGAGGACTTCGGGATCCTGCCTGTCGAAGTCCAGGCCGGCGGGCGTCCCGTGGTAGCCCTGGCGGAAGGCGGTGCGCTGGAAACGGTCCTCGAGGGTGAGACCGGAGCCCTGTTTTCCGACGCGACGCCCGAGGCCCTGCTGGACGCCGTGACCCGACTCGGGACGCTCGGGGACGTCGCCCCCGCATGCCGCCGCAACGCGGCCCGCTTCTCCCGGGATCGCTTCGAGGCCAGCATGCGGCTCGAATTGGCGCGCGTGCTGGATCGTGAAGGGGTAGGGGCGGGGCCTGGCCCTAGAGCCACCGCTTTGGGTCGGACGACAGGAACTCCTCAAGCGAGATCCCGCCGCCTCCCACCAGGAGCACTCGGGCGGGACTGAAGGCTCAGGAACGCATCGGTTCCGGGCAGGTGGGCCGGGGACCGACCGCTCTTGACCTCGAACGCCGTCACGGACAGCCCGGCCCGCAGCACGAAGTCCACTTTGCGGCCGCGTTCCCTCCAGTAGAACAGCTCCACACGAGTTCCGCAGCGGTGCTCCTCAGATGGGACACGCCGAGGAGCCGCTCGGATCACCCCGCGGTCGGCGCGTCCGTGCGCGAGAAGTCGTCGCCGGTGAAGAGGAGCGGATCCTCGAGGGCGACGGCCAGGGCGTAGGAGAAGCAATCCCCGAAGTTCAGCGCGGCCGCGTGGCGGCCTTTGCCGAACCGCCTGAAGGCCTGGCGCGCCAGTTCCGCGTGCTCCCATGTCACGGGCACGACCTCCACCTCGACCCGCTGGAGGAAGAGGTCCAGCTCTCGCTCGCCGTGGTCGCCGTAGCGGGCCTGAAGCACGATCCCGGCCTCGACCAGACTGGCGGCGGAGATGCGCCGCACGTCCGCCCCCTCCATGGCCGCGATGAGTCGGTCGGCGTCCGCCTCGCCTTCGAGGATCGCGACCACCGCGGACGTGTCCAGGACGACGGAGCTCATGTGGGGAGTCCCCGTTCGTCGTAGCCGAGGATCTCGTCGTCCGAGCGGTCGTCGAGCCGGGGCAGAGTGGCCAGGCGAGCCTGCATCCTTCGGACTTCATCCCGGAGCCCCCGACGCCGCTGGCGACCCTCGAGGCGCGTTAACCGCTCTTGGAGCGCCCGCGTGATGGCCTCGGTGAGGCTCTCACCGGTGAGGTCGGCCAGGTGCCGCGCGAGGCGGTCGGTCTCGTCGCTTTTGATGTTCAGGGCCATGGGGCGTTCCCGTAGGGTCGACGGCGGAGGTGCCATGGAAGAATCTACCTTATTTTGTGCCTTCTGCCAAAATCATCAAAGAACCTATTCAGGATGAGCCCAACGCCGGGAAGGCGGAATGGGCCGATCGCCCCGCCCCTCCCAGACGTACCCGACGCTCGCCTGTGCGAGGAAGTTCGAGCGGTTCCGGTCCGTGAAGTCGAAGCGGGTGACGTGCTCGTACCCCAGGCGAACCGTGGTGCGCAGGCCTCCCAGGGCGCTCTGGCGGGTCCAGTCCAGCGCGGTGCGCAGGCGGACCTCGTCGGGGTTGTCGGCGACGCGGACGAGTTGCTGGTCTTCGGGGTCCGGGCCCGGCTTGGCGTACTGGTCCCCTGAGTACCGCTCCCAGGCCCACGCCATTCCGACCGTCTGGTGGGCGCCGTTCCACTCCAGCGTCCCGGTGACGCCGGCGGCCAGCGGACCCAGCGGCGTCCCCATCACGCGCCGGTCCAGCGTCATGCCGCTCGTGAATTGGTGGTGGGTGTAGGGTCGCACGCCTGCCCGGCTCGCCTCGATGCGGGCGTCCAGGCGCCCCTCGGGGCCCAACCCCACGAGGCCCCCACCCCACACCCAGGCGGCGTCGTTCCAGAGGGCCTCCCGCCACCCGGCCAGGAGGTCGTGGTCGTCCGTGGTGAGCACCTCGGCGTAGAGCTCGAGGCCGCGGGACGGCACGTTGAGACGGGCGTCCAGGCTCAGGGCCTTGTCCGAGATCTGGCCGACGCTGTCGAAGTTGTAGAACGGCCTGCGGGGGAGGAACCCCAGGATGTCTCGGATGCGCTGGCCCAGGCTCGCGGAGGGGATCCCCTCTCCGAACTGCTGGTTCATCAGTGAGCCCCCGAGCTGCAGGTTGCGGTGGGGACGCAGGGCGCCCTCGATGACGATGAGCTTGCTCCCCGGGGTGTCCCGGTCGCGCCCCAGGTCCCCGACGTAGGTGGTGAGCGCCACCGGCCCCAGGTGGCGGAAGATCCAGGGAAGGCGTGCCGGCCGCTCCATGGAGAGGCGCACCATGTCCATCCCCCGGATGTTGTTGGACATGGCCACGCCATACTCCCGGGCGGCTCCCTGGGGCACCTGGTTGCGCCCTACGTCCACGGACAGGTTCCCGAAGAGGCCGCGCGCGTACCCCCGCACGAGCGAGGCATCCACCGCGGCGCCGTCTCCTCCGTCGCTCAACTGCACCCGGGGGTGGAGCTGGACCGCGAAGCGCGACCCCAACGCGAGCTCCGCCCGGGCCTCGGTCCCCAGCGTCCACCCGTCGGCCAGGGCCCGCCCCTGGTTGCGCTGGAGGAGGGGGTTCACGTCGGCGTCCAGCTCGGCCCCCGGGAACCTGGGGTCGGGGACGAGCTCGCGGTCGGGGATGGGGCGCGCGGGGCTCGACGCGGCCGTGAGGTCGGCCACGATTTCGCGGAGCGCCGGGCGGGACGCAGCCGGGGGACACGCCTCGGCACCTCCCTCGCACAGGAGCGCGAGCTCGGCGGCGAAGCCCGCCTCCAGGCGGCGGAGCGCCTCGGCAAGGCGTGGCTTGGGCACGCTCTCGCCCGCGTCGAGCTGAGCGCGAGCCTCGCCCGCGGCCCTCGCGAACGTCATGCGCGAATGGGGCCGCTGACCGGGGATGATCCCCCGCACGAGCCCCGCGGACACCAACACCTCCAGGTCCCGATAGGCCGGATCCAGAGCCGGGACGTACGGGGTGGCCTGAGCGGCACCCGGCACCGGCAGGAGCCACAGCGGGAGGAAGCCCGCCAGGGCCATGGCAGGGGCGGGCCGGCTCCGCCGGAGGCGGGCCAGCGGGGAAGGGTCAGCGCTACCCTCGGCCCCGGAACGGGGGGGCGTAGGGGGAGTGGTTCGGATGGGTCTCACGACGCGGGCGGCGGTCGTCG
>ORJL011169482.1_pt1 | contig 10012 bp, 4 predicted proteins | sample 1779941 | NCBI WGS metagenome assembly ORJL01 (sample SAMEA104232317, study PRJEB22302) | groundwater metagenome | biome: forest; feature: aquifer; material: groundwater | place: USA | collected 2011-08-07 | depth 5.8 m | reverse complement strand
GCAATTTTTTCACCTACTACAGAACCCATGCTACCACCGATAAAACTAAAATCCATACATGCAAAGGCAACTTTCTTCCCTTCAATTTTTCCTGTCCCGGTTTTTATAGCATCATTTAATCCGCTCTTCTTAATTGTTGCAGTAACTCTCTCACCGTAATTTTTTGTATCTGTAAATCCGAGTGGGTCACCTGATCTCATTTTTTTATCGAGTTCCTTAAACGATCCTTTATCAAATAAAAATAAAATATATTGATCGCTTCCAATCCGGAAATGATAATTACATTTTGGGCAACACCATAAGTTAACTTCTAATTGTTTATTATGAATTATTTCCCCGCAGTCTTCGCACTTGGCCCATTGTCCATCTGGAATATCTGTCTTTTTACTATTTGGAGAAATATTTTCTTTTTTTCTTTTAAACCAAGCCATTAAGATTTTCTCTTTTCAATGTTCACAAATAAAGTTATCGTTTGATTCGGTTGCTGAGGATCATTTGTATAAAGTGTTACGGTACGTGTTAGCTTGCCTTCTCTATTTGCTGTATCTAATTCTATCCTAATATTTCCCGACTCACCCGGCTGCAAAAGTTTACTGCTCAACAAAACAGCTGTACATCCACAAGATGTTTTTACATCACTAATAATTAAAGGAGCCTTGCCTTCATTCTTAAAACTAATTTTGGTTTCAACTACTTTACCTTCTTCGACCGAACCAAAATCATGTTGGGCTGAATTCAGTTTTAATTTTGGTGTTTTACCGTCTTTCGAAATTATTGTACTCTTATCAACCACAACTCCCGTAAATGTCAATTTGAATTGAGGATGAGCTGGATCATTCGATGAGATATAAACATATTTTTCTTGAGGACCTAATCTATTTTCAGAATTAAACTCAATTTTAACTACAGTTTTTTCGCCAGGTTTCAAATTCATTTTTTCGGGAGCTGCAGCAGTACATCCGCACGATGCATGTACTTGAATTATTTTGAGTTCAGCATTTCCTGTGTTCTGAATTTCAAAATTATGCGTAACTACTTCTCCTTCAGCAATTGTCCCAAAATCATGATTTTCAGCTTTAGCAAACAATTTTGGTGCTGCAGTTTGTGAAAAAGAAACCGATACAATTACAAAAACAAAAAAAGTAACTAACCTTTTCATCTTTTCCCCTTTACTATAAATTTCTTGAAATAGTTTGGTTCGAGATAATCGTAATTGGAAGTTAATAAATCGTCACCTAATAAATAAGCCCATCTACCGATTTTTACAGCAGTTAATTCAAATTCCTCACTTAAATTGCGATCAATAAATGAATCCCCGTAAACTAAATCATCAGTAGAAATTAATGATTGCAAATTATTTCTCTCCACTAATTGTAGATTATCTACAACTTCTACTTTTTTATCATGCTTAATATATTTTGAAAAATAATATTCATCACCAGTAGCATTCATCGCAATAACGAATTTTGTTCCGTCCTTAATATATTTTGAAATATGAAATGCATAAGCATCGAATGTTGGAACCGGAATTATAGGAACATTTGCTCCAAACGCTAATCCTTTTACTGTCGAAAGTCCTATTCTTAATCCTGTAAATGAACCAGGTCCCATTGAGATTGCAATCACTTTACACTTATTTAACTCTATATTAGCATTTTTCAAAACTGTGTCTATCATCTCAATTAATTTTTGAGAGTGAATATGTTTTTGTTGATAATTCATCTCAACAAAATTATGATCATCAAATAAAAGAGCAACGCTGCAGTTTTCACCTGATGTTTCAACAGCCAATATCGGAAATAGCTTATTCATGTTTTACGATTGATATTTCTCTTGATGTATTATTGACAAACTTAAAATTAATTTTATAATTCCGTTTTGGTAGAATTTCCGGGAACATATTTGACCACTCAATAAAAACTATATTTTCTCCGTTTAGATATTCGTGAAAACCGATATCATAAAGTTCTTCAACTTTTTTTATCCTATAAAAATCAAAATGTACAAAGTTTATTTTATTATGATATTCATTTACGATTGCAAAACTGGGGCTGGATACATTTTCGATCCCATATTCCTTACAAATATATTTTACAAAAAAAGTTTTACCGCTGCCGAGATCGCCATTCAATAAGATTATATCACCTTTTTTAATTTGCTTTGCAAAATTTCTTGCATCAGAAATTGTTTCTTCTTCAGATCTAATGACAGTATGAAATGGGAAGTCCATTAAACCTTACTCTCCATTGTAATCACAGGAAGAATCATTTCTTCCATCGAAATTCCGCCATGCTGAAAACTATCTTTATAGTAACTTAAGTATTTATGATAATCGGTTGGATAGACAAAATAAAAATCTTCTTTCGATATTATATAATTAATTGTCAAACCTCGCTTGGGTAATTTGTAATCCAAAGGATTCTTAATAAAGATTGCGTGTTTCTCATCTACTTTTAAATTTCTACCGAACTTAAAACGCAAATTTGGAGATGCTTCTTTATCGCCCAGCACTTTTGCACCGCGCAAAGTTCTTATACTTCCATGATCAGTTGTAACGACAACTTTTGCATTTGGAATTGTTGCTATTGCTCTGAATGTGTTCAGAAGCGAAGAATGTTGGAACCAACTGTTTGTCAATGAACGGTAAGCGGCTTCATCCGGTGCAATTTCTTTTAATATTTGTGAATCGGAACGGCCATGAGCGATCATATCTAAAAAATTTACTACCACTGCCATGAAATGCGTTTTGCGATGTGATAAAACATTTTGTTCAAACGAACGTCCTACTTCAGGATCAATAATCTTAACATATTTTAATTCATTGTTTAATGAAATTTTCTTTCTGTTCAATAAATTTTGTAAAAGATCTTTTTCATATTTATTCATACTACTTTCGTCATCGCTCATCGTCCCCCATAAATCAGGATAGTATTTTTCAATTTCCGAGGGATATAAACCGGCGAATAATGAATTTCTTGAATAAGGTGTTGCGGTTGGCAGTATTGAATAATAATAATCTTTCTGAATATTGAAAAGATCTTTTAGATGTTTTTCCATTACCAGCCATTGATCTAATCGGAGACAATCAATTACAAAATAAAAAATCGGTCCGGCAGATTTTGATAAGTGTGGGAAAACATACTTCTCGGTTATTTGTGTTGTGAGTTGTGGAACATCTTCACTTGGTGTAGAATCTATCCAGCCTTTGTAATTTTTTTCAACAAATTTGCTGAACTCCTGATTACATTCTTTTTTCTGTTCCGTCAATGTTTGTCTTAATCCAACTTCGGGATGCTCATCAAGTTCCATATCCCAGTTTGTAAGTTTCAAATAAATTTCGATCCATTCATCAAAATCCGGTTCTAAAAGAAGCTGACGAGATATTTCAGTAAAATCGCTTAGATAATCTTTTGCAACATATTCACCGGATATTTTTTTGCTTTCAAGGATTTTTTTGCAGACCATTAAAACCTGCGAGGGCAAAACCGGTTTAATCAAATAATCGCTTATCTTACTTCCGATTGCATCATGCATCAAAGATTCTGCTTCGCTCTTGGTAATCATTACCACAGGAATGTTGGGATTAATCTCTTTGATTTGCGCAAGCGTTTCAAGTCCGCCAATTCCAGCCATCATTTCATCGAGAAAGATAAGATCGAATTGTTTATTCTTTACTTCATCAACCGCATCTTCGCCGTTTGTAACAGTTGCAACTTCATATCCTTTCTCATTCAAAAAAATGATATGTGAACGGAGAAGTTCTATTTCATCATCTACCCAGAGGATTTTATTTTTTTTCATATTTTTATTTTTTTGTCCGACTAATGTTATTGAATTGCAATTCTAACGTCAACACCGGCTTCGTTAGTTGTTGTGGGCGGAATTCTAGATGCGCCTTCTGGTTCAATGCTTGTCCTTCTATAGAAGACTGAAAGGGTTACTCGTGAACTCATTACATATTTTATTTTGGGTTCTATTGTTGTGTTTGTTTTCCCTTCTTGAGGTGTACCGTTCTCCTTAAAATTGTTCATCTCATAAATTATACTTGAAGTTTTTCCGCTTGTATATGAAAATGATATTTCAAGATCGTTCTTTAATGAGATTCCAAAAAGAGGAAGTTCGAATCCAGATTTAGTATAACTAGCTGAAATATTTATATCCCGGTTAAATGCTTCTGTTACATTAAGAGTTGTTACGCCAAGACTGTAAGATGTTTTTGTTGAAAATCTTAGTGTACTCTGAAAAGTTCCGCCGAAAAATTTATCAAAGCTCATTGTGATTCCTGCTAACGGAGAAAAACCATAATCAACTCGTTGCGTTTGAACTTCTTGCACTCCATCAGGATTAATTTTCCAACCTTCACTATAATTAGAAATATAAGCGTGGTTAATCATCACACGATTAGCGAAACTAAATATCTGATATTTTTCCAAACCTGACCAATTAAAAGTCCAGTTAGGTCTTGGAATATATTTCATAATATTGGAAAGAAGAGGAATCTTTGATAAGAATGAAAATGTTTCGAATCCTTTAAGAAACGCATCCGATAAACTTTGAGCAGGATTGCTTGATGTCGGATCATAAAGGTCATGAACCTTTTTAATTCCATTTCCTAAAAATGAAAATATAAATGACGGCGGTAAACTTAAGAACGATCTATCTAAAGTTCCTGTAGAAAGCATATTTGTAATTGAAATATTACCGAGTGAATCTGTCTGTATCGTTGCAGATCTATTAATGCCCCAGCCTACTTTCCAATCTAACTTTAAGTCAGCTCCTTCCCACAATGGCCGTGATGTACTAAATGACAGATCATTTTTCTGACTATAATTATCCTGAATATTTCCTAAAGGTGCTCTTGGACCTAAATCATTGGAAAAGCCTAGCATAAATAATCTTCTTGGACCTTTACTATCACTCTGACTAAAACCCCAGAAATTATTAAATCCTGATCCGTCTCCAATAAGACCACCGCCAGTATAACTGCTGTTCTGAGAAAAATTAATTGTGATCTGATCATAATCAAGTAATAATGTTTTTATCCCAAGTTTTAATAATTCTAATGAAGCATTTAGAGTACGCATTATACTCTTAGTAGTATCTTTATTAGTAACAATAGTAGAATCGTTCATTGCAATAGTAGAATCGCTCATTGCAAAAGTAGAATCGTGTTTTACAATAGTGGAATCTTTTACCAATTCAGTTTTTGTTAGAAGATCCTCTGTAATTTTTTGTATTTGTTGCGGTTGATTCTGTTGATTACCGCCCCTGCCGCTTCTCCTTCCGCCTGTTCTTTCACCTTCCGTTTGTATAGGAATATTTTGTTGTAATTTCTTTTCTTCTTCCCTGAACATTGGAGCAAAAATAGATTTGAGCCGGATTGTTAATCCTGCCGTTATTCTATTAGCATAACCAGCACTCTTACCTAACTCTCCCTGTGTAAAATTATTTTGCCATTGATAAGTAACGGAATAACTGCTGTTGAAAGTTAAATAACGATCCAAATCCCAAATGGATGGAAGTTTTGGATTTGTTCTTAAATCCAAAGTCTGTTTAAAATTATAATCTTTACCAAATAACGATCCACCAAAAATATCCCGCCAAATTTCGCTTTCTGGTCGTTCTAAATCATTATCGGTTATTAGATAAGCAAGCGTGGAAGAAATATCAAAATTATAGTTTAATGAAAGATTCCAAAATCCGCCTTCGGTAATTGACCAATTAAAACCTGCCCCGCGAGTTGCAACAAAATCACGTAGGATATTTGGTTTATCAGCAAGCGCTCTGTTCTGAGTATATGATTTTTTTCTGCTTGCTGTTATTGAAGATGTAATTGATTGCGGAAGAAAATAAATTTTTACATCACGATAATCACTGAACAGTTTAAAGAAACTTCCAATGATTGGAATATCAGCCGGTTTAAAATAATTATCTCTGCTTATATTAACCGAGTAATTTGCATTGGCATTCCATATCCAGCTATTTGAATTACGGACTGTTGGTGAACTTGATGTAGAATTATTGTAGTTAAATCCGAATGTGAGATTATTAAAAGTATCTCTAATGTACCAGACATCAGTTGGTATTTTAATCTTGATATTTGACAACGTCCACGTTTCAGAAACGCTTAATGATTGTGATTCATCTTTTAGCTTGGCAACTTCTTGTTCAATCGTTACAGGATCATAATTTTTTTCTGTAAGTTTTTTTCTTAATTCATTTTGCGCTTCATCTATTTTAATGTCTGTACCGGGTAAATAAAGCGGATTGGTTGATTGCTGGTTGCGAGAATAGGAAACGCGCAGATTACTGCCTGCAAGGTTAAGCGGAATTAATTTTAGAACATCAAGATCAACAGCAACACCCCAGTTTAATCTGTCTTCGCGTGTTCCGAATCTGTCTGCTAGTTTATGGAAATACGGATTTGTTTGACTTGCATTAAAATTCACTCTAATAAGATCAGCAAGTGCTAAAGCACCGCTGGCGCTATAAGCCCATCCGGGAGTTGCATCGGCATCAAGTACACGCAATTCATTTACCCAAACACTGCCCGAAACAGCTTCATTAGGTGTCCCTTTGTCTATCGGGTTTACAATTCCAATTGTAAAAAATGTTACTTGAGTTAATGTTGGATTTCCTCTTACACCGTATGTATGCCCGGTTTTTCCTGGAACTGAAACTCGAAGAATTTTATTGGCAAAAGTGCTGTCACCCTTTTGTTGAATTTTAATTGCAGTCAGATCAGAAAAAACCATACTAACTTCATTCCAACCGTAGCTAAGGGGATCATAATTATAACGGACAGGCTGACGATATTCATAATAGTTTAGTGAGTCTGATCCAAACCTAAGATAAACTTCTGATCCGTAATTATTCTGTTTGGTAGAATCGTAATATGAAACCGAGCCCGGTAAATCATTTTTATCCGAATGAATAAAAAATTTCATCTCTTTGTAATTGAACAGATCTAAAGGTTTATAGAGATAACGAACTACCTCGCGTTTATCACCGTCTTCAAGATTTTTGATAATTAAATTGAGTGCTTGTTCATTCTTAAAAACATCATAAGTAGAAGTACGATCTCTTTCAGGGAAAACGCCGGGCGGAGATAAATATTCCGGATTATCTTCTTTATTGATTGATGAAACTGTAAGGACAGTATCATTTAAAGTTACTTTGGGAGGAGTTAAAACTTTTTGCCATTGATTTCCCACAAGGTTCATCTCGGCAAATCTTAAATGAATCGGCTGATCAACTCCAGAAACCCAAAATCTTATAAACTCAATTACAGAAAAACTAGGGTCTCCATACTTTGTTACGAAATCCTTTAAAGGAATTCTAAATAAATACCAACCGGCATTATCACCGCCGCCTATAACAAATTTATTTACAGAACGATTTGTATCAATCGGGACTTCATACCTGAAATAACTGTTAACGCGGTCTAACGTAAAATTTCTGTTCAGATCTTCGGTATCTGGTATTCTTCCTTGATCAATAGATACACCATTCCCTTCCGTTCCATTAAGGTACGAGTAATCAGGATCTTGAGTTCGCTGGAATGAATAGTTATCATTACTGGGGTCAGGATTAATTGAAGAATCGTACCCCGGTTCACCAATATCTTTGAAACCATCAAGACCTGTATCCTCTCCATCATCTAAAAGATCGTTTCCGTTCTTATCTTCTGTATCAAGTTTACCGTTTGGGATTACATCTTCACTTATTTGCCCGAGATCAATATTTAATTTAAGATTATTCGGTGCATTGGGAATATTTAACCAGAATTCTATGAATTCAATATTTTCTTCAACAAGATTATTCGCTGTTGAGGAAAGGACTTTCATAATGCCGCCCCAGTTTTTAAATTTCTCACCAAGTGTCGGATACCAATTATAAAAACCTTTTTGATCAGGCTGAAAAACAAAATCTAATGCTTGTATAAACTGTGCGCCTGGGTCGTTATTTACTCTTCTATTCCCGTAAATATCTTTTATACTTACATCGGGCTGAACTTTATTATACCAATAAGTTTTTGCTTTATAAGCCATCTGTTCCAATTCGGTTTTCAACCCGATAAAAGGAAGATTATTTGGAACACTTATATCATGCCATGAACCATAAGGCATTCCAAGGGGAATTAATTTTTTTGCACCTTCAAAATCATCTACATAAGCAATACTTTTACTATCATCACTTGTAATTGTACTTTTCTTTGTGTTAGGGTCAGGACTCATATATGCATATTCTGCAGTTAAAGAAAAATTAGAGGGAGTGCTGGTTGATATAACTTTATCGAGAGCCTTTGTAATGAATGGAAGATTAATATTTGTTTTAAAATCCGCACCAAATATAGAATTGCTAAGTGGTTCTTCACCAATTCTAACTTTATCACTTAATGTCTGCTGATTCAAATTCAAATAAGAAAAACCGAGAGTTGTTTCTTTATTGAATTCGTATAGTCCGCGAAATCCAAGCAAAGTTTTAGATGCAAGCTGGAATAAATCATTCTGTTCGTACGAGATTCGTAAATCTGCGCCGGGGACTAATGCTTTATCATTTCGAATCAATACTTGACCAAGATTATAATCTACTGTGTAATCAATTCCCTCTTTTAAGAGATTACCATTCAAATAAACTTTTACAGAATTTTCAACAGCCTGGAAACCAATACTATAAACGGAAGTTACTTCAGCAGAATACTCGCCGCTCATTATAAATTTATCTTTTGTTCTATCCTGTTTAGCAAAGGTTACCGTGGTATCATAAACTGCTTGATACTTTAGCGAATCGGGTAACGTACTCGGGAAATCTTTTCCGAATGGCTGCAGTACTGGAAAAATTATTTCACCGGTCGAAGGCATAATTGTTCTTGGTGGAAAAAAGTCGAACGCACCATCGGGTTGAGCACTTGTTCCGCTTTTATCTGTTTTATCCAGACCGAATGCTTCAAGAATTTTTGTGCCTTGAAAATTATTTTGAGCTTCCTGCCCTTCGATTTTATACTTCATATCAAGAACAAAACCTTCTTCTTTAACATTGCGTCCGCCAACCGGATATATATTTCTTAATTGCAGACTCCACGCTTTTTTAAATTGAGGTTGAAGGTTTGGCGGTTTTACAAGTTTTAAAACTAATCTTGTTTGGAGTGATCCCTGAAGATCATTAATAAATTCTCCGTAGTAAATATCATCGGCTGTTGAATTTCCTGGACCACCTTCTATGTAATACGCCACTGCAATTGCATCTTGTTCTTGTATCTGAGTTTTAAAAGTTATGAATCCGGTTTCAGGATGAATTTCATAATCAATGCCTAGTTGAAGAAGTACAAATCTTCTATCAATTTCTTGAACACCTGGGATTGTCTGTAGTGTACTATCACGCAGTTGGTCGGTATACAAAGTTCCTTTGCTTCTAGCTGGTAAACTTAAATAAGCATTTGCTTTTCTTTCATTTGGATTAAAAAGACCGGTTACGGTTTTCCAAACTTGAATATCTTTTACATATAAAGTTGAATTTACTCTAGGGGTTGGATTAGAATAATAATCAGTAAAAATATGAAATTGCGGATCAGCATAAACCTCATCAATAAAAAAGTGATTTGGTGAATAATCATAAGCATGGATTTCAAAATTTTGAGATTTAGCCCCACCGCTTACTGAAACTTCCTGAATTTCACTTTTCTTCTGAGACGCGAGTGCAGTTAAACTGAACGGACCCATTTTAAATTGAGCTTTGATTCCGAATAAAGCTTCACTTCCACCAACTAAAGGAGAAGTTTGCAGAGAAACGTTACCGGCTTCTATACTCTGAATTATTTCATCATCATAACCTGTGTACTTTATCTTTAATTGATTCTCATATTGGAATTGACGTTCCGTATTCCAGTCTGCACCGATTGTAAGTTTATCGCCAATTGTTCCATTTAGATTTATTTGTACTTGTTGCTTAAAATCAGGTTCATTACGTGTATTGCCAAGTGCTGAAGTAGTTATTCCCGTTGTTGTTTCAT
>ORJL011837200.1_pt1 | contig 10016 bp, 6 predicted proteins | sample 1779941 | NCBI WGS metagenome assembly ORJL01 (sample SAMEA104232317, study PRJEB22302) | groundwater metagenome | biome: forest; feature: aquifer; material: groundwater | place: USA | collected 2011-08-07 | depth 5.8 m | reverse complement strand
GGAGTCCGCCCTGGCCGGTGAACACAAACGGATGATCGGCCGCCGGGCGGCCGCCCAGCCACGCCTTGAGCGCCGAGAGCGCCGCCGCGTTAAGCGCCACTTTGCGTTCCTTGCGCCGCTTAACGATGAAGGAATAGCTTGAGGCGGACGCTGCCGCTTCGCACACGGATGAACGCTGATTTCGTTTTTGTCCGTGCGCGAAGCATCAACGCCCAATTTCCTCCCCCAACGCGCGCCGCAAACCCAGCAATCGAACACCTTCAAGACTGGGAAGCACCGCATCCGCGTCGCCCACGCGCTCACGCGGCCCGAGGCCCACCGTGCGAAAGCCGCCCGCTTTGGCGGCTCCGATCCCGGCGGCGGCGTCTTCCACTACGACGCACTGTGCGGGCGGCAAGCCGAGCTGCGCCGCGGCGTGCAGAAAGAGATCGGGCGCGGGCTTCTGCCGTTCCACACTGCAACCGTCCGAGATCGCATCCAGCAGCGAGCGAATCTGAAGTCGGTCGACGACTTCGCCGGCGTTCTTGCTGGCCGAGCCGAGCGCTGTTTTCAATCCGGCGGCGTGAATCTCCTCGAGCAATTCCTTCGCGCCGGGGAGCAGATCGCGCGGCGCGATCTCCTTGATGAACTCAAGATAGTAGTTGTTCTTGCGCGCCATCATTTCTTGAATCTTTTCTTCGGGATAGACGCGGCCTTTGAGGAGCAGCATGAGCGACTCGCGCCGGGCAACCCCGCGCAGAGGCTCGTTGTCTTCGCGGGTGAACGGCAGGCCCTCTTCGTCTGCCAGCCGTTTCCACGCGCGGTAGTGATATTCGGCGGTGTCGGTGAGCACGCCGTCGAGGTCAAAGATGAAGGCGCGGATCAAATCCCAACTCCCAAAACCCCAATTCCAAATGTAGCACGTATGGCGTAGACGGAATACGCACTACGCACTATGCTTTCAAGTCCACCTTTTGCAACTTTCCTCGATGGTAAAACTTGAACGCCAGCCGCTTCCAGTGCTTCGGCAAGCGGGGGCGAGTCAACCAGCCTTGCGGAGTCACACGCAATCCGCCAAAGCCGAAAACCACGGCCTGCCACGTTCCGGCTGCAGAGGCGGCATGGATTCCGTCGCCCGCGTTGCCGCGCACGTCGCGCAGGTCAGCCCGCACGGCGCGGATGAAATGCTCGTAGGCCTCGTCCGGCTTGCCCACGTTGCAGGCCATAATGGTTTGAATGGACGGTCCGAGCGACGAGCCATACGTGTGGTCGGTGCGGACGTTGTAGTAATCGTAGTTCACGCGCACGGCGTCGTCGGAGTAATGATCGCGCAGCAAGTAAAGCAGCATCAGCACATCGGGCTGTTTGAGCACTTGCGTTTCGTTTGTGCCCTCGATGCCGAATATCACCTGAATCGATTGTGTGCGCGGCTCCAACGCCGCGAGATCAACTTCCTTCCGTTGGAAATATCCCTCGAACTGTTCGATTAGCCCCGAAGGCTGAACTGGCAAATGCATTTTGTCGATCACCGCGCGCCAGTTGGCCAGCCGCGCCTCCGTGAGGTCGAGCCGCGCGATCAAATCGGCGGCGCGGGCGGGCGCATTGGCTTTCAGCCAGTCGAGCGCGTCGAGCGCAGTTTGCAAGTTCCACTGCGCCATGCGGTTCGTGAAGAAATTGTTGTCCACGTGATCGTGATACTCGTCCGGGCCGATGACGTCGGTGTATTCATAGCAATTTCTCACGGCGTCCCACTCGGCGCGCGAGGCCCAGAACTTGGCCGTGTCTACAATCAACTCCACGCCGCTTTCGATGAACCACTGATCATCGCCAGTGAGCTGCCAATATTGATGGGCGGCGAAGGCGATGTCGGCGGAGATGTGAATCTCGATGTCGCCCGTCCAAATGCGGACGAGCTTGGTGCGGTCGGCGAAGTGCGGCACCCAAGCCGGGGTTACTTCCTCGCCGGTGTCGGCGCTCTCCCACGGAAACAGCGCCCCCTCGAACCCGTTGGCTGCGGCCTTCTCGCGCGCGGCAGGCAGAAGGTGATGCCGATAGTTGAGTAGGTTCCTGGCGATGTGCGGCGCGGTGTATGTGAAGAGTGGGAGCATGAAGATTTCCGTGTCCCAAAACGCGTGGCCGCGATAGCCAAAACCGGAAAGGGTCTTCGCGCCAATGTTCACCCGGCCGTCGTCGCGCGGCGCGGCGACGAGCATTTGGAAGAGATTGAATCGCAGCGCGATTTGCGCTTCGTCGTCGCCCTCGATGATGACGTCCGTGCGCTGCCACTCCTTGTCCCATGCTGCCGCGTTGTCGCTCAGGGCGCGCGGCCAGTCGGCCACGTGATCCACCCGATCGACCGCCGCGTCAGTCAGGCGATCGGAGGCCACGTCGCGCGTGGTAAAGGCGGCGACGAACTTGTCGACGATCAACTCCTGCCCGGGAACCGCCCGCATCGTCAGAGACAAGGTCGGTGTGTTCTGAGCATCCCATACCTCGCGGGCAAGCTCGTCCCCTTTTGCCGCCGCCAGCTTCATGGCAGTAACAATTTCGATTTTCGACTGACGGGTGCGATTGTGGAGATAGAGCACGTCCACCCGCCGCCCCTGCCCGAGCCAATGCCAGTGCGCCAAACCTTCGTTGTCGGTATTCCCGTTCAGTGCGGCACGGAATTCCACCGTGCCGGCAAATTCCGGCGTGACCCGGCAGCGAATGAAAAGCGTGTGCGGATCGGCCAGCGAGGCGAAACGCTCAAGCACGATTGTCGCGACGTCACCCAGGGGCGAACGCCAGCGCACGGTGCGGGTTAGCACACCGGTACGGAGATCGAGAGTCCGCTGAAACGATTCGACCGCGCCGCTCGTCAGCGAGAAACGTTCGCCGTTGAGGTGAACGGTGAGTGGCAGCCAGTCGGGCACGTTGGCGAGTTCGGTAACCGATATGGGCACCGCGTCGAAGACGCCGTGGATGAAGGTGGCCCGGTGTTCGTCGGGGTAGCCCTCTTCGTACGCGCCGCGAGTGGAGAGGTAGCCGTTGCCGATGGTGAAGATGGTTTCCTGGTGGTGCTGACGGCGCGGATCAAACGAGTCTTCAGAGATGAGCCAAAGGTTCGACATAGCGGGTTGGCAAGTTATCAGTAGTTGTGTTTATTGAATCAGCTCTATGGTGACGCCGTCATCTTGCTCGTGGGGATGCAGGGCCTCCTCCACGGCCAGCGCGCCTATCAATGCCAGCCAGGCCATCATGAGCGCCGCCAGCGGCAGGGTCAATAGAATGCTGGCGATGATAAGGGTGACGTTGATCAGCACGAGGGTCAGCGCAAAGCCCGGCTCTTTCATCAAAAAGAGCGTTGCGTTACGGAGCGTGGTCCGCGTCGAACGAGTCTCTTGCGCCAGCCAGAACGGCCAATAGAAAAGATTGACGGCGAACCAGCCGAGGGCAATCGTTCCCCAGGCCAGGCGCAGTAGTATCCAGCCCCAGCCAAACACGTCTCGATAAAACCAGAAGTTGCCAACGACTGCGACGGCAACAACGGCGTTGATCGCACCCCACTTCCACGCCGGAAGAAACATGCGGCGCAGATCGAGCCATGTCTGCTGCAAGCTCACGAGTTCGCCGTGGGCCACGCGGCGAGCGACGACGTACATGGTTGCCGTGGCGGGCGGGCCGGTGACGATGGGAATTTGCAATGCCAGCCAGACGATGTTCAAGAAAACCAGCGCGGCAAACTCGCGCCACCACAAAGCGATGGCGCGGCCGGTGAGGCGAAAAGCGGTGAGCATGGCCGTTGGTTGAGAACCGTGTTCCTGCTTTAGCCCTTCACGCCGGCGTAGCTGACGCCTTCAATGTAGTAGCGGCTGAAGATGAAGAACATAGTTAGCGGGACGACGGCGTTGATCATCGCGCCGACGAGAGTGAGGTTCCACTGCGCCTTGTATTGCTGTTGGAAGACACTGAGGGCCACGTTCATCACCCACATATCGGGCGTGTTCAGGTAGAGCAGCGGGGTGAGGAAATCGTTCCACATGCCCTGGAATTGAATGATGAAGAGGGTCAACAGGGCCGGGCGCGCCAGCGGCAAAACCACGTCTTTGTAAATCTGAAAATGCGAGGCCCCGTCGATGAAGGCCGCTTCCTCCAGTTCGCGAGGGATGGCTTTGAGAAACTGCGTCATCATGAAAATACCAAAAGCATCCACCACGCTGGGAAAGAGCAGGCTGTAAGCCATGTTGGACCATTGCATTTTGGCAATGATGACGTACTTCGGAACGAGCGTCAACGCCCCCGGGATCATCATCGAAAGCAGCATGAAGTTGAAGATGAAATCTCTGCCGGGGAAGCGCAGCCGGGCGAAGGCGTAAGCGGCCATCGAGCAGAAGACTAGCATGGTGAAGGCGCGAATGACCGACAACAGCGCAGTGTTGAACAACCAGCGAACGAAGCGGCCGCCGCCGGCAAGGATCGCCAAATGTTCGAATAGGAGCATCACCACAGCGGCGGCGAGCGCTGCGCCGATCATCGCCGCCGTGACCCGCCCCCAGTCGGGCCGGGACATGGAGAGGATGCCGACGGCGATCACGGCAAAGAGGGTGACGGAGATTCCCGTTGTCCACTTGAGCACATCGGACGCTCCGAATCGTATTTCCAAGTAGTATGTGCTCGCCCATCCTATTAAGACCGCCAACAGCAGGCTGATTGGCAAGCCGACTGCGCGCGGCAACCCTTGACCTTTTTGTTCACTGCTGATGCCGGTGAGGAGGAATATGCCGAAGAAGGCAAACAGGCCCGTTGAGAGACCCAGCGAGGTCGCGCCTTCGGCGCGCGGCAAGCCGCCAACGTCGGTGCTCCACAGTTTGGGCCAGTTCTCTACCAGCCACTTGGCCGGAAAGAAAGAAGGCGGCCAGGCAATGATCTCGGCATCGGTTTTGAAGGTGCCGAGGAAGGCGAGGATGAATGGCGTGAACAGGATCACGCCGATGGCGATGAGCAGAACATAGATCAACAGCCGCCCGAGGCGTCGGCTGACGAGGGCGGTCGTCGCGCCGCGGGGTGGCACGGGGAGGGAAAGAGATTGCGTAGCAGTAACCATCAGCGCCTCCGGATCAATACTGCTCGGTGCCGCTCTCAATCATGCGGCGTTGCACAAAGGTGAAAACAAAAATGATCACGGCCAAAATGAACGCCATGGCGCTGGCGTAGCCCATGCTGGGCGGGCCGTTCGTGCCCAAGGCTTCGGTGTAAATCAAATACACCGGCACCAGCGTCGTATCCAGCGGTCCGCCCGACGTGAGGATTTTGACTTGATCGAATACCTGCCACGTGCCAATCGTGCCCAACACGATGACCAGCAAGATCACCGGGCGAAGCATAGGCACCGTGATCTTCCAGAATTGCTGCCAGTTGTTCGCGCCGTCAATCGAAGCCGCTTCATACAGGCTGGGGGGAACCTCCTGCAGTGCGGCCAAAAACATGATCATGAACGTGGGCGCGGTGGTAAAAATGTTCTGAAACATGATTGCCATCCACGTCACGCTCGGCCCACGCAAATGCGAAAGGCTGGAAGGGATGTTTCCGCCGAGAGCGATGGCGATTAATTGAAAGAGACCTTTGGGGGCATTGAGCCATTCGACGGCCTGCCAGTGGGCGCCGAACACCGACCACAGTTGGGTCAGGAAGAAATTCAGGTAGCCGGTTTTCAGATACAGCCACCAGAAGATCATGGTAATGACCACCGACGAAGTGACGCTGGGCGCGTAGAACGCAGTACGGAAGAATTGCGATCCGCGCACGCGTATGTTGAGCAGCACGGCCAGCGCAATGGCCAGCGCGGTCTGCGTCGGCACGACGATGATCACGTACCAGATCACATTGACCAGCGAGTGGATGAACTGCCCTTTAGGCGCAAGGGCTTTGACGTAGTTCTCCAGCCCGACCCATGTCGGCGGCCAGGTGTAAAGATTGAATTGGTTGAAACTGATGTAGATGGCGAACAGGACGACGCCCACGGTGAAGACCAGCGTCACCAGCAAATAGGGCGATATGAAGAGATAGGCCGTCAAGGCTTCGTCGCGGACGCGGGGGTTATTGAAAAAGCCGCGGCGGGGCGGGGTAACAGTTGCCATGAAATACCTCCTCCATCATTTCGGGGCGGGCAGCGGCCGACCCGTTTTCCATCCCCTTCGGACCCAGCCGAAGGGGATGGAATAAGGAGTAAATCACGAAACGCTATTTGCCGTCCAGCGCCGCCTGGACTTCTTCCTGGGCTTGCGCGAAGGATTCGTCCACGGTCTGGTCGCCGAGATAGACGCGCTCAAGCGCCTTGCTCACCGCATCGTTCACCTTGCCGGTGTTCGGGCCCCAGTAGGCCACGCGCGTCAGGTCAAACGTGCCGCCCTGCGCGATGGCCGCGTCATTCGGATCAGACACGAGGCCGAGTTGATCGGGGTGCGTGCTGTAGGCGAAGCCGGTTTTGACGATCTCGCCCTGATTGTCGCGGCCCGTGAGGAAGACGGCGAAGGCCGCCGCCGCGCGCGGATACTTGCTGGCCGCGTTCACGCCGATGCCGTTGGTGAAGATGACGTCGGCTTTGCCCTTCGGCCCGGTGGGCAGGGGCACGGCCTTCCAGTCCACGTCGGCGTAGTTCTGGCGCATGAAGTTCACCATCCAGCCGCCTTCGTACGTCATGCCGGCGAGTTTTTTGCCGATGGCCTCACCGCACCAGCCCGCGCCCATGTCGGAGGCGGTCTTCAGCGCACCGCTCGTGTGGAGTTCGATCACGTAGGCCGCCGCCTCTTTCACTTCCGGCGTGTCCACGGTCGCCGTGGTGTTGTCTGCGCTGGCATACGCACCGCCGTTGCCGAAGGCCCACGGAGCGAAGCGCGCCCAGTCGGCGCCCTGGCAGAAGCCGGCGTACTTGCCGGTGGCGGCGATCTTTTCGGCCGCCGTCTTCAGATCGTCCCACGTCCAGTCGGCAGTGGGTTCGGTGATGCCGGCCGCCTTGAACGCTTCGGGCAGATACACCAACCCGAGCGTGCCCCAGTCTTTGGGCAGGGCGTAGGTCTTGCCGTCGAGGGTGAAGATGGACAGCAGCGCGGGGATGAAGTCACCGCGTCCCGTGCCGGCCTCGGCCATGTACGCATCCAGCGGCAGGATTTGACCCGTGGGGCCAAAGGCGGTCATCAACTGATCGTCCACGTAGAACACGTCGGGCGCAGTGCCGCCGGCCATGGCTGCCTTCAGTTTGGTCTGGAAGTCGGACGGGATGGGCTGGTAGTCCACTTTCACATTCGGATAGAGCTTGTTGAAGCGGTCAATCGAGTCGCGATAAATCTTCTGCTCGGTCTCGTCGCCCCAGCCGGAAAACACGATGGTTGCGCCGTCTTCGACGGGCAGAACGGCCAGGGCGGAGATGCCGCCGCCCACTGCCGCGCCGCCGCCCGTAAGAAACTCGGCGGCCTCAGTCTGGGCTTGCGCGAAGGATTCGTCCACGGTTTGATCGCCGAGATAGACGCGCTCCAGCGCCTTGCCCACGATGTCGTTGACCTTGCCGGTGTTCGGCCCCCAGTAGGCCACGCGGGTGAGATCGAACGTGCCGCCTTGCGAGATGGCCGCATCGTTCGCATCCGTGACTAGATTCAGTTGATCAGGGTGCGTGCTATAGGCGAAGCCGGTCTTGACGATCTCGCCCTGATTGTCGCGGCCGGTGAGAAAGACGGCGAAGGCCGCCGCCGCGCGCGGATACTTGCTGGCCGCGTTCACGCCGATGCCGTTAGTGAAGATGACGTCGGCTTTGCCCTTCGGCCCGGTGGGCAGGGGCACGGCCTTCCAGTCCACGTCGGCGTAGTTCTGGCGCATGAAGTTGACCATCCAGCCGCCCTCGTAGGTCATGCCGGCGAGTTTTTTGCCCATGGCCTCGCCGCACCAACCTGCGCCCACATCGGCGGCGGTCTTGATGAGTCCCTGCTTGTACATATCGGTGACAAACAAGGCTGCGCCACGCACTTCAGGCGTATCGAGCGTGGGCGCGGTGTTGTCGGCGTTGGCGTAGGCGCCGCCGTTACCAAAGGCCCACGGAGCGAAGCGCGCCCAGTCGGCGCCCTGGCAGAAGCCGGCATACTTGCCGGTCGCTTGGATAGCCTCCGCCGCGGCTTTCAGATCATTCCACGTCCAGTCGGCAGTGGGTTCGGCGATGCTGGCCGCCTTGAAGGCTTCGGGCAGATACACCAACCCGAGCGTGCCCCAGTCTTTGGGCAGAGCGTAGGTCACGTCCTTGAGGGTGAAGATGGACAGCAGGGCTGGGATGAAATCGCTCCGGCTGGCTCCGGCTTCCTTCATGTAATCGTCCAGCGGCAGCAGTTGGCCAGTGGGGCCAAAGGCGGTCATCAATTGATCGTCCACGTAGAACACGTCGGGCGCGGTACCGCCAGCCATGGCCGCCTTCAGTTTGGTCTGGAAGTCGGACGGGATGGGCTGGTAGTCCACTTTTACATCTGGATAGAGCTTGTTGAAGCGGTCAATCGAGTCGCGGTAGATTTTCTGCTCGGTCTCGTCGCCCCAGCCGGAGAACACGATAGACGCCCCCGGTTCCGTCGCGATGACGCCTTTGGGAAGGGGGGTGGCTTCGGGGGCCGTGGTGGCCGGAGCGGTCGTGGGGGCCGCGGTGGTGGCGCCACCGCCGCAGGCCGCCAGCACCAGCGAGCTGACGATCAGCAGGCTGAGAGCCGAGAATAAAAGGGTACTTGTCTTCTTCATGTGCAATTCCTCCATAAGAGTTACTTGAACGGTGATAACGAGCGTGTCGAAAAAGCAAATGGTCCTGGCAATGTGAATGAACGCACCTCCTTGGTTTTATTCGCCACGCCGTCACGCCACTCACCGAGGCTGAATCGCCTATGCTATACTGCGACCCAACCCGGAGGCAGCGCGACCGCCGCTGGGCGACCTAACGGAGCTGCTCACCAACCTGCCCAGGGATATGTGAGCAGCTCCCAATCTTTTTTGGCAAACAGACCTGCCGAGTGCTATCACCTCGACAGGTCTGACTCACTTAAATTGAGCGAAGACGATTGACGCACGATCAATTCCGGCTTGAGCAGGATATGCTCCTCGGCCAGCGGGCGGCCCTCCAACCGCGCGACCAGGACTTCAACGCATTTGTGACCGGCCTCGCGGATCGGCTGACGAACGCTCGTCAGCGGCGGCCAGAGATACTGGCTCATCGGGGCGTCGTCAAAGCCGACGATCGCCAGGTCCCGCCCGAGCACGAGTCCCCGCGCCCGGGCGACGTGCATGACTCCGATCGCCATCGCGTCGCTGAGGGCGGCAATCCCGGACGGGCGCTGGTCGTCCGGCCCGCTCAACCACTGCTCGGCGGCCTGGCGCGCAAACTCCACCGTGCCCTCACCGCGCGCGATCCACTCCGGTTTTGCTTCCACGCCGGCGGCCTGCATGGCGGCTAGATACCCCTTGAGCCGCTCGTCCCCCACCCGGGAATTGGGCAACCAGGAGATGGCGGCAATCCGGCGGTGGCCCAGCGCCAGCAAGTGTTCGGTCGCCATCCGCTCGCCGGCTTCGTTGTCCACATCCACGTACGGGAAAATCAGCTCCGGATCGGAGTGGCCAAAGGCTACGAACGGGAACTGCCGCTCCAGCAAGTAGAGAACACGCGGGTCGTGATAGTCCAAGTTCGTCAGCACAAAGCCGTCGACTCTCCCGGTTTCAATCAGTTCGCGGTAGATGGGGATCTGGCCGTCGCCTTCGCGGTAGGGGAACGGGAGCAAGTGATAGCCGGCCGCCTCCGCCTCCTCGACCATGCTGCTGAGGAACTGGTCGAGAATCGGATTCATCTGCCCGGGCGGCAACGGCATCCATGAGTACCCGATCATCCGGCTGCGCTGGGCGCGCAGGTTGCGGGCGTTGTGGTGGGGTTGATAGCCAAGCTGGCGGGCGGCCTGCCACACGCGCTCGGCAGTTTCCGGCAAGACGTGCGCCTGACCGTTGAGCACCTTTGAAACCGTTTGGTAGCTCACGTCCGCTCGCTT
>ORJL010495818.1_pt1 | contig 10016 bp, 12 predicted proteins | sample 1779941 | NCBI WGS metagenome assembly ORJL01 (sample SAMEA104232317, study PRJEB22302) | groundwater metagenome | biome: forest; feature: aquifer; material: groundwater | place: USA | collected 2011-08-07 | depth 5.8 m | reverse complement strand
GGTCCCAGATACGCATATAGACGTCCACCGCCGTGACCGCCTCCATGGACTCGTCCGCTGAGCTCTCCGCAATGGCCCGCCGCGCCGACTCCGTCAGGTCTCCTCCGGCCGAGAACGCCCGTCCCGCCCCCGTCACCACCGCGGCGCGGAGGTCGGTATCGGCCCCCGCCAGCCCGATGGCCTGGCTCAGACCGGAGAGCACCTTCTGATTGATGGCGTTCAGCACGTCCGGGCGGTTCAGCGTGATGACCGCTATGTTCTCATTCTTTTCATACAGGACCGTCCCCTCGCCAAGCTGCACGGTGGCCATGTCAGGCCTCCTTCACGGTCATTCTCCAGCCACATACGTAGATTGATTCTCCCTTTGGATAGTGTCAAGCACTTGGAAAAGGCCCCCCCCTCTTGTAGGATGTATGTGCAGCGCCATAGCTGCGCGAGCCATTGAGGCCGCATTCGGCGATTTGCCGGGAAAGGAGGTGGTCCAGCGTTGTCTAGTACTAACGCCTCTGCTGGATCACCTGCTGCCGATCGGTAAAGACTGACTTCCGGTCACTGTCTTCCCGATGTCCGCGCAAGCGGGTGGGCAGCAGGGGCATGCGTCAGCGCCTGACGGTCCCGGACCTCAAGTGTCTGACCCAAGAGCGGTCCGTTGAGCCTCGTGCTCCGGGCCGCTCTTGACGTTAACGGCCCGCCTACCGCCGTATACTGGTTGGGAGGTCCGCTTCGGTGATAAAGATGAGGCCCTCCATCCCTGTGTTGTGTGGCCCCTGCATTTAGAGGGGCGAAAGGGAAAGCCGCTTGTGCAACGTCCTTGACGCCTCTGTTTCCAGGGCGACAAGATACCAGCAAGGCGGACGCGCCTTCATCCTGAGCGACACGAGTGGAGACAATGCCCCTCACCGGCGTCAAAGGCATTTTGCTGGACTATGACAACACTCTTGTGGAGGGTCCCCCGGATGGGAAAGACCGGTGGGTCCTCATGAGCCAGGTGCGCGCTGGCGTGCTTCCCTTCCTTCGGGAGACCGCTGGCTCGGACCTCATGATGCAGGCCCACGCCTGCCTCCAGCAGGTGCTCGACAGCGTCGCCGCTGACGACGAGCGCGGCAAGACCACCTTCCAGGTCACGGACCCCATCCAGCGGTTCCGGGAGGGGCTTCTAGAGCGGAAGGCCTGGCTCCCGGACGGTCTCCTTGAGGAAGCGCTGGGGCTGGACACCGGCGCCATGGCGAGCGTTCTTGTGGAGACCTGCGCCCTTGCCCCGGAGACGCGGCGGGCGCTGCGCGACCTACGCCGCGCAGGCTATGTGCTCGGCGTCGTCTTCAACACGGAGTTCAAGCGCGCCTGGATGCCGGACATCCCACTCCTCGGCCCGGACGAGGACATCGTGGATGCCGTCGTCCTTGCCGGAGAGGTCGGGTACCGCAAGCCGCACCGCGCGATCTTCGAGCGAGCAGCGGCGGAGATGGGTCTCGCGCGGGAGCAGGTGGTGATGGTGGGCGACTCTCTTCAGGAGGACATCCGCGGGGCGAAAGCCGCAGGCCTGCGCGCCGCGGTCCTCACCCACCAGTTCCGCCGGGAGCCTGACCCTGATGGCGAGGCCGACGTTGTCATCTCAAAGCTCTCCGACCTCCTTGAGGTCCTACAGGAGGCAGGCCACGTCCGATAGCCGGCAAGCCGCAGCGAGGAACGCGCGGTGGCACTCATTATCTCCCAAGGGGGACGGCAAGCGCTCTTAGGATACGGAGGTCAAAGACATGATTCGGTCTGTCCGGCTCCTCGCCTCTTTTGTAGCCATCCCCTTGGCGCTGGTTGCCGGATGCGCCGGGGGCAACCCTTCCGCCACTGCCACGCCTACCGCCATGGACAAGCTCAAGGCCTCCGGGGAGACCATGCGGCAGGAGAGCGCCTTCCACTTCGACCTTCAATACGATGGCCAGCGCGGCACGCCTATCCTCGCGGGCATGGAGCTTGTCTCCGCGACCGGCGACTTCTCCTCCGGCGACGTGCAGATGACCGCCGGGGTCCGCCTGACGCAGCTCAATGCCTTCGTGGCGCAGAAGGTCGTCGCCAAGGGCGGCGAGACCTACCTGTCCGACCCTATCACCGGCAGGTGGAGCAAGGCCCCACCTGACCAGGTCCCATGCGCCCTTTCCGACATGAACGCCCGCCTGGCGGACCTAACGCTGCAGGCGCAGACCGCCTCCTTTAGCGGCGAGGAAACACTTACAGGCAGGGCTACCCAGAAGATCAAAGCCACGTTCCCTGCGCAAAGCTTCGCCCCGGTCGTGTGCGGCAAGGCGGAGTCCGGCGCCGTCCAGACTGAGGGGTGGCTGGGGAAGGAGGCCGGCCACATCCTGAAGGTACGCTTGGAAGGGCGCATCAACCCGGACGAGCCGGAGGGCCTGGTCCGCACGCTGACCTTCTCCCAGTTCGGCCAGGCTGTAGACATCCAGGCCCCGAGCCTCTAGCACCGTATCCTGGAGCCGGACCCCATGAAGACGCCGTCCTACCTGCTGCTGTCCCTGGTGGCCCTGGCCGTCTTCCTCACGGCCCTGGACCAGACTGTGGTGGTCACGGCTCTCGCTTACATTCTGCCTGACATGCGCGTCCCGCCCACGGAGCTGGACAGGGGTGCGTGGATCATAACAGGCTACCTCCTGGGGTACACCGCCGCCATGCCGCTTCTGGGCCGCGTTGCGGACGTCTACGGGCACAAGCGCATCTTCCTCATGGCCCTCGCCCTCTTCGCTCTGGGGTCCGTCGCAGTGGCTCTCTCCCCCAGCCTGGGGTGGCTCATCGCCTCCCGCATCCTTCAGGCGGTTGGCGGAGGCGCCACCGTGCCCATCGGCCTGGCTCTCGCCGCCGACTGCCTGCCGGAGGGACGGCGCGGCATCGCCCTGGGGGCCATCGCCGCCGCAGCGGAGACCGGAGGCGTGCTCGGCCCCTTGTGGGGCGGCGCCATCCTGGAGTTCCTGGACTGGCGCTGGATCTTTTGGGTGAACATCCCGCTCGTTGCACTGGTGGGGGCGCCACTACTCCGTATCCCCACCCCGGACGTCCGCCCCGCCCGGTCGGTGGACTACGTCGGCGGCATCCTCCTCGCGCTGAGCCTCACCGCGCTCAGCCTCGGGCTGTCTGGGACTCTTCCCAACGGGACTCTCGTCCCTGCCCTTCCCCTTGTGGGCCTAGCGGGCGCCCTGTTGGCGTTATTTGTGGTTCGGACGGCCCGTGGTAGGACTACACTTATCCCGCTTGGCCTCTTCCGTCGTCTCCCTTTCAGCGCGGCCAACGTATCCCACCTCTTGCTCGGCGGCGCGCTCATCATCGCCATGACCACGGTGCCCCTGATGACCAACACCGTCCTGCTCCAGGACCCGCTGGAGGGCGGTCTGCGCCTCATGCGCCTCACCGCGGCTCTTCCGGTGGGCGCCATCATCGGAGGCTATCTGACCCAGCGGGCCGGCTACCGCCTCCCAGCCGTGCTGGGGTTTCTGTTGAGCGCGGTGGGCTTCTATTTCATGAGCAGCTGGACCAAAGACATCGCCGACCCTGCTCTGACACTGCATCTCGTCACAGCCGGTTTAGGCTTCGGGCTGGTGCTGGCTCCCATAGCAACGGCCACCGTTGATGCTGTGCCGGAGGAGCAGCGCGGGGTTGCGTCCGCCGTCGTGTCCGCCATGCGCCTGGTCGGTATGTTGATCGGCCTCGCAGCGCTGAGCTCTTGGGGCACCGGCCAGTTCAGCGTTCTGACTGCCCATATCTCCTCCCCATTTCCCCAGCCGGGGGACACCGCCGAGGTCCTGCAGCAGCGCCTCCTTGACTACCAGGCCCAGGTGGGCGAGGCCGCCATGGCCCTCTACCGCGACTTCTTCCGCATCTCCATGGTCCTTTCCCTCCTCGCCATCATCCCCGCCCTTTTTATGGCCCGGAATCATGTAGAGCCCACCCCCCGGGAAGGACCGCACACCTGAGCGGACCACTGTCCCCCGTCCGCCCCTACTCACACATGTCATGCACGATGTAGAGCAGTCCCTCCTCCGGCGAGTAGGCCAGCCCTACCCCACCCAGCGCGAAGCGCCTCTCCCGCATCGTCTCCTGGAGGCTTGGGTTCTCCACCCACTGCTCCACCAAGTACTCGCCCAGCGCCTCCGGCGTCATCGTCAGGATGTCGTTCTGTCGGGAGACAACCCCGCCGGAGAAGCTGGACACCGATGTCGACCGCGGGGCCTGCGCGATGTTTTCCCCGCACGTCAAGCCGGCCTCCGCGAACCTATCGCCGATGCCCTGCCCGCGCGGGTCCACGTGCCCGAAGAACCCTTCGGACAGCATGCGCTGCGCGTATATCCGCGCCGTCTCCGCGATCTCCCTGCTGTAGGTCAGCTTGGGCGATCCCGACCGCCCTCGGTACTGGTTCACCGCATCCTGGATCGCCCTCTCCGCGCTCCGCAACTGGCCCACGGTGAAGTCCTCCGCCTCCTGCCGTTTCGCCGCGTTGGGCTCATAGGATGCGACCACGGGGACGCCTCCCAAGGTCCGCGCGCAGACCGTCCGGAAGGGATCGTCCCACCCGTCCTCGGTGATGGGGATGACCGTGTAGTGGAACTCTCTCCTGTTGGCGAAGTCCCACCAGTTGAGCGGCTTGGCGGGGCAGGTCAGCGCCACCTCGAAGTCCTGGTAGGCGCCCTCTAGCGCGTGGGCCAAGGGGAAGCCCTTTGTGTAGTGCAGCATGGCGAACCCGAAGAACGGAAGGACAATGAGGAACAGGAATACGCCAAGAGCTATGCGCGCCATTGCCCGGATCATCCTGGCGTCTGTTCCTTTCCGCGAAATGCCATCCGCTGCCCGGTCTGGTCACAGCTGCGCATGTGGGCTGGCGAAGCCGTTCATCATCTCGGAGGGGACTGTGGAGAGTCCGTAAAGGGGCGGATTTGCAACCCGTCCAGCCTCCAAGAGACGCCTCTGAGCGGATTGGGGTGGGGCGATGCCTGTCCCTCTAGGTCTTGGGGCGAACCCGCGTCATCCCGTTCCCAGGGAGAAGAGGCTCAACTGCCCCTCGGCGCCGTCCACGAAGTGGGACACTTCCACTCCTACAAGTCGGAACCGCAGGCCGGGCTGCAATTCGTGCTGGACCAATTCCCACGCCACCCGGGTCAGGTCGCCTTCCCCGCTTACGGCTACAGGCAAGGTCTGGCTGCGGGTGAACGTGCGGAAGTCGGCTGTGCGTAGCTTGACGGTCACCGTGCGCCCGGACAAGTGTTTGACCACCAGTCTTTGCGCCACCCGCGCCGAGAGCTTCTCCACCACCGGCCGCAGGCCCGCCACATCGCCGATGTCCCGCGCGAAGGTGGTCTCCGCGCTCACTGACTTCACATCCCGCTCCGGCGTCACCGGGCGGTCATCCTCCCCCCACGCCATCCGCCGCATCTCCGGCCCGCGCTTGCCGAACATGGACCGGAACCAGGCCTCCTCCTGCTGAGCAAGCTGGCCGATGGTCGTGATCCCCTCCTGCGCCAGGCGCTCCTCCGTCTTCGGCCCTACTCCCCATAGCTTCCCCACCGGCAGCGGGTGCAGGAACGCCGCCTCCGTGCCCGGGGCCACCACGGTCAATCCGTCCGGCTTCTTGTACCCGGAGGCGATCTTCGCCACCGTCTTAGACGTCCCCGTCCCCACGGATATGGTGAGGCCCACCGTCTCCCGCACCCGCGTCTTGATGCCGGCCGCAAGGTCCACTGGCGTCGCCCCGCCCTCCACTGCCTCCGTGACATCCAGGAACGCCTCGTCCAGGGAGATCGGCTGCACCAGCGGCGTGATCTCCAGGAAGATGCCCATGACGGCCTGCGAGATCTCCCGGTAGCGGTCGAAGCGCGGGCTGACACGGACCGCCTGCGGGCAAAGCCGCAGCGCTTGCCCCATCGGCATCGCCGAGCGCACTCCGAACGCCCGCGCCTCATAGGAACAGGCCGCCACCACGCCGCGGCCTTCCGCCGCGCCGCCCACCACCACAGGCTTCCCCCGCAGCGCCGGGTTGTCCCGCTGCTCCACCGAGGCGTAGAACGCGTCCATGTCCGCGTGCAGAATGTGCCGAGTAGTCATTGCGCCCAGAAAGCCTTTTAGGGGATGTCTCCGTCATTCTCCGGCAGCGGGCTGCTGGTCACAAGCGGTTGCTGTCTCGTACTTTACGGGCCTCAATACGGAGGCGGTGAGAGAGATAGGCGCGGCTCGCAAACATGGACGGCGTCAAAGCGGACCGCCATTCCTATACTGGCCTATGAGCCACCATCCTTGGACGCAGGGGTCGTTTCCTGCGGCCCCCAAAGTAGGATCCCATGACAATGTACCTTCATGTGGACTACATGGACCCCCGTGTTTTCGTCACCAGCCGGAAGGCCCCCGAAGGCGGCCGCGTCTTCGTGTGGGCCGCCGCCCGCTGGTACGAGCGTGAGCTGGGCCAGGGCGGCAACGTCGCCTTCCCCCCTTCGCCGACTCCGAACAGGAGCTCTATGACAAGGCCCACATCGGTCCCGGCGAGCTCACGGAGGTCTCCGACGACTTCTGTCGCACTGTCCGGGCGGAGTTCAAGGATCAGACCATCCTCTACCCCGAGGCCCCCGAGCTCTCCGAGCAGCCCCTCCCCGGCACGGAGACCCTGGACGACAAGCCGGAGGAGGAGGCCGCCTAGCCCATCCGAGGTGAATGGCGGGGCAAACAACGGGGGGGGTGGGCGCACTGCTAGATCCGGCGCGCCCCCACCCCCCACATGCCATTCCGAGCGAACGTCCCTCGATGCAATCGGGGGAATGAAGACTCACGTTTCGCTCACATCAACCCCAAAGCCTCCCGTGGAGGCTACCTTATCGCTTCGCTTTGGTTCCAACAACCTTCTCTAGCGTCGTTTGCAACTGCTCAACTGTTACGTAGACAGCAGACGGCACCCGCGCCTTCGTCTTCTCCAGCGCCTCCCCCTGCCCGTCCACAAAGATAACAGGGATATGGCGGGTGGGCCTCATTGTAGCCAGCGCGGCCGCCGCTTCCCCCCCGGGGGACGGCAGCCTCCGCAGGTAGATCACAACCGCGTCCGGCGGATTCGCCTTGATGGCAGTGCACGCCCGCGCCCCGTCCTGCGCCTCTATCTCCACCTGCCACCCCTGTGCGCGCAGTGGCGCGGCCAGCGCCTCTATCTCCGCATCCTTCCAGTGGATAAGGAAAAGCCTACCTTTGGACAAAGTTCACTTTCCTTCCCTCTACCGGCCGGGTTGCTACAGCGTGGCCTTCAGCCGTTCCAGGGCCGCCTTCCAATACGCTTTCATCTCCGCAGCCTTCTCCGCGTCCGGCAGCTTGCTGTGCTGCACCGTCATCTGGCCCCGGAAGTCGCCCTTTGGGAGCAGGTTCACCTCTAAGCTAGTCTCGCCGTCCACCCACGTGACGCGCACCGACTTCCCAGGGGTCGCCTTGCGGATGACAAAGCCGGTCTCCGGAAGCCAGCGCGCCCGCGCCGTCGCATCCGTCCATGCGTCATAAAGGCGGGACACCGGCACGTCGAACGTCTTGCTCGCGCTTACCTGGTAGCCGTCCGCTACTTCGTGTTTCGCGCGCAGCCCGCGGGCCTGCTCATACCCCACGGTGACCATCTGGCACCACCAGTCGGCCACCCCCTGCTGCTCCTGCAGGTACCGCGCGATCTCCGGGTGGGACATGGTGGTCGCATTGGCCGCGTCCAGGATGGCGAACCACTCCGCCCAGCCCTTCCCCGTCTTGGCCTGGACCGCCTCGCTGCTCACGCCATTGTATTTGTCCGTGGTAGTGTCGTTCGCCATGTGCAGGCTCCTTACCCTCTATGCGCGTTCCCACTCGTCCCTGGTAACGGCTGCCTCGGCAAGGATCCGCGCCAGTAGCGAGACGCCTATCTCCTGCCGATGGGGATTGGGGATCGGGATGGTCCGGTCTCCTTTGATCATGTATTCGTGTTTTCCGCCTGAAACGGGTCCTTCGAAGCCAAGCCGCCGGAATGCTTGAACCAAATCCCTTCTTGATATAGGGCCGAAAGAGGGCATCAGGCGGCGCTATCGACCGTTAGCTCGATGCCGTCCACGCTTGGGATTGGAAGGCGTCGCGCCACCCGCAAGAGGATCCACCCCTCTAGGACCTCCCGCAGCGTCTCACGACAGGCCTCCAGGCTCTCGTCGCTGGCCATGACGCCTTGCAAGCCTGGTATGCGCCCGAAGAAGAGGTTCTCGTCCGGCAGGATCTCGTACGTCGCGTGCCGCAGCGCCGCCTGGATGTATTCCGTGATCATTCTGTCCCCCCTAGCGGAAGAGGGCTAGAGTGTGGGCCCGGCAGGGATCGAACCTGCGGCCAGTCGGTTATGAGCCGACCGCTCTACCATTGAGCTACGGGCCCGCGTATCCGCTCGTAATGATAGCATCCATGTTCCGGCGCGGCACGGCAAGTGCCGTGGGCCAACCTTGAAGGCCCCCCTGCCCATGCAGACGTTCCCACCTGGCTTTTCGAAGGACTCCCAACCTTTCTCACCTTGTGCTAGATTTCTCATGACGCACGCCGGCGATGGGGAGGGCGCATGGAGGCGATAGGGCCTGATTGGGGCGGTATCCTTGCTGTCTTTGTCCCTATCCTGGTCCTCCAGCTGGTCCTCATGGCCTACGCCCTTGTGGACCTCGCCAGGCCGGGGCGGCGCGTCAAAGGCGGCAGCAAGCTCCTCTGGGCCATAGTCATCATCGTCGTCAACATCATTGGGCCTCTGGTGTACCTGTTCGTTGGCCGGGAGGAAGCGTGAATACCGTCGCCGTCGAGTGCCAGGACCTCACGAAGACGTTCGGCGCGTTCACCGCCCTGGACGGCCTGACCTTCACCGTTCTCCAGGGCGCCATCACGGGCTTTCTTGGCCCCAACGGCTCCGGGAAGACCACCACCCTGCGCATCCTTACCGGCGTCGCCAGCCCAACCTCCGGGAGCGCCTTCCTCTTCGGCCGCCCCGTCGGACGTGACGACCTTGCGCTCCGCCGCAGCTTCGGGTTCCTGCCGGAGGAGCCCGCCTTCTATGGGTGGATGACCGCTGCGGAGACCCTGGACTTCATGGGTGAGATCTCCGGCCTTAAGGGGCCCGCCGTCTCCCAGCGCCGCAAGGAGCTTCTGGAGCAGGTGGGCCTGGCCAGGGACGCCAGGCGCAGGGTGGGCGGCTTCTCCCGTGGCATGCGCCAGCGCCTCGGCCTCGCCCAGGCGCTTCTCCTGCGCCCTCCACTATTGCTCCTCGACGAGCCCTCCTCTGCGCTCGACCCCGCTGGCCGCCGCGAAGTGCTGGACCTTATTTCGCAGCTGCGTGGCGTCTCCACGGTCTTCCTCTCCACTCACATCCTCTCGGACGTCGAGCGCGTCTGCGACAACGTGGTGGTCATCGCCAAGGGCAAGACGGTGGCCCAGTCCTCGGTCCATGACCTGCGGGAGAGGGTAGCGCCCCCTGTCGCCGAGGTGGAGATGGAGGAAGACCCCGCGCCGCTCCTGCGCGCTCTGGCCAACCAGCCCTGGGTCCAGAGGTGCGAGGTCAGCGTGACGGGAGACGTGCGCATCGTGCGGATATGGCCCATGCCGGGTGCGGAGTCCCGCAAAGCTCTGCCCCAGGCCGTGGCGCAGGCCGGCCTCAGCCCCCGCCGCTACGAGTGGATGACCCCAGACCTGGAGCAGGCCTTCCTGGAGATCACCGCGACAAAGGAGGGCGCATGACCGGCTTCCTCCCCCTCCTCAAGAAGGAACTGCGCGAGCAGTGGCGCACTTTCCGGCTGCCCGGCCTCGTCATTGTCACACTTGTGTCCGCGTTCCTCTCGGTCCTCACGCTCAAGTACCTTCCGCAGATCGTCGAGATGTCCGCGCCGGGCATGAAGATCGAGCTTCCTGAAGCCACCGCCCCTATGGCGCTCGCGGAGTTCTCCCGCTCGGTGACACAGGTGGGCGTCATCGCCATCATCCTCATGGGAATGGGCCTCGTGGCGCGCGAGCGGGAGCGG
>ORJL010449022.1_pt1 | contig 10016 bp, 3 predicted proteins | sample 1779941 | NCBI WGS metagenome assembly ORJL01 (sample SAMEA104232317, study PRJEB22302) | groundwater metagenome | biome: forest; feature: aquifer; material: groundwater | place: USA | collected 2011-08-07 | depth 5.8 m | reverse complement strand
AGGATGTTGATGAGCCAACCCATATGATTGCGCTGTCTTCTGGAAAATTGCAGATTTTGAGACCTGAAAGTTCTATTGGAAAAAGTAGTGATATTAAAGAAGAGACTGTTAGGACTGCTAAAAGCAAAGTTCATACTGGAATTCCGGGCATGGATGATGTGATGGAAGGCGGTTTTCGTCAAGGCTCGACAATTCTCATCGGCGGTGGTCCTGGTTCAGGGAAATCTGTTTTATGCACTCAGTTTTTGGTTGAAGGAATCAGGGAGCATAATGAGAATGGAATTTATATTTCGTTTGAGGAGCAGGAAGAAAAAATCATCAAGAATTTTGAGAAGTTTGACTGGGATTTAAGGAAGCTTGTCGAGCAGAAAAAACTTTCTATTTTGTATTATTCTCCTGAGCAGGTTGAGAAAGTCCTCGAGACAGGTGGAGGAATTATCCGGGATGTGATTGATAGCATGAATGCAAAACGGCTTGTGATTGACAGCTTGACTGCGTTTACGCTTCTGTTTAATAATGAGTTAGAGAAGAGAAAAGCTGTTTTGAAGCTGATGATGGCATCTGAGAAATGGGGAGTAACAACCCTGATGACATCTGAGCATGAGGTTGATCCTGACAAGCATGAGAGCAGTGTAATGGAGTTTGAGGTTGATGGTGTTATTTTATTGTATAACCTCAGGAGGGGGGATGTCCGAGAGAGAAGCCTTGAGATTTTCAAGATGCGCGGAGTAAAGCACGCTACCAAGATTTTTCCTATGAAAATAACTGAAGGCGGAATTATTATATATCCTGAAGAGAGTGTTTTTTGACAGAAACAATGAAAGGGCAAAATGCACAGCATCAAGAGTGATATTGAGAAATATAATGTAATATTGTCAGTTCTTCCGACGTATTATTATACTGAGGGGATTAACCATATTGTCAGGAATATTTCAGACAAGAAAATCTGCTATGTGAATCTTAATAAGACAACTGAATCACTTATGAAGAACCTAGGGGATTCTAATATTGATACTAAGAATATTTTTTTCATTGATGCTGTTACTAAGTCTGTTAATTCTGATGTTGAGTATGATAATGCTTTGCTTGTTAGTTCTCCTTATGCTTTGACTGAATTGGGAATTGCGATTTCTGAGGTGCTTAAGAGCAATGCTTTTGATATTCTTGTTTTTGATTCGCTTTCGACACTGAATCTTTATTCTAATGAGCTGAAGAATTCTTCCGGGAAGTTTACGGCGCATGTTATTAATAAAATCAGGATGAGCAAGAGCAAGGGTGTTTTGACTTGCCTGAGGGATGATGTTGCGACTGATTTGATAAGGCAGTCTTCGATGTTTGTTGATAAGGTTATTATTCTCGACAATTTCGAGGAGAGGACAAAAGATATCATCGGAAAGTCTGTTGCAGTTGTTGCCTCAATTTTCGGGCTTGGTTTGATTTCGTTGTTTTACAGTTCTTCTGATAATGTTTCTGCCATGGCTGTTTCAAATGCAGGTTCTTATTCAGGGTTGTTTCCTGCGATTGTTATTGCTTTGATTATTCTCGGCGCATCTGCGCTGATAATTAATGCTGTGAAGAAGCCGGGAATTGTTAAGGTGAAAGTTCCTCAGAAAAATGTTAATGTTGAAAGAATAAGAAAGATTTTCAGGTCGAAGATTAACGGCTGGCTGAAGAGCTTAAAATCTTTGCATTTGTTTTGAATTTTAATATCAAATCTTCAAGCTGACAATCTGGCTCATCCCGTCAGGATTCATACTCACACCATAAAGGACATTTGCCTCAGAAATAACTCCATCGTTATGCGAAATCATCAAATATTGTGCTTTCTCTGAATATTTCCTTATCAGTTTTGCGAGCTTCTCAGCATTGTGCTTGTCGAGACTAGCATCAACTTCGTCGAGAATGTAGAAAGATGCAGGTTCATACTCCTGAATTGAAAAAATAAATGCCAATGCAGTCATTGTTTTCTCTCCGCCGGAAAGTGACCTTATGTCAAGGAATTTATTTCCAGTAATCCTAACTTTCACAAGAATACCGCCTTCAAACGGGCTTTTTTCATTCTCCAAGGTAAGATATGCCTCTCCTTTTGTCGAGAGCATTCCAAAGATTCTCTTGAAATTATCATTTATTGTACTATAAGTTCTCATAAAAAGTTCAGTCTTCCTGGTTTCAATCTCAGTCATCATTCCAAGAACATCATTCTTTTCCCTTCCAAGAGTTTCTTTCTTCTCCATAAGCCCTCTATATTCCTTCTCGACAGTATCGTAAATCTCAAGAGCGCGCATATTTACACTGCCAATATCAGAACTCAATTTCTCAAACCTCGAAATCTCTCCTTTAAGAGATGGCTCGTCTCTTGTCTTGTCAATCTTCACGCCTTCATACTGCTGGAACTCATACCTCAATCCAGAGAGATGTGCATTCAATTCAGCAATCTTCAATGACATAGTATTGTTCTGAATCTCAAGCCGTGTTGAATTCTCTGATTTCTCCTCGATAATCTTCTCATTCTCTCTTATGCCTTCTTCAGTCTTTGATCTCTTTGCAAAAAGATTCTTGAATTTCGCATAAAACTCCTTTGCTTCGTTTTCTTTTGTTTTGAGAGAGTCATTCTTTTCCTTCAATGAATTCACCAAATCAATAGATTCTGACTTGAAAGAATATTCCTCTTTCTCAAGCTGCTTCAAAATCTGCGCGCTCTTTTCCTTTTCAGGCGCAAGTATAGTCGAGATTTGCGAATCAATATTCCTTATCTCTGCGTCGAGATTTATTACTTCTTCATTAAACTGCGAAATCTTTTCAGTGAATGTGTTAAGCTCAGCAAGAACCTTCGGATCTCTTATCTCGCTGACCTTTGACCTGAAATTTTGCTTCTGGATTTTCAACTGTGCAAGCTCCCTGTTTTTTGCCATCACATCATTTGTTATGCTCTGGATGTTTTTATCAACCTTAGCAAGTTCTGCTTTAAGTTCATCTCTCCTGTTTTTAGTGGAATCCAAATCACCTGAATCAAGATGCATTGATTTCTCCATCTTGATAATCTCTGCCTCTAAAATCGCCTTGCTCTCCCTGAGATGTGAAATTTTCTTCTCGTTTTCCTCTCGGGAATTCTCAAATCCATTAAGCTGTCCTTCAAACTCTGCCTTTCTTACCTCAAACTGAGAAATATTCTCTGTCAATTCCTTTTCCTTAAAACCGATTCCCTGCCTCTTCCTGTCTCTGAAACCGCCCTGCATTGCACCAGATGTTTCAGCCATATCACCATCAAGAGTAACCATTCTTGCGCTTCCAATTCCGATTCTTCTCGCAGTGTCTATGTTTTCAACAACTAATGTATCGCCGAAAATATACGAGAAAACATTCCTATACTGCTCGTCAAATTTCACAAGATTGATTGCAAGTCCATAACATCCTCGAGAATCAATTAACTTCTTAACTTCTGGAGACGCTGGTCTTGAACGAACCTTATTCAATGGAAGAAAAGTCGCAACTCCAAGCTTATTCTCCTTGAGATACCTGATGGCTCTTGCAGCAGTCTCATCATTGTCAACAACAATGCTCTTTAATCTTGGACCGGCTGCAATTTCCAATGCCAGAGAAAATCTTGCGTCAACATGTCCCAACTCAGCAATTGTTCCGTGAATGCCTTTAAGCTTATCTTTCCCCTGAATAATGCTCTGCACAGCTCTATCACCATAAGCTATCTCTCTTATTCCGACTGCTCTTGCATTCAGCTTTGCCAGTTCTTCTTCTGCTTTTCTCAGATTATCCTTTGCAATAAAAACCTGCTTTGAAAGCGTGCTGTCAAAATCAAGCGCCTTATTCAAATCAAGAGTTGACTTCTTGAAATTCTCTCTCATCTCTTTAAGTTTGTTAATTTGGTCATGATGCTCCTTCTCGATGTCAATTACTTTCTTCAGATTCTCCTCAGTTGTTGTAACAAGATAAGCAATCCTGTCCTTCTCTCGGATAAGCTCATGCTGTTTCTCTCTTATTGAATTGATTTCTTTCTGTTGTTCATCTGCTTTTTTATCAATCTCTTCAATCTGCTTTTCAATGTCTCCGACAGAATCAAGATTATATTTTTCCTTTAACTGCTTGATTTTAATCTCAAGAATGCTTTTCTCCTTAATCACAGAAGCTCTCTGCTTTTCATTCCATGTTTTCTTCTCGGAAAGTTGTTTTATTTTATCATTCAAACTCACTACTTCATCATTGAGATTCTTTTTTCTCTCGGCAATTTTCAGGACTTCATTATTACAGGTATCAATTCTCGAATTTATTTTTGTGATTTCAATTCTCAAATTCTCGATATGCTTGTTCATTTCAAGCTGTCCTTTCTCGCCTTTCTCCTCGATTTCCTTGTTTATCTTATCAATCTCTGCTCGTTTATCCTCGATTTCCTTTCTCAGCATTACTATCTCTGCCTTAAAGGATTCAAACTTCTTATTAGAATCAGACAATTTATCGTCAATGGTTTTCTTCTCGGACTCTTTTTTGTTTATCTGCAGGTCAACAAGAGATGCCTTGCATTCCTTAATCTTGTCAGACATTTCCTTGTACTTCAATGCCTGATCTCTATCGTGCTTCAGCTCCTTAAGATGAGTTTCCCTCTCGGTAAGAATAATCTCTGCCTCTTTTAGTTTTGCATCAACACTCTCAAGCTCTCTTAATGCCTTGTTTTTCTTATCCTCGTAAATAGAAATCCCTGAAATCTCCTCGATAAGCTGTCTTCTTTCCTGCGGCGGCATCTCAATAAACCTTGCAATGTCGCCCTGAAGAATAATATTATATCCGTCAGGATTGATTTTCGCAGCAGAAAGCAAATCACGAATCTGCTCGCGAGTCATTGTCTTGTCGTTTATCTTGTAAGTAGATTGACCTTTTTCCTTGACAATCCTGCTGAGCTTTATCTCATGGCTATCTATCGGGAAAAGTTTGTGCTGGTTGTCAAAATATATCGAAACCTCTGCAAACTTTGCAGGATTTTTTTTCTTTCCTCCGTTATAAATCAGGTTTGATGCCTTTTCAACTCGCAAAGATTTTGCAGAACTCATGCCGAGGACAAAGCAGAGCGCATCGAGGATGTTAGACTTTCCAGAACCGTTGGGACCGAGAACGCAATTATAATTATCATTGAAGAGCATTTCAGTGCGTTTTGCAAATGACTTAAAACCATGCATCACTATTTTATTGATTCTTGTCATTTTTAAGAGAAGGATTCCATTGAGGGCATTATTTAAATTTATCCCTTCTAAAAGTAGAATGAGTTTATCTTGGTTGTGTTGTTATGTATGGATAGCAAATAATAGAAAACTTATTTTGGATTTACAATGCCTGTGAGATGCTCATTAACGTCTTGAGTCCACCCATAAGTGCTATCTGAAAATCTTGCTCGATGAGTTTGGTATAACTCATTTATTTGTACTTTTAGTTGAGGCTGTATTTCGACTGGAGCAGTGTCGTGTATTTTTCTTACATGCTCTAAACTGCCTGATTTATAGAATTTTTCAATTGCACTTTCAAAATATGATGCAGGCAAATAAGATGCTTCTGCTGTTATAAAATCCACAACTTTCTTTGCTTCAAAATCAAAAGTCTGCTTGTCTCTATCTGTTTTTCTATGCAGGTCTTTAGTTCTTTCTTCAAATTCTCTTTGATAGACATTCTGCCTTATTTCTGGACCGATATGCACTGATAATCCGGCTTCCTCGTATATCCTAAGGGCATTATAACCAGTCTCAGTTCTTCCTGTGTATCGTGGTCTTGCTGATGCTGCTGAAGTTATAGACATATTAACAAGTGCGCTTAATTCTTGAGGAGGAATATGCTCGGCATATTTTGTGAGCAGTCCAACATAAGAGCTATCTACATAACTAGAACTCCCGAGAGAGATTGGTCTTATCGTTCCTGTTCTCTCATTGTAAAGTATCTGCCTTACAACATTTGCAACTACATTTCCTAAATCAGATTCTGAGAGTGTTGTTCTTTTGAGTAGTTCTCTTGAAAAACCTGAGAGGGATTTTGCATCTTCGTTACCATCACGTCTTGGTGTAAGGTTATGTAATAGGACTCTGCCAACTGTTTCTGCCGGCATTTGAGATGCATATTTTTCTACAAAAGTATCAATTCTTGTCTTATTGGGATTGTAAGGATCTCTTGGTTCCTGTGTTGTAGCAATGTGGTCAATGTATGCTCCAAAGACAGATGCTTTTGTTTGGTCTGTTACATATTTATTAGTGTGGTCTGATTGTGTGAATACAGAGAGTGTGTCTAATGCTCTTGAAGGAGATGATAATTGTGTTTCTGTAAGCAAGACATTTAGCAATTCAGGCACATTGTCTTCTCCTGTTAGAGAGATTCTTTCTCTTAATAGTGTGATTATATTTCCTAAATCAAATTGCGTTAGGTCTTCTAATTTCCTTTTGAATGTTCTTGCAATTGCACTGTCATAAGTCTGCATTAAATCTGTTGCTTCTAAGTGAGGCGCTATTTTTTCTGTATAATGAGTTCTTGTTTCCATGTTTGGGATATATACCAGCACATTGCCAAGAAGAATTTTTCTTGCTTCAACAGGAAGGCGTTCTGCATTATCCACTAATGCGGCAACTGCTTTTGGATTTTTTGGAATATTATCTCCACCCTTGTATTCCTTAAGGAATTGTTCTGCTACACGAGCATTTATTTTTAAGTTTATTTCTGACTGAACATTTAGGTTGGTTTCATATATCGGGGATTCTTTCAGTCCTAAAAGTGATTCTATTCCTTGATTGCTGATGTGCCTTGCAAAAGCAATTGTGTAGGTTTCTTCTCCTAATTGTCGTCTTAATTCTGCTTCAAACTGCTGGAGAAGTCCTATGCTGAATTGCGTTGATGCATCTGTGTGCTTTAATTCCTGATTTGCAACATAATCTTTGACTGCACTTGCAATTCCTTCTTCTCCTAATGATGCTACTGCAAATTGTTCTGCTCTTGCTGAGTCAAATCTACCTTTGTCTGCTAAGAGAAGAACTTGGTCGAGATAATCCCTTGCCAATATTTTTGTCTGAGCTTGTGCCTGAGGAGTTTCATGAGCAAGTTTTCCAATGCGTTCATAGACAGCGATTCTTTGGTCTCGAGAAGATAAGTTTTGAAGCTGTCCTGCTTTTTCGCTGAATATGTCATCGTATTTGTTTGCTCCGAGAGCTGCTTCCAATAATCCTGCTTTGTATTCAATGAGCAGTCTCAGGTCAAATTCTGCCTGTCCTGAATCTCTTACATATCTTTGGCCTGTGAGATAATCGTTTACTGCTAACAGGGTTCCTTGCTCTCCGATTGATGCTGCTATAAGCTGAGATGCTTTTGCGTCCTCGAATTTTTTCCTGTCTCCTACTGATAGTATATCAGAAAGGTATCTTCTTGCCAATGTTTGCTGAACCTCTGGTGCAATTGGAAGGTTTAGTGTTTGTGCTGTGTCTCTGACTCTTTCGTATGCAGAGATTCTTTCATCTGGATTTTTCAATGCTCGTTGAATATCATTTATTGCGTCGGCGAATAGCGTTTCTGGAGTAGTTGTACCCAAATTTGCTCTTACTGCGCTGTTCTGATACCATGTGCTAAATGTTTCTGCTTTTTCATGATACAGGATTTGAACAAGCTTTTCTCTGAGTGTGCTTTCAAGTGTTGCAGGATTTATTGAGCCGAAAGATTTTGCAAGCATTTGAGGAAGCTCTGTGTATTTGTCAGAAGGAAGTACTAAGATTGTATCATGTGCAATTCTTTCCCTATAATCTTTTGATATGAATGGAGAAACATCTTCATCGAAAACTCTTGTGAATATATCAGGGATATAATTGCCTGCTGTTGTGATTGCACTCCGGGCTATTGTATCTAAGCGAACTGTATCTGCTTTTTCAAGTATTGTTTTTGTTTTCGGATTTGCTGCTAAAGTTTTTAGCAAGTTCCATGCTACTATGTTTCCGGTTTGGTTTTGGTATAATACATTGTGCAAGTCATTTAAGACAAGTTGCGCTGAGGTTAAAACAGAATTTGGATCTTGATAATTTGTGTTTTGTATTAAGCCATCTACATAATCAGTTATATTATTTCCGTCGAAAGCTTTGTGTTGTGATGGCTGCCTCAAAACATTGAGAGCATTATCTACAACTTGTCTTTCCTGTGGATTTAATCTTGCATACGGAGCTGCTGCATTTACCAAAGTGCTTAGTTCTGAGAATGAATTTGGATTAGGAGATTGTGTTGTGTCTGGTTTTGGTAGTTCGAGTATATCATAAACTTCGCGAAGCCCGCTAAGCCAAGCATTTAGAGTATTATTGCCTGCCTGTGTTATGGTGTATATGTCTTGTAATGTTTGATAATTTATTTCTGATTTGCGCTGTTGTTCAGTGTGGGATTCTACTTGTTGAGCATATAATCCTCTTTCGATTCTGAGAGTGGACTTTGCTTCATTTAATTGCTCCTCTAATGTTTGTACGCGTGCTGCTTCCTGTAAAAGCTTCTTGTGTTCTTCATTTGAAAGTATCTTTGGCATTTTATAGGGGAGAATAATTGAAAGTATATAAACTTTTGGATTTTGATATTATTTAATAGTAGTAAATAATAGTATATAAGCATTAGCAAATTTTAAATAAACTGCATTCTTCTACGAGATTATGCCAGAGCCAAAGATTCAGGAAAAGACATGGAGCAAAGAATTTGAAGAGCCATTGGCAAAAAAATGGGCAGAAAATCACGAATACAGATTTAATCCTAAGTCGGGAAAAAGAGTTTACAGCATAGACACGCCGCCTCCTTACGTTAACACTCCTGTCCATATCGGGCAAGCAGCAACTTATGTTCTCATGGATATGTTTGCCAGATTCAGAAGAATGACTAACTGTGAAGTTATATTTCCATTTGGTTTGGACAGAAATGGGTTGCCGATAGAAATGGCAGCAGAGAAGCAGTTCAAGACAAAATTCAATTTAGTAAGCAGGGAAGAATTCGTCGAGATGTGCAGCAAGGTTCTTGAGCAGTCGAGCAATGCAACCCATGATACATTCATGCGTCTCGGAATAAGCTTTAACTCATACACCAAATCCGATGAGATTGGCTCGATGTATGAAACTGATTCGCCGGAATATCGTGCATTAACGCAGGAAACTTTCATAGACTTATGGAATAAGGGCTTGATTTACGAAGATGATAGAATCAACAATTTCTGTCCTGGTTGTCAGACAACACTCGCAGATGCAGAGATTGACTATGAAGATGTCCAGAGTTTTTTCAACGATGTAATTTTCACTGTCAAGGAAACTGGCGAAAAAATAATCATAGGCACTACAAGGCCTGAATTGATATGCACATGCGGAATGGTTATCTTCAATTCGGATGACGCAAGATACAAGCATCTCGACGGAAAAATTGCGCTAACGCCATTATACAGCAAAGAAATTCCAATCAAAGCGCATCCTCAGGCGCAGATAGACAAAGGCACTGGATTGGCAATGATGTGTTCAGCAGGAGATTTATCAGACATAAGATTTTTCAGGGAGATGAATATTAAGCCGGTCATCGCAATAAACTCAGAAGGAAAAATGAATGAGCATTCTGGTTTTCTAAACGGACTCAAAGTAAAAGACGCGAGAGAAAAAATTGTTGAGGTGCTGCAAAAAAACAATCTTCTTGTCAAAAGAACACAGACAACGCATAGAACTCCAATATGCGAGAGAAGCAAGCATCATATTGAATTTATCTCGATGAAGGAATTTTATCTTAAGCAGGTTGAATTCAAAGACAAGATGAAGGAATTCGCTTGTGAGATGAATTTCTATGCTCAAGAATCAAGACAAATTCTCCTAAACTGGATTGATTCAGTAAGCATTGACTGGCCTATCTCTCGAAGGAGATATTATGCAACAGAAGTTCCAATGTGGTACTGCAAGAAATGCGGTGCAAAAATCATTCCTCCAAAAGGCAAATACTATCAGCCATGGAGAGAAAATCCGCCAATAGAAAAATGCGGCTGCGGCTCGGCT
>ORJL010799510.1_pt1 | contig 10017 bp, 7 predicted proteins | sample 1779941 | NCBI WGS metagenome assembly ORJL01 (sample SAMEA104232317, study PRJEB22302) | groundwater metagenome | biome: forest; feature: aquifer; material: groundwater | place: USA | collected 2011-08-07 | depth 5.8 m | reverse complement strand
GCCGAGGAGGCGCCCGATGTGCGCGTGTCGCTGTCCTCGCGCGTGCTGCCGGTGATCCGCGAGTACCCGCGGTTGTCGACGACGGTGGTCGATGCCTACGTCGGTCCGATCATCGAGCGATACCTGCTGCGCCTGGTCGAGCGCCTGCAGGGCATCGGCGTGGCTACGACCCAGGCGTACTTGATGCAATCGAACGGCGGGCTCATGCGCATGACGGTCGGCGCGCGCTACCCGAACCAGACGCTGCTTTCAGGCCCGGCCGGCGGGGTCGTCGCCAGCATCGCCCTCGCGGCGCGCACACGCGCCTCGCACATCGTCAGCTTCGACATGGGGGGCACCAGCACCGACATCTGCGTCATCGTCGATGGGCGCGCCGAGGAGACCGGCGAATCGCGGCTGGGCGGGCAGGACGTGGGCACGCCGGCGCTGCAGATCCGCACCCTCGGCGCGGGGGGCGGCGCGATCGCTTCGGTCGGGCGCGATGGCCTGCTCAAGGTGGGGCCCGACAGCGCCGGTGCCGTCCCCGGGCCCGCGTGCTATGGGCGCGGCGGCGAGTTGCCCACGGTCACCGACGCCAATCTGCTGCTCGGAGTCTTCGGAACCGACAGTCTGCTCGGCGCGCGCATGTCGCTGGACCGCGATCGCGCCGAACGGGCCGTTGGAACGCTCGCGCGGCAATTGAACCTGGACCTGACCGAGACCGCGGCGGGCATCGTCCGGATCGTCAACAACAATATGGCGATCGCCCTGCGTCTCGCGCTGCAGGAGCAGGGGCACGATCCGCGCCGTTTCGTCCTGGTCGCCTACGGGGGCGGCGGGCCGATCCATGCACCGCAGATCGCGAGCGACCTGCGCATCCCGCGGGTGCTGGTTCCGGTGCGGCCGGGCCTGAACAGCGCGATGGGCCTGCTGCAAACGCAGGTGCGGCATCGTTACCTCAAGTCCTCGATCGGGGTGCTTTCGAGCTTTCCGGTCGAGCGGATGAACCGGATCTTCGCCGATCTGCTCGAACAGGCGCGCGAGGACATGCGCGCGGAAGGCTTTCCGGAAAGCGAGGCCGTCGTGACGCGGCAGGTCGATCTGCGCTACCTGCACCAAGGCTACCAGCTCACGGTCGAGAGCCCCGCGCGGGAGGTCGCACCGGACGATCGGCAGGAGCTGAAGCGCAGATTCGATGCGCTGCATCTGCGCCTTTACGGCCAGAACGCCGAGCGCGAAGAAGCCGAGGTCGTGACCTTCAGGCTGCTGGTCGAGCTGGCCGTGCCCAAGCTGCAGGTCGGCGAAGTTCCGTCCGGCGACGCCGATGCCACCCGGGCGCGCAAAGGCACCCGGGCGCTGTACGATTACGGCTCGAAGCGCTTTGCCGATGCGCCTGTCTATCAGCGCGAGAAGCTGCTCGCCGGCGACCGCATCGAAGGACCGGCCATCGTGGAGCAGTTCGACGCCACGACCGTGCTCGCCGCCGGCCAGCGGGCGCAGGTGGACGGCTTTGGCAATCTGGTGATCGAAACGGGGGCATTGCCATGAAACTCGATCCGATAACGACGGAAGTGGTGATGAACCGCCTGCGCGAGGTCGCGGCCACGATGGAGCATGCCCTCTATCACACCGGATACTCCCCGATCCTGCGCGAGTCCCAGGACGGCACCGCCGGCCTCACCGAGGCGGACGGCCGCGTGGTCATCGTCAGCGGCGGGCTGCAGTACCACTCGCTGCCCTACTACCATGCGGTGCAGAGCGTGCTCGCGCGCTTCGGCGATTCGATCCGCGCCGGCGACAGCTTCATCGTCAACGATCCCTACAAGGGCGGCAACCCGCACGTGCCGGACATCGTCGCGGTGACCCCGGTGTTCGTCGACGAGCGGATCGTCGCGTTCACGGTGAGCGTCGCGCACAAGAGCGATCTGGGCGGCATCGTTCCGGGTTCCTCGGGCGCGGCGGCGCGCGAGATCTACCACGACGGCCTGCTGCTGCCGCCGCTTCGGTATCAGACGGCCGCTGGCGTGAACGAGAGCGTCGAGGACATCATCCGCAACAACAGCCGCGTGCCCGACGTCGTCATCGGCGACTTGCGCGGGCAGGTGGGTTGCACCCGGCTCGGGGCGACCCGCCTGCAGGCGCTGGCGGCGGAATACGGCGTCGACACGGTTCTCGCCACGATGCACGAGTGGCTGGACATCACCGGGCGGCGCCTTCGCCGCGAATTCGCGAGCTGGAAGGACGGCGTGGCCGAGGCCGAGGGATTGCTCGACCACGACGGGGCGGATCTTGCGACGCCGGTGCGCATGCACGTGCGCGCGACCAAGCGGGGAGACAAGCTCGTGCTCGACTTCTCCGGCTCGGGCCCGCAAACGCGGGGGCCGGTGAACGTGTGCGCGCCGACCACGCAGGCCTGCGCGCTGCTCGCGGTCATCGCGGCGACCGATCCGGACACACCCATGAATGCGGGGCTGCTCGATGCGGTGGAGTTCGTGCTGCCGCCGGGCACGGTCTTGAGCCCGCGCCACCCGGCGACGATGAACCTGTACTTTCCCAGCGCGCACCTTGCCTACAACTGCGTGCTCTCGGCGCTCGGCAAGCTGCACTTCGAACGGGCGGTGGCGCCTTCGGGCCTGGGCACGGGGGCGCTTGCGATCGGCTACGCGAAATCGCGCAGCGGCAAGCGCGCGGTGCAGTACGAGCTGATGGTCACCGCGCTCGGCGGCACCAGCAGCCAGGACGGCGCGTCGATAGTCCTGCCGATGAACCACTTCACCCCCAGCACCCCGGTGGAAATCCTCGAAACCGAGTACCCGGTCATGGTGCGGCGCTACGACGTCTGGCGCGATTCGGCGGGTGCCGGCGAGTTTCGCGGCGGGATGGGCCACGTGCGCGAGTACGAACTGCTCACCGACTGCATGCTCACCGCGCGCACTTCGAACCACAAGCATGGCGCGTGGGGATTGCTCGGCGGCAAGGGCCCGCCGACCTCGCACACGTATATCGAGCGCGGCGCCCTCGGCCGCGAGGAACTGGGACCGCTCGCGCAGCGCGAGGCGACGGCAGGCAGCGTGCTGCGGCTGGAGCAAAGCGGCGGCGCGGGCTACGGCAGTCCGCTCGAGCGCGCGGTCGATCGGGTCCTGGAGGACGTGCGCAACGGCTATGTCTCGGTCGAGGCGGCACGCAGCGACTACGGCGTATTCATCGATCCCGATACGCTGCGCGTGGACGCGGCGAAGACCAAAGCGCTGCGCGCTTCCGGCTGAAATCGCGCAGCGGGAGCGCGTCGATCGACGGAACATCGGACAAGGGGGAAGGCATGACAGCAGCGAAGAACGCATTCGATCTCACCGGCAGGGTCGTGATCGTGACCGGCGGCGGCACGGGCATCGGCAAGGTCTATTCGACGCGCCTCGCCGAGGCCGGCGCGCGCGTGCTGATCGCCGATCTGAAGCAGGAGGACTCGGAGCGCACCGCGGCGGCGCTCGCGGGCACGCCCGGCGAAGCCGTTGCCGTCGCGACCGACATTGCGAACGAAGCCGCGACGATCCGCATGGCCAAGGCGGCGCTGGACAAGTGGGGAAGGATCGACGGCCTGGTCAACAACGCGGGGCTGATGAGCACGCTGGCGCGACGGCCGTGGCACGAGATCCCGGTGGCCGAGTGGGACCGGGTGATGGAAGTGAATCTGCGCGGCATGTTCCTGTGCTGCCGCGCCGTCTATGGACCGATGAAGAAACAGCATTCGGGCTCGATCGTGAACATCTCGTCGACGCGCGTGCTCGAAGGTATCCCCAGGCGCCTGCACTACACGACTTCGAAGTCGGGCGTAATCGGCTTCACGCGCGCGCTCGCGCGGGAAGTCGGGGCCGACGGCATCCGCGTGAACACCATCACGCCGGGTCTCACGCTGTCGGACACCCAGATCGCCTCCTCCGATCCGGCCTACCTCGCCGACACCGCGAAGGGCCGGGCGCTCGAGCGCCCCCAGGTCCCCGACGACCTCGTCGGCGCGGTCATGTTCCTGCTGTCGGACGCCTCCGCGTTCATCACCGGGCAGCTGCTGAACGTCGACGGCGGCAAGTCGATGTACTGATCGCCGCGCCACTCGGCTACCGGAGAGGACTCAATGAACAGGACTTGCGCACAGGCGCTGCTTGCGTTCGCGTTGCTCGCGACGGGCGCGCCGCCGGCCGCGTTCGGCCAATCGACGGCTTCGCTGGCCCTCTACGAAGGCGCCGATCGCGACGAAAGGCTTGCGGCCGCGGCGAGGAAGGAAGGCTCGCTGCTGCTGTACACGACCACGCCCGAAGAGTACATGCGGCGGCTGACCGGTGATTTCGAGACGAAGTACGGCGTCAAGGTCCACATCTGGCGGGCGCGCTCCGAACTGGTCACGCAGAGGGTGATCACCGAGAGCCGGGGCGGGAATCACAGCGTCGACGTGATCCAGAGCATCGCCTCGTCGATCGAGGCGTTGCGCCGCGAGAAGCTGCTGCAGGAAGTCAGGTCGCCTGCGACGAAGAACCTCGTTTCCGGCGCGGCGCCTGCGCACGGCCAGTGGGCGGCGAGCCTGCTCTACGTCTTCGTCCAGGCGTACAACACCAACCGGGTCAGGAAGGAGGACCTGCCCAGGAGCTACGCCGACCTGCTTCACCCCAGGTGGAAAGGAATGCTGGCGCTGGAAGCGTCGGACCACGAATGGTTCTACGCCGTCGTGAAGGGCATGGGCGAGGAAAGAGGCGTTGCGCTCTTCCGGGACCTGGTCGCAACCAACAAGCTCTCGGTTCGCACCGGGCATCCGTTGCTCGCCAGCCTGGTCGCATCCGGCGAAGTGCCGCTTGCGCTGACGGTGTACAACTACAACCCGGAGCAGCTCAAGCGCAAGGGCGCGCCCATCGAATCCTTCGCGATCGAGCCCGCGATCGCGATCCCGGACGGCGTCGCGGTGTCCGCCACGGCGCCGCATCCGAACGCGGCGATCCTGTTCCGCGACTACATGCTGGGGGAGGACGCGCAGCGCCTCCTGGCGCAGATCGGCTATGTGCCGACGCACACGAAGGTCGAGTCGCCCCTCAAGCAGGCGAAGGTCCAGGTGCTCGACCCGGCCGCGCTGATCGACCAGTACGAGCGTTCGAACGCCCTGTTCGAAGAAGTCGTGCTGGGCAGGCAGGCGGCGTCCCGGCTGCACGCCAGGTGACCGGGCCCTGCCCCGAGCGCGGCATGACGCAGCGAGCCGCGTAGCAGTTCCCGTATACCGCGAGCAGCGCGATCGCGGCCGCCGACGCCGGCCGCCGCTTCGGCTTCGCGCTTCCATCATGCCGATTGTTCCCTAAGTATCCTGGGGTTACTGCCGATATTTGCAGGATGAGGGCAGCATCGACCGCGATTAATGTGCATTACCTGCCGCAGCGCCAGCCGCGGCAGGCGCCTCATCGCGACCCCTATTCGGGCTTCGATCGGATCAACGGCGAGCATCCGTGGCGACACGCCGCTCCACGCGGCTTCGTCGACTACCAGGCGCGGATCATCCGCGATTCCAGAGTCGTCTATTTCAACTTCGCGCTCGCGACGGAAATGGGGCTGCTCCCGGCCAACCACCCGGAGACGTTGAACGCGAAACTGGAGAGGAAACTCCTGGAAACCTTCAGCCTGCAGATCATCAACGAATACGACGTCGAAAGCGGCGCCGCATTCGACCGGGCGGATATCAAGCCGAACCGCTACATGGCCACACGCTACCTGCAGGCACAGCATCCGAGCCGGGCGGGCACCACCTCGGGCGACGGCCGCAGCATCTGGAACGGCCTGTTCATCGGCAACGGGTTTCACTGGGACGTCTCCAGCTGCGGCACCGGCGCCACCTGCCTGAGCCCTCACTTCGCCAGGACAAGGAAGCACGTCCGCACCGGCGATCCGCAGGCGCATTACGGATCAGGGCTCGCCGAGGTCGACGAGGGCCTGTCCGCCGCGATCATGAGCGAGATCTTCCACAGCCGCGGAATCCCCACCGAGCGCACGCTCGCGGTCATCGAAGGACCGAAAGGCAACGCCGTCAACGTGCGCGCCGCGAGGAACCTCCTGCGCCCGTCGCACCTGTTCGTGCCGCTCAGACAGGGCGATCACCGGGGCCTCAAGTCCGCCGTCGATTACTACATCGACCGCCAGATCGCCAACGGAGAATGGGCCGGGCGCAGGAACGCACCGGACAGGTACGACGAGCTGCTGCGCGACGTCGCGCTGCGCTATGCGCGGTTCTCGGCGCAGATGGAGGACGAATACATCTTTTGCTGGATGGAATGGGACGGCGACAACGTGCTCGCCTCCGGCGGCATCATCGACTACGGATCTATTCGCCAGTTCGGCCTGTTTCATCACCGCTACCGCTACGACGACGTAGAACGCTTTTCGACGAACATCAAGGAACAGAAAGCCAAGGCGCGCCATCTCGTGCAGACCTTCGCGCAGATGGTGGGCTGGCTGAAGAGCGGGCGCTACCGCGAGCTTCGCCACTACGCGGATTCGCCCTTTCTCAAGCTCTTCGACGAGGAGTTCGAATCCCGGAAGACGCGGCTCATGCTGCGCCGTCTCGGATTGAGCGCGCGACAAGAGGACAAGCTCCTGCTCCAGGATCGAAGCCTGGTCAGGCGATTCCACGAGGCTTACGCGTATTTCGAGCGCAAGGAGGCCGCGGGCGGATACCGCAGCGTGCCGGACGGCATCAACTGGCCTGCCGCCTATTCGATACGCAATCTCGTCAGGGAACTGCCGAAGAGATATCTTGAAAAAGAAGGCCCGGTCGATGCAGGAGAATTCCTGCGCCTGCTGAAGAGTCCCTACGCGAACCGCAAGCTGCTGAAACCCGATGGAAGGCAGAAAGCCAAAGCGAGGGACTTCCAGAGCCGCTACTGGACGCTATTGACGAGGATCGCCGGCAAGCGCAGCCTGGAAAAGACGTTGCTCGAAATGACGATGCGCGCCTCGGTGGCCAACGCCACCCCCGTCACCGGTGACGCGGTGATCCACATCGTCGATGCGCTCATCGAGGCGAGAAAGAAAATGGCGCCCGATGAGTTCATTCAACTGGTCGACCGATTTATCGACAGGCATTCCGGCGACCGCAAGGGAAGGCAGGCGGAGAAGAAACAGCCGGCAAAACTCACTGCGTTCGGGGAAAAAACCCTGTTCGCGCTGCTCGATCTGGTCGAGGATCACCGGCACACGATCTGAGCAAGGCAGAGCGGGCGATGAAGAGCGGCCCGGCGAGGTCACCGATCGGACGGCCTCCGCGGCTCGCGAGCCTCATCAGGCGAGTCAGAACCCCCGTGAGATGTCCGGTTCCCGGTTACTGGCAGCCGGTACTCCGAACCGTATTTGTCGAAAAGCCAATGTAACAGCCACCGGCTGGTCATGGCCGGCAACGTGAATTCGCCGTAGAAATCGTAAGCTGCCGATCGCCGCCAAGCCAGTTTTCGCCTCTGACCGCTTTGGGGAGCTATGCCCGCAGACCGGCCCCGGCCAGGAGCCGCCGCTATTCGGATCGGACAAATGCGGTTCTGGCCGGCCGGTGTGCTTCTGTAAGCAGCCAGTCCTGAGCATGGCAAGATCCGCGAGTGAGTTCCTAAGCACTGAGGTAGAATAGCAAGGTCATTGGGGAGTAGTCGCCCTGCAGTTCCGAGGGGCCTGCGTCAACACACTTGACCCGCCGGTCATGGCGCAAGCGGTTTCCTAACTTGGCGAGACCTTTGACCATATCGCCTTCGGACTGGCCGGAGATGCGATGTGGTCATGTGTCTTCTTCCGGCCAAGGAGCTTCACTTTGGAAGCCTTCCTCGTCTCTACCGGCATTGTTGCCCTCGCTGAAATAGGCGACAAAACCCAACTGCTTGCTTTCATTCTTGCGGCCAAGTTTCGTAAGCCTCTGCCCATTGTCGCCGGCATCCTCGTCGCCACAGTGGCGAACCATGCATTTGCCGGGGCGCTTGGATCGTGGATCACATTGCTCCTGGGGCCGCAAATCCTGCGCCGGGTTCTTGGCATTTCTTTCATTGGGATGGCGATCTGGACTTTGATTCCTGACAAGCTTGACGAGAAGGACGCCAAGCTCGCGCGCTTTGGCGCCTTCGGCACGACGCTGGTCGGATTCTTCCTGGCGGAGATGGGGGACAAGACTCAGATCGCCACGGTTGCCTTGGCTGCCCAGTATCATGCATTTTTTTCGGTTGTAGCCGGAACTACTATTGGCATGATGATCGCCAATATTCCAGCGGTTCTGTTAGGCGACCAGATCGCTCACAGGATGCCGGTTCGGCTGGTCCATTCCATTGCCGCCGGACTCTTCGCAATCCTTGGCATCGCCACACTGCTCGGCGCAGGCGAGCGACTCGGCTTTTGATTCAATCCACAGGAGTGAAACGACATGCATACTCACAACATGTCCGAATGGTCACACGACCACTTATTTGCCGAGGATAGCCACGCCGCCGAGCGTGGCACCCGATTGGTGATGTGGATCACTGCAGCAATGATGGTCATCGAGATCATCGCCGGCTGGTGGTTCAACTCAATGGCCCTGCTCGCCGATGGCTGGCACATGAGTTCCCATGCGGTCGCGATTGGCGTCAGTGCATTTGCCTATGCCGCCGCCCGTCGGTACGCGCACGATCCTCGATTCGCCTTTGGGACATGGAAGATTGAAGTGCTCGGCGGATTCGCCAGCGCGATATTCCTGCTTGGTGTGGCCGGCATGATGGTCTTTGCTTCGGTCGAGCGAATTCTTACGCCGCAGGCGATCCATTATCAAGAAGCGATCATCGTGGCAATAATCGGTTTGGCCGTAAATATCGTATGCGCGATGATTCTTGGTAACGCGCATGACCACCATCACGGTCATGACAGCAATCGCCACCACGGACATGACCATGCGCGCGGTCACGATCTCAATCTGAAATCCGCCTACATTCACGTTATTGCGGATGCAGCGACGTCAGTATTGGCGATCATCGCGTTGGCTGGCGGCTGGATGTATGGTTGGTCGTGGCTCGATCCCGTGATGGGAATTGTTGGAGCTGGGCTTGTCGCGGTTTGGGCGAAGAATCTGATTGTTGAGACCGGGAAGGTGTTGCTGGACCGCGAAATGGATCATCCGGTGGTTCAGGAAATACGTGACGTGGTGGAAACCGGACCAGCGGCTGGCGAAACGAAGATCTCGGATCTTCACGTCTGGCGAGTCGGTAAGAATTGCTATTCGTGTGCTCTTTCTGTCGTTACTCACGACACGACGCTAACATCTAAGCGCGTGCGGGAACAGTTGGCCGTGCATGAGGAAATTGTGCATGCCACGATAGAAATTCATCTTTGCCCAAGCACGTCGGGATAATTGACTGAGCGACTGGTTCCTGTGGCAGTGCTTCCGCTGGAAAGCCGGGAACGCGCACGTCTCGTTTTGGGTCGATTGTGTGAGCCGTACTGTCACGCAAATGCGCAGACGGGGCATCGCCCCGTCCTGCCGACACGAGCCGCCGTCGCCTCGATTCGGCGAACGGGCTGATACTCATACTCCTTCGCGGGAGTCGAGGCAGGCCGGCGGCCATACGGCGCGGCGGCTCGCCCACGAGAACTGCAGGAACGGCGCCGAAGTCGCGCTGTGGAAGCTCACCGGCGCGGGGCACGGCTGGCCGGGCGGGGAATCGAACCTCGAGGCGTTGCTCGGGCCGGCGACGCGGGTGATCGATGCGAGTACCGAGATCTGGAAGTTCTTCTCGAGGTTTTCTGGAATTCGGTAGCGGTGCCGGGCGAACGGCGGGTTGGAGGATTCCGGCCTGCGGCCTCGGTCCGACCTACGCGGGCTGCACGATTCCGGGGTCGGGTAAAGCGGCGTAGAGCCGCTCGACCAGGTTCGCGCGGCGCTCGAGCACGGCGCGCTGGTTGATGTAGCCCTTGTCGGTGATCTCGCCCGCGTCGATCTGCGGCGGCTCCTCGAGGAACAGCGCGCGCGTGGCGTAGGTCGAGGTGCCGCCGCCGTCGCGCCTGAGCTGC
>ORJL011412384.1_pt1 | contig 10018 bp, 9 predicted proteins | sample 1779941 | NCBI WGS metagenome assembly ORJL01 (sample SAMEA104232317, study PRJEB22302) | groundwater metagenome | biome: forest; feature: aquifer; material: groundwater | place: USA | collected 2011-08-07 | depth 5.8 m | reverse complement strand
GCTCTTGCCAGACTTGCCGCCTCGACAACATATCATTTTAGGGTGAAATCAAAAGACTCTTCTGGAAATATTTCAACATCAGACGAGAGAACATTTACAACCAATGCTCTCCTCGACATCACCTCTCCAATAATCTCTTCCATTATCGCCACACCAAGCGCAACTTCTGCGATTGTTGCGTGGATGACGAATGAACCTGCCTCAAGCAAAATTGTGTATTCAAATATGAACTTAGCAACCGCGACAACAACACAAAGCATTTTTGACGCGACACTTGTCACAACACACTCCATAATAATCACGGGCATTGCCACTTCAACACAGTACTTCTTCAAGGTAGAATCAAGCGACACTCGAGGCAATACCTCTACAAGCACGCAAGCGGCATTTACTACGCTTCCGTAAAAAGGAATCTTTAAGCAAAAAAAGCCCCGAGCATTCGGGGCTTTTTTTATGATTACTTAAAAGATATGAATATTTTTCTCTAAATTTTTTTATCTTAGGGACGATAACAGATGAGCAGTACGGCTGTCCTGGATTTTTAGCAAAATATTTATAATGGTATTCTCCATATTGTTCAATTATCAATTTTAATAATTTTATCAATAAGGGTAGCCGGCAAAAGCAGAAAAATCGACAGCAAAAAAGAAAAAATATACATCCTTATTCCCAAATCAAAAAATAATTTTTCCGGAAACAATTGAATAAGCGGATCGGACGGGTCAAACAACCATAGGTCGTTTACAAAAATAAGCTTATGCATAACCTCGAATGAAGCATGAAAGAATAGAATAAGGATTCCAATAAAAAAAAGAAAAGCACACGTAATGATAAGCGATTCACAGAAAAATTTTATAATATGTTTACATTTCATTGTGTAAATCATATATAATAAAAGTCCTGCATTTAGAATCACCGCAACAGTTAATACTCCGCGTATTACCTGAAAGATAATTTTCACGTCAAAAAGATGGTATTGCGCCTGTGGAGAGAATATATTTTTATTTAAAGGTTCTTTATCCCGAAGATACAAAAGAATATTCGATATAGACTGATCAGCCATATTTTTATCAACCTCTTCGTATACGTTTAATTTTAGGAACTCTTTTTTATACCATTGGATATCAAGCGATAAAAACCAAAACACGGAAAAAGCAATTACAATAAAAAAAGATGAAATAAATAATGGCGATAGGGATTTCTTTGTTAAAAACATAATTAGAGTAAAAATATCATCTCGTCAAAATTGACGATCGTCTAAAATGACGAGATTATTTTCTAAAATTTGTCTTATTTTTTTAAAAAGATTCGCGCGATCCTTATTTCATCGTAAGAATAATCCTCGCCCAATATCCTGCTTACAGGTGAAAGCATATCGGTATTTGCCTTTTTAAAAGCAATTTTTATTTTTTCAAAACGATCTTTTGGGGGACGCAGATATTCAATGTCAATATTTTTATTCATCTCATGTAGTTTTTCAATATGAAAAACAATGGTGCTCTGCGCAAGCTCTCTTATTCGCGCCATCTCGGCAAGGGCGAGTTTTTGTTTTAAAAGTTTTTCTGTTTCATGAAAAGTTGAATTTAATGCCGGTGTTTGGGGGCGGCGAGACGATCCACGCTTTAACGGCTTATCGGGAGTAGTGTCTGTTTTCGCGTTATCTTTGGCAAATTTTTGGATTACACCAATAAAAATCGATCCGTATTGCTCAAGTTTTTTTTCGCCAACACCGGATATCGCGCCAAAACTTTTATGGCTCTGCGGAAAGTAGATGGCCATCTCGCGCAATGATACATCTCCAAAAATTATAAACGGAGGCACGTTTTTTGAGTCCGCTATTTGCTTCCTTAGGGAACGCAGCGCCTCAAAAAGATCGACGTTATATTTTTTTTCTTGATCTTTGATATTTTTAATATATTTTACGCTCTTCGCGGGTTTTGGCAAAAAAATTTTTTTCTCATCTTTGATAAAATTCATCCCCTCTTGCGTAAGCGCAAGAATGGGATACTCGCCTATAGATTTTTGCAATATTCGCTTAGACACGAGCGTTTGCATAAGGCCTCTCAACTCAAGCTTGTCATACTCTTTCGCAATGCCAAATACAGAGAGCGCGTCATGTCCGCGCGAAGAGACAGCGCTGCTATGTGAACCGCGCAAAATTTCGATAACATAGTTTGTTCCGAATCTCTGACCTGTTCGCAAAACAGCTGAAAGAATTTTTTGAGTTATTTCTGTCGCGTCAAACATCTCCTCGCTCACCAAACAACGATCGCAGTTATTGCAGTTCTCCGAGTGGCCATCTTCTCCAAAATATTCCAAGAGATATTTTCTCCTGCAAGAGTGAAGTTCACAGTAATCAGTAACCTGCCGAAGCTTAAAAAATGCCTGGCTTTTTTCCTTTTCACCTTCAATATCATTGATAAAATAAGCGTGTTTTTTTGTGTCGCCCTGCGAGTAAAGCAAGACGCATTCGCTCGGCAAGCCATCACGCCCGGCGCGTCCAGTTTCTTGATAGTATCCTTCAATGGATTTTGGCAGGTGGTAGTGGACTACAAGGCGAACATCGGGCTTATCTATTCCCATGCCGAATGCGATAGTAGCGACAATAACGGGCACATGGTCTCGAATAAATTTTTCCTGCGTAATCTTCCGCGTATTCGCGTCAATGCCCGCGTGATATGGCAACGCGCGGAATCCTTCATACGATAATTTTTCGGAGAGCATCTCGGTATTTTTTCTTGAGAAACAATAAATGATTGCCGGCTGATTTTTATATTTTTGCAATAGCTAGATGAGTTGCCCGAAAGAATCATTTTTCGGATAAACGGAATACATCAAGTTTGGACGGTTAAAGCTGGCCAAGAATATTTTTTTTTCCTTAAGGCGCAGTTGTTCTATTATATCCATCCGAACTCTTTGGGTCGCGGTGGCGGTCAATGCCACGAGGGGAATATTGGGAAAATATTCTCGAAAAAATCTAAGATTCCTATATTCCGGACGAAAGTCGTGCCCCCATTCAGAGATACAGTGCGCTTCATCAATGGCAATAAAAGAAATGTTAAGTGTCTGGATAAAATCTTTAAATTGATCCGATGCAAGCCTCTCGGGCGCGAGGTAGAGCATCTTCAACTCCCTGTTTCTCGCTCGAAACATCACTTGCTCGATCTCGTATGGATCCAAAGAGCTGTTTATAAAAGCGGACGCGATTCCATTTGCCGATAACGCGTCTACTTGATCCTTCATAAGCGATATTAGGGGCGAAATAATAATCGTTAAACCCTCAAAATACAGCGCGGGAAGCTGAAAACAAAGAGATTTCCCGCCTCCTGTTGGCATCAAAACCAGCGCATCTCCGCCTCCGATAACATGAGATATGATTTCTTCCTGAAGCGGGCGAAAAGCGTCATATCCAAAGTGTTTTTTCAGCAAAGTGTTTACTATGGCCTTGTCCATGTTAAATAAAAAAATAAACTTATTGTTTATTCATTGTATCACAAACAGGCAAGTATAGCATTATTTATCGGGTGTATTTTTTTTTATGAATAGTGCGACCGCCGAATTCCCTCTTTCGCGGGAATGATAAATGTTATTTGACGATAGCCTTATTATGGAAAGAATAAATTTTTAAATAAAAAATAAAACCGCCCGCCGACAATAGTCAGGGAACGGTTTTATTTTTACGTTAATTTATGCGCGAGATACATTTGTGGCTGCTGGGCCTTTATCGCCCTGGACAACCTCAAAAGTGACAGCATCGCCGACATTCAACTCGTCAAATGTTACGCCCTTCAACTCCGTAGAGTGGAAAAAAAGATCCTTTGTTTCGCCTTCGCGAGCAATGAATCCGAATCCTTTTTGCGTCTTAGTTTTGATAGTACCGTTCATAGTATTTTATGATTTATTAAATGAAGAAACTCGACTATATTTCCTTGTTTAGCACGTTATTATTATAGCATATAAATAAAATTTAATCAATTCATCGAAGTATATTGCTTTTTTATCTTTTATTTAAGCTAAAAAATTCATTATTCTTTAAGCCTAAATATTAATCCGCGCGATTTCATTATCGCTTAAAAATTTTTCGGTTCTTTTTTATTATTTCCATCTTTGCCGTGCGAGATAATTTTTTTATTTTATATTCTTCTTTTAAGGCAGTAGACTTATTAAGAAATTTTTTTGAGTAAATAAGTTTTACCGGCCTTCGTGATCGTGTATATTTTGCTCCTAATCTCGTAAAATTATGCTCCAAAACCCTTCTTTTTAAATCAACGGTAATTCCGCAATAGAGCGAGCCATCAGTGCATTTAAGAATATAGAGAAAATATGTTTTTATTTTTCGCATACATTATAGCTCTCAACAAAAACACGGCCGTATTATATGTTAATCACGCGTTTTTCATCTCGAGGCCATAGTGTATTCGGCCTTTTTTAAGAAAGTTGCGTATTTCCAAATAATTCGGAATTGCTATGGCGACAAGATTCCAAAATTTCCGCGAGTGGTTAAACTCTCCAAGGTGGCATAATTCGTGCACGATAATATAGTCAGAAACACTTTCTGGCAAAAGCGCAATTTTGTAGTTGAAATTCAGATTGCCCTTAAGCGAACAACTGCCCCAGCGAGTTTTTTGGTTCTTAATGGCAATTTTATTGAATTTAAATTTGTAGAACTGGTTAAAATGTTCTATCTTTTTTTCCGCGAGCGAGAGAGCAACTTCTTTGTGTGCGGCAAAACCATAAATATCGCTCTTTATAAAAACTTTTTCAGAAAAACCTTTAAAGTATTCAAGCTTATTGATTATCCATTGGGATTTTTTCTTTATGAATTGTTCTATCATTTCATGATTTAGTCCTTCTGGCGCAGTAACCACAAAATTGCCATCGCAATAAACAACAAGCCTCATAAGCTTAGCTCGCTTGCTTGTGCGAAGGACATATTCAATTCTTTTTTTATGAATCTCTATTTCTTTTTTCATAGCCCAATAAACACACACAAGCCTTATCTCACAATTTACATTGAGAGTTTCAATAAACTATTTTTTTGTTTTTTTGGAGGGTTTTTTTGCTGCTTTTTTAATAGTTTTTTTAAGTGTACTTGCTGAAGCATCTATTACTTTTTCTTGAGATAGTTTCTTTTGCGTAAGCGCGTCTATCGAGTGAATGAGACGATCAAGTTTTATATTTATTCCATCCAGTTGTTTTTTTATATCATCATTGCCTCTGCCTCCATCAAAATGAGGTTTTGCTTGCGGTCTGCCTGCAAATTCATTTCTCCTCTGTCTATCTCCGCCTCCGTCAGAATTTCTTTTGTCTCCAAAACATTCCTTGCAATATACCGGTTTTCCATTGGATGGACGAAACGGAACTTCGCAATCTTTGCCGCAGTTGCTGCAAACAGCAGGATGCATTACCGTCTGCCTATCGCCGGAATTTTGTCCTACCCAATTTTTCTTAGAAAAATTTGGCTGTCCAAAATCTCTTCTCCCCGACCTAAAACCGCCCTTATTATTATCACCTTGGTTAAAATTTCCCATAAAATAATTATTATTTAGTTATTAGACCTGTTGCTTAATAAGCACACGAGCCAAAATAATAGTCCCTGAGCCTGTCGAAGGGTATTATTTTGGCTCAACAGAAGGGACGGCCTTCGACTTGCTCAGGCAATAATACTTCAGAATTTTATTAAACAACAGGTCTATTACTCTATTAATGTACCATTTTTTCTCCGGCATGTACACTTACTTCATAGCGCAACTCACTTCAATTTTCATAAAATTTATTATTTATCCACCATTTTTTTAATGGCGGCAATGTAAGAGTTGAGAGGATATAACCCGCAAGCGGCACAAAGGCCTTAAGCAACGGATAATTATCATCAATCAAAAAAAGCCAAGAAGCTGACGTTATATATGTAATAAATCCAATACATACCCTGCGAGCCCAGCTTTGCTCCCATGCCTTATCGGCCTCCACTCGCGCATTTCTCTCCCGAATAAGCTCCAATTGTTTTGTAATATGTAATTCATCCATGGTTGGATTCTCCCATTTCTAACACAAAAAGTCAAAAAATATTTGTAGAAGTTGGGTATATTTGATAGAATTATACATGGAGGGCAATGAGCGTTATAGTGTTTCAAACCGCGTTCTTTACAATAAGGGGGATACTATTTATACTGCAAATGTTGTATTCATTTGTCAGGCAAGAGTAAAGGAGGTTCTATGAAAAAGCTCCTATTGAGCGCCTTCATAAATCTTAGTTTTTTTACAATTTGTTTTAATAGCATTGAAAAAAGGGTTTTCGCAAGCCCGCAAGACGCCCCGAAAAAAGACGCAGCAGTCGCTCCAAAAGAAAACAATATTCCTGACCAGGCAAAGCGCCTCGGAATTACCGAAATAAAAAAATCAATGAAGTTTGAGACCCTTGAATCTAAAAAATACAAAGGTGAAACATACGATATAGTTATTGATGAAAAAGAAGCTGAGAAAGCAGGGCTTTCTCCGGAAGAAATTAAGAAATCACTTGAAGAAGCAATGGAATCTCGAAGCGATAGAAAAGAAGATGGCAAAATAACTCTTGAAATTCAAGATGATCAAGAAAATAAATCGCAAGATTCATCTAGAAATAATACAGAAAAAAAAGAAACAAGAAAGAAATTTGTCGCCAAGATCCAAAAAACAAAGCATCCGGACAGCCCGCATCAAGACAGCTTGAAGCCAGGAGAGAAAAAATTTAACATAGGTGATGGCAGATCGCTCAAAATAACAACCGAAGGAGCATGCGAAGCTCAAAATAAGGCGCTACTTGAGTCAGTGAAGTTTGACAGTCCTGCTTAAAAATTTTATTGAATCCCCCAATATTCACATGACGGATACGCAGTACGTATCCGTCTTTTTTTGCTTTGTTCTAGCTTGCGGTTGTTACTGCCCTAGCATTGCTTAATTTTCTTATATTTATTTTATTCTTGTCAACATCAATTTCCACCTGCTCTCCTTCATTTATTTTTCCAGTCACAATTTTCATCGCAAGCTCATCAAGCACAAGGCTTTGTATTGCTCGCTTTATAGGTCGGGCGCCAAACACAGGGTCGTATCCCTTGTCAGCCAAAAATTTTTTTAACACTTTGGTAAACTGAACTTTTATGCCTTTATTCAGCATCCTATTTTTTACCTCTTCAAGTTGAATATCAATAATTTCTAGGATTTGTTCTTTACTAAGTGAGTGGAATATTATAATTTCGTCTATTCTATTTAAAAATTCAGGTTTGAATTGGTGTCGCAAAACATCTTGAATTTTCTCTTCCATTTGTTTTTGATCCATTACTAATTTTTTCGGCTCATCTGAAAAACCTATGGCATAATCTTTAATAATATCAGAACCGAGGTTTGATGTCATGATTATTACCGTATTTTTAAAATTTACTCCCCTGCCCTTGGCATCGGTAAGTTTGCCGTCATCAAGTATCTGGAGAAGTATATTGAAAACATCGGGATGAGCCTTTTCAATTTCATCAAAGAGTATAACAGCGTAAGGCCTGCGCCTGATAATCTCCGTAAGCTGCCCTCCCTCGTCATATCCGACATATCCGGGAGGAGATCCGACAATTTTTGAAACCGTGTGGCGCTCCATATATTCGGACATATCAAGCCTTAGAAGTGATTTTTCATCATCAAACATGACCTTTGCCAGCGGTTTTGCCGACTGAGTCTTTCCCACTCCGGATGGGCCCAAGAAGATAAATGATCCGATGGGCTTATTTTCTTCAGAAATGCCCGCGCGCGACCTTCGTACGGCGTTTGCGACAACTGAAATGGCCTTATCCTGGCCAACAACGATCTTTTTAAGATGATCTTCGATAAGTGAAAGCTTTTCGGATTCCGTTTGCATAAGCTTATACACTGGAATGCCGGTCCATCGGAAGACAACGCTTCCAATATCTTCTTCCGTAACTTCTTCTTTAAGAATCTTATTCGTTCCTTGGATCTTCATTAATTTTCCAGAAGAAGATTTAATATTTTTTTCAAGCTCCGGTATCTTGCCATATTTTATTTCAGCGACTTTTTCAAGATTTCCGTTTCGTTCCATTCTTTCAGCCTCTATCTTTAACTTGTCTATCCCTTCTCTGCTTTTTTTAATGGTGTCAATAAGATCTTTTTCCGCTCTCCACTGCACCTCTATCTGGTCCGCCTGCTCCTTAAGGTCGGCAAGCTTTTTTTCAATCTCTCTTATTTTTTCTTTAGGCGCTTTTTCTTTCTTAAGAGCTTCTTTTTCAATCATCAACTGCGTAATTTTTCTTTTTAAAACATCAAGCTCATCCGGCATAGAGTCAATCTCCATTCGAAGCGCCGAGCACGCTTCGTCAATAAGATCAATTGCTTTGTCTGGTAAAAATCTATCAGTAATGTATCTTTGCGATAGTTTAACAGCGGCAACAAGAGCTGAATCTGTAATTTTTACTCCATGATGAAGCTCATAGCGCTCTTTAATCCCTCGTAAAATCGCAACAGTATCATCTATTGATGGCTCGCCAATAAGCACTGGCTGAAATCTTCTCTCCAGCGCGGCGTCTTTTTCTATATATTTTTGATATTCTTTGATAGTTGTAGCTCCAATCGTATGAAGCGTACCCCGCGCTAAGGCAGGCTTGAGCATATTTGACGCGTCAATAGCTCCTTCACTTGCCCCCGCTCCGACAATAATATGGAGCTCGTCTATAAATAAAATAATTTTTCCTGAAGCGGACTCTATTTCTTTAAGGACAGCCTTTAGCCTTTCTTCAAACTCTCCTCTAAATTTTGTGCCTGCCAAAAGAGAACCCATATCAAGGGCGATAACTTCTTTATTTTTAATACTCTCGGGAACATCTCCCGCGACTATTCTTTGCGCAAGTCCTTCGGCGATGGCAGTCTTGCCAGTGCCGGGCTCGCCAATAAGGACAGGATTATTTTTCTTTTTTCGGGACAGCACTTGCATAATCCGTCGAATTTCCTTGTCACGACCGATAACAGGGTCAAGTTTACCCGCCCGCGCGAGTTCGGTGAGATTTTGGGCGTATTTATTGAGAGCTTGGTATTTGCTTTCTGGGTCTTGATCGGTCACTCTTTGATTTCCTCGGACGTCTTTCATAACATTGAGTATTGCCTGATGCGTAATATTATAGCGAGAAAGAATTTTTTTACCGCTTGAATCAACCTCTGCCATGGCCATGAGAAGATGCTCAATGCTTACAAATTCATCTTTAAATTTTTGCGATATATTTTCCGCTTCTATTAATATCGTATTAAGCTCATTGCTTAAAAATGGCAAAAGTGAAGCGCCTGAAACTTTAGGGATTTTCTCCAGCTCATAGTGAATTTCATTTAAAATAATATCCCTATTCGTTCCAATTTTATTTAATATTGCAGAGGCAACGCTCTCATCCTGATGAAGAATGCCATGAAGCAAATGAAGCGCTGATATCTGCTGATGCCCCAAATCAATGGAAAATTGCACTGATCTTTGAAGGGCTTCTTGGACTTTATGCGTATATTTATTAGGATTCATAAAAGTTTTAAGAATTAGCACTCAATTAGCTAGAGTGCTAATTATAGTGTATACATAAGATTTTAACTTGTCAAGGACAGATATCTATTTTCCCACTCCAAAGTACCCAAAACCTATTTTTTTCGCTTTTTTTTCGTCATATATGTTTCTACCGTCAAAAATTATTGGAGTTACCATTATAGAATGAAGCTTTTGTAAGTCTAAATTTTTATACTCGTCCCATTCCGTGCAAATGATAAGAGCCTCGCACCCGGAGGCGGCATCGTATGGGTTTTCAAAAAATGAAACTTCGGGAAACACAACCCTTACCTTCGGCATGGCCTTTGGGTCGTGCGCGTGAATTTTTACGCCGTTGTCCTTAAGATGTTGAATAATTTTAAGCGCGGGCGAGTTTCGTATGTCATCGGTGTCGGGCTTAAACGAAAGGCCAAGCACGCATAAAGATTTGCCGTCAAGCACCCAAAGAGTTTTTTCTATTTT
>ORJL011699759.1_pt1 | contig 10019 bp, 8 predicted proteins | sample 1779941 | NCBI WGS metagenome assembly ORJL01 (sample SAMEA104232317, study PRJEB22302) | groundwater metagenome | biome: forest; feature: aquifer; material: groundwater | place: USA | collected 2011-08-07 | depth 5.8 m | reverse complement strand
GCCATTACCCTACCAACTAGCTGATGGACCGCAGGCCCCTCCCAAAGCGTCTCCCAAAAGGGGGACTTTAGATCTGAAACGTCTAAATCTCAGAACCACATGCGGTATTAGCAGTTCTTTCGAACTGTTATTCCACACTTCGGGGTAGGTCACCCACGTGTTACGCACCCATTCGCCACTAAGAGAGTATTGCTACACTCTTCGTTCGACTTGCATGTATTAAGCACGCCGCCAGCGTTCATCCTGAGCCAGGATCAAACTCTTCGTAAGACTTTGTTGCTCTCAAGCTACACCGTAGCTTGATTTAGTCATTGACTTGCGTTACCTGCCGAAGCAGGTCTACGCTGGACCCAAATTTTGTGCATTTCCTATCACTATTGAATTGTAAAGGTGCAACCAACACAGGAGTGTAATCGTACCACTACGCTCATTGCTCTGTCAAGGGCCAAGGACGCGAAACGCCGATGCGCTACCGCTCACATCGGCGAGGAATACAGACCGACAAACTCCTACAGGGGCTCTGGTCTCTGCGCGCCTCTTTCAGCTCTAAATTGGTTCGTCTTTCCGCGTTATGCGGACGAGACTGCGTTACTGTAAGAATATATCATTGTCATACAGCCCTGTCAAGGGCAATTTGCGAGCTGCTCACAACGAGCTTCCAACTTATTGTTCTCCAATCATAACACATGGCACAGCAGCCGTAGGCAAACCGTCATTTGACTCTCCCCGTCAGTTTGCATATACTGCAAATTATCTCAGCAGACACGGAGGTTGTACCGCCTATGAGCGGCCCCGCACGCGAAACCGAATATCTGGTATTTGCCAGCCCGTAAAAAGCACGCGAGCATACTTTGCACGCGTGCTTTTTTTGCGGGTGGCTTCAACATTCCCAACAAGGAGAGATACTATGGACAACGTTGCAGCAAAAATCGAGAAAGCAAAAAGATACTCACTAGAGCCCCATCGCTTTCACTTCGACACGTTCTCCCTTACCTTCCACGGCGATAACAACGACCACGCCGTGACGTTCGACCAAGGCGCCTGGCATTGCGACTGCGAATACTTCATCGTGCACAAATGGTGCTGCCACACTCGGGCTTTGGAAATCATGCTTGAAAAAATGTTGCCCGAAACCGTAGCGGCCTAACGGATCACCACTCGGCTCCATTGCACACCGGGCGGGTTTGGCGCAGGCCATCCCGCCCGGTTCGTTTTCCGCATGGGGTATAATCCGAGCCAATCACATCGCGGGGCACTGCCCCGCGTTCTTCTGCACTCCCCTGTCTCCCAATGAAACGTTGGCAATTTCTCCTCGGCCTCGCCGTCAGCGCCATCTTTGTCTGGCTTTCACTGCGAGGCATTGACCTGCGCCAGGCATTCGTCGCGCTGCAACAGGCCAACTATTGGTGGCTCGTCCCGGCCGTCGCCGTTTACTTCCTGGCCGTGTGGGCGCGCACGTGGCGCTGGCACTACCTGCTGCGCCCCCTCAAGCGCATCCCGCTGCGCACCATGTTTCCGATCGTCGTCATCGGCTACATGGGCAACAATATCTACCCTGCCCGCATCGGCGAACTGCTGCGGGCCTACGTCCTCAAACGCAAAGAAGGCGTTGCGGTCAGCGCCAGCCTGGCCACCATCATCATCGAACGCGTCTTTGATGGCGTCATCATGCTCGGGTTCGTCATCTTCAATCTCCCTGCCCTCGCCGCAATTTCCGGCGATTCCGGTTTCGTGGGCAACATCCAGCAGGTCGCCGTGTTCGGCACCCTCGTCTTCGCCGTAGCCCTAGTCGTTTTCCTGCTGGCCGCGCTGTTCCCGCATCAGTCTCTCGGTCTCTTTCACCGCTTCGTCGAACCCCTCCTGCCCCAACCCATTCGGCAGAAAACGGTCGGCTTGGTAGTGGGCTTCTGGGCCGGCCTCGAGAGTCTGCGCTCTCCGGCCAACATCCTGATGGTCTTTGTCACCTCGGTCGTCATCTGGCTGCTCGAGACGGTCAAATACTGGTTCGTCATGCACGCCTTCAGTTTCAGCGTCAGCTTCTTCACGCTGATGCTCATGAACGGCATCGTCAATCTGGCCACGACCATCCCCTCTGCTCCGGGCTACGTGGGCACCTTCGACGCTCCGGGCATCGCCGTCCTCAAAGCGTACGGCATAGAAGGCGGCCTGGCCGCCAGCTACACACTGGTGCTGCACGTGGCTCTCTGGCTGCCCATCACCGTGCTGGGGTTGTATTACTTCGGCAAAGAGAGCCTCTCGTGGAGCACCCTCGAAGCCGACATGGCGGAAGTGAGAGAAGAACAGACAGCGGCGAGCTAAACAAAGGTTGACCGCTGGGTTTCCGAGGCCCGCAACGAAAACGAGGCGGTTTTCCACACGGAACAACCATCTCATTTTTGTTCACTCAACAGCACTCTCCCCTCTCCGTAGCACCCGCCGTCATTCGATTCCAATTAGCTTTGTACAGGCAGAGGTAGCTGCCGAATGCTGCACCCCGTCAATTCTCAGTCGACTGTGAGAGTGTCTTCTGAAAAACTGACATTCATCACCCGGTTTTGATGACATTTGCGGCGGAAACGGCGCGACGAACATTGCATGTCTGACAAGATTGTTATATTCTCTTACAGATTGAACGAAAGGGACTCCGGCAAGATGCTGCGAATCAAAAATGTCTATAGGCGCTCGGTCGAAGCCCTGTTGCCGCTGGCGGCAGTGCCGGTGGCCTTGTTGGTAGGGGCCGGAATGCTGCTGGCCTTAAAGGTGAATCCGCTCACTGCCTACAGCGCCTTGCTACAAGGGGCGGCAGGCAATGTCTTCGGCATTACGCAGACCTTGGTGAAGGCGACCCCGTTGCTACTTGTGGGTCTGGGCATCACCATCGCTTTTCGCGGCGGCGTAATCAATATTGGCGGCGAAGGGCAGTTGATCGTGGGCGCGTTGGCAGCTACGGCGGCGGCGCTCTACGTGCCCGGCCCGGGGTGGGCACTGCTCCCGATGGCGTTGATCGCCGGCGCGCTCGGCGGCGGGCTGTGGGGTGGTGTGCCGGGTGTGCTCAAAGCCCGGCTGGGCGTCAATGAAATCCTCAGCACCATCATGATGAATCAAATTGCCATTCAGTTAGCCAACTTTTTGCTGCGCGGCCCGATGATCGATCCGGCCGAAATCGCCGCCGGGACGCGCATTGCGCAATCGGCCCAACTGCCGCAAGAGGTGTGGTTGGTGCGGCTGGTGCCCCGCACCCTGTTGCACGGCGGGGCGATCATCGCGGTTGTGCTGGCAGTGCTGGTCTACATTTTTCTCTGGCGCACCACTATCGGGTATCGCATTCGCGCCGTGGGGCTGAACCCGGATGCCGCCCGATACGCCGGCATTCGCGTGCCCTTTTATCAAGCTCTGGCGCTGGTGCTCGGCGGCGCGTTCGCCGGGCTAGCCGGGGCGGTGGAAGTGTTGGGCGTTCAGCACCGGATGCTCGAGGGGCTATCCGGCGGTTATGGCTTCTCGGGCATTGTGGCTGCGCTGTTCGGCAAATTGCATCCCCTCGGCGCGATCCCGGCGTCCGTTCTGTTCGGTGGCTTGCTGGTGGGCGCAGACAAAATGCAGCGGGCCGTGCAGGTGCCATCCGCGCTCATTGACGCCCTGTTAGGAATGATCGTGCTGTTCGTCGTCGGCAGCGAAGTATGGGCGCGGCAGCGTGCTCGCCGCAGACAGACCGGATAACGCTATGGGCGAACTTTTCACTATTCCAGTTTTGTTAGGCATTGCCTATTCAGCCGTGCGATTGACCACGCCCTATCTCTACGCTGCCATCGGCGAAATGTTCTCGCAGCGCTCGGGCGTGTACAACCTGGGCGTCGAGGGCATCATGCTCATGGGCGCATACACTGCCTTCTTTGTGGCCATGAACTCCGGCACCCTGTGGCTGGGTCTGCTGTCGGCGGCGGTGGTGGGCGGCCTGCTGGGACTCATAATGGCCTTTATTAGCGTCACCCTGCACGCCGAACAGGGCATCAGCGGCATTGGGATGTACTTGTTCGGCTTGGGCCTGTCGAGTTTACTGTTCAAGAAAACTCTGGGGGGTGTAACTTCAATCTCCGGTTTCTCGTCTGTCAGAATCCCGCTGTTGGGCAACTTGCCAATAGTAGGTAATGCGCTTTTCAATCACAGCTTGCTCGTGTATGGCGCATTTCTGTTGGTGCCCATTGCAGCTTGGGTGCTCAACAAAACCACCCTCGGCCTCAAAATCCGTGCCGTGGGCCAAAACCCCGAAGCTGCCGACTCGCTCGGCGTGAGCGTGACCCGCATCCGTTACTTCACCGTCTCTCTCGGCGGCGTACTGGCCGGAATAGCCGGAGCCTCGCTGTCCATCGCCCTCATCAATCTCTTTCAAGAAAACATGACCAACGGGCAGGGGTTCATCGCCGTGGCCCTCGTTTATTTTGGCGGCTGGGCGCCGTGGGGAGTGTTGGGTGGAGCGTTGCTGTTTAGTTTCGTCAACGCCCTGCAATTGTGGATTCAAGTCAAAGGCATCAACCTGCCATCGGACATTGCGGTCATGCTGCCCTATGTTCTGACGATTCTGGCTTTGACGGTTGCCGTGCGCCGCGCCCGACAACCGGCAGCCCTTTCCAAGCCCTTTGAGCGCGGCGAGAGTTAGGAGGCGACCAGCGAGAACTGACCTACCTAACCCGCCGGCTCGACAACGTCGTTCTATTTCATATAACGCTACGGAGGATGAAAACATGAAAACGCTTTGGTATCGCTTGGGCATATTGGCACTCGCAGTGGCCGTGGTGGCCGCCGGATGTGCCACGCCCACCCCGGTTGTACAGCAGGTCGAAGTGACTCGCATGGTCGAAAGCACGTCCATTGTGCACGACGTGGTCACCGCCACGCCACCCCCAGCCGTGGAAGAGAAGCCCTTCCGGATCGCACTCATTATGCCTAGCTCCATCAACGATAAGGAATGGAGCCAGTCCATTTACGAAGGCCTGCTGGCCGTGCAGAAGAAGATGGGCGGCGCCGGAAAACTGGAGATCGCCGTCTCGGAAGACACTTGGCAAATCCCCGACGCTGCGGCCGCCGCACGCGACTACGCCAGTCAGGGTTACGATCTGGTGATCACGCATGGCGCGCAGTATGGCACCTCGCTTGCTCAGCTGGCAGTGGAATTTCCCCAGACGAGCTTTGCCTGGGGGACTACTACCAACACCTTCCAGGCCGACGGGATCAACAACATCTTCGCCTACGAACCTGAGGCCGCGCAGGGCGGCTACGTCAATGGGGTAATGGCGGCGATGCTGACTAAGAGCGGCACGATAGGCGTCACCGGCCCGATCGAGGCTGGCGATGCGCGTCTTTACAACGCGGGCTTCAAGGCTGGCGCCCTGGCGACCAAGCCCGATCTCAAAGTCAACATCTCCTACACCGGTTCATTCTCGGATGTCTCGCTAATGTCCGCTGCGGCTGAAACCCACATCGCCAGCGGCGCCGACGTCCTGAGCGGCACATCCCAATCTGTCACCGGTGCTGTCAGCGTCTGCAAGGACAAAGGCGTTTACTGGTTCGCTGCCGCCTGGGAGCAATTCGATCTTGCCCCCGACATCGTGGCTGCCAATCTGATCTACCGCTGGGACGGCCTGATCGTGGACATGATTGAAAGCCACCAGGCGGGCGTGATGGGCGGTAAGGTGTACTTCCTGACCTTCAAGAACGGTGGACTGGAGATGAAGTACAACGACAAGATCATCACCCCTGAGATCAAGGCCGCAGCGGAGGCGGCCATCAAGGGAATCGAGGACGGCACCATCACACTGGCGCCCTGACCTGCAACCCTCTTCCATTCGGTACAACTTGAACCGAGTCAAAATGCCGAATGGGAGAGGGGATCAAGCAGCCCCGGTGCAACCCTCGTCGAACTCGGAAACGGCCCACGCTGGGCCCGTCGGGAGGACGCGATGCTGAATGACACCGATATAGTCTTTCTCCGACGAGCAATCGCTCTGGCACAACGCTCCCGCGCGCATGGAAATCACCCCTTTGGCGCGCTCTTGGTGGATGCCACGCAGCAGGTGGTGCTGGAAGCTGAGAATACTTTCGTCACCACCCGCGACTGTACGGGCCACGCCGAAACCAATCTCATGCGGCTGGCCTCGCAGCGATTTGATAGGGCCACCCTGGCGCGCTGCACGGTCTTCACGAGCACCGAGCCGTGTGCAATGTGTGCTGGGGCAATCCACTGGGGCGGAGTAGGACGGGTGGTCTACGCCTTGAGTGAGGCGCGCCTCTACACGCTGATCGGATCACACTACGACAACGAAACCATGCGCCTCCCCTGTCATGAGGTTTTTGCGCGCTGTGACCGGCCGGTGCAGGTCATTGGTCCTGCCCTGGAAGCGGAGGCGGAGCAGGTCCATATGGGATTCTGGACACGTTGAGCGCAGCGAAAGTTAGGAGGTGATTAGCACAAACTCAACCGCCCCACTCTCTTAACAACATCGTGCCAATTCAATTTACGCTTTATGGAGGATGAACACATGAAAACGCTTTGGACTCGTTTGGGCATATTGGCGCTGGTGGTGGCTGTGGTGGCCGCCGGCTGCGCCGCCCCCACCCCGGTTGTGCAGCAGGTCGAAGTGACCCGCGTGGTCGAAAGCACTTCCATCGTGCACGACGTGGTCACCGCCACCCCGCCCCCGGCGGCCCCCGAGAAGCCGTTCCGCGTGGCTATCGTGATGCCCAGCTCGATCACCGATGCCGCCTTCAGCCAATCCATGTTCGAAGGACTCAAAGCCGTTCAACAAGAAATGGGCGGCGAAAGCAAGATGGAAATTGCCTATTCCGAAGGCATGTTCAAAGTGCCGGATGCAGCCGCCGCGCTCCGCGACTACGCCAGCCAAGGCTACGACCTCGTGATCGCCCACGGCTCACAGTATGGCACCTCTCTCGCCCAGATCGCCCCCGACTTCCCCGAAACCAGCTTCGCCTGGGGCACTTCGCTCGACACCTTCCAGGCGCAGGGCATTAACAACGTGTTCGCTTATCAGGCCGAAGCTCAGCAGGGCGGGTACGTGCTGGGTGCCGTGGCTGCCATCATGTCCAAATCAGGTGTGATTGGTATCAGCGGCCCGGTGGAGGCCGGTGACGCCAAGTTGTACGTCGACGGCTTCAAGGCTGGGGCCCTGGCCACCAAGCCGGACATCGAGGTGAACGTGTCGTACACCGGCTCGTTCTCCGACGTGTCGCTCATGGCCGCCGCCGCCGAAACCCACATTGCCGCCGGGGCCGATATGCTCACCGGCTCGTCGCAGTCTGTGGTCGGCGCCATTGGCGTTGCCAAAGACAAGAAGGCTTTCTGGTTCGGCACGCAGTGGGATCAGACCGCCCTCGCGCCCGAGACCGTGGTAGCCAGCCAGGTTTACGACTGGACCGGGATCATCAAAGACATGACTGCCAGCCACAAGGCCGGTGTGCTGGGCGGCAAGTCGTACACCCTCACCTTCAAGAATGCCGGGCTGAAGATCGTCTATAACGACAAGATCGCCGTTCCGGCTGATGCCAAAGCCGCCGGTGATGCCGCCATCAAGGGCATCGAGGACGGCACCATCAAACCGTAGCCGACCCCCTCCCCCATCCCTCCCCTGCTCACGTTTTTTTGTGGGCCGGGGAGGGCAGTCTAACTTCCGACCCCTGACCTCCAATGCCCACCTCTCAACCGCGCATCGAAGAACTGCAAATGAACGGCATCGTCAAGCGCTTTCCCGGCGTGCTGGCGAACGACCATGTGACCTTCGACGTCAAGGCAGGCGAGATACACGCCCTGCTCGGCGAGAACGGCGCGGGCAAAAGCACGCTCATGCGCCAGCTTTACGGCCTCTACCGGCCGGATGAGGGGCAGATACTGATCAACGGCCAGCCGCACACTTTCCGCTCTCCCGCCGACGCCATTCACGCCGGCATCGGTATGATCCACCAGCACTTCATGCTCGTGACCTCGCTCACTGTGGCCGAAAACGTGGCCCTCGGTCTCCGGTCGTCTCGCGAGCCGCAAACGGACCTCGACCGGGTGGCGGTGCGCATCGACGAGCTGGCCGCGAAATACGGGCTAAAAGTGGACCCCAGGGCCTACGTCTGGCAATTGGCAGTGGGCGAGCAGCAGCGGGTCGAAATCATCAAAGCGCTCTATCGCGGCGCCGACCTGCTGGTGTTGGACGAGCCGACCGCCGTGCTCACCCCGCAGGAAGTGGACGACCTGTTCGTCACGCTGCGGCAAATGGCCCACGACGGCCACGCGCTGATTTTCATCTCGCATAAGTTGCACGAGGTGTTGGCCATTAGCAATCGGGTGACAGTTCTGCGCGATGGGCGAGTCGTCGGATCGCAGTCTACCGGCAAAACAACCAAGCCCGAGTTGGCGCGGATGATGGTGGGCCGCGAGGTGTTGTTGCAGTACGATCGCCCGCAGGCGCAGCCCGGCGAAGCGCGTCTGCAAATTCAGGATGTATGGGCCAGGAGCGACCGCAGCGGCGATGCCCTGCGGGGGGTGTCGCTCGAAGTGCACGCCGGAGAGGTCGTGGGGCTGGCGGGGGTGTCGGGCAACGGCCAGCGCGAACTGGCGCAGGTCTTGGCCGGTCTGCGCCCCGTTTCGCAGGGGCGGGTCATCCTCAATGGGCAAGAGGTGACGCGCAGTTCTCCCGCTGCCCGCCTGGTCGCCGGGCAGGCTTATATCCCCGAAGAGCGCATGCGCGATGGGGCAATCAGAGAGTTTTCGGTCGCCGAAAACTTGATCTTGCAGGATCATGGCCATGCGCCGTATTCGCGGGCTAGCTTTCTCGACTTCAATGCCATTGCTACACGTTCGGCGCAATTGGTCGCCGATTTCAACGTCAAGACGCCAACCACTGACACGCCGCTCAAAAACTTGTCGGGCGGCAACATCCAAAAGATGATTCTGGCCCGCGAACTGACGCGCCACCCCACCGTGCTCATCGCTGCCCAGCCCACCCGAGGCGTTGATATTGGCGCGAGCGAATATATTCACCAGCGCCTGCTCGAACAACGGGCGGCGGGTACCGCCACCCTGCTCATTTCCGAAGACCTCGATGAGATTCGGGCGCTTTCGGATCGCATTGCCGTGATTTACGAAGGGCAGATTGTGGGAATAGGGGATGGCCGCACGGCGAGGGCAGAAACGTTGGGGCTGATGATGGCCGGTGAGAGGCAAGTGGCTGCCGCGTGATTTCGGACAGGCCGTTCAGCATGGGCCGGGTGGGAAAATCCTGCTCATGAACATCGCCATTATCGGCGCCGGCCCCGCCGGCCTCGCCGCCGCATACGACCTTACCAAAGCCGGACACCGCGTCACCATCTTCGAATCTGCTCCACAGGTAGGCGGCCTCGCCGCCGGTTTCAGAGCACCTCACTGGAACTGGACCCTCGAAAAGTTCTACCATCATTGGTTCCAATCCGACAAAGACATCCTCGGCCTCATCAACGAGCTTGGCTGGCGCGAGCAAGTCATCTTCCCGCGCCCCTTCACCGTCATCTTTTGGAAGGGCCAGTTCCATCCCTTCGACTCCATGTTCACCAACATGCCGCTGTTCCTGCTGCGGCACTTCCCCATTTGGGACGTGGTGCGCTTCGGCCTCGTCGGCGCGTACCTGCGCTTTTCGCCGCACTGGCGGCCCCTCGAAAAACAAACCGCCGACGAATGGACGCGCCGCTGGTTTGGCTCCAACATCTACAACTTCTTTTGGCGGCCCATGCTCGTGGGCAAGTTTGGCGAAGAGAATCTCAAAGTGGTCAACATGGCCTGGCTCTGGGCGCGCCTTCACAGCCGCACCACTCGCCTGGGCACGTTCGTCGGCGGGTTTCAGGCCTTCATGGATCAACTGGCCGAGGTGGTGAAAAAGCAGGGGGGAAATATCAGGCTTGACTCGCCGGTGACCGCTATCGGAAAAACTGGGGATTCCGCAGTGACGCTAGACTCGCCCCGCCACCCCGCGGAGCCATTTGACCGTTGC
>ORJL011501552.1_pt1 | contig 10019 bp, 9 predicted proteins | sample 1779941 | NCBI WGS metagenome assembly ORJL01 (sample SAMEA104232317, study PRJEB22302) | groundwater metagenome | biome: forest; feature: aquifer; material: groundwater | place: USA | collected 2011-08-07 | depth 5.8 m | reverse complement strand
TTCCCGCATTCGCCGCCGTCTGTTTTTCCGCGTGGCGATGAAACGCGGTGGTCCGCGCATCAATACGGGCCGGGCGGAGAACTGTGCCTAGAGTACGGCCCTGACACGTGGACGCCCGACCTGACCGGCGTTCATCTTATCGAGAGCGCGCATCGCCTGTTGCAAGGCGAGAATCCGACGCCGAGACAAACGGGCGTCGTGCCGTCGCGGCACGTCGAGTCTGTCGGCGAGCAATTTAGGCGCAAGACCGTCCGCTTCTTGATGACACGGGAATTGGTGACGGGTTTCGCGGCAGTGCAGATTGGAGAGCCGGTCACTGCTCTACTCATATCATCGCATCATAAAGACTCGACAATCCACACCGTGCGACAGATTACGCGCGGCGACGGCTCGGTTTGGACCGAGACGAACATTCCCGCGCAATTGGGCAACGAGTATCTAGAGCGAACTGTCCCGCTTATTCGCATCGACCAGTTGATGCCGCTGCCGCCCACGACAACCCGCAAAGATTTTCTGGCTGGTTGTGTACCATTCGATTTCGCGCCGGATGGCTATTTCGCCATCATCCTTCGCGGTGGCGAAGTTCACCAGTACATGCTCTGGCAGAGCGACGACAGCGCCGCCAAGCTTCCAGTCATTCCGGCACAGGAGTTTCAGCCAAGGCTTGATGCGGGCCATGCGAAGCTTAAGGCCAAGAAGTTTGGCCTCGTCGGCTGCGGCTCGTTGGGCAGCAAAATTGCTGCGATGTTGGCGCGGTCGGGCGCTGGCAAAGCGCTCCTCGTCGATGACGACTTGCTGCTATCCGACAACCTCGTCCGGCACGACCTCGATTGGCGTGACGTAGGAACTCACAAGGCGGACGCGGTAGCCCGCCGACTTCAGCTTGTAAGTCCTGCGATTGAGACCGAGGTTTGGAAGGCACGCATCGGCGGGCAAACGTCAGCCGCTTCAGCGGAAAGCATCTTGAATGACCTTGGCTCCTGTGACGTGATTATCGATGCGACTGCCAACGCGGATGTGCTGAACCTTCTTTCTGCGCTGGGTACAGCGAAGGGAAAGCCAGTCGTATGGGGAGAAGTCTTTGCAGGCGGCATTGGCGGACTGGTCGCCCGCTTTCGCCCTGGAATAGAACCTCAGCCCCAATACATGCGCCGGGCCATTGAAAACTGGTTTGGCGATCAGAACGCCCCGCCGGTTCGCGCGAGCCGTTCTTACGAAACCGGCGGCGACGGACCGCCGCTTTTCGCCGACGACGCCGACGTTTCCGTCATAGCCGCGCACGTTGCTCGTTTCTCGATCGACTTGCTGTCACGTGATGCGTCAATCTTCCCAAATTCCGTTTATGCGGTCGGGCTCTCGGTTGGCTCTGTATTCACGCAACCCTTCGACACGCGGCCAATCGAAGTTGGCCCGCCTCCGGCGCAATCAACCCGGGGTACATTGACGGAAGGCGAACGCAAGGCCGAGATTGGGAAAATCGTTGAACTGTTTATAGCGTTGTCGAATGAAACTGCTCCTACCCCATCCAATAATCAAGCGCCTGCGGCGTAAGCTGCGCGGACGCATCCGCGAGATCGGCGGCATCATGGTCGGCGAGCACACCGGCCCCGATGAATTCCGCGTCGTCGATATCTCATTTCAGAAACGCGGCGGCACAATTGCGCATTTCGTGCGTGACCCAGCGCATCACAAAGCATTCCTTGCAGAATTCTTTAAGCGCACCGGCAACGCCTACGAACGCTTCAATTACATCGGCGAATGGCACTCGCATCCGACCTTCGAACCGCTTCCGAGCGGCGAAGACTTTCGAACGATGTATGATTTGGTCGAAGACCTAGAAGTCGGCGTCAACTTCGCCGTGCTCATTATTGCGCGATTGCGCGGTTGGTCTACGGTCGAGTTGTCCGCAACGCTTGTACGCCCGGGTTATCTGCCTGAAGCAGTACAAGTCGAGGTCGAGCGCGACCGCGATACGCTGGTCAATTCCGGTGTGCTTTCGCGCTTCCTCGACCGGATCTGGTAGCCGACGCTACGCTCCGATGTGCTTGCGCACGCCGAGCCTCTTGATTATCTCGATAATGTCGGTGCAAACGGGCGCGATACGCGGCCTTAGCTCACTTGGTATCGAAGGCACGATGTACGACAATGTCGTGATGCCTTTCAGGTCCGATGGCAGCACCAAGTCCTTGATGCCCGGATGGACCAATATTGTGCGATGCCTGCCAAGGCGGCCAATGAACATGCCGAGTTCAAACACAACGTTATCGCGCATCGCCTTGTTGGCAGAACCGCGCGTGTGAACAACGTCTTCAAACTTTGCAATGGCGACACCGAAGTCTGAGTCTTCGACAGCCTGCTCTAACGTCTCAAGCGGGTACGTGCCTGCCCAAAAGACGCCGTTTGTCCAAACCACCGGCAATGCATCGCGTTGTAAGCCGTGTTGGATCTCACGCGCCACATCGAGGCCCTCGGCCGAGGACATAATGAAACCCTTAGGCTTGTCGTTTGGCGGTCTAATAAGCCTATTTCGGTCGTACAACCGATTGGACATCTCCTGCGCGATGAACTTCCACGTTCCTTCGTACTGGTCGCAAATCTCGATGAACTTCGTCCCGGGGACCTTCAGCGCAACGACCGCCGTCGTTGCAGTCACGGTAGCCGCACGCGGATTTGCCGGGTGAATTGCGGACATTTCGCCGACGTGCTCGTGCGCCCCAAGAATGCGCGTCTCCACGCCATGTGCCGCGACTTGAACCGTACCCGCCGCAAGCAAGTATACTTCATGAGTCCCGTCGTTTTGGACGATGAGCGTTTGACCGAGTTTGAATTCAACAAGTTCGCCCGCCGCGATAAGCGCGTCAGCGATTTCCTTTTTGTTTTGAACGAATGCGACCCGTAGCACTGCTGCAACGAGATTGGCACTATTCGAACCTTGGAACCTGTCAATCATGGTGATGCTCCCTCCAGGGGGAGTCGGCATTCCGATTTGTCGGCAAAGGGTTTGGGCGGCGCTTGCACCGAAGTGTTAGCTTGATCAGTCCGACTTCGGCTGTGCGGGCTTGATTGTTGCGGCGAGATACCCCGCGCAAGTATAAGCCGTTTGCACTTCCCTTTTCGAGCTTCGAAAAGGAGGTGCCCCCGAGGCCGCACAGATGCCCTGCAAATAAGCGCGTCGAGGGGACACACCAAGTGAAAACCAGATACCGCTGCCTAAGCACGAGATTTCGGCTCTTCATGGGTCACGCGCTAGACAAAAGGAGCCCCCGCATGGGTCTGTTTCGGATTGTCGAAGGACGGTACGGTCTACCGCCTCAGTCTAGGGTGCCTCGTGCATCCGAAACTGGTTTCGCTAGCTGCCGTTATCTTTCGACTGTTCTAGCAAGAGAGGGCGTCTCGAAGGGGTACCCTTTTTAAGAGCCTATCGTGAGCCTTGGAAATCAGACCTACCAGCTAAGTGCTTGATAAAGCTGGCAGGAGTGGTAGGACTCGAACCTACAACCCCCGGTTTTGGAGACCGGTGCTCTAGCCAGTTGAGCTACACTCCTTCGGAAGCGATAGCGGCGGACCAGGGGCCCGCCGCCGCGGGCGATATGCCTTACCGATGGACGCTTTGCAAGGACAGCAGGCACCCGCTGACCGGCTTTCATCCAGGTTGATATCAAATATCAACTGCCTATAATTCGAGCAACTCGCACGTCGATCAGCCGACGGAGCGCGACCGGCCGGTCGGCCATCCCATCAAAATCAGCTCAGGAGCGACAGCGATGCTCAATCGTCGCGTTTTTCTGGGTGCGTCGGCCGGCACCGCAACCGTCGCCGCCATCGCATCCGCATTTGCACAACCCGCCGTCATTACTCCGGCGGCCGAATTAATGCCCAAAGGCACCCGGCCGCGCGTGGTGATCGCCGGGGGCGGCTGGGGCGGATTGACCGCCGCGCGCTACCTCCGCGAGCAGTCGCCGAACGTCGAAGTGGTCGTGCTCGAGCGCAACCCGGTCTTCTGGTCCTGCCCGCTCAGCAACAAATGGCTAATCGATGTCGTCGACAGCGATTACCTGCTGCACGACATGCTCGCGCCCGCGCGCAAGTACGGCTACCAGCTGATCCAGACCGAAATCACCGGCATCGAGCGCGACAAGAAGATCGTGCGCACCGCGCGCGGTTTCGTGTCCTACGACTTTCTGATCGTCCCCGGCGGTATCCGCAACAATTACGAAGCCTGGTACGGCAACGATCTAAAGGCAATCGAGCGCACGCGGCAGGATTTCCCGTCCGCGTATATCCCGAACTCCGAACACATCGCGCTCAAGAACAAGATCCGCAATTTCAAGGGCGGCACGATGGTGATGACGCTACCGCCGCCGCCGCATCGCTGCCCGCCCTCGCCCTATGAGCGCGCCTGCGTCATGGCCTGGCACTTCAAGACCAACAACATTCCCGCAAAGATCGTGATCCTGGATCCGAAGCCGCGCGTGATGCCGATCGGCGAAGGCTTCAAGGCCGCGTTCACGGAATTGTATCCCGACATCATCCAGCACGTGCCGAATGCCGCGGTGAAGGAAGTCGATCCGTTCAACAGGCGGATCAAGACCGCGGCCGGCGACTTCCAGTTCGACGATGCGATCCTGATGCCGCCGCATCAGGCATCCGAACTGGTCTGGCAGGCCGATCTGATCGGCAAAACACCGGACGGCAAACCCACCGGATGGGCGGACATCCATCCGACCCTGCTGCACGCGAAGTCGGATCAGGATGTCTACGTGATCGGCGACGCGATGGGCGCGGTTTCGAAGCAATTCGGGCATTATCCGAAGAGCGGCCACGTTGCGAATTACATGGGCAAGATCGCCGCCACATACATCAGCCAGCGCATTGCCGGCAAAGAGTTGAAGGTCAGGCTGCCCGACAATCTCTGTTACATGCTGGTCAATGGCAGCCCACGCGAGGCGATCTCGGTACAGTTCGATTATGAGCTGCTGCCCGACGGAACCATCCAGCAAACTCAGATCGACGTCGACATCCGCTCGCCGGACCTCCTGGAAGAGGACTTCAAATGGGCAAAGCGAATGTATGGCGACTTCCTGAATGCATGATTCCATGAATTCCTGATTGGATGATTTCGCGGAGGATGCAGACTTAACATTGCGGTCGGCACATGCCTTGCTCTGTGACACCCGGAAGCCGTCAAGTGCACCGGGAGACCGCAATGAAGTCCGCATCCCTCGCAATTCGTGCCGTAATTTTGGGCATCGTCGCGCTTTTTGCCGCCACGGGCGCGCATGCCGAAGCCCTCGACGACATCATGAAGGCCAAGGTGATCAAAGTCGCGGTCCCGCAGGATTTCGCGCCGTTCGGCTCCGCAGGCCCTGACCTGAAGCCGGTCGGTTACGACATCGACATGGCCAATTTGATCGGCAAGCAGCTTGGCGTCAAAGTCGAGATCATCCCGGTGACCAGCGCCAACCGGATTCCCTACCTGCAGACCAAGAAGGCGCACATCGTCATCTCGAGCCTCGGCAAGAACCCCGACCGCGAGAAAGTCATCGATTTCTCTGAAGCTTACGCGCCGTTCTTCTCAGGCGTCTACGGAACCAAGGACCTCGCCGCGGCGAAGGTCGAAGACCTTGCCGGCAAGACCGTGGGCGCGACCCGCGGCGCAATCGAAGAACAGGAAATTTCCAAGTCGGCGCCCTCTTCGACCACCGTGAAGCGCTACGAAGACAACAACGCCACCATCTCCGCCTTCGTCTCCGGACAGGTCGACCTGATCGCCACCGGCAACACCATCGCCGCAGTCATCGCCGAAAAATCAAAGGCAAGGCCGCCGGTGCTCAAGTTCGTCATCAAGGACAGCCCCTGCTATATCGGGCTCAACAAGGACGAGCCGAAACTGCTCGCCAAGGTCAACGAGATCATCGAAAAGGCCAAAAAGTCTGGTGAGCTGAATGCCATCTCCCAGAAATGGCTGAAGGCGGATTTGCCGGCGACTCTCTGACCTCCGCTCGGTCCGCTGTTATGGGCTACACCCTCGTCTTCGGCGATCTTCTGCCCTACTGGGACGTGCTGCTGCACGGGCTGATATTCACGATCGTTCTGACGATCGTTTCGACCGTCGCAGGCATCGCGCTCGGCACCGCCGGCGCCGCCGGCCGCTCCTTCGGACCGCGCTGGCTCGACTGGGTCATCGGCGCTTATGTCGAGGTCGTGCGCAATACGCCGTTCATCGTCCAGCTGTTCTTCATCTTTTTCGGGCTGCCGGCAGCAGGCATCAAATTGTCGGAAACGGTCGCGGCGTTTCTCGCCATGACCCTCAATCTCGGCGCCTACTCGACCGAGATCATCCGCGCCGGCATCCAGGCGGTGCCGAAGGGCCATATCGAAGCCGGCGAAAGCCTGGCGATGTCGCGGCTGCAGGTGCTTCGCTACATCGTCCTCAAGCAGGCCTTCCAGAAAATCTATCCCGCTCTGTCCTCGCAGATCGTGATCGTGATGCTGGGATCGGCCGTGGTCTCGCAGATTTCGGCCGAAGATCTGACCTACGCGGCAAACTACATTCAGTCGCGCAATTTCCGCGCCTTCGAAGTCTATCTGGTCGTCACCGTTCTCTACCTGCTGCTGGCGATTTCGGCGCGCGCGATCCTGCGCGGCATCGGGCGCTGGTCGTTCCCGAAGGCATAGAGACAGGCCATGAGCGATTTTTCCTTCTGGGTGATCCTGTCGAACCTCCTGCTGGCGACACGCTGGACCATCCTGCTGTCGCTTATTGCCTTCGTCAGCGGCGGTTTCGTAGCCCTGGTGCTGCTGTTTGCGCGGGTGTCCACGAATCCCTGGCTCCAACGTCTCACGCGCTGGTACGTAGAATTCTTCCAGGGCACGCCGCTGTTGATGCAGCTGTTCCTGTTTTTCTTCGGCGTCGCCCTGTTCGGCATCGACGTCGACCCCTGGATCGCGGCCTGGCTCGCGCTCACCTTCTGGACTTCCGCTTTCCTGATCGACATCTGGCGCGGCTGCGTCGAGGCGATCCCCAAGGGGCAATGGGAGGCCTCGGAGACGCTTGCCCTCACCTATGTCGAGCAGATGCGCTACGTGATCCTGCCGCAGGCCGGGCGCATCGCGATTGCGCCGACGGTCGGCTTCTCGGTGCAGGTCATCAAGGGCACGGCGCTGGCCTCCATCATCGGCTTCGTCGACCTGACCAAGGCCGGCACCATGCTCAACAACGCGACCTTCCGGCCCTTCCTGGTCTATTCGCTGGTGGCGCTGATCTATTTCGCGCTGTGCTTCCCGCTCTCCTGGTACGCCCATCGTCTGGAAAGGCAGCTTCATGCCGCTCGTTGATATTGTGGATGTGCGCAAGAGCTTCGGCCCGACCGAAGTGCTGAAAGGCGTGTCGGTGAATGTCGAGCGCGGCGATGTGGTCGCGATCATCGGCCGGTCCGGATCCGGCAAGTCGACGCTGCTTCGATGCGTCAACGGGCTGGAGACTTACGATTCCGGTGCCATCGTTGTCGATGGCATCGATGTCGGACTTTCCGCGAAGGAGGGCAAGCTGCGCGACCTGCGCCGCAATGTCGGCATGGTGTTTCAGCAGTTCAATCTGTTTCCGCATCTCACCGCGGCCGAGAATGTGATGCTGGCGCCGACGGTCGTGAACAAGGTGCAGCCGGTCGAGGCGAAGGAACTCGCCGCCGAGATGCTGGCCAAGGTCGGGCTCTCCGACAAGGCCGGCAATTATCCATCCCAGCTATCGGGCGGACAGCAGCAGCGGGTCGCGATCGCGCGTGCGCTGGCGATGCGACCGAACGTGCTCCTGTGCGACGAGATCACCTCGGCGCTCGATCCGGAACTGGTCAACGAGGTGCTTCGTGTCGTTGAAAATCTGGCGAAGGAAGGCATCACGCTGATTCTGGTGACGCACGAGATGCGGTTCGCGCGCGACGTCGGCACCAAGCTGGTCTTCATGCATATGGGGAAAGTGCACGAGGAAGGCCCGCCCAAGGAGCTTTTCGCCAATCCGAAGACGCCGGAATTGCAGAATTTCGTGGGCTCGGTGCATTAGCCGGGGGATCGAATTCGGTCTCAGCCAATCGGAGAAGCCGCGCTACCCGGTAAAGATCGACTTCAACGCCGGCCGTTCCTCGGCGATAAAGTCGAAGAAGGCCGAAATCCGCGGCATGCGTCTGAGGTCCGGATGGGTCAGCAGGCGCCAGCTTCGTGTCAGCTCCGCGATCGGCCCCAACACCCGGACGAGTTCGCTCTGTTCGTCGGCAATGGCTGTCGGAAGCGGCCCCATGCCGATACCCGATTTGACCGCGTAGACCAGACCTAGGACGCTGTTGTTGCGCGCGATGATCCTCGCCTGCGGCGCCACCGCGTTCAGCCACTTCGCCACCCGATGATTGGGCATGGTCTCGTCGAAGCTGACAAGAAGATGATTAGCAAGATCCTCGACGCGATCCGGCTGGCCATGGCGTTCAATATAGGTGCGGCTCGCATAGACCGCCCAGATCGAGTCAGCGATCTTGCGGCCGATCAGATCGTCGTCGGTGTCGCCTGAACGAAACGCGACATCCGCCTCCCCCTTCAGAAGGTCAAGATAGCGATCGCTCGTCAGGAACTCGACGCGGTATTTCGGATGCCGTTCATGGAAGCGATCCATCAGCGGGGTGAGCCTCGGGACGATCGGTTCGGGGCAGGTCACGCGGATTACGCCGCTGCGGTCGCGCCCGGAATCCGCCACATGCCGTTCGAGCTCTCCGACGGCGCTTTCGACGCGCTCTGCATAGGCGAGCAATTCTTCACCAAATGCAGTGAGTTTGTAGCCGCTGGTTTGGCGTGTCGTCAGTTCACGGCCCAGCTTTTCCTCGAGATCGCTCAATCGACGTTGGACGGTCGACTGGTTGACCCCAAGCATCTTCGCCGCAGCGATCGTGCTGCCCTCACGCGCGACGGCCAGGAAGTATCTCAGGTCGTTCCAGTCGAACATTCGACACTATGCGATTTTGCGGCCCCCGCTGGCAATCTTGCGGCTGCCGCGTGCGCGCCGTGGCGACTACGACTCCTGCTCATCCAGGAGGGATACATGACCGTCACCGCGCCGAAACCGATTGATTCCGACATGATGAAAGAGGCAGCCCGCCGCCAGTGGGACGCTTGCGCGGCGGGATGGAACGACAAGAGCGCGACGATCCGGAACTGGCTTCGCGACTCCACCGATGCAATGCTGGCAATGGCTGATATCAAAGCGGGCGCGCGCGTGCTCGATGTTGCCGCCGGCGCCGGTGATCAGACGCTCGACATAGCGCAACGTGTTGGACCGGCCGGCTATGTCCTCGCGACCGATTTCTCGCCGGCCATTCTGACGTTCGCAGCAAAAAATGCCGCTCGCGCAGGATATGCCAATGTCGGAACAAGGGTTGCGGATGGAGAGGCGCTCGCGCTCATGGAACAGAACTTCGACGCCGCGATCTGTCGCCTCGGCCTCATGTTCTTTCCCGATCCCTGCAAAGGGCTGCGGCAAATGCTCGACGCACTCAAGCCCGGCGGCAAGGCATGCACGATGGTCTTCTCCGCGCCCGAGCAGAACCCGCTCATCGGCATACTGGTGTCGACTGCGTTCAAGCATGCGGGCCTTCCCCCGCCGAACCCTTATCAACCCGGCGGTTTGCTCAGCCTCGGCAAACCGGGACTGATGGATGAGTTGTTCACGCGCTCCGGCTTCTGCCATGTGGCCACCACGAAAGTGTCCGCACCGTTTCGGCTGCCTTCAGCCGCCGGCTATCTCGACTTCGTGCGCACCTCGGCAAGCCCGATCGTGCAGCTCCTGTCCAGGCTCGACGATGCAAGACAGGAGGCCGCGTGGGCCGACATTGCGGACAAGCTCGGCCGCTTCAACACAGCAAATGGCTGGACGGGGCCGAACGAATTGCTGCTGACCGCGGGGCAGCGGCCGCTCTGAGCGCTATGCACCGGGCGGGCTGCTCAGACCAGCCCGGTTCGACGCCGGTGAAAACCCATTG
>ORJL010797336.1_pt1 | contig 10020 bp, 11 predicted proteins | sample 1779941 | NCBI WGS metagenome assembly ORJL01 (sample SAMEA104232317, study PRJEB22302) | groundwater metagenome | biome: forest; feature: aquifer; material: groundwater | place: USA | collected 2011-08-07 | depth 5.8 m | reverse complement strand
CGGCCCCAGTGCTCACTGCCGAAGCGAACCTGTGGCAGTCGGTCGCTGGCGACCTTGGTCGCCAGAAATGTCCAAACTCCAAGGCCGGGTCTCAGGCTCTGCGTCAAGTCATCGGCACGCGAAACTCCGTGTAAGGTGCAGCCGGGAACCTGCGCACCCCTGGAGCGATGGCCAAGAAAGCCATGGTTCCCGGGACTGGGCCTGCGGCAGTTTGAAGGTGCGCACGCCCACCACGACAGCGTCACTTCTTCCTCACGTAGCAGCGGACGTCAGTCCGCTCTAACCTCCTCCCCCGCACACGACGTTCGACCCCGCCAGAAAAGAATGATCCGGCTTACGACGGATGCTACGTTCCTCGTGGCAGCGGACGTCAGTCCGCTCATTTGTTGCCCTGTTCTGGACTTGCTGACACGCGATCTCGGATCAATCGCGATGCCGCGCTGACGCCCTCCCTTAGGGAATTCCAGCGCCACCTCCAATTGCTGGTGGGAGGAAAAAGCTGAGAGCCTGAAACGCTAACACGCGAAGAGGGGAAACAGGGCAAAGGTTCGGAGTTCTCCATTCTGATTCTAGCGTTTCCGTTTTTTTAGCTTTTCAGCGTTTTCCCCCGCCCCCAATTCGCGGCAGCGTTTCTTCCGAGTCAACTGGCCGAAATGACTTGGGAAACGGGATCCGTTATCGTTACACTGGTTGTCGATGTCCGACAACGAGCCCATCGCAAGCCAATTTGACGCCCCGTGGAAGATCGCGCTGGAGTCGTTTCTGGAGCCGTTCATGGCCTTCTGCTTCCCCGCTGTCCACGGGCTGATCGATTGGGGCATCCCACCGGTCTTTCTCGACACCGAGTTGCAGCAGATCGCTCCGAGCCATGAAGAGGGGCCGCTCTGCGTGGACAAGTTGGTGAGGGTGAAGCTCTTGGACGGTCGGGAGGAGTGGGTCCTGGTACATGTCGAGGTCCAGGCGCAACGAGACCAAACGTTTGCCGAGCGGATGTGGGTCTATTACAACCGGATCTGGGATCGGTTCTCCCGCCCGGTGATCAGCCTCGCGGTACTGGCCGACGAGCACAAGGAGTGGCATCCGAGTTTATATCGCAGGGAACTGGGCGGGTGCAGTCTGGAGTTTCGGTTTCCGGTGTTCAAGGTGATCGACTGTTCCGACCCGGAGGAGGAGTTTGAACGGACCGGCAACCTGTTTGCACTCTTGGTGGCAGCGCACCGAGTGGGCTTGGCGACGCGCAAGAACCCGGAGGAACGATCCGAGGGACGGTTCCGCGTGGTGCGGCATCTTTATCGTCGAGGCTTGGAACGGGAGCAGGTATTGGCCTTGTTCCGGCTGATTTCGTGGCTGACCCTCCTGCCTCGAGATTGGGAATTGCAGTTCGGAGAGAAATGGACTATTTTTGAGCAGTCTGAAGAAAGTATGACAATCGAGACGCTACTGTCACCGCTCGAGCTGATTTTGATCGAGAAATATCGTCAGGAAGGCCGTCAGGATGGCCGTCAGGATGGCCGTCAGGAAGGCCGTCAGGAAGGCCGTTTGCTAGCGATTCGCGAGAACATCCTCGACCTCTTGCAGGCCCGGTTTTCCAGTGTCCCGCCCGAGGTGAGGGAGACGATCAGCGGCATTGCGGATGAGACAATCCTCCGCCAGATCAATCGTGATGCCGCGCTGCTACCCTCCCTTGGGGAATTCCAGCGCCGCCTCGAATTGCTGGCAGGAGGAAAAAGCTAAAAGGCTAGAACACTAACACGCTAAAAGGTGAATCAGGGCAAAGGCTCGGAGTTCTCGCTGTTCGCCTCTCTTATCATCCCGGGCGCCCTCGCGCTGCTTGCCACCCCCGAATTGGTCTCCCCGCCCTCGCCCCACAGGAGTGCCAAACTTGGCGGGGAAGCGGATGGGCGCACGCAAAACGAACTTGCGGGCACCTTGCGCAGGCGTATCATGCTACCAATTATGACAGCAAAAGTCGTCACTCTGCGCCTAGCTCCCGCCGAGTATCAAAGGGCCAGCGCGCTGGCCAAGCGGCGCAGCCTCAGCCTGAATCGCTTGTTTCAAAGGAGCCTCGACCTCATGGAACGGCAGGAACAGGAGAAAGACCTTTTCGACGATTTCTCCCGCATCGCCGGAGCCGCTGATGAAACAGATGTCGAGTTCGCCCTGGCCGCCCAAACGGAGGCGACTCGCAAGCCATGACTCCTGCCGACATCCGCCGCGGCCAAATCTGGGTCGTGAACTGGTCGCCGGGGCGTGGCTCGGAGCAGCTTGGGAGACGCCCGGCCCTCGTCATCCAGACCGACGCCGCCAACTCCAACTCTCGCTACCCGAACACCATTGTCCTGACGCTCAGCACCAAGGGTCTGCCTGTGGCCACGCACATCCCGCTCGAGCCGGATGCCCGGAACGGCTTGCGGGAGGCCAGTTGGGTAAAGTGCGAGCAGGTGCTCACGATTTCCAAGGACCGCCTGGAGGTCCGCTGGGGCATCATCTCGCCTGCGGACATGGGCAAGGTCGAGTCGGCGGTGAAGATGGCGCTGGGCATGTGATCGGGGCCACGGGCGCCCCATGCGGCACGGGATTCAGATTCCGTCAACCACGGAACATCCCGTGCCGGTGGTGAAGAACCTGGCAACCTGGCAGAGCCTAAAAAAAGAGATGTCCAACCGTGGCGTCTTTAGCTAGGCTCATCTCATGCAAACCAATTTGACGCGGCGTGAATTCTTCGCCGCCTCCACCGTAATGGCCGCTGGGGTCGGGTTGGGCGCGGTCTCCGCCTTGAGCCCTTCCCATGCCGCCGAGCCCGGCTTCGCCACGCATCTTCACAAGGCGCTCATCATGGAGCGTCCTACCGAGGACGGCTTGAAGAAACTCAAAGACGCCGGGTTCGAAGGGGTCGAGGGCGGCGTTATCCCGCCCGGGGACGCGGAGAAGTGCAGGGCGATCGCCGATCGGTTGGGCATGCGGGTTCACTCGGTGCTTCGGGGCTGGGCGGAGTTTAACAGCCCGGACAAGGGCAAAGTAGATGCAACGCTTGCCACCACCGAAGCGGCGTTGCTCGCGGCTGAGGGATTCGGGGCGGACGCGGTGCTCCTCGTCCCGTGCCGGATCGGCGGGATGAAGATGCCCCATCCGTGGGAATTTCTGATCGAGTTTAATCCGGAGTCGGGACACGTCACGAAAGTGGTCCAAGGGGACAACCGCCCCTACGAGGACTACATCCAGGCGCAGAACCGCGCCACGGACACCTCCCGCGAGGCTGTCAAGCGGCTCATCCCGCTGGCGGAGAAAACGAAAGTGGTGATCGCGCTCGAGAACGTGTGGAACAACCTCTGGGTGAAGCCTGCTTTTTTTGCGAACTTCGTGGCCTCGTTCAAAAGCCCCTGGGTGAAGGCCTATTTCGACATCGGGAACCATGTGAAATACGCGGCACCCGAGGAGTGGATACTGACCCTCGGAAGCCTGTTGGCAAAATGCCACGTGAAAGATTTCAAGCTCAACCCATCCGATCCGAATGGGGGAGGGGACTTTGTGAACATTCGCGACGGCAGCGTGCGTTGGCCCGTGGTTCGAAGCGCGTTGGACAAAGTGGGTTACAACGGTTGGACGACGATTGAAGGAGGGGATCTTTCTCTCGAAGAGCACAGCCGCCGCCTCGACTTGATCATTGCTGGCAAGTAGAAATCGATTTTATGGCCATTTCCGCTCCGAAAGAAGGCGTTATCGCAGCCCTTTGGACCCCGACGGACGCCCACGGGAGGGTGCTCCGTGACGAGTTGGGGGCTCAAGTTCAGTTCCTCCGTGCGAAAGGGGTCCACGGCCTGATGGTGCTGGGCAGTACCGGAGAGTTTCCTCACATCGAGCCCGGAGCACGCAAGGAGTTGCTCGAAACCGTGCTGTCGATGGCCGGCTCGCTATCAATCATGGCCAACGTGAGCGACATCCGCCCGGCGGTGGTGGCTGACCTGGCCCGCTCGGCCCGGGCGTTGGGAGCGCAAAGCGTGGCCGTCCTGGCGCCCTGGTTCTACCCTCTGGCACAGGATGACCTCCAGGAGTTCTTCGTGCGGACGGGGGAGGCGGCGGAACTGCCGATGTTCCTCTACAACTTCCCGGAGCGAACCGGCAACCGCATCGCGCTCGACACCATCGCGAAGGTGGCCGCCCGGACGACCGTGGCCGGGGTGAAGCAGAGCGGGGCGGAGTTCGAGTATCACCAACCCCTGGCTGCTCTCGGTCGGGAGAAGGGCTTTGTGGTCTTTACAGGCAATGAGGCGCGCCTGGCCGAGGCGATGGCCCTGGGGGTGGCCGGTTGCGTGAGCGGCCTGGCCAACGCGGTGCCGGAGCTGGTGGTGGAGATCTTCACGGCGGTCAAGTTGGGTGAAGTGGGCCGGGCAGGGCAGGCGAGCGGCAGGGCGCGGGAGGTAACGCGCCTGGTGGATGGACTGGAGTTTCCGTTGAATGTCGCCGCGGCGATGGAGGCGCGAGGGCTGCCGGTAGGTCAGCCCAAGTCCGTTGTGTCGGCCGCCACGCGCGGGCGCTATGAGCGGCTGGTCGCGACGTTGCGGTCTCTCTTCCTCGAGTGGGGCCTTATCTGAGGCCGTGGCGCGATGACTTCCCCCCACCCGGACGTTCCGTCGGCGGCCCCCGCTCCGGGCGTTTCGCCGCAGTATAAGTGGTGGGTGGTCTTCATGCTTTGGTTCGTGTGCTTCTTCAATTACGCGGACCGCCAGGCGATCTTCGCGGTGTTTCCGAAACTCGCGGATGAGTTCGGATTCGACCCAGTGGACCTGGGCTGGATCAGTTCGGCTTTCATGTGGGTGTATGCGGGCGCCGCGCCGATGGCGGGGTTCATCGGCGATCGGATGCGGCGGAAGGATTTGATCCTGGGGGGGTGCCTGTTCTGGAGCTTTATCACGATCACCACCGGTTGGTGCGGGAAGCTGTGGCATTTTGTGACCGTGCGCGCGGCGGAGGGGCTGGGCGAGACCTTCTACTTTCCGGCGTCGATGTCGCTGGTGAGCGATTATCACTCACCGGCAAGTCGTTCACGGGCGATGTCGTTTCATCAGTCCAGCGTCTATATCGGGACCATCATGGGGAGCTGGGTGGGGGCTTGGTTCGCGGAACACCATGGCTGGCGGTATGGCTTTTATTGTTTTGGGGCGGCGGGCATGGTGCTCGCCGTGGTTCTCTACCGGTTCTTGCGCGAGCCTCCCCGCGGCCAGTCCGAACTGGTTTACTCGCCCGAGGCATCTGTGGCGCCGCTCTCCGCCCGTGAAGCGTTGGGGGAGATCTTCCGTACGCCCACAGCGGTTGTCTTGATGTCGGTCTTCCTATGCGCCAATTTCGTGGCGACGATCTTCCTGGCTTGGACACCGACATTTCTGGTGGAGAAATTCCAGTTCCGACTCACAACCGCCGGCCTGAGCGGGGCCGTGTTCATTCACTTGGCCAGCGCCCTGAGCGTGCCAGTGGGCGGGGCGCTGGCGGACATGCTCTCGCTCCGCACACCGGGGGGGCGGATGCTCGTTCAGGCCGCCGGGCTGGCTGGGGGGGCGGCGTTTGTGTTTCTGGTGGGAATGACGCGGGATGTGGCCACATTGATCGGCGCGATGACGGTTTTTGGGCTCTGCAAGGGGCTCTACGACTCGAACATCTTTGCCTCCGTGTATGACGTGGTGCACCCCCGGGCGCGGAGCACGGCCGCAGGGATCATGAACACGGTCGGCTGGGGCGGGGGGGCGCTGGGACCGGTGTGGGTGGGCTGGGTGGCCAAGCACGGCCAGTACGGGAGCAAGGTGGAGAACATGAGTCACGCCATCGCGTTCGGCGGGGCGATCTACGTGGTGGGCGCTCTCCTGCTCGCCACGGCCGTCCTTTTCCTTGCCAAGAGGGACGTGAAGACGAGCTGGCAGGACGTTCCTCGCTGATTCCACCTGTTGACAGCCTGTTTTTGCGCTTTTGTCGTGAGTCCGGTTGTGTCAAGCTGCGCCGCAGTGGAACGCGACGACGCCGAATATATTGCCGCCATCCGGAAGGGTGACACCGCCAGCTTCGAACCGCTGGTGGTCAAGTATCAGCCCCGCATATTCGCCACCGCACGTCGTTACGCCCGCCGCGAGAGCGAGGTGGAAGACATCGTTCAGGAGGTCTTTATCAAGGCCTATCAGAAGCTGGATTCGTTTCGGGGGGAGGCTCCCTTCGAGCACTGGCTCATGCGTCTGGCCGTACGGATCTGTTACGATTTCCTGCGCGGCCACCAGCGAAACCGCGAGGCGTGCTTTACGGACATCTCCGACGCCGAAGAGGACTGGCTGACGCGGTTTGTAGCCGAGCCGGGCGGCGCCAGCGAACACGCCGACGCGGCACGAGCCCTGGTGCAGCGCGTCCTCGATCATTTGTCGCCAGCAGCCCGCCTGGTGATCACCCTCCTCGAGATCGAGGAGCGCAGTGTAAAAGAGATTTCGGTCCTTACCGGCTGGTCCGTGCCCCTGGTCAAAGTTCGCGCTTTCCGAGCGCGCGCGGAGATGCGAAAGTGCATCGAGAGACTGGCTCGGGATAAGTACCTGTAACCGGGGCAAAGCCGTCGCCGTCTGGATTGTTATGGTATTATGAATATCGCCAAGCTACAGAATACGTTGATTGCCGCCGCCAGAGTTCATCCTCCGGCTGACGCGGTTCCCTACGCGTTCGAACAGAGGATCATGGCGCGACTCAAGAGTTCGTCCGAGTCGGATTGGTGGGCGTGGTGGACCGGCAGCCTCTGGCGGGCGGCGGGCCCGTGTGTGGTGGTGACGCTTTTTCTTGGCGTCTGGACCTTTACAGCCGGCGGATTGAACGGTTCGAGCGACTCCCTGAGTGCCGCCTTGGAGACCACCGTCTATGCGGCCATCGAGAGTCCGGGAGGCTCCTGGTGAGACCGTGGAAGGCCATACTCGCCGCAGTTGTCATCTTTCTGGCTGGCGCCGCCTCCGGCGGGCTGGCGGCTCGGCTTTACTCGAGCGCCGCCCAGAAACCGAAGACCTCTTTCATCGCGGGTGGTCCTCCCACGCCTTGGAGCGCTCAACGGATGGATTTCATTCGTCGAATGGGACCCAAGCTTGACCTTACCAAGGAGCAGCAGGAAAAGATCGATTCGATCCTCCACGAGAGTCAACAGCGGATGCGCAAGCTCTGGGAACCTTTGGCCCCTCAGGCGCAGGCCGAGATGACGGACGTGCGTAAGCGGATCGATGCCGTCCTGACGACCGCGCAGCACGAGCGGTTTGAGAAGCTGCTGAAAGAACGGCCTGCCCACCCCTCCGGCGACGCGTCTGGCTGGCGCCGCCGCGAAGGCCGGGGAGAGGGTGCTCCCCCTAAAGATTCCCCTCCCCAACGTGCCGCTCCTGCTGGAACGCCTCCGTCTGCGCCGACAGACGTCCCGGCGTCGCAACAGCCTCCTCCCCGGCGCTGAAACCGCTTCGGTCGTTTGCATTTCCCTCGATCCGGCTTATCTTGATGCAACACAGATCAAGCCATGAAAACCAAGCAAGAACCAGCGGCGGCTCAGCCGGAGCCGGTCACCCCGGGGGTCAACAAAGCCATGGTCCGCCAGCACGCCTATACGCTGTATCGTGACAAGCTGCCCGACAGCCCTCTCACGCTCGAAGACTGGGTCCTGGCCGAGAAAGACCTGGTCGCGAACATGGAGACTGAGCAAGCCTAGGAGCAGGCCTCTCGATCCTGGGCAGGGAAACACGCGCCCCGTTGGGGCGATGAGGAGACCAAATCCGATGGCTGGCCCGGCCATGCGGGCCTGCCGCCGGCTAAAACCGGTACTGGACGCTCGAATAGACCAGATGAGCGTCGTAGTTGTTGTTGCCTCCGGAGGCGTAGTCGCGGTTATTGAAGAAGCCGTATTTGAGTGTCCAGCGTACACGCGGGCTGATGCGCCTGGTTAGCCCCACAGTCACTCCATGCTCCTCCGCCGAGGCGCCATAGGGCACGCTCACGGCCGAGTTATCATAGGAATCGTCGGCTCGATAGAAAAAGTAACTCGCCTGCACGTCTGTCTTGTCATCGAGCGCGTAACCCGTGGTGAGGTTCGCATTCCAGTAGTCGTTCCTCGAGGGATCCACTAAGTTCCCTTGGGCGCCGCTGAGCGCATCGGCGGGGGTGTCTGTCCGATCCATAACGTAGCTTATGGTACCCTGCAAGTAGAGGCGGGCAAAGGGATTCCACGTTACGTTTTCTCCGAAGATGTGAGTCGTCGTGCGAGCGCTCTGGAGCTGGGGTAGAGAGGCGTCCTGAACGTCGATGGTCGAGAGCTGGAAATCATAGCGGCTCACCAGGGTGAGGTTATTGAGCGGGCGGAGCGTGATTCGGAAATTGACGTCGTCAGTTTCGAAGTTGTTCTCGTTGATGAATCCCGGATAGTCCTTCGCCAGAACGGCCGCGGGGCGCACCACGTTCGAGTGGTCGTAGTCGTTGTTCCGCAACTTGTGGTAGTACTGCCAGGCCATAGTGACTCGCCTTGCGGGGTACCAGTTTGCGCCCAAGGTGTACTTCTGTGTGATCCGGCTGAAATCCGTGTCGCGGGAAAGGCTCTCTGGGAAGGGGCCGAGCGAGCCTGCGACGCGGCCCAGGAGGGATTCCTGGAGGTTGCCCTGCTCCTGGGCCCAGTCAGTGCGGACATAGACGACCCAGTTGGTGAAGCCGGTGTAGCGCACATCCAGCCGCTCGGAAACCGAGATCGTGCCGCGATCCGTATTTGCCTGCGAAGGCACGGATGGGAGGGTCGCCCCCAGCGTGTCCATGGTGTCCAGGAACTGCGAGGTTCCCTCCAGATCCTGACGTTCCACGCGCAAGGATGGCACGATTGAAACGGTTTCCCACGGCGTGGCCATGAGATTCAGGTTGAAGGCGTATTCCTTCATCTGCGAACCGCCGGTGAGGCCGGTAAATCCCTGGTCCCCGAATTGCCGCCGCCCGAGGGTGGCCGGATCGTACCCCAGCTCGTAGCTCGCGCCATAAACGCGCGATCCGGAGAGATCGGTGTCCAGGGTGGTGAAGGCGTAGCCTGTGCTAAGAAGCCACTTGTCATTGAACCGCGTCTGCGTGAACCCATGCACGTCGAACAGGTCCAGTTTCACGTCTTCGCGCGACGTGACAAAGCGGTCCGCAGCCGGTTCTCCCGGGCGCCGGTTGACATTCAGTGAGTCGTTGACGTCTGAGATCTCATAGCGCAGGCCCAGCTCCAAGTCGGTTTTGCGGACTCGGTATTTGACCTTGCCTTCGAAGATGTCCCGGGTCTCATCGAGGCTGGTGAATGAGGGAACGATCCCGCGGCGATCCAACGCATTGTTGCCGCCCGTCAGCGAGGTGTCTCCCCAAGAGGTCGAGTCTTTGAGTCCGTCGCGGAACTGATGAGAGTAACGGAAGGAGAGGATGGGAAGGTTAGGAAGCGTGAGCCCGCCTTCGAAGAAGGCCTCCCCGCGGTCCACATGGAGACTCTCGTTGTAAAGGGAAAGCCAGGTTCCGCTCTGGGGCAGGAAACCGCCGCTTCCATCGTACCAGGTGCGCGATTCCTTGTAGCCCGCGCGCAAATAGCCCCTGTCGGGTCGAGACAACTCCAGCTTAAGAGAATAATCGTGGTTGTCGGCGATGCCGCGTCCATCGACTTTGAACAGTCCCTTCTTGCCGACGGCTTCCTCCCAATGGAAGCTCTCCACTCCCCCGAACGCGCTGTCGGAACCCTGGTGGCGTCGCTTGTATTGGGCGTTGTCGCCTTCCACAAACACGCCGCCTGCCGAGATTTGGATCCAGTTGGCCAGTTCCTCCGGTTCGCTGGGCTTCTCGGCCGTCTCGGCGGGTTTCTTTTCCTCCGGGGCTGGCGCTGGCGAAGCCTGGTCGGCCGCCCATGCGGGTCCAATGGCCAGGCAGAGGCCGGCACCCAGTCTGACAGCCATGCCCGCCTGGCTAACTTCGGTTCTCTTTCGGACCGCTTTTTTCATAGATTACTCGGCGTGAGCGTCGTGTTAGAAT
>ORJL010354484.1_pt1 | contig 10021 bp, 9 predicted proteins | sample 1779941 | NCBI WGS metagenome assembly ORJL01 (sample SAMEA104232317, study PRJEB22302) | groundwater metagenome | biome: forest; feature: aquifer; material: groundwater | place: USA | collected 2011-08-07 | depth 5.8 m | reverse complement strand
TTGTCGAAATTTGGCTGCGACTGCCCGGGCTTGTACAACTTGGCGTCCCAGAAACGGCTGGAGTCGGGAGTCAAGAGCTCGTCAATAAGTATAACATTGCCGTTGAGGATTCCGAACTCCATCTTTGTGTCCGATATGATTATGCCGCGCTTCAAAGCGTAGTCATGGGCGAATCCATAGACATCCACAGTCTTTTCTTGCAGCTTGTTCGTCAATTCGGAGCCGACCATGTCCCTCATCTGCTGCAGTGAAATGTTTTCGTCGTGCCCCTGTTCAGCCTTCGTGCTTGGTGTGAAAATCGGTTCGGATAGCTTCTCGCCTTCCTTGAGACCTGCTGGCATCTTCACGCCAGACACCGTCCCGCTCTTCTTGTACTCCGACCAGGCCGAGCCTGCTATGTAGCCCCGCGCTATGCACTCCACATCTACTCGCTTAGCCCTTTTCACCACCATGCCCCTCTTGGCAATATCCGCCGGCAGCGAGTCTATCAAATCAAAGCTTTTGATGCCCTTCACAGTCTCCGCATTCTCTGCCAGTGAAATCAAATGGTTGGGAATTATGTGAGCCGTCTTATGGAACCAGAACGCCGACATCTTACACAGGATAACGCCCTTCTCAGGAACAGGCGTGGGAAGCACCACGTCAAAAGCAGAGATACGGTCCGTGGCCACTATCAGCATCAGCCCCTCGCCCAAATCATAGGTATCGCGAACTTTGCCTCTGTACAACAAATTGGGCAAATTGGTCTCAACCACAACACTTATAGCGCTCATCAGAAGTACCTCAAAAACTTAGAAACTCAATCTCTTGAAGATATCATCCATATATCTGAGGTAGTACCCATAGTTGAAGAGCTCATCAAGCTCTTTTGCAGACAGATGCGTCTTTACCGACTCATCAGAGCGTATCAGATGTCGAAAGTCCTTCCCCTCGTCCCAGACCTTCATTGAGTTGCTCTGGACAACCTTGTAAGCCTTCTCTCGGCTCAATCCCTTCTCAACCAATGCCAGCAGCACTCGCTGAGAAAAGAGCAAACCGCGGGTGGACTCCATGTTCTCCTTCATCCGCTCCGGATAGACTTGCAGCCCCTTCATTACGCCAGAGAATAGGTCCAGCATGTAGTCCAGCGCCAAACACGAGTCCGGCAGGATTATCCTCTCTGCAGACGAGTGGCTTATGTCCCGCTCGCTCCACAGCGCCACGTTATCCAGAGCAGTCACCGCATGGCCTCGAATCAATCTGGCCAGCCCGCAGACCCGCTCCGACAGTTCCGGATTACGCTTATGGGGCATGGCCGAAGAACCTGTCTGTCCTTCGCGGAAAGGCTCCTCCACCTCTCGAATCTCCGTCCTCTGCAGGGCTCTTATCTCGGTAGCAAATTTCTCCATAGAAGCGGCGATCACTGCAAGCGTGGCCACAAACTGAGCGTGGCGGTCTCGCTGAAGAATTTGGTTGGAGACAGGAGCCACACCGAGGCCCAGCTTGCGGCAGACTTTTTCTTCTATCGACGGCGACACCGTGGCGTGAGTGCCCACTCCACCCGATATTTTGCCCACTGCGATCGACCTTCTGGCCTGAGCCAGCCTCTCTTTGTTCCGCCGCATCTCGTCCCACCACAAAGCCATCTTAAGACCGAAGGTGATAGGCTCGGCATGTACTCCATGAGTTCGGCCCATCATCTGCGTCATTTTATGTTCCAGAGCTTTGCTTTTAATGGCGTCCATCAGGTTGTCTATGTCCTGAGCCAGTAAGTCGGAAGCTTCCACCATCTGAAGAGACGTGGCCGTATCCCACACGTCGTTCGACGTAAGTCCAAGATGCAGCCAGCGACCTTCTGCTCCCAACCCCTCAGTAATAGAGCGGAGGAAAGCAGTCATGTCGTGGCGCGTCTCGGCGAATATCTGGTTCAACCTATCCAGGTCATAATCGGACTTACGCAGTTTGGCCATATCCGCCTGAGGAATTACCCCTTCCTCAGCCCAAGCCTCACAGACAGCCAGTTCAATCTGGAGCCACTTGTCGTACTTGTTTTCTTCTGACCAGACCTTCTTCATCTGTGGTCTGGAATAGCGCTCTATCATGATGCCAACCTACTTTTTAAGGCCTTCCCGATACGCTTCGTAAGCCTGCCTTATCTTCTCGTGCTTCAGCCCCAGTATCTGAGCGGCCAGGTAAGCGGCGTTTCTGGCTCCCCATGAGCCGATAGCCACGCAAGCCACCGGGATTCCGGGCGGCATTTGGACTATGGCATGCAGCGAGTCCACGCCCTTAAGCTCGCTGGTGGCTAGCGGTACGCCAATCACAGGCAGCGTTGTCCAGGATGCTACTACCCCAGGCAATGCTGCCGACCCGCCCGCCGCCGCTATGACAACCTCCAGCCCCCTTTTCCGCGCCGACTTCGCGTACTCCATCACCTTCTCTGGCGTCCTATGGGCAGAGATGATTAGCACCTCATACTCCACACCCATCTGGTCCAGTACAGCAGTGGTCTCCTTGACAATCGGCTCGTCAGACTTGCTTCCCATGAGCACGCCAACTAATGGCATATTTGACTCCTACGATGTTTTGACAACGGCATCAAGTTAGCAGCTACAGACCCGATGCTATATCTTTTCGATAATGAGCGTCTTTGAAGGTGATTCGACGCACATTGGCATAAGCCTCTTCTCTCGCCTCAGCCAACGTTCTGCCAGTAGTGGTAACAGTCAAGACACGCCCGCCATCCGTCATTACCTTCGAACGCCTCGTTGCGCTTCCAGCCTCCAGCTTCGCCCCAGCGTGAAACACCATAACGCCCTCAGCCACCTTATCAAGGCCTTCTATAGAATACCCTACCTGGTATTTCCCAGGGTATCCCCCCGAGGCCATCACCACCCCCACTGCCGCCTCTTTGGACCATTCCAGCTTCGTTTCGGAAAGGTCACCCCGCAGCACTGACAGGATAACGTCAATCAAGTCACTTTTCAATCTGGGCAATATAACCTGGCATTCGGGATCGCCGAGCCGACAATTGAACTCGAGCACTTTGGGACCGTCCTTTGTCACCATGAGACCTACATACAACACCCCGGTAAACGGTACACCATCCGCTGCCATAGCCCGTATGGTTGGGTCCAATATCTTATCTTTGATCTCGCTAGAGAACTTCTTAGTCCAGAAAGGCGGCGGGCTATAGCTCCCCATCCCTCCGGTATTTAGCCCCTCGTCATTGTCAAGAGCTCGCTTATAGTCGCAGGCCGCTACCAGGTCGGAGACATGAGTCCCATCTGTAAATGCGAAAACGCTTACCTCTTGGCCCTCCAGATACTCCTCGATAACCACCTTCTCGCCAGCTGCTCCGAAGGTCTTAGACTCCATGCACTCGTGTATAGCTCGAAGCGCCTCCTCAACAGTCCCGGCTATGAACACACCCTTGCCACTGGCCAATCCGTCCGCCTTTACAACCAGCGGCATCGGCTGCTTTCGAACATGCTCAGCCGCCTCTTTATTTGACACGAACGTAGCAGATTTCGCAGTAGGAATTCCATACTTCTGCATTAGCTCTTTGGCAAAGGCCTTGCTGGCCTCTATTTGAGCGGCGCCCTTTGTTGGGCCGAAGATGGCGAGACCCTTGCTCTTGAACAGGTCAACAATACCCATAGCCAGCGGCGTTTCAGGGCCAACGATTGTGAGGCCAATGTTTCGCTCCAAAACTGCCTTCAACAATCCATCAAGATCGGTAGGCGATATGGGCAAGTTTACTGCTATCGAGGCAGTGCCGGCGTTTCCAGGAGCCGCAAACAGCTTGTCAACCTTTGGGCTTTGCCGTATTTTCCAGGCGATGGCATGTTCTCTGGCCCCGGCTCCAATTACGAGAACGTTCATCAAGGCACCAGTCTTATCAAAGGGAAGTCTCCAGCCACCGTATTGTAGAGCCGTTTATCTAAAGTTAGAAGTGGACAGGAAAGAAGTTCAGCAAGCGCAAGATAGCATGAATCATAAGCTCGGGGTTGCCTATACCGACTGGCGAGTGAATAACTAAGCCCATAAAGTCCAGACGGTTCGGCGGTGCGAATCCCAACGCCTAAGAAGTCCTCAACTATGCCTTTACCCTCTTTGTCAGTGAGAAGTCCCCTGTGGGTCAAACTTCTAATGGCCGACAAAGTCTCCACATAAAGAATGGGAGGGGCTACATATTCGTCCCTCCCATTCACATACGACGACCAGAATTCCAACGCTGCGTCCGAGCTTTCCCCTGGCACCAGGCACTCGACTACGAAGCTGGCGTCAACACAATACAGAGTCAAGGCTACACATTTTCCTCGCGAATTTCTCTTATCAGGTCAACAATATTCAAGCGAACGCCTGATTTGTCCCAGCGCTTGCGAATAGCCTCACGCCTGCGGCTAATGCTATCGAACGCTTCTTCACGTGTTTTATACCCCCAAACGCCTTTCTTGGTTTCTTCGTAGTACATCATGTTTTCCCCTGAATCAGCCTTTTCGCCTCTTACCAGATACAGAACGGCGCTTTCATTTATGAACCACTGGCCCCCAATGCGGCGACCCGCCAGCTTCCCTTCCCGAAGGTATCTGCGCACCTGCTCTGTAGATCGGTCTAATCTCCTGGCCGCCTCGTTAACATTCACATATCCCTTTAGTATCTCTGACATCATCTCACCCGCCACGTATGTTGTAGCATGCTACAACATACTATCATTCTAAACTTTCTCTGTCAAGCTCAATTACTCTATCTTTGAAAGGCTTCATTGTCAGCAACAGAAGTTGCGCCAGATTTATGAACGGCTGTAATCTATTCCCATTCTATGGTGCCGGGTGGTTTGCTGGTGATGTCGTAAACCACTCTATTAACCAGTGGGACTTCGTTGACAATTCGGTTGGAGATAGTGGCCAGAACATCATATGGAAGACGGGCCCAGTCGGCGGTCATTGCATCTTCACTTACCACCGCTCTGACGGCAACTACATATCCGTATGTCCTGTAATCGCCCATAACTCCGACCGTCTTTGTGTCAGTCAGTACGGAGAAGCTCTGCCAGAGGTTGCGGTAGAGATTAGCCCGCTTAATTTCATCCATGACAACCCAGTCGGCGGCCCTAAGTGTCTCAAGTTTTTCCGGTGTGACCTCGCCTATCACCCTAATTGCCAGGCCAGGGCCCGGGAAAGGCTGCCTGAATATCATCTCGTCAGGCAAACCCAGGGCAATGCCAACCCTTCTTACCTCATCCTTGAACAAGAAACGCAACGGCTCTATGAGCGAAAGCTTCATGTGCTTGGGCAACCCACCCACATTGTGGTGAGTCTTTATCTTGGCGGACACCTTGCTCTCGCTTGTCTTGCTTTCTATGACGTCCGGATACAAGGTGCCCTGCGCAAGAAAATCCACGTGGCCTAGTGTGTTCGCCTCTTCCTCGAATACTCGGATGAACTCTTCGCCTACCAGCCGTCGCTTCTCCTCTGGGTCAATTATTCCCTTTAGCCTATTCAAGAAACGTTGCGACGCGTCTTTGTACACCAGATTTAGCTTCAAGTGACGCTGGAAGGTATTTCTGATCCTTTCCGACTCTTCCCTCCGTAGCAACCCGTTGTCGACGAATATGCACGTGAGCTGGTCCCCCACTGCCTTGTGCACCAGAGCGGCAGCTACTGCTGAGTCCACACCTCCCGAAAGGGCGCATATGACCTTTCCGCCGCCAACTTGTTCCTTGACCTTTTCTACGCTCTCTAAAATGAAGTTCTTCGGCGTCCAAAGTCCGCCGCAACCACAAACTTTGTACAGGAAGTTCTCCAGGATATTCTTACCCTGTGGCGTATGGGCAACCTCTGGATGGAACTGAATCCCAAATGCTCCAGCGTTGTTGCCCATCACCGCAACTGGCGAGTTGTCGGTATACGCAAGAACGCTAAACCCAGACGGCGCCTCCATAATCTGATCGCCGTGGCTCATCCAAACTGGAATAGAGATCGGCAATCCGTGGAACAAAGGCGAGCCGACTACGTTTTGACGGAGAATAGCATGTCCGTATTCCCGTTTGGCGCCCGCTATCACTTTGCCGCCAAGCTGATAGGCCAGAACCTGCATGCCGTAGCAAATGCCAAGGATTGGCAGGCGGCACTCATAAACCCAATGGGGCGCCAAAGGAGCGCCTGGTTCGTATACGCTGGAGGGTCCGCCTGACAAAATAATCCCCTTGGGATTCAAAGGCTGAACCTTCTCCCAAGGAGTGTCATAGCCTACAATCTCGCAATAAACGTGGGATTCCCTGACTCGACGGCCTATGAGATGGCTGTACTGAGAACCAAAATCAATAATGATGATGGTCTCTTTCTTGCCTCGAGGAGCCTCCTCCGAAGACGGCTTCTGGCCAGCCTTCTCCTTGGCTATCTCCAAGTAGGCGGAGACCTCTGCGTCGCCGCTGGCAGTAAGCCTGCGACTTTCGGGAGTGGTAGTTACTTCAAGTGTTTCCATAGATGAATTTTGCCCAAGATTACCATCTATGCTATACTGTGGTCAAGCTAGATAGGAAGCTTCCTGACTATTTTCACCAATGACATCACCAATGGAGCAGCAACTTGAAACTGCTGCCTCTTTTCTCAGACAAGGTAAAGTGGTAGCCCTTCCAACGGACACGTTGTACGGCCTTGGGGCCAACCCATTCATGGAAAAGGCCGTTGATCGCATCTTCCAAATCAAGGGCAGGCCCAAGGATATGGCCTTACCCCTCCTCCTTTCCCACATTGAAGACTTATCCAAATACGCGAAAGTTGTCTCACCTCTTGCCTGGAAACTGGCCTACCGCTTTCTTCCAGGTGCTCTAACCTTGGTGCTTCTGAAATCGCCTCATATCCCGGACTCGATAACCGGCGGCACATCCTCTGTTGCCCTTCGAGTCCCGGACCACCCAGTCCCACGGCTTCTCGCCGATATGATAGGCGCACCGGTGACTGGCACCAGCGCCAACTTCGCCGGTATGCCAGCCGCCACTTCCGCAGAGGAAGTTAGACGCCAGATGGAGCACGTGATAGACTTCATCATTGATGCAGGACCGCCTCCAAAGGGAATTGCGTCGACGATTATCGATTTGACAAGCCCCAGGCCAAAACTTCTTCGTGACGGGTTCATTTCACGGGAGCAGCTACAAGAGGCTTGCGGCGAAATCATAGATGTCTCATCCTGACCGAGCGAGGGATTTGTTGGAAATGCCCCAGGCTTTCTTCAAGTACCAGGAGCCCCTAGAAACCGAAATGCGTGCAGTAATGGGTGACCGCCCGCTGCCCCTTTACCGTATGATGGCCTACCACCTGGGATGGATTGACGCTCAGGCGAATCCTGCCATCAACAGCACGAATCTAAGGATCCTCGCATCCCTCTGCATGGCCGCCAACAATGCCGCTAATGGAGACGCCAGCCACTCACTACCTGCTGCAGTCGCCACAGAATTGGTTCATAACTTCTATCTGATACACAACGACCTTCAGGATGGCAATCCACAAAGGAACGGAAAAGACGCCCTATGGTGGGTCTGGGGTCCTGCCCAGGCCATCAACGCAGGCGACGGCATGCACGCCCTGGCAAGACAATCCCTGTTTCGCCTCAAAGCACGAGGCTTCTCCGATGAAGCTGTGTTCCATGCCATCGCAATGCTGGACGAAGCCAGCCTGAAACTTTGCGAAGGCCAGTTCATGGACATAACCTTCCAGGAAAGAGTGGACGTAAGCGTTAAGTCATACCTGAAAATGATCGAAGATAGAACGGGTGCCATGATGGCCTGCGCCTTGAAACTCGGTGCGTTGACCGCCTCCGCAGATAGCAGGATCATAGATGCTTTTGGCAAGGCGGGGGTCAAGTTGAGCCTGGCCTATCAGATTCAACAAGACGTCAGCGGCCTCTGGAGGAAAACTCCCGAGAAGTCTCCCGCACAAGCCAGCATGTTGAACAAGAAAAAGACCATGCCAGTCGCATACGGGATGGAAAAGGCTGGCGTCCGAGAGAAAAGGCAAATCGGTGAAATCTACTTGAAGAGAGTTCTGGAAAACCCAGACATACAGAAGGTAACTTCGGTACTTGAGACTCTAGACGTTCGCCAGGATTGCATTAAAATGGCAGAGCAGTTTTACAAAGAATCGATGTCTCTTGTAGAATCCACTGGCCTGCCGTCTGAAGAACTGAAGGAACTCGCCCAGTATTTGGCCTTTGGAGACTACAGGGAAAACTAGAGTCTTATGATATGAGAGCTTCTTTCGAGGAGTGAGCGTGGATAAGAAGACAGTCAGAGATTTGGATGTAAAGAATAAACGAGTGCTGCTCAGGGCAGACTTCAACGTGCCTCTGGACAAAGACACTGGGACTATCACAGACGGAAGCCGAATAGAGGCAACCTTGCCAACCATTAAGTACTTGCTGAAAAACCAGGCCAAAATCATCCTTTGCTCCCATTTGGGGCGTCCCAAGGGAAGGGTAGAGGACAAACTGCGTCTGGAGCCTGTGGCCCAGTACCTTTCCGAATACCTCCACAAGGACGTCTCCTATGTGAAAAACTGCATCGGGCCCGCCGCAGAAGAGGCTGCATTTAATCTAAAGCCAGGCGATGTGTTGCTCCTGGAGAACCTCAGGTTCCATATAGAAGAAGAAAAGAACGACCCAGCCTTTTCTAAAGCTCTTGCGCGTCTGGGAGAAATCTACGTCAACGACGCTTTTGGAGCCGCCCACAGGGCTCACAGCTCCGTGGTAGGCATCACCCAATACCTGCCAGCAGTGGCTGGCTTCCTCCTTGAGCGTGAGGTAATAATGCTCGGAAAGGCCATGAAGAACCCTTCGCGGCCCTTCGCAGCCATAAGCGGCGGCTCCAAAATTGGCGATAAAATGGCCGTGCTGGAGAATCTGCTTAACCTGGTGGACATCCTCCTTATAGGTGGCGGCATCGCTTCCACCCTCCTAAAGTCTCAAGGCATAGAAGTGGGAAAATCTCTCGTGGATGAACAGGAACTGGGGCTTGCCATGAAGCTGTTGAAACAATCTAAAAGTAACAGCCACCAAAAAATTGTCCTTCCTGTGGACTTCGTGGTTGCCGACGCCTTCCACTCAGACGCCAACCATAGAATTACATCAGCCAAAGAGGTTCGCAAAGACGACTACATAATGGACATCGGCCCAAAGACCATATCCCTTTTTCAACGGGAGCTAAAAGGGTGCAAAACAGTAATATGGAACGGCACGATGGGTGTATTCGAGTGGAAACAATTCCAGGCCGGCACAAAGAAGATCGCTGAAACCCTCGCCGACATGTCCGACGCCACCACTATAGTCGGCGGCGGCTCTACCGCTGAGGCCGTGTACGCCCTTGGCCTAGCCTCCACCATGACCCACGTCTCTACGGGAGGAGGCGCATCCCTCGAATTCCTTGAAGGCAAGACTTTGCCCGGTGTGGCAGTCTTATTGGAGAAGCATAGTTGATAGATTTCCCTTACCTGGACGACGTTTGCAGGCCGAGCGACTCGAAGATAATCATGCTCGTGGTGGATGGGCTGGGGGGCGCTCCACATATCAACACCGGCAAATCGGAGCTAGAAACTGCGCGTATTCCAAATCTAAACGCCCTGGCCAGACAGAGCGCCTGCGGACTGACCACACCCGTTCTGCCCGGAATTTCGCCGGGTAGCGGCCCAGGACATCTGGCGCTTTTCGGCTACGACCCAGTCAAGTACCTGATGGGCAGGGGCGTACTTGAGGCTTTAGGCATAGATGTAGAATTAAAGGAAGGCGACATAGCCGCCAGAGGCAACTTCTGCACCATCGACGCAAAGGGACTTCTCACAGACCGACGCGCAGGGCGCATCTCCACAGAGGAAAGCGCTCCACTGTGCAAGCTCCTCGACAAAATAAAAGTGCCAGGCGTAGAGTTATCCGTGTATCCGGTGAAAGAGTATCGCTTTGTTCTGGTGCTCCGCGGCCCAGGCCTGTCTGAGGACGTGTATGGAACAGACCCCGAAAAGCTGGGCGTTGCGCCTCTTCCCGCCAGGGC
>ORJL010582789.1_pt1 | contig 10025 bp, 11 predicted proteins | sample 1779941 | NCBI WGS metagenome assembly ORJL01 (sample SAMEA104232317, study PRJEB22302) | groundwater metagenome | biome: forest; feature: aquifer; material: groundwater | place: USA | collected 2011-08-07 | depth 5.8 m | reverse complement strand
GTGACCCTGGAGGCGATGCGTGTCCACGGCGGCGTCGGCTATAGCGAGGAGCTGCCCCTGGCGCGCTACTACCGGGACGCCCCCCTGATGATCATCGGCGAGGGCACCAACGAGATCCAGAAGATCGTCATCGCCCGCAACCTGCTGCAGAAGTACAAGATTTAGAAGTAGTCCCAGTGAACCCAGAGCAGTCTACTAACCCCTTGGTTTCATCGGGGGGTTGTCGGAGGTACGAGATGATCTTCCTCGAAGCACCGTTGGACAAGATTGAGAATCAGGAGAACTTAGATGAGCTACTTTGTGAACATCACGTTCGACCTAAACGATGCTCCGCCTGCCGTTTACCCGAGAATTCAAAAGAGGCTCAGTAGACTGGACTTTAGCAAATTCATTACTGGGAGAAGGCGGACTAATGTACGGCTCCCTAGCAACACCTTTGTGGCAAGGTTCGAAACTGACGACTTTGCTCGATCAGCTGATCTTGTTACATGGCTACGTGACAAGCTGAAACGAATCTTCGAGCGGTTCGGCGTGAGCGGGAAGTATTTCATCTTAGTGGGCAGAGAATGGGCCTGGAGCATCGGCCTCGTTGACTGATATGTCTCGGCCTCTCCCATACTGCAGTCCTGCTCAGAGAGCCTCGGCACCCAGTGTCCACATTGTCCGCTCCCTCCTGGAGAAGCACGCGCCCGCCGACCAGGGCGAAGCAGACTCCCTGCGCCGCATCGCGGAGCTGGTGGCCCGCACCCCAGAACCCTTCTCGCGGCGGCAGTACGCCCCAGGGCATTTGACCGCCAGTGCCATCGTCGTCGCTCCCCAGCGTGAGGCAACCCTACTTGTATTCCACTCCCGGCTTCAGCGCTGGCTACAGCCGGGCGGGCATTTCGAAAGCGGCGAAGTAGACCCCGCCCTTGCAGCCGCCCGCGAGGTCATCGAGGAGACAGGGGCGCCCACGCGCTGGCCCGGCCTGGTGCCGGTACTGCTGGATGTGGACGTCCACACCATTCCGGCGCGACCGGGCGAGCCCGCCCACTGCCACTTCGATCTGCGCCTGCTGCTGCTGGCCGAACTCTCCGAGGCGCGCGCCGGGGAGGGGGTGACCGCCGCTCGCTGGCTCCGCTCAGCAGACCTGATGACGATGGACCTGGACCCAGGGCTCCAACGGGCGCTGTGGAAGGCTGGAATGCTGGAGGGTGGGGGCTAGGCGTCCGCCGCCATGCCGTCCCGGAGGACGTTCAAATACGCCTCCTCCTGTGGCAGCCTCGCACACTAACCATGTTCTTCCTGCGCCTCTCTTTACTTTTCGTGGCAACGTCCCTGGCTCTTCTGTTACAGCGTTGCGGTGCTCACGCTGTTTATGGGCGGGAACAATGGTGCGGCCTGACGCCACGAGTCGCCCTCGTCAGGGCTGAAGAAGAGCTGGCCAGTGTTGGCGCCCAGGTAGAGGCCCGCGGGCCGCAAGGCGTCCACGGCCATCCCTTCCCGGAGGACGTTCAGGTACGCGTCCTTCTGGGGCAGGCCCTTGGTAAGCTTCTCCCACGTCTCGCCCTGGTTTTGGGTGCGGTAGACGGCCATCTGTGCGCCGGGCATCCAGTGTTTATAGCCGCTGATGCCCGGGCACACCCAGATGGTATCGGCATTGTGGGGGTGGACCGCGATGCTCAAGCCCCAGTCCGAGGGGAGTCCTTTTGTGATCTCGACCCACTGGTCGGCGCCGTTGTCGGTGCGGTATACGCCGCAGTGGTTTTGCTGGTAGAGACGCAGGGGTTGAGAGGGGTTGAGCACGACCTTATGGACGCACTGGCCCAGCTCGGCATAGGCAGGCGGCTGGTCGGGCATGAAGTTCACTCGCGTGCCCTGGTTGGCGGGATGCCAGCTCGCGCCGCCGTCCGTGGTGCGGAACACGCCCGCGGCGGAGATCGCCACGTACATGCGCTGCATGTCCACCGGGTCCAGGACGATGGTATGCAGGCACAGGCCGCCGGCGCCCGGCTGCCAGGTGGGGCGAGAAGGATGGTCGTTGAGGGAACGCACCAGCCGCCAACTTTGGCCATCATCGGCGCTCTTGAATAGCGCGGCTGGCTCCACGCCGGCGTAAATGACGCCAGGCTCTCCAGCACGGCCAGGCTCTACGTGCCAGACCTTTTCCAGCTTGAGCCCCGTCTCCGCCGGGAACGTGGGGCCGGTCTGGGGCTCGTTCCAGGTGTGGCCGAGGTCTGTGCTGCGGTAGACCCGGGAGCCGAACCACGGGTCACTGACGGCAGCGAAGAGGGTGCCCGAACGGGCATCGAGGGCCATGTGCATGACGTTCTGGCCCTCGTGATAGGGGCCGCGGACCGTCCAGCGCCGGCGGGCTGGTCTACTCTCCATGACGAAGGCACCCTTCCGTGTCCCCACCAGGACCAGGACTCGCCGAGCCATCGCCTTACCTCCAGCTACTTCGACACCATTGATCGGACCGGGGTCTCCTGGGGTCAGGCCCAGCCCTTTAGGCGGCCAAAAATCGAATGTCTGAAGTGTAGTGCCGCTATTTCCTCGTAGTCAACGTTGATCTCAGCGTGCGGCATGGCCTTGATCATACGCAAATCAACCGCATTGGGAATAATAATTGCATGTAAAACGTTTCAATTGTTGGAGACTGCTGTAGATGGGAGGTGATGGAAATGCTAAAGCGAATTGCTAAGTTCCTGGCGCGGCGCGCTGAGGACTCGACCTTCGAGGGTTACTATCGGCAGTTGCTGAACTCGGACACACAGGTCGCACCCACGGCCGACGAGGCCCGACGCGATTACCGGCAGGCCCTGTACAGCTCCTTTATCAGGCACTTCTAATAGGCTCGCTAACAAACTCGGCATCAGTGCGGGCATGGTTTTGCGGGAGGGATGATGGGCTTGCGCCCTACACACCGCCCTCAGGCGAAGGCGGGCTCGGGGCGCACCCCTGTGAGGCACTCGATGGCCTCGGCGACCACGAACAGTGAGCCGGTGGCGCAGATGAGGTCGCCGGGGCCCGCCTGAGCGCGGGCGACGGCCAGCGCCGTCTCCACGCTGGGCGCCGTCTCAACCGACATACCCGCCTGCCTGAAAACGGACGCCAGCGCCTCCGGCTCCGCGCCGCGCCGCTGGTGCGACCGTGTCGCCACGACGTGGTGAAAGAGCCGCGCGAACTGCCCCGCCATGCCGGCCAGGTCCTTGTCGGCGGAGACACCGGCCACCAGGACCGCCCGCTGGAACGTGAAATACTGGGGCAGGGCATACACCAGGCGCCGCGTCGAGTCTACGTTATGGGCGCCGTCCACCACCAGCCAGGGACGCTGCCCCAGGACCTGCAGCCGCCCCGGCCAGCGGACGTGCAGGAAGCCACGCTCCACCGCCGCCGAGGGCACCGCCCTCCCCTGCTCTTGCAGGGCCTCTATGACCGCCACGGCGGCGGTGCCGTTCTCCATCTGGTGGTCGCCCAGCAAGGGCGTTTGCAGCCGGTAGCTGGCCCGCCTGCCGATGACGGTGAAGGCCTGCCCTTCGGGCGAGGCCGCCTGCTGGCGCCAGATGAGGTCGCGCCCCGCCACCACCAGCGAAGCTCCTCTGGCCCGGGCGACCTCTTCCAGCACCGCCAGGGCCTCGGCGCTCTGGGGCGACGAGACCACCGGCCGGCCCTCCTTGATGATGCCGGCCTTCTCGCGGGCGATCTGGGCCAGGGTGTTACCCAGGATCTGGGTGTGGTCGAGGCTGATGGAGGTGATGACCGAGACCAGCGGTTGCGGCACCACGTTGGTCGCGTCCAGGCGCCCGCCCAGCCCCGCCTCCAATACCTGCACGTCCGCTCCTTGGCGCGCGAAGTGCAGAAAGGCCGTCGCCGTCAGAGCCTCGAACCAACTGATCCGGCCCCACTGAGGCCTGGCGTTGATGGCGTCTATATGAGGCCGGGCTTGCTCCACCGCCGCCGCGAATTCCTGCGGGGCGATCTGCTCCCCATTGACAGTGATGCGTTCCCGGAAGGTATGCAGGTGGGGCGAGGTGTAGAGCCCCACGCGGTAGCCCGCCTCCCGGAGCACCGAGGCGATCAGGGCCGCGGTGCTGCCCTTGCCCTTGGTGCCGGCGACGTGGGCGGTGCGCGCCGCAAGATGAGGGCGGCCGAGGCGCTCCAGCAGGTCCTCCAGCCGCTTCAGGTCGTAGTTGGCGGCGCTGTAGAGGATGGTGGGCGACTGCTCGAAGTCGGTCAGCCCTTGCAGGTACTGGATGGCGGCCTGGTAGTCCACGCTCCTGTCCTAGGCCTACGCAGGGCTCTGCTTGGCCCACTCCTTGAGCCGCCAGTAACCCAGGGCGAGGAGCAGCGCCAAGCCCACGGTGACGATGATGAAGCGGGTGGCGTCGGAGGCGTTGCCGAAGTATTGCGTGGCGCCGTAGACGACGGTGATGGTGCCGCCCAGAACCAGGCCCGAGCGGATGGCGTCCAGGACAGCAGCGAGGACGAGCCCAGCGGCGATTACCCCGACGCCGACGAGGCCGGCGATGATGAAGACGTTGCGGGAATGATGGTTGCGGGCGAGCTCGTAGGACTTCTGCACCTTCTCGAACTCTGCCTGCTGCTGGCGCTGCTCCTCCTCCGTAAGCTGCGGCTGCGATTCGCCAGGAGGCAAGGCTTTCACGGGCCTTGGCTGGTTATAAGTCGGGTACTCAGGTCCTTTATAGAAGGCGGCTATGCCGAAGCCCACCGCCATGGGTATAAACGCCGCCAGCGCCAGGACATAGACCAGCTTCACCATCGCGCTAGGTCGCATCCAGGCATCTCCTTTCAGCAGGGCCAGCGCCACGAGCAAGACTATCAGGACGACCACAAGAGGGACAAACACCGTCATGCTCCGGGCGCGTCGGGGGCTTGCCGGCGCCGGTCACCTGCCGGCGACTGGCAGGACTACGGGCGGCTGATCATATGCCCCGCCCTCTGAACGTACACACTGCCTGCCAAGCACAGGCATTATAACAGCGACGGCGGAGGTGCCCCCAGGGGAGACGCGCGCTTTGCGGGGGAACCTAGCGACGAGGGAGGCGAGGGCCTACCGTAGCTTCGCGATGGCGGCATCCAGGCGTTGGAGGCAGCGCCCCTTGCCGATGACGGCCATGGTCTGGAATAGCGGCGGCGAGACGGTGCGCCCGGTAATGGCTACCCGTATCGAGCCAAAGTAAGGCCCAGCTTTGAGGCCCAACTCCTGGGCCAGGCCCCGGATGCTGGCATCCAGTGCTTCGGTAGTCCACGCAGGCAGACCCGCCAGCGCCTCCCTGGTGCGCTCCAGCGTCCGGCGTGCTACCGGCAGCTCCAGCCCCTTGGGCACCAGCAGGGCGGCATCGTAGCTGAGAGTGTCCACGAAGAAGAAGTCGGTCAAGGAAGGGGCCTCGTCCAGCCGCCGCAGCCGCTCCTGGATGAGGGGGACTATCTGCCGCACCCCCGACCTGTCGGGGCGGGAGAAGTGGTCCCGATTCTCGGGACGGGCCTGCCACTCCTCCAAGAACGGCATCAGGCGGTCGGTGAGCTCATCAAGGGAGAGCTGGCGTATGTAGACGCCGTTCATCCAGTCCAGCTTCTCCCGGTTGAAGACGGCGGCGGTGGCGCCGATGCGCTCCAGGGAGAAGTGCTGCACCAGCTCCTGGCGGCTTATCACCTCGGTCTTGTCGTCCAGGGACCAACCCAAGAGGGCCATGAAATTTACCAGGGCCTCCGGCAGGTAGCCCTGCGGGCGGTACTCCAGGACGGACTCGGCGCCGTGGCGCTTGCTCAGCTTGCCCTTGTCGGGCCCCAGGGTCAGGGGCATGTGGACGAAGACGGGCATCTCCCGTTGCCACCCGAAGGCCTCGTAGAGGAGCACGTGCTTGGGGCAGGAGCTGATCCACTCCTCCCCCCGGATGACGTGGGTGATGCGCATGTGATGGTCGTCCACCACGTTCGCCAGGTGATAGGTGGGATAGCCGTCGGATTTGAGGATGACGAAGTCCTCGATGTCCTGGTCGCGGAAGGTGACCTCGCCGCGGACCAGGTCGCGGAAGGTCACGCTCTCTCCCCGCTGGGGGACCTTGAAGCGCACGACGCAGGGCTCGCCGCCATCTTTGCGTCGCTTGCGCTCCTCGTCGGATAGGCGGCGGCAGGCGCCGTCGTAGCGGGGAGGCTCGTGGCGACGGCTCTGCTCCGCCCGCATCTCCTCCAGCCGCTCCTCTGAGCAGAAGCAATAGTACGCTCGGCCCGAGCCCAGCAGGCGTGTTACCTCCTGCTCGTACAGAGGTAGCCGCTCGCTCTGGATGTAGGGCCCGTAGGGGCCGCCGACGACGGGGCCCTCGTCCCAGTCCAGGCCCAGCCATTCCAGGCTCTCCATGATGCCCTCGATGGCGCCCTGCACCCGCCGGGCCACGTCCGTGTCCTCGATGCGCAGGATAAACTGGCCGCCGGTGTGACGCGCCCACAGCCAGTTGAACAGGGCGGTGCGGATGTTGCCCAGGTGGGGCAGCCCAGTGGGGCTGGGGGCGTAACGTACCCTGGCGGGCGGGGGTTGGGCCATGGAAAGCTCCTAAGCTGCCTGGCACTCATTCTACACGACCACCAAGCCTTGACTGCCTCCGCGCCCGCGCGCTACAGTGTGTGCCGACAGGAGGTACGACATGGTAGAGGAGTCCAAAAAGATCCCCATCCCAGGGGCCCACAAGATCGACGGCTACTTGACAGAGCTCCAACAGGAGAGGGGCCTGGAACTGATGGAAGACGACACCCATATCATGCTCGTCCGCTGGCGCGGGACCGATGAAGGCCGCGGCCCAACCGTATCCGTTGTGCTCGCGCGCCAGGCCAAGACCGCCGGCCCCCGCGAACGTCTCATCAAGACCATGCTCGTTTCCTTGAAGTAAAGCCGTGGGGAAGTGAGGCCGTGGGCGCCGGTCTGCCCCCGCAGGCGCAGTGCGCCCTGAAGCGCTGGCTCCCTGATAGCGAGCTTCAGTGTGTGCGGGTGCAGACCGACGGGCCCATCTGCTGGCTTTGCGGCCGCTTCCACCGCTCCGCGGTGACCCTTGGCCGCTCCATTCACTTCGTCAAGGGCCACTATCAGCCCGACACCCCGTACGGCCTCGGCCTCATCGCCCACGAACTGGTCCACGTCGGCCAGTACCGGCGCTACGGGTTTGTGGGGTTTCTGGTCCGCTATCTCTGGCAGCTCCTGCGCGCGCGCCTGCGCTACGGCGAGCACCTGCCTTTGGAACAGCCGGGGTATGCCCTCCAGCGCCAGGTAGAGGCGGCGCTGCGCCAGGAGCGCGGCCTGTAAGGTCATTCACTCATTGAGCCATTGAGCCCTGTTCGCTTGTATCGTTTGTATCGCTCGGACGCCAGGGAGAAGCGGGCAGTGCTGGAGCCAGGCGAAGCAGCTATCTGCCTGGCGAAGCGGCTATCTGGTAGACTACGCCCGTGCGCGCACAGACCTCCGTCCCCCGGGTTGGATTGCGTGCCAGGGTTCGCGGGGTGTTCTACGGCTGGTGGCTTGTCGGCATAGCCGCCTTCATGCTCACCCTGATGGCCCTGACCGTCTTTCAGGGCCTGGGCACCTTCGTAGTGGCCCTGCAGAGAGAGTTTGGGTGGACGCGCACCGCCCTTTCGGGAGCCTTCGCCCTCTCCCGCGCCGAGGGCGCGGTGCTGGGCCCGGTGGAGGGCTATCTGATAGACCGGATCGGCACGCGCCACATGGTGTTGGTCGGCTATATCGTCATGGGGGCCGGGTTCCTGCTGCTCTCCCAGGTGAACACGCTGTGGCAGTTTTATCTGGCCTTCATGGTCGTCACCATGGGGGGTGGGTTAGGCGGCTTTCTGCCGCTGGTCGCCGCGGTCAACAACTGGTTTCAGCGGCGCCGTACCCTGGCCATGTCCATCGCCATGTCAGGCGTCAATTTCGCCGGCCTCCTTGTCCCGATGCTGGCGTTTGGGCTGGAGTCCCACGGCTTCCGCTGGACCACGGGGGGCATTGGAGTGATCCTCATCGCTGTTGCTTTCCCGGCGTATAAGTTCATCCGCAACCGGCCGGAGGAGCATGGGCTGAGGCCCGACGGAGAGCAGGCGCCAGCAGTGACGCCGCGCGGCGCCGGAGGCCCCGAAAGCGCTGCCGCCGCCGTCGAGCAGCCGGATATCACGCCCCGCCAGGCCCTGCGGACCGCTGCTTTCTGGATCCTTACCATTTCCAACATCGCCTCTGGTGTCGCAGTGAGCTCCTTGGTAATCCACCTGGTGCCGAAGCTCACCGACATGGGGTTCTCCCTCGGTACCGCCAGCGTGGTGGTAACGACCGTCACAGCCAGCGCCATCCCCACGATGTTTGTCGCCGGCGTCCTGGGGGATCGCTTGCCCAAGCCACTGCTGCTCTGCGCTGTCTTCTTGTTGCAGGGCAGCGCTATCATGGTGCTGGCCATCTTTGACAGCATGGTGTGGGCATGGGTGTTCGCCCCCCTGTACGGGATCGCGTTTGGGGGCCGGATTCCGCTGGTCACGGCGCTGCGGAGTGAGTTTTTCGGGCGGAAATCCTTTGCCACCATCTCCGGACTCTCTCAGTTCCCCGCTAGCCTGGCCACTATGGGAGGGCCCGTGTTCGCCGGCTACCTGTTTGACATCCGCGGGAGCTACTTTGTGCCCTTCCTGGCCTTCTCAATCCTAAGCTTTATAGGTGCAGTGGTGGTGCTCTTCGCGAGGCAGCCGCGGGTTGCGGGGCCGACGCCAGGGGCGCGGGCCTAGGCTGGTCACATGGAGGCATTGGCACGCACCAGAATTATGAATAAGGCTCATTTGAGCCTTATTCATAATTCCAAACCAAGGCAAAACTGTGGAATTAGAACCAGCTTTCTATTGACAGCAGTGATAATATCCTAAAGCCCAATCACCTTTCACGAGAAGACTGCCCAGCACCTTAACAACAGAAGACGTTCTCCTGAGCGCGGCCCCGAACTAATTTCTACCCTCTAGTTACCGCAGACTGGACAGCGCCATCCGCTGCCGTTAGGCCGATCCGGATGGATGGAGTTGTCGGTCGGACTGTACTGGTGCCAAAGCCAGCACTCTTTCAGGAAGGCGTCCATCGGTGAGCTGGCGTAGGCAAACCAAAAGTGACTGTAGCCGGAGCCGATGTGCTGGGCGAGACGACCTTGCACGTCGCCATCGCTGCGTCCCACGTAGTTGGCTCTTTTCCCGTCACGGGTCAGGACGTAGACCCCAGGATTGCGAGCCACCATGAGCGAAATGGTGCCTCGATCCAGGACGAAGGGGCCGTTAAGAGTTACTTGGGTTCCAATGGTGGTCATTCCATCTCCTTGGGCCGCGCTCAGGAGAACGTCTTCTGTTGTTAAGGTGCTGGGCATAAAAAAGCCCCTCAGCCATCTGCCGAGGGGTTGACAGTCCTACTTAGAGGCGCTATGCTTGTTATTGCTTAGGTAACTTGCAAGCGTCCCTCTGAAGGAAGTCCGCCCCCCGTGGCGGGCTTTCGTTTTGCCAGACACAGTATAGGACTGCCTGAGCCCCCATGTCTACGGTTAGGACCTCTCGCCAGCACAAGATGTAGTGCTTGTCCCCTCTCAAGCAAGCCCGTTTAAAACAAGGACCGCACCCCATCGAACCGCGACGCATGCAAGCCTGTACTGGCCTATATTCGTCACATTGTGCTGCCAATCTGATAGTCCCCGCCGCAAACCCACGTAAACTGGTGGTCTTCTGGTGCTTTTTGCTATAGACACAACAGATATGAAGGCGTACACTTGTTCTAGATAAGGAACGGGGCCGCAAGTGCTGAAACACCTGCGACCCCTAGCCAGCAGGAAGGGTCTAGCTTCCCGATGGCGTCACTCTATAATAAGCGAGCCAACACTCAATGTCCACCCGTCGCTATATTCTCCGTAAATATCCGACAGTCGTCAGCCTCCTTTCTTGAGCGGTGGGCGGAGTCCCAGGCCCAAGTGCGGCCGGTGGTAATGATAGCGCTCCAAGAAGGCCTCTACCGCGGCCTGACAGGTGGGCAAGTC
>ORJL011565688.1_pt1 | contig 10026 bp, 6 predicted proteins | sample 1779941 | NCBI WGS metagenome assembly ORJL01 (sample SAMEA104232317, study PRJEB22302) | groundwater metagenome | biome: forest; feature: aquifer; material: groundwater | place: USA | collected 2011-08-07 | depth 5.8 m | reverse complement strand
ATGAAAAGTTCGATGAAGCCGCAGATTTAATTAATCAACTTGGTCCTATTCTTCCTGATTCGGAAAATTTATACTCAATGCTTATTCAGTATTACAATAAAAAAAATCAGGAGGATAAAAGTAACGAAATCGCCCAACGGGCATTTGATCGGTACCCGTACAGATGGGAATTTGCATCACAAAGCGCAGGAACAAATTTTGGATCGACCGATGGGAGAGAAAGCGCTCTTACTATTTACAACAGGCACTTACGATTCAATTACAGCACAACTGTACTCTCGGAAATTGCATCCATCTATCTTGCCAATTCCGATATTTCAAATTGGGAAAAAACATACGATAAAATCTTTGAGCTTGACCCTGCCGGCACAGGATTCTACGCCAAAAAAGCCGAAGCATATGTGGCTCAAAATAATCGCTTACAAGCAGTAGCTACATTATATAAGGCGCGTACACTCTCTCCCGGACATGCTGAATATTCTTCGATGCTTGGGAGAATATTCCGATTTTTGCGTATGGAAGACAAAGCGAAGGAAATGTTTGAAACAGCGCTTAAATATAGTCCTACTCTGTATCAGACGCGTCTTGCTCTGCGCGAATTGCAAGGGAAGCGTTCTATCTATTCAAATTTTGTAGAGAATAATATCGACATCATGGTAAAGAATGCTCCTATGAGCAGTCAATACCCGAATGACGATGCAGTAATTCTCTTGACTGACACACGTCGCATTGTGTACGGACGCGGAGCCACTGAAAAAATGCAAGAAGTTCTTATCAAAGTATTTAATAATAAAGGAATTGACGCTCTGAAAGAATATGTGATTCAATTTAATCAGTACAACGAAAACATGATTATTGAAGAGGCGAATGTCATAAAGACGGGTGGCTCAAAAGTGAAAGCGGATATCAATGCCAATCAGTTGGTGTTCAAGTCGCTGGAAGCGAATGACTGTATCTATATGCGATGGCGGATCACAAATTATTACAGTGGAAGTCTTTCCCAGCATTTTTGGGATGATGTAGCCATGAATGGATATTATCCCACAAAACGTGTCTCGTATTCACTTCTCATTCCCGACTCGATGAAATTTAAATATGTGGCATCACGTTTCGATGGAGTGCCGGTACAACGGAGAACAGCAGACGGTACATTATATGAATGGAGATTAGAAAACGATCCCGGAATCGAACCGGAACGGAGTATGCCTCCACTGAACGATATTGTAAAACAATTACACATAACAACAATCGAAACTTGGTCGGATATTGTTGATTGGTATGCTTCATTGACAAAAACAAAAACTCGCGTAACGTTCGAAATCAAGGAGCAATTACGAAAACTATTCCCCGGGAATGAAACACTGACAGAGGATGAAAAAATAAAACGTATCTACGATTTTATTACGGAGAATATCCGGTATAGCAGTGTTCCGTTTCGTCAATCTGCGCTGATACCGCAGAAGGCAAGAACTGTCTTGGTTGATAGAATCGGCGATTGCAAAGACGTGGCAACGTTAGGCATTGCCATGTTACGGGAGGTTGGAGTACAAGCGGATTATGTCCTTGTCCTTACACGCGATCAGGGAAAGAACAACGATGTCCTCCCATCAATTGCATTTAATCATTGTATCGTTCGAGCGCAAACACCGGCAGGAGAGCGTTATATTGATTTTACGGCATATAACTATCCGTATATGAGTCTTCCGTTTCCCGATAGAAATGCTTTTTGTCTTGTCATCAATCCCGAAATTACCAAGCCGGGTGAAGTGTGGTTCAATCAAGTTCAGCCGAACAATATCAACCGGACTATCTCAGCAGAACTTACGAACGACGAAATGCTGACGGTAAAGGATACCACAACCAGGACAGGGGAAGCGTATGCAGTATTCAGAACATGGTTCCGCGATAAGGGGCAGAAGGATAAAGAAAAAGAATTAGCGGAAACGATGGCAAAAGATTATCCGGTTATGAAATTACGAAGTTTTGATACCGGAAATCTTGATACAGCGGGAACATCATTAACATATTCTTTTAGTTTTGATGTCCCGAATTATACGACTGAGGCGGGAACATTTAAACTCTTCAAAATTCCCTGGGATGATAAGATGGAACCGGAAGAGGCATTATCGTATGACTCGCGAAAGTATCCTTACTTCTGGGTCTATCCTGATACTCTTATGAATACTATTCAGATTAAACTTCCCAAGGGTTACAAACCCGATAATCTTCCGAAGAAAGTTTCCTATACCTCCTCAGTGGCGGATTATTCGATTTCGTACAGCTATGCAAAAGGGATTGTATCAGCCAAACGAACATTGACGACAAAAGGAATGTTGATACAACCTGAACAATTTACTGAGTTTAAAGATTACTATAACAAAATGATTAAGGAAGATAACAGACAAATTTTCTTAAAGAGATAGCTTTCATTCTTACATCTAGGTGAGTCGTTACTTGAATATTCTTAACCTACATGAGATTGGGAATTACTCTGATTACTGACTACTGAAAACTGACTACTTTTAAAGAACATAAATCTGTAAATATAACTACATACATGTCTCAAGCTACAACGCAAAACAATAAAAATTTATTCAGTCTCGTCTTTACTGTCTTTTTGGATTTTGTAGGGTTCGGAATTGTTATTCCGATTATCGCTCCGTTACTGTTGGATGCATCGCATGGGATGTTGCCGCAGGATGTCGCCCACTCCACACGTACCGTTACACTCGGGTTTCTTATTGCTTCCTTTACCATTGCACAATTCTTTGGTGCACCAATTCTTGGTGTTTTGTCTGATAAATATGGACGGAAGAAAATCTTATTGCTTTCCATTATTGGAACGGCAGTGAGTTTATTCTTATTTGGTATCGGTGTTGAAACAAAAAGCATTACTCTGCTCTTTCTTAGCCGAATACTAAACGGAGTGATGGGAGGGAACGTCTCCACAGCACAATCTGCCGTTGCTGATATGAGCGACTATAAAACAAAAGCGCGTAACTTTGGTTTGATCGGGATGGCATTCGGTCTCGGGTTTGTCCTGGGACCTTTCTTAGGTGGTAAGCTATCCGATCCGAATACTGTTAGTTGGTTTAATTTCACTACTCCCTATTGGGTTGCATCAGGGTTAGCTACGATTAATGTGTTTTTAATTTGGTTGATGTTCAAAGAAACATTACTCATCCCCAAAGAAGGGGGTAGGATAAGCCTACTTCATGGCACACGGAATATTATGAAAGCATTTACGAAGCCAAACCTACGTCAGGTATTTTTAGTAACGTTTTTGGCTGTGGTAGGTTTTTCCTTCTTTGCACAATTTTATCAAGTGTATCTCATAGATAAGTTCAAGTACACACAATCCGATATTGGGCATTTATATGCTTTTATTGGTGTGTGGATTGCATTAACGCAGGGGGGATTGGTTCGTTTTCTATCTCACAAAACAACCCCGGAACAGGTTATACGCGTGAGTTTATTGACGCTTGGTGTGGGGTTACTTATGCTCCTGTTACCTCAACAATCATATCTGATATATTTTGTTTTACCTATTGTTGCAGTTTCTCAGGGAGCAACAACACCAAATATGAACGCACTCATTTCTAACTTAGCAGATCCAAAGGAACAGGGTGAGATTATGGGGATCAATCAATCAATTGCTTCCCTTGCCATATCATTGCCTCCAATTGTTGCCGGGTATCTTTCATCGATTGATATCCGGTTGCCTCTGGTTATGGCAGGCACGTTCGCATTACTCTCGTGGGGATTATTTCTTCCATTGTTTAAGAAATTACACCATAAGGTAATTGTTCCAAAGAATTAATTTCACTCGATATTTTTGTGATTATTGAAATTAACATTAGAACAATCCTGTAGAGAAAGATAGACTGAGAAGGTATAGAATGTTTTTCATAAGATTTGTTTACCATCAGTTATTTCCTGAAATTAGGACTGAATATTATCGATCATTAAAGAGCATCCCAAAGAAAAGACATGCCAAAAACAGGAAAAAAAGTAGAAATAGCGCCAATAGCCCCCTCCACAGCCAATGTAGTTCGGCTTAATAAGTATATTGCCGATGCCGGAGTATGCTCCCGCCGTAAAGCCGATGAACTTATCCTTGAAGGTAAGGTTAAAGTAAATGGAAAAGTCTGTGAAGAACTTGGAATAAAAGTAAATCCAAAAAAAGACAAAATCTTTGTTAACGAAAAGCAGGTTGTGAATCTCGATAGGTTGGTGTATATCGTCTTTAATAAGCCTAAAGATGCCATTACAACCGCGAAAGATGAAAAGGGGAGGGCAACGGTCATGGATTATATTAAAATACGGGAGCGTGTGTTTCCTATCGGCAGATTAGATAGAAACACTACCGGCGTGCTCCTTATGACAAATGATGGCGAATTGGCAAACCGTCTCATGCACCCTAAACATGAGATCAAAAAGGCGTACATGGCAACACTTGATAAAGCCTTAGCAAAAGAAGATGCCAAAAAACTGGAGCAGGGTATTCGTTTGTACGATGGAAAAACGGCTCCCGCAGAGATTTATTCAATTGCAAAGGGTAAAAACAGGGTTATCGGTGTTATTATCCACGAAGGAAAGAACCGTCAGGTCCATCGAATGTTCGAATCGCTTGGATATCAGGTCGAAAAACTTGAACGTGTTGCCTATGCAGATATTTCATTAGAAGGCCTAACCCGCGGAGCATGGCGCCATCTTACAAAGGGCGAGCTTAAGAAGCTAAAAGAAATGGCAGGAATGGATCCGGATAAAGTTGCAGGGTATTAGAAATCTTCATTATCAATGAACTTATGGAAACCTTTTTTTGCTAATCCTTTCTTCAAAACTTTATCCATTGTCCAGAGTTTTCCATCTAATTCCAGAGTTAATGCCACAAAAGGAGTATCTGCTTCATCTATACCCTGACAAAGAGAATAAGCATTCTGAAAATTAGAAATGGATATTGTTTCCTCGTTGATGAAGTGAATTCGTTGAAGAATTTTATTTAAGAATTCGTTAATTTCATCGCCACTTGCATTTGATTTTTTGAATATTCGTTCTTTATGCTTGAATAATTCAACAATTAAAAAATTAGGTGTGTAAAAGGTATGAGAGGGAATAAATAATTTATCCCTAAAAGTAGAGTTTTTAGACCGTAATGAAGAAAATAATATGTTTGTATCAACTATTACAATCATTTTAGACGGGCTAAGAAATTCTTCTTATTTTTCTTCCACCATTGCTCTTTGATATTCTCCCCGAATTCTTCAATAGATTCATCGAAATCGACTTGATTTGCAAGAAATTCTATCCGTAATCTCTCTAACAGAGAAACCAACGCTTTTTTGTCAAACGATGATTTGTCTAATGAAATGAGATATCTATCATTTTCCGTCGTTATTTGAATTGGATTCATGTTTTTAACCTTTTATATACTTGAAATATACAAATTTCTCTGACATATCTGTAATTCCAGATATAGTAAAAGGGATCAAAATTACCTTATTTCTTCAGTTCTCAACCTAACTCCAATCTTTTTTAGGAATTCGGCGGGGAGTTCGCCACCGGCGAAGATGAAAACGTAATCGTTGGGGATGGTTTTGAGTGTACCGGAGGCATCTTTGATGCTTACATCGTTTGGTTTGATTTCGGTTACCTCCGAATTAAACATTGTTTTTACCCGCCCTGATTTGATTTCTTCATGAATTTTCTTTTCATTTTTTTCTTTCAATCGGACGAAGGAATCCCTTCTGTAGCTTAGAGTTACGGTATTCCCTTGTTGTCTTGCAAGAGCTAACGCCGCTTCAACTGCACTGTCTCCACCCCCCACAATTAGGATTGAGTTCTTGGTGTATTTCTCCGCTTCCATGAGCCGGTAATACACTTTTGGCAACTCTTCACCGGGTACACCGAGTTTGCGCGGACTACCACGTCTGCCGAGAGCGAGAATGACGTTATTGGATGTGTATGTCTTTTCCGGTGTGGATACAGTAAAAATATCACCGGTTTTGGTTATCGATTCCACCTTGTTTTTGGTGATGATATTGAGTGTAAAACGGCTAATAATGTCTTGAAAAAGACTTAAAATATCCTCTTTTGATATCTCAGAGACCTTAAGTTTGCCGTATAATGGCAGTTCAACGGGTGAAGTGAGAACAAGTTTTTGGCGCGGGTAATGGAGGATTGAACCACCAAAGTCGTCTTGTTCGAGAACGACATGAGATAATCCTTTACTGTGTGCGGTGAGAGCGGCGCTAATACCGGCAGGTCCTGCTCCGATGATAATGATGTCTTTATAATTATCGGGAGCATTGTTGATGGGAGCATTTGAACGACCAATAGAAATATGTTCTACGGCTTTTTTGCCATGTTCAATCGCGTTTTTTATTAAGCCGATACCGCCGAGTTCTCCAATAATGTAGAGACCATTGATGTTGGTCATAAAATTATCGTCGTAGTATGGAATTTCCATTCCTTGTTTGGGTTTGCCGAATCCCATCGTGATTGCACCAACAGGACATACTTCAGCGCAGAGAGCGTGACCGACACATCGCATTCCATGAACAACGGAGGCGCGTCCGTTTACAATTCCCAACACATTTTCAGGACAGATGCGTACACAACTTGCACAACCGATACATGTTAAAAGGTCAATTCTAGGGTGAAGTGTAGCAGGCTCGTGTAAACCAACTTTTTCATTTTTGGAACGGGCAAGTTCCGATTGTTTCCGGTGCTTTTTGGCTTTAAGCCAGGAGGGGAGACCGAACGCGAGGAGTAGAACGATAAATATTCCAATGGTGTAGAGTGTTTCCAATTAGAATCTCCAACTCAGTTCTGTTACAATATTGTATCCTTGAATATTTGACCCGCTCAGGTTTTCATAACTGCCCCACACAGTGATTTTATCAGATAGGAAAGTCATCACATCAATTCCGATGGTATGCGAACGGATGTTAAGATCGGATAATTGAACATTGTAGTTATAGTAAGTATAACGGGTTGTTACATCTACCACATTAGCCAACATGCGTTCAAGGGAAATCCCAAATCCCTGATTTTTACTGTACAGGGTTGAATTCAAATTCCATGAGAGGCGAGTGGATATCGATTGATTGAAGAGATTACCGTAGGAGACTGAAGCAATGTTCGAGTATTCTTTTCCGAAACTTTCATTTGATGATCTGGGAGAATATGTGTTGAACAGGGCAATCCCATAAGGGAGATATGCACTAACGGTAGTCGAGAGGGAGACGCGGGTTGTTCTATCAATCATGGAATCGGGGAGATTTTGGATAGTTGAATAGGAATAGGTTGGAGTCCATGCCGAGTAGCCTAAGCCAAGATTTACTACTGTATTGAGTCGATAGGTTATGTTGGAATACAATGTTGTAACATGAGGTGAAAATTTCAAACTTGTTCCTGATTTTGATTTGAGATCAATTTCAGTTTGTGCCGATAGGGAGAGATTGTTTGAGAACGAGCCAAAGAAATAGGCGCTTATCGCTTCTCTATCTAACAAGGAATAATAGTACGTTCTTGTATAGGCGACGTTGATAAAGGGACGGAGAGCTTTATCCGATTGGTAATTTCCGAAGAGAGAGAATTTTTTATATGCTGTTGAAATTCCCTGTTGAAGAAAATTAGGTTCATATCCGGCGGTAACTCCGAACGTGTAATTTGAAAATTTTCTTGCGGCTAAGAAACCATCGATGTACCCGATTGAAGGGGCAAATCTGGGTATAATTCTACCAATAGATACTTTATTGATGCTATCATCGTATTCAAGAAAAGCGTTATATAAGCGCGTTTGGCTTTGGCTTGTACTTCCGAATGGGCTTTGTGTTCCGAGAACTCTTGTTCGGAGGTTTCCGTAGAGTTCGAATTTTAAGGGCGTATTGTTGAAGGTTCCCCTAAGATTAACTACTAATCCCGGTTGAGTTACAATTTGGTTAAGATTTGAAATAACGCTTGTGTAGTATTGGATGCTTGTTCTGCCTTTGAGTGAAAGGAACGGGAGAGTTTGAATTGTGCTCTTTTCAACTGAGATTATGCTTGGGTCATTCGTGAGTATAGGGAGGGGCTTTTGTGCAATAATCTCGACTTCTTTCATTACTTCTGCATAAATAGAATCGCCGATTACTAATTTTCTTTTAGAATTTAGAATTCTACAAACAGATGATTTGGAGCTTGTTGCAAATACCTTAAGTGTTGCAACGGAATCCATCTTGTTTGTGTAGGCAACCAGAATTGTAGAATCTTTGATGCCGTCATTTCTTCCAAGTGTGGTATAGATTGCATCGCCTGTCATGTAGGTAATTGTTCCTTTTACGATGGTGGTTTGGGAGAACGCACTCATTGTCAGGATTAAAAGGAATAGTATGATATATGATAGATGTTTCAATGTTGTGCTAAGTTTCGGTGGATCAATGATTTTTGATGTTATAAACAATTAAATTGATTTTATGATATTGATTCTGTTGTCATGGAATAAACCGATGAATCGGTTTTGGTTGTGTTATGTGTTTATTTACCCACAATTGAAACTGTGGGCTGGTGAATTACATGTATTTTTGTGTTTCTATGGTTATGAATGTACTTGTATGTAATGATGGTAAACCGATGAATCGGTTTAGGTTATGTTACTTGTTGATTTACCCACAGTTGAAACTGAGGGCTGTGAATTATGTTTAGGGTGGTTTTTAAAAACCCTCTACGCTCGGTTCTGCGTCCTCGCAGAACCACGAAATCAAATAGGATTAGCACTCTGCGAGGACGCAGAGTGGAGTAGGGGTAGTTTTTAGAACCACCCTAAAATATTCTCTTAGATGTTTCTGTGGCAGCGGTAACATTCTGAACTGACGTATGAATAGCCGGAGACACTGCGATGATCAGAATCTGTAGATGAACGCGTGTGTTCGTGACAATCAATACAAGAGTACGTGCCGTAATTTGTTGGCGTTGTATGGCATTCTGTACAAAGCGTCCATTCCCCTCGATGCTTTCCTGATTTAATTTTAAAGTAGCGAACATCATGGTTTATTGTTGATGGATTCCATACCGATGTAGTATGGCACGTTATGCAATTATGGTCAAAATTTGCCTGAACATGATTCGGATTCGTCGGCTGTGTGTACTTTGCTTGATGGCACTGGTAACAATTTGTGTATTGAACCTGATAATTATCGTTTGTATGGCATTGATTACATGGTGTTGTTGCATGCACGCCTGTTAGTGCAAACGCTGTTGAGGCATGGCTGAAGGTAGAGGGAGACCATACCGTTGTTGAGTGACAAGATTGGCAGCTAAAACTAAACGCATTGTTGACGTGGTTAGGAGTTACAACTTGCTGATACCTTGTTTGATGACACTGGTAGCAGTTTGTATACACTACCTGATAATTTCCACTTGTATGACAATCGGTACATTGAACAGCAACATGACTTCCGGTAAGCGGGAATGTTGTTAATACATGATTGAATGAAGCCGGACTCCATGCGGTTGTAGTGTGACAATTCAAACAGGTTTGAGAAAACGCGCTTGTTTGGTGGTTAGGATTTGTTGCCTGTTGGAAATCGTCCTGATGACATTGAGTGCAATTTGTATATGTCATTGTATAATTGCCATTGATGTGACAAGACTGACAATCGACAGTTGCATGCGCCCCGGTTAACGGGAAATTTGTTGAAGCATGATTAAATGTTGCCGGGCTCCACTCAGTAGTGGAATGGCATCCCGTGCAATCGAAACTAAAATTCCCGGTAACATGATTAGGATTAGTTGTTTGCTGAAACTCGGTGGAGTGACATTGATTGCAATTGGTGTAGGTAATTGAATAATTTCCATTTGTATGACATGACTGACATTGTGTAGCAACATGCGCCCCTGTTAAGGGAAAGTTAGTTCCGTTGTGACTAAATGTAGAAGGAGTCCAAACTGTTGTAGAATGACACGTTGTGCAATCGTGACTAAAATTTTGTGTTACGTGATTTGGATTTGTTGTTTGTTGGAAATCAGTAGCATGGCATTGAT
>ORJL011470835.1_pt1 | contig 10027 bp, 9 predicted proteins | sample 1779941 | NCBI WGS metagenome assembly ORJL01 (sample SAMEA104232317, study PRJEB22302) | groundwater metagenome | biome: forest; feature: aquifer; material: groundwater | place: USA | collected 2011-08-07 | depth 5.8 m | reverse complement strand
GGACGGTACGAGACGCGGTTTCGCGCGGAGAAGGCGGGGCTGTATTTGGTGCGCGCGCGTGCGGGGGCGGACCTGGTGTCTGCAGGGTTTGTTCGTAACGTCTCGAGCGAAGCGGCGGGCGGGCGGCTGGATCGCGCGCTGTTGGAACGGGTGTGCGCGCTGACGGGGGGACGGGTGCTGGGCGAAGGCGAGGGGATCGTGGAGGACCGGCCGGGGCGGGCGCGGTGGGTGGAGTTGGCGCCGATGCTGCTGGTGATGTTGCTGTTGGGGTTCGTGGCGGATTTGGCGATGCGGCGGTGGGAGAATGTGCTGGGGTGCTTGGAGTGGGGGAGGTGAACTCGGGAGGAGTTGAAGTCGGGCCAGTCTTTCAGCAAGACGCGGTACGCCATCAGCCCCTCGCAGCGCCCCCGGACCGTGATCGGCATCCCCTTCCGCAAAGCCGCGGCTTGGCGCCTTCAATGCGTCGATCTTCTCTTGGGACCACCGCCAGCCACGCGCGAGGGTCAGCAGCTCTCCGATCGTCACAACGCAGATCAGGAGACGCTCGCGGCGGAACCGCAATTGGTAGCGCTCATCCAGGGCTCGCCCCGTCGCATGGCCGCGCGCCAGATGGTGGCGGAGTCCGGAGCCGCGTCGCCGATGAACTTGTCGAGGATGCCGCCGCGTTCATGCACGCACGCCACCACCACGGCGAAGAACTCGTTGAGCACGGCGACCACCTGCGGCGGCGTCAGGCGTTCGGAGAGGGTGGGCATCACGAACTCCGGTACGCTCCCGTGGAGTACCGGTAGTACTCCCGGCACAGTTCCATCGGGTCGTCCATCGTTCCCGCCGCGGCGGGAGCAGTACCCGCCTCTGCGCATCGACGTTCCACTTCACCGGCGTGGTCCTCGAGGCGTTCTTCCAGGTCGGCGTCCAGCCCCCGACACACCAGCTTTCCGATCTCCTCTTCTTCCCGATCCGAGGCGCCGGTGAAGATCAGCGTCCCGTCCACCAGGCGCGTGAGGAAGATTGCGATCGGCCGGCCGTGGAAGTCCATAATGGAGGCGTAGGTCTTGCGCTCCGTCGAGAAAAACTCGCGGGTGGCGTGCTCGGCGCCGATTCTCTCGATCATCACGCCGATTTCGCGGAAGTCCATCTTGCGGAGCCGTTTCGCCTCCACCTCGATGTCCGGCTGCGCCAGTTCGGGAGGGATGGCCGGTGCGGTTCGGATCCGCAGGGCTCGATACGCGCGCGGAGTGCGCGCGGAGTGCGAAATGATTCCGGCGTCTGAAAGGTCCAGACCTTCCAGGCCCGCCAGAGGAAGAGCGTAAGGACCAGCGCGGCCAGGCCCATCGCGAAGTAGAGCATGCGCAGACTCCTCCTGTAAGGGGTCGGGATCCCAAGGATGCCCGGCGCGATCCCGCGGTTCCAGAGGATTCGACTCCGGGGAGCGGGCTCGCCGGAGCGGCACCTCGGCTCCGCCCGATCTTGACCGGAAAAGTTCCGGGGCGTAGCATCGAGCAGCGCGCATTGGGAGGCGGACGTGGCCCACGATTCCCCGCCCGGCAACCGTTCCCATCGCAGGATGCTGCGGCGGCTCCGACGTCGATTCCCCTTTTCCCGGTCGATCCTCCTCTTCACCGTTGGGGTGAATCTCGTCTCGCCGGCGTGCATCACGGCGGGTCTCTTTCGCGACTCCTGGGGCGCCTGGTTCTACCCGCCCTTGCGCTGGGCCTGGCTGCTCGGCGTCGCTTTCGCCGCGCTCGCGGGTGGCTTCGTCACGGTGCGCTGGCCCGCTGCGGCCGCCAGGAAGCGGGACGTGGGGCGCGCCCGCGCTGCCTTCATGGCGGCGACGGCGGTCTTCACGGGGGGCGCGCTCGTGCTGGATCGGCTCGAGTTCGCCGTCTACTCCGCGTACGCGCTGGCCCCGCTTGCGGGGGTGCTCTTCAAGCTTCGCGGAGAACGTCGGTTCGAACCTGCCGCGCTGGTGGGTCGTTTCGCAACCGCGGTCGCGATCGCAGCCGCAGCGTCCGCCTGGGCTTCGGCTTCGATCTCCACCTTCCAGCGCGGATCGAGCAGCCCCGCGACCACCACCATGGTCGCCGCCGGCCGCACGTCCCGGAAGACCGCGCCGTGCGCCCGGCCGACGGCTTCCGCGTCTCCGGCGGAAATGAGGAACATCCGCGTGCGCACGACGTGTTCCGGTCCCGCGCCGGCTTCGCGGAGCGCGGCGATGATGATGTCGAAGCAGCGGCGCGCCTGGGCTTCGGGATCGGGATCGCACGAGCCATCCGGCCAGATCGGCGCGGTGCCGGCGACCAGGATGCGCGATCCGATGCGTACGGCGCGGCTGAAGCCGATCTTCGGTTCGTAGGGGGATCCCGAGGAGATTCGCGTGCGCGGGATTGGGATTCCGGTCGGTTCTCCGACGGGGTTCATGTCGGGACCTCCGTGGGAACGGACGGCCCGGGCGGCTGCGTACACCCGGCGGGGACCGCCCTCACTGCAACTTCTCGAGGAGCGCCTGAGCGGCCGCGTGTCCTCGATCCGCCGCGCGGCGGAACCACCGCAGCGCCTCCTCCCGATCCTGGGGGACGCCCTGGCCCTTGAAGTGGATGACGCCGAGATTGAACTCGGCATCGGCATATCCCACTTCGGCGGCCTTGTGGAACCAGGCCAGCCCCTTCGCCACATCCGGCTCGACCCCCTCGCCCTGGAAGAACATGACGCCGAGGTTGTGCAGCGCGCCGCCGTCGCCGTTCGCACCCGCCTTCTCGAGCCACTCGATGGCCTTCGCCATGTCCTGCGCCACGCCGACGCCGTCGCGGTGCATGATGCCGAGGTTGTACATCGCCCCCGCGTGACCCTGATCCGCGGCGCGGACGAACCAGGCGATCGCCTGGGCATAGTCCGCGTCGCGCGTCACCCCGTCTCCATCGCGGTACCGGTTCGCCAGCGAGTACTGCGCCATCGCGTCGCCGGCCTCGGCGGAGAGCCGGAGGTTGGCCAGGTCGTCCGCCCATGCGAACGCCGTGGGGAACAAGGCCGCGAATCCGAGAACCAGAAAAGCCCTGTAGGTCACGATCGCCTCCTCGCTAAGCCGGCCGGGATCGTACCGAAGCCATTGGGACAAGGGAAGCACAAGGCTCGGTCTGAATCGTCCTCCCGTCGCCGGGCAGGCGGCACGGCCGCGTCCGCTTCGTGACGGCGCGTCTACGATTCTCTCCGCAGTGCGCCTTGTCGTCGTGAATCGCGGCGCGGCCGAGGCGCTCCGTCAGGCCCGGTCCGGAGTTCCCGGATGGCGCCTGGCCCGTCCCGTCATCATCGCGCGCGGCCCACCAACACGGGCCAACGCGGGTCCGCGTGCAGGGACTCCAGGTTCGGGTCTTTTTCCAGGTGATCGGCGTCCCGCCGGCCGAGCTCGAGCGCCCGCTCCAGGTGCGTGAAGGCCTCGTCCCGGTCCGCGGCGCCGGTTCCGCGCGCGAACGCGCATGCCAGCTTGTAGTGCGCGTCGCGTACGAGCGGATCCGAGGCCGCGCCGGACTGCTCCGCGCGGCGCAAGCCTTCGACGTAGATCATGCGGGCCGCGGCCGCCCGGCCCTGGCCGAACTCGTCGTCCGCGAGGCGGAGCGGATGCTGCCACCACTCGGGGCTTCCCCGCCCCTTCTCGAGCAGCTCGGGCGCGTTCGCTTCCAGGGGGCGTCCCCATCTCTCGAGCTCGGCGCGCCACTCGGCCTCGTCCGGCTTCCGCTGGATCGCCGATTCCAGTTCGAGGTTCACGCAGAACATCATGCTGAGGGGACTCCGCCCGGCTGCCTCCTGCTGCCTGGCCCAGAGCATCCACGTACTGGCGCGGTTGTAGCGGAGCAAGGCGTTCGAGGGAGAGAGCCGCAGCGCGAGGTCGAAATCCGCGAACGTCCTCGCGAATTCTTCGTCGGGGATCGGCCCCCGGCCGGCATGCGCGAGGATCCGGCGGGCCCGGAGGGACCCGCGAAAGTACGGCATCTGCGAGTCTCCCGGATTCTGCCTGGCCGCCACGTCGAGGGTTGCGAGCGCCCGCGGATACTCCTCGCCGGGGTCCTCCCCCTTCCCCCAGCGGTACCAGCACCAGGTGATGCAGATCCGGCCGAGCGATCCGCGAAAGTACGAATGCCCGGGCACCCGCCGGATTGCCTCTTCCAGGTCGTGGACCGCCGCCCGGTAGAGGTCCTCGGGGAGCTCGCGTCCAGCGGCGAGGAGCCAGCCCAGCATCTTCCCCCGCACGGCACCGCGCTCCGCCCAGCCTTCTCCGCGTTGCGGGTCCGCCTGGACGCAGCGATCGGCGTCGTCGAGCGCCCGCTGATACGTCGGACCCGGATCCCGGCCGAGCGTCGTCTCGTGGGCGGCGATGCCCCGCCAACACGCGCTGCGCTGCTCGAGCGCCAAGTACAGGTCGGGGTGGATCTTCAGGGCCCGGTCCAGCGACTCGATTCCGGTCTGCAGGACTTCGGTCGGGTCCGATCCACGCTCGCGCAGGTTTTCCGCCATCAGGCAGGCCGCGCGCCCGCGGGCGACCCAATTGAGCGGGTCCTCCGCCCCGGCCCGCACCGCGATCGCCATGTCGTCCAGAGCGGCGCGCAACAGGATTTCGCCGTCTACTCCGTCGGACGCGACCCGGAGGGCCAGACTCAAACGGCACTCCGCCCGCATCCGCCATACGCCGGCCCACTCCGGGTCCAGCTCCAGGGTGCGGTCGGCGGCCGCGATCGCCGACCGGAAGGCGGGGGACGGATCGGCCGGAGTCGCGGAGAGTGCGAGGCCCCGGATGTATTCGATCTCCGCGCAGCCCCCCCAACCGAGGGCGGACGCCGGTTCCACTCGTAGGAGCTCGTCGAACGCCGCCCGGGCCGCGGCGAGAGCAACCCCCGGATCCAGCTGTCGATTGAATCGCGCCATCGCGGTATGCAGGTGGGTCCTGCCGAGGACGGACAGGTCTTGCACCGAGCCCGGGTGGACCTTCAGCACCGACTCGCAATCCCGGACGGACGAGGCCAGGAACTCGGTGTCGTCCTCGCGGCGTTCGCCCGCATCCGCGCCAAGCCTCTGCCACGCGCGCGCGCGCGCGCGCAGCGCTGCGAGACAGCGGGGATCGAGCTCGAGGATCGTGCCGCATTCGTCGATCGCCGCCCGCAGGTGCGTGCGCGTCCCGGCGCCGCCGGTCCGCGCGGCCTCGGCGGCCATATCGTTGTGAACGTGAGCGCGCGCCAGCCGCAACCGGACGTTTCCCCGGTCCACCTTCACGCCCGCGTCTGCGAGTTCCAGCGCCTCGGTCAGCCGGCCGCGCGACTTCGAGTCCCAGATCAGCCAGATGCGGGGTTCCTCCAGTTCCGGATCCTCCTGCAGTGCCGCGAGCAGGCGGGGCCGGGCGTCTTCGTCGCGCAGGATCATCCGCACGCCCTCGGCCGCGGTGCGCGCTGCGCCCAGGCGCAGGAGCGCCACCGGGTGCCGGATCCAGGAGTCGTCGCGCGCCAGGATCTCCTCGAGCCGGTCGAGGGATTCCCGTGCGGCGTCCAGGCACTTCCCGGCGTCCGCGTCGGGCCGCTCTCCACGCTCGCGATCGCTCCCGGCGACGGCGAGGAAGTACCGTTCCATCGACAGCACGGCGCGCGCGTACCACGCGGGGGCGAATCCCGGCTCCGCGGCGAGCGCGGTGTCCAGGGCGGCCAGGGCCTCGTCGTCGCGATTCAGGATCCCATGGAATCTCGCGAGGTAGAAATGGGGCTCTCCGCGGGCGGGGTCGGCCGAAATCGCCTTGCGGGCCAGGCCCTCCAGGGCGGCGCCGAACTTCGCCTCCACGACCGACACCGCGCCGCCGGCTCGGCGGACCGCGAGCGCTCCGTCCACCGCGAGGGCGGCTCCCGTCCGGAGCGCATCCAGCTTCTCCGCGGCGAGTTGGGCGCGGTCGCTTCGCGCGACCGCCGCCCGCCAGGCCATGAAGCCCGCCAGCCCGCCGGTCAGCATGATGGCGGCCATCAGCGAGCAAAGCAGCGGATGGCGCTTCATCCAGCGCGTGGTTTTCTCCCAGCCGGTCTCCGGCCGGGCGCGGATCGCCTCTCCCGCGGCGAACCGGCCGAGGTCTTCCGCGAGCTCGCGCGCGCTGGGGTAGCGCCGTTCGGGTGTCTTCTGCAGCGCCTTGAGGCAGATGGTCTCGAGGTCGACGGGGATGCCCCGGTCCCACTTCCGCGGAGGTCGAGGAGCGCGCTGGATCACGCGCACCGCGATCTGGGCGAAGCTCCGGCCGTGAAACGGCGGATGCCCGGTGAGCGCCTCGTAAAGCACCGCCCCCAGCGCATACACGTCGGCCGCGGGCCCGACCTGGTCATTATCGCCTTCGATCTGCTCCGGCGGCATGTAGACCGCGGTCCCCAGGACTTCGCCGGGGGTGGTCAGGCGGCTCGCCTCGTCGAGGGACTTCGCCAGCCCGAAGTCCATGACGTGGACCGCACCGGCGGGATCGACGATGAGGTTCGTGGGCTTGAGGTCGCGATGCACCACACGCCGGTCGTGCGCATGGGCCACCGCCTCCGCAGCCCTCTGCACCAGCACCGCCCGCTCGCGCGAGTCGAGCGCGGGGTGCTTCGCCAGGTGCCGGTCGAGCGTGAGGCCGCGCACGAACCCCATCGCATAGAACGCCACGTCGCCGACCCGACCGACGTCGTGGACCGGGACGATCCCGGGGTGCTCGAGCGTGGCCACGATCCGCGCCTCGCGGACCAGCCGGGCGAGCAGTTCGGGCTCCACCCGCTCCGCCTCGCGCAGCGTCTTGATCGCGACCTCGCGGCGCAGTTGCGTGTCCAACGCACGATAGACCACACCCATCCCGCCCCGGCCCACTTCCTCGAAAAGCCGGTACTTGCCGAAATTGGGCGCTTCGTCCTCCGGTCCCGGCGACTCCGCGCGCTGAGAGGGGAGAGGCGGCGGCACCCCGGGGCTGGAGTACCCTTGCGTGACGCTGGCGAGGGACGGGGTCGCGGCCTGTCCAGCGGAAGGCGATTGGGTCGGGGCATCCTCCAGCGTATCCTGGATCGCGCGCAGGTCCTCGGGGGTGAGATCGCCGCCGTCCAGCAGGATCCGGGACAGCGGGGTGGGCTCGGCCGCGGCCGCCTGCGCCTCCAGGGCGCAGCGCAGGCGCTCGGGCGAAATCAGCCCGCGCTCGATGACCCAGCGGGTCAGGACGGAATCGGGGATCGGGTCCATGCGCGGCTCCGGGTCCGGCGTCACTTCACGCGTCGGAGGTCGAAGCGCAGCTTGGCGGGCTTGCCGCCCTCCACGCCTTCGAGTTGGATCACGAGGTTGTCTTCCGCGACCAGCTCGTAGGCGAGCGTCTGCGGAAAATCGTGCTGCGGGTTCGCGAACACCGCCTTCTTCACCTTCGCATCCCAGCCCTGCAGCTTGAAGTCGACGCTCTGCTGCCCGCCCGGATAGGGCGTCATGGTGACCGACCCGTCCTGGCTCGTCCAGCGCTCGAACTCGAAGAAGGTCGCCCGCCCGTCCGGCGCCAGCGTCTTGCTCAGGCTCAGGATCAACCCGCCGTCGGGAGGCGTGTATTGGGTCCAGAACGTCTCGCCGCCCAGGTCGCCCTTCCACGTTCCGGCGATCCAGCCCATCTGGGACAGCGGATCCTCCGCCTGCGCCGGCGGGTCGGCGACGAGCAGCGCGGGCAGGACGAGACTTCCGAGCAGCGCGACGAGGGCGAAACCGAAGCGGCGGCGGGGATTCCCGAAGCGGAGCCGAGCGGCATCGATCATGGCATTCTCCCGATGAAAAGGGTCGCAGGCCGCGCGCGCCTTGCGTCCCACCGTCGGGCGGGGCGCATCGGCGCGCCGCGAAAATCACTCACCCATGCGCGGCTTCGTCCCTCACGGCGCCGCCGCTCGCATCCCCGCCCGGCCGTCGGGGAACCGCGTAACCTCCAGGCCCTTGCCGACCGCCAGCGTGATCGACTCGGCGCCGGGCCAGGCGCGCACGTGCGCCACGTATTCCGTGATCGCATGAGAGAGAATGTTGTCGGCAACCACCACGCCGCCCCGCGCTAGCGTCAGGAGATCGAAGAACCGGACGTAGTCGACCTTCTCGCAGTCGATCAGCACGAAGTCCTGCGCGCCGATTCCCGGGACCACGACCGCGCCGTCGCCGAGAATGAACTCCACCCACCGAGCGAGCCCCAGTTCCGCCAGAGTCGCGCCGGCTTCGGCTTGACGCGCCGGCTCGATCTCGATGGAGATCAGCCGTCCCCCGGTCTCCCGGGCCGCCGCTGCCAGGGCGATGGTGGAGAGTCCGCTGGAGCCGCCGATCTCGAGCAGGCGGCGGGCGCCCATGCCGGCGGCGAGCGCGGAAATCAGCTCCGCCGAAGCCGGCTCCAGGTTGCGGTGCCGCGCCGATTGCGGCAGGGCCTGCCCGTCCTGGTCCAGCTTGCGCTGCCAGAGCCGGTGGATCCCGGCGCGCTCCCGTTCGGTCAGCATATCGTCCGGCGCCTCTCCTGCGGATCCGCTCCCTTCCGGTATACCCGCCCGGGTCGATTCTTGCCACTCCCAGACACTCGACTCGCTCCCACCCTTGCCCGCGACCGCGTTCGTCTGCTATTAGTGTTCCCTCCAGCCCGGCGCGCCTCGCCCTGCGCCAGGCTCAGCTTCAGGGCGTGGACACCGGGTTCGCCCCACCCGAGCCGGAGACCCTCATGCGGACGCCTCCCGCCGTCGTGCTCATGCTCCTCCTCCTCTGCGTGCAGGGCCGGGCCCAGGAGGACGGCGCGGGCGCGCCTCCGCTCTTCGAAGACTGGTCCGAAGCGGCCGGGACCCGCGCGATCGCCGCTTCCGGCGTGACCTTCGCCGACTGGAACGGGGACGGCCTCCCGGACGCCATCCTCGGCGCGCGGCACGTGCTGCTCAACGAGGGCGGCAGGTGCGCGAGGTTTACGGCGGCCTCGGCATCGGCGGCCATCGCGACGACACCGAGTGCCGGTTCGGCGTGGGCCGGGCGGCCAAGATCGACCGCGTCGAGATCCGCTGGCCGGATCGGGCGAATACGGTCCAAAGCTTTGCCGACGTGGCACCGAACCGCTGCTATGCGCTGACCCCCGGCGGCGCCCTGAAGAGGCCCGCTGACGCTGAAGGAGGGCCGCCCATCCGCTTCCCGGGCCCGGAGAATCCGGTGTTCCTCTACGAGGTCAGCCGGCGGCAGTTGCTGCGGCGTTTCCTCTGGACGATCGCGATCGTCGGAGCCCTGGTGCACTTCGCATTCGCCGTCACGGTCCTTCTCGAAGTGGCGAGTGGGTGGAATGGAGGGGGAGCGTGGCGCGCCGTCGGCTCCATCCTCGCCCTGGTCAGCGATCATGCCATCGGAGCCGGGGTCGCCTTTTTTGCGCTTCCGCCATTGTTGGCCACGGCCTTCGCCGAAGAGCGGGCAGGGGGATTGGGAGAGATGCTGGTCCTCAGCGGGTACCCGCGGCGGCGGATCCTGGAGGGAAGGGCCTGGGCCCGGATCGAGCCGCTGTTCTGGCTCACCTGCGCCCACCTCGTCCTGATGACCCCTGCGATGCTGGCCTTCGAAGCCTGGCAGACGCACCATCGCGTTTGGAAGCTCCTGCCCCTCGGCACCGTGGCCGGTGTCGCCATGATAGCTTCGGCGTTCGCCGTGCCCGCCAGCGTGTCACTTTGGGCGGGGATGAGGTTCGCCCGGACCGGCGTGGCGGTCGGGATCTCCTACGGCGTCATCCTGCTGCTCGCGGCCGTGGCATACGCGGTTGTCGGCGGACTGGCGTGGCTGGTGGGCGGTGGGATATTCCGAGGCCCCGATTCCGACGACATTGCGACCGCAGCCGCGTGCCTATTCTTCACGATTCTGGCCGGGGCGAGCCTGGTCGGCGCGTGGCGGGTCTGGCGCGGCGCCACGGGCCGGCTCGACGAGGCTCTCACCCGCACGGTCTCGGACGGGGGAGCGGCGGGAGAGGGGATCGCGCCGGGCGCGCCGGGATTGCCGCGGCGGACGGACTGAGAAAGGAAGCGCG
>ORJL010621507.1_pt1 | contig 10027 bp, 7 predicted proteins | sample 1779941 | NCBI WGS metagenome assembly ORJL01 (sample SAMEA104232317, study PRJEB22302) | groundwater metagenome | biome: forest; feature: aquifer; material: groundwater | place: USA | collected 2011-08-07 | depth 5.8 m | reverse complement strand
TCGGCCCTGCCGTCGGCGCGCCCGTCGCCGGAGCCACCGGGGCCGGCGCCGCAGACGCGATCGCGGGTCCCGTCGGCTCTGCCGCCGCCGGGGCGATTGCGGCACGCCCGGAATCCGGCGACGCGGAAGTCGCGGAGGCGGTGGTGGAGCGCGCGGTGTCCGCCGGCCCCGCGTTCACCGGGGTCGACGTCTCGGCGGCGCGGTAGGCCTCGCGGAGGATCTCCGCGACTTCGGGCCGGGTGAATTCAGGGGGGAGGTCGCCGCCGGCGCGGAGGATCTCCCTCACCTTGGTGCCGGCCAGTTCCAGGCGCTGGGCGGCATCGTGCGGGCAGGTGCGCTGCGAAGCCAGGTTGCCGCACGCCTTGCAGTAGAACGTCGGATCGAAGCGCAGCGGGGCGACGCCGATCTCATCGGGGCCGAAGCGGTCGAAGATCCGCTGCGCCTCGAGCGGGCCGTAGAACTTGCCCACTCCCGCATGGTCGCGGCCCACGATCAGGTGGGTGATGCCGTAGTTCTTGCGCACGATCGCGTGGAACAGCGCCTCGCGTGGGCCAGCGTAGCGCATCGCGGCCGGGAAGGCGGCGAGCAACACGCGGTCCTGCGGGTAGTAACGGCGGAGCAGAGCCTCGTACGTCCGGAAGCGCACCGCCGCGGGCACGTCGTCCGTTTTCGTCTCCCCCACCAGCGGGTGGATGACGAGCGCGTCCGCGACTTCGAGTGCGAGCTTGGTCAGATGCTCGTGCGCACGGTGAATCGGGTTGCGCGTCTGGAAGCCGGCCACGCGGGTCCAACCGCGCCGGACGATTTCCGCGCGCAGTTCCGCCGGCGTGAGTCGATGTTCGAAGAACGGCAGGTCGGCGGGCAAGGGCAGGACGGTGACTTCGCCGGCGACGAGATCCGTCGGCCGGCCGAGCACGTAGGCGACGCCCGGGTGGGCCGCGTCTTCGGTGCCGTACACCGCCGCGGCCTCCGCGTACGGATCGCGGCGGTAGACCTCGGAGACGCGGATCACGCCCCAGAGCCGGCCCGCGCCATCGTACAGCGCGGCCTCACGCCCCGGGGCGAGCGCAGTCGCGACCTCGGCGGGCACCGCCAGGTTGAAGGGCAACGGCCACACCGTGCCGTCGGCCAGCCGAAGCCGCTCCAGCACGCTGTGATAATCGGCGGAGCCGATGAATCCGCGCAACGGACTCGCGGCCCCGACCGCGATCAGCTCGAGGTCAGCCAGCTCGCGCGCGTCGAGGACGATGCGGGGCAGGCGCGGCGCGCCCTCCTGGAGGCCGGCGATTTCGGCGTTCGGAACGAAGCGATGGATCAACGTGCCGCCGTGCGGCGGGATCGGGGTCAACATGGGGATCTCCTCTTCTCAAAAGGCCCGGGGGCGGCCGTCGGCCGCGCTCCGGGGATCATCTTCCGCCTGGGTTCTCGGATTCACCAAAGTCCGCCGCGATCGACGGCCTTCGCGGATGACTCCGGCCCGGTCTTCACGGGTTTTTCCGCCCGTCCTTTGCAGTGCATTTTCGCTTCGGGGTCGGGAGCCATGTTCGGGTGCCTCCGCGATCATCGACCCGTGGCCTCCCCGACGTTTTCCGCCGGGCGCCGCAGGTGAAGTCCGCATTCGGTCTTCCCCCGCCCCCGCCAGCGCCCGGCGCGGGGGTCCTCTCCGGGGAGGACCGGGGTGGTACATGGGGCGCAGCCGATGCTCAGGTAGCCTTCGTCGTGGAGCGGGTTGTACGGGACCGCGTGCTCGCGGACGTGCCGCCAGACATCCTCGCCGGTCCAGCCCGCGAGCGGGTTGAGCTTCACCCGGTCGGAGCGCGGGTCGCGCTCGACCACCGCGGCAGTCCCGCGGTCGCGGGTTTGATCGCGCCGGATCGCGCTGATCCAGGCATCGAAGCCCGCGAGCGCGCGCTCGAGCGGCGAGACTTTCCGCAGGAGGCAGCAGCGGTCGGGATTGCGCTGCCAGAGATTCGCCCCCTCGCGCTCGGCCTGCTCGGGCACGGTGTAGGCGGGCCGAACCGCGCGGATCGTGAGCCCATAGCGGGCTTCCAACTGCTTCCAGAGTGCGTAGGTCTCGGGGAAAAGCAGGCCCGTATCGAGGGGGAACAGGTCGATCGGCAGGCACTCGCGCCCGATCAGGTCGATGAGGGCGCAGCCTTCCACGCCGAAGCCGGTGCCGAACGTCACCCGGCCCGGGAAGCGGTCGGCGGCCCAGCGGAGCACGGCCTCGGCGGGCCTGCCTTCGAGAGCGAGAGCGGCGTCGCGGAGCTCGGTCGGGTTCACGAGCGCACCTCCGGGGCGGGAGCGACGGAGAGGTAAGTGCCGATGGCCAGAAGCAGGACCGCGAGGCCGAAGCGCAGCCTTCGCTCGGGCAGGGCAAGGGCGAGCCGCGCGCCGAGGATGACCCCGGGAACGGCTCCGACGAGCACCGCGCCGGCCAGGGCGAAATCGACGCGGCCGGAGGCGAGGTGTCCGAGGGTGGCGGTGCTGGTCAGGACGAAGGCGTGGACCAGGTCCGTGCCCACCATAGTCTGGGACCGGAGCGGGAAGAAGAGGGCGAGGACGGTCATGAGCAGAGACCCGCTGCCGACACTGGTGACCGCGACCAGGAGGCCGGTGGCGAATCCCAGCGCCACGGTCACGCGCAGGGATGGCTCGCGATCGGCCGGGACGGTGCTTTTCCGAAGCAGGCGCAGGACGGTGGCCGCGCCGGCGAGCAGCAGGACGGCGCCAAGGGCGCGGCCGAGCGCCTGGTCCAGGAGCGCCTGGGGCACGAGGTTGATCAGTCCGATGCCGAGGAGCGCGCCGGGGACGGATCCGGCGGAGAGGCGGCCGACGAGGCCCCAGTGGACCTCGCGGCGCAGGGCGTAGGCGCCGCCGCCGACCAGCTTGATCGCGGAGGCGATCAGCATGTCGGAACCGATCGCCAGCGACGGCGGCACGCCGACGACGAGTACCAGGGCGGGCGTCAGGAGCGCGCCGCCCCCCATCGAGGTGAGGCCGACGATCGCCCCGACCACGAGGCCGACGAGAGCGGTTTCCATGGCGAGTATCCGGAAGCGTTCGACATCGGGCTCTTTTCCTCTTCACCCGCGTGCCGCTCCCGGTGGCCCGAAACGCCGGACGGCCGCGATCCCATGTTGGGACAGCGGCCGTCCTCGGGCGCCCCTCGCGCTCCGCTCAGCGTGCGCGAACCCCCGGCGCCCTCGGAGAGCCGCTGCCCTCCGGACACGTACAGGCGCACAGGGTCGATAGAGTCGGGTTCGCGATCGGTCGACTCACGTTCAGTGTCCTGCGCGGGGGAAAACGAAAAAAGCCTCCAGGCCTGCAGGCCGGAGGCTTTCGCTGGATCGTTGCGTTTAGGGAAAGCGGTCGGCGTGCCAGGTCGCTACGGGATGCGACACGAACAACCCGTGCAGACCCCGGGCGCGCTCGGTGCGGTCGCGTACGGACGGGTGGTCGGCATGGGTCGTCTCTCTGGCTGGTTCACGTTGACGGAGGGATTATATGCAGGAACGGATGGATGTCAAGGGGGGAAATGGAAAATAATCCGGCGGGGTCGGTACGATCCCCAGGCGGATCAGCGGGCGAAGTCGATGTCCTGGGGGCGCGACACTCGCAGCGCCTGCTCGACCAGCGCATCGAGCCTGCCCCCGTCCTCGATGGCGGCGAGCGCGGTGGCGACGTCCTCCGGCACGTCGTCGAAGCGCGCACGAAGGAGATGCAGGAGCATTTCGCGCTTGCCCCGCACGAGTGCCTCGGCCACGCGCGCCTCTTGACCACGTTTGTCCTCCGCCCATCGGCGCTCCAGCTCCCCTTTTTCGCGTTCGGCCTGTTGCTTATCGCGTTCGGCGGCTTCCAGCAAGTTTTCGGTTGGGGGGACGTACGCTCCATCCCGGTAGATTCCGATCCAATGCCCTTCTACTCCCAGCTCGACGCCGAGGGCGGTGCTGAGATGACGCCCGCTCGGGTTCGGGGCTCGTTCCCGATAGCGTCCGGTCACGGTGTCCAACTCGAGGGCGACGAGCCGATTCGTCCGCGGCTCGAACCAGTAGTACTCCGGGATCCGCAGCTGCTCGTAGATTCCGCGGTTCACCACTACGTCCTTGATCTCGGAGCCGCGGGAGACGATCTCGAACACCACGCGCGGAGGGACCCCGCTCTCCCAGATTCGATAGCTGACGCGGTCCTCGAGGTACGGGATCCCCGCGCCGAAAAAGACATCCGGGGAGACGTGTTTCTTGGGGTTGCCACGGACGTAGTAGATCGGGAGGTTCGCGTGGACCGAGTCGCGCAGCGGATCGATCCACCTCCGGAGCGTCTGGAGGAGATAGATGGCCGACAGAAAAGCGAGGTTCCCCTCCGGCATCGCGTCCTCCACGTCGCCCGGGTACAGGTAGCGGCCGCGCTCGTCCACATCCTCGAGTCCCCACGTCTGGACCGGGTCGATCTGGCGCGTGCTGGGTTCCATGGCTCACGTCCTCGAGAAGACGACAGTTGCAGGATAGCAGGTCCGACGCGGTCGAGCAAGGTGTCCCTGGCGTGGCGTACCGGCGTACCCCTCAGGCCCCTCAGGCCACATCAGGCTCCGGTCGCCCCCAGCGCCCCAGCGCCCCCTCTCCCTTGCCCCCTCCCCCGCGGCACGATACGATACGCCCATGTCCCCCAACCCCGCCTTTCCTTCTCCTGCCTGACCCCGCCCGATGGAAGACTCGCTGGTCCTCGCCCTGGGCTGGTTCGCCGGCATGATGGTGTTCGCCCTGGCGCTCGGCTCGGCGTTGCGCAGCTCGGTGGTGTGCCGGCGCAGCCTTCAGGAGGCCGCCCGCGCGCTCGGCGGCCGGGTGATGCAGGCCGAATTCGGCGAGCGTCCCCGGCTCGACTTCGTGGCCGACGAGATCCCCGCGGAGTTCGTCTACTCGCCGGGACCCTGGGCGCGCGTGCGCTTTTGTTGGGCCGCGCCCGGACGGCTCCGCATCCACCCGCGCGGCGTGCTCGGCGCCATGAGCCGAATGTTCCGCGCCCATGGCGATGCGCGCTATTCGGTCCCCGAACTCGAACCCCGATATCAAGTGGAAGGCGGCCCGGAGGCATGGATCGCCGAAGTCCTCGACGAGGAAGCCTGCGCCCGCGTGCTCGCCCTCGCCGCGGTCGGCGCCGCCGAAACCCCGATCCCCGTCCGCGTCGACGTCGGAGCTTCGGGGCTCACCGTCTTCTACAAGGGCAATCCCGCTTCCGACCACGCGGTGCTCCACGCCTTCCTGTCCGAGGCCACCGGCCTCTTCCGCGCGCTGCGTGGCACCTCCGGCACCCTGGTCCAGCTCACCCGCACCGAAGAGATCGCGGCCGACGGACGCTGCCCGGTGTGCGGCGTCGGCCTCGAAGGACCGCTGCGGCGCTGCGCCCGCTGCCGTACGCTCCATCACGACGAGTGTTGGGAGTACTTCGGCAGCTGCGCCATGTACGGGTGCCTCACGCGGCGGGGCGAGCGGGTGCGCGTGGAGATCCAGTGATGTTTCTCACCGTCGCGTTGCTCTGGTGCCTCGGCGTCTTCGTCGTCGTCCTCGGGGTGCGCAACCGGCCGAGCAATGCCAAGCGCGCGTTTCCGGCCGTGCCCCGGGCTCTGACCGACGCGGCCAGGCGGACCGGCGGTCGGGTGGTCCGCACGCTCTCCCAGGTTCCCGTCCTCCGTTTCCGCTGGGACGGGATCGACGCCAACCTGCGATCCTACCCGGGCGGGTCCTTGGCGCCGCCGCACACCCGGATCCACTTCGCCTGGCGCCCGCCCGCTCCGATGTGGCTCGAGCCGGAGCGGGGGCCGCACCGGCGCACCCCGGCCCGCGCCCGCGTCCGCGACATCCGGATCGGTGACCGGGACTTCGACCGGATGTTCCTGATCCACGGCCCTTCCGAGGAGTGGATCCGCACGGCCCTGGATGAGCACGCGCGCCTCGCGCTCCTCAACCTCGCGCGACACCATCGGGACGCAGAGTGGGTCACTTCCCTCAACCTCCAGGGGGGCGCCTCCGGCGTGTCGCTCCAGGTGGCCGACGACCTCGTGGCCGAAGGCCCCGCAGCTCTCCGCCTCTTCCTCGAGCATGCGATGGTGGTCCTCGAGGTGTTCCGGACGCGCTCCAGCGCCGGCCTCGAAGTCGTCACCCGTGAGGAGGTGGTCTCCTGCGGCACCTGCCCGGTGTGCGGCGACCCGATCACCGAGCCGGTGTCCCAGTGCACGGACTGCCGCACTCCGCACCATGCCGATTGCTGGGAGTACTTCGGCGGCTGTGCGATCTACGCCTGTGACGGCGACGCGGTGCTCGCGGCGGAGGGAGACCGGCCGCGGGATCCGGATGGGGAAGCCAGGGCCGCGAGCGCCTCGACCTCGTGACGGTCCCGGGCGCAGGCGGGACGGAGGTGCGGGATCCCGCCCGGCGCGATCCCCCCCGATGCCCGCCCAGGCAGGGCCAGTCCGTGCCGGTCACTTCGCCGGATCGCGCGCGCAGCGAAATCCCACCGCGGGAGAGCGGAACCGCGGGTCGCGGACTCGCGCGCCGAGCAGCGGGACCGGGGCGGGTACGAGTCCCAGGAACCGCCGCGGATCACCCGGTTCCGCCCCACCTCGGGGCCCTGGGGATCCACTGCGGGCGACCGCGAGTAGTACTCGTCCTCGTAATAGTCCGCGCACCATTCGGCGACGTTTCCTCCCATGTCGTAGCACCCCTCCGCCGTGCGGTCGCGGAAACACCGGCCGACTCGCAGGGGACCGGAGCGCACGCGGCCGACGACAGCGAGGTTCTGGAAGTCCGCGCCCACCCCCCACGGATCGAGATTCCGTTCCGGTCCCGCGGCCGCGCGCTCCCACTCCGCCTCCGTGGGCAGCCGCTTCCCAGCCCAGGCGACATAGGCGTACGCGTCGTACCAGTCCACCCCGCCCACCGGGAGCGCGAACTCGGCGGCGCCCATCGTGGTCGGCGTCCAGAACCGGTCCCACCCGAGCGGCGCGTGATCCTTCCCTTCCGGCTCCGATCGGTGGCAGGACGGATGCCCCTGCGCCCGGATCGCTTCGAGAAAGGCCGCGTACTGCCCGCGCACTACCTCGAAGGCGTCGAGGCCGTAGGTGGACAAGCACACCTCGTGCTCGGGAAATTCGCGGCCGGCGGTCTCGGCGCTGCTGCCGATTCTCGTCTTCCCCTCCGGGATCAGCACCATGTCCGCCGGCAGGGGCGAGGTCTCGAGCACGATCGACTCCGCACCCACGTAAGCGCGGATGCTCCAGCCCAGCTGCGCGCGGGTCGCCCACTCCACCCGCACGGTACCGTCGCCCGGGCGCACCTCGGAGCCCGGCTCGACCGGCTTCCCGGGCGGCTCGCCCTGCGCAATCCGCAGCGGCGGGGCGGGACACCCCGAGGGCGCCCGACAGACGACCCGCAGCGCGTAAGCCCGATCGGGGACAGGCAGGTCACCCTCCTGGGGGTACCCCAGCACGGGGGCGTGCGGGGAGGTCATCGGCCGCCCCCGCCATTCGATGTGGCGATCCCCGAAGATCGCCAGGTGAAGGGTCGCCGCCTGGCCCGAGGCCGGGAGGGCGATTCGCACCGGCCGGAACCAGCGGTAGCGCGCGCCGCCGCTGCTCGCCGAAATGGCCAACGTCAGGACCGCCGCAGCGGCCGGCAGGGTCGCCTCGCACTGGAACTCCCCGGCCCGGCCCGGCTCCAGGTCCTCCTGGGAAGCAGGGCTCACCCGCAGTTCGAAGTCCTCGGGCAGCGCTACGACGCGGACCCGCGAGAGGCCCTCGGCCTGGTCGCGCGGAAGCGTAACCGCGATCGTGCCCTTCTCCCCGACGGCCAGGCGCTCCGGCGCCCGCACCTCGACGGCCAGCTCGGGCGCCCGATGAATCGGAATCGAGAACCGGAAGCGCGGCGGGTCAGCGGGAGCCCCGCTCCAGGATGCGGTCCCCTCCAACTCGAGCGCGGCCTGGCCGACGGCGGCGGGCGCGAGCTTCACCACATGGGTGAAGGACCGATCGGCGGGCAAGGCGACGCCCGCCGGCAGCGAGCCGTACGGGTGGTCGCCGAGCACGATCTGCGCCCACGCCCGCGCCTTCTCGTCCGGGATGCCCAGCGAGAAGCCCACCTGCTCGAGCTCGGCTGCGCCGGGATTCCGGAGCTGGATCGCCAGCCGCAGCGTCTCCCCCGGCTCGGCCGCGCCGTTGCCGTTTCCCGGAGCGGAGGGCTCGGCCGGGTTGCGGTCATCGACGATGCGCGCCGCGAGCGTGCTCGCGCACGCGCAGCGCATGTTGCTCCAGTTGCTGGGATTGTTCTGATCGTTCTGAGTCATTCCCGCCAGGATCGCCTGCGGGTTCCACCCCAGGGGACTGGCCAGGGTCAGGAGGACGATGACGATCCACTCGGTGATGCTGGCGGCCCGGCGGGAGCGCAACGATCGGAGGACAGCATTCATGTCGCACCCCGGCAAAGGAGGGAAGACAGTCGGATTGTACGCGCGCCCCCCGATCATCTCAAGAGCGAGCCCGACCGCACCGACCGCAACCGACTCGACCGACGTCACTAGCCCGGATTATTCATGAAGCCGCGTCAGCGGAATCATGAATAGTCCGCCCGCGGCCTCCTGGCTGCGTATGCAGCCAGGCCGCGGGCCGACCGGCGCGCGACACTCCGTGTCGCGCGCTGGGCGGGGCGTATCCAGCTGTAACTGGCCTGCAAGGCCGGTTGCAGCCGGGTTATTCACGAATGGCGCAGCCGTTCGTGAATGATCCGGGCCAGGCGCCCCGCACCATCGCACCGTCACACCGTCGCACGCATTCGTTGGCACGCGCGCGTGCGATCGCTACCATCCCGGCATGCGCCCTCTCCAGGTATCCGTCATTGGCGTCATTGGCGCAGGCGACCACGCCGTCGCCCGCGCCCTCGACTCCGCGCCCCGGAGGAGCCCATGAGCGACGCGACCCCGGCCGCGCCCGATCCCCGCCCATCGGCCTCCGGCACCCCCATCGCGGGCGGCCCGCAAGGTCCCGCGGCGCACGACCCAAGCGGGACGCCCGACCCGGCGGCAGCTTCCCCTCCCGCTTCGATCGCTCCTCGATCCTACGCTCCAGCCCCGCGGCCGCCATCTCCCGCAGCTTCCCGTCCGCGGCGACCCCGGGGGGCAAGGCGATCTCGGGGATCTTGTTAACCCCGAGCTCGATCTTCACACTGCACCGCTCCGCGATCGCCAGCGTGTTCGCGAGGGCATCGGGGGCGGAGTGCCCGAACGCCCGCTCGAACTCTTCGGCGGTCTTCACGTAGAACTGGTCCGAGCCGAACCGCATCCGGGTCGGATCCGAGATCGTCTTCCCGGTCTGGAGGCAGAGAAGGATCTCCTGGAGCTTGTCGTCCCCGGGATTGAGGTAGTGGCAGTCGTTCGTCGCGACCAGCGGGGTACCGGTCCGGCGCGCCAGCGCGATGAGAAGCGGGTTCATCTTCGCCTGGTCGGGCAACCCGTTGTCCTGGATCTCAAGGTAGAAGCGCCCGTCGGTGAAGATCGACTTGTACTCTTCCAGCGCCTCGAGCGCCTTCGCCTCGCCCTCGGTCCCCATCGCGAACGGGACCTCGCCCTGCAGGCACGCCGACGTGGCGATCAGCCCCTCCGAGTATCTCCGCAGCAGTTCCTTGTCGACTCTCGGCTTGTAGTAGAACCCCTCCGTGTGGGCGAGCGAGGAGAGTTTGAGGAGGTTACCGTACCCGGCCTCGTTTTCCGCCAGCAGGATCAGGTGGTAGGCGTATTCGCCGTTGGGGGCGGCTTTCCGCTCCGCGCGGGATCCCGGGGCGACGTAGACCTCCGTCCCGACGATCGGCTTGACACCGCCCTTCAGCGCCTCTTCGTAGAACTCGATCGTGCCCATCATCCCGCCGTGATCGGTGACGGCGACGGCGGGCATTTTCAGCTTCTTCACCCGCTCGATCAGCGGCTTCAACTGGATCGTCCCGTCGAGGAGGCTGTATTCCGAATGGAGGTGGAGGTGGACGAAGCT
>ORJL010352645.1_pt1 | contig 10027 bp, 11 predicted proteins | sample 1779941 | NCBI WGS metagenome assembly ORJL01 (sample SAMEA104232317, study PRJEB22302) | groundwater metagenome | biome: forest; feature: aquifer; material: groundwater | place: USA | collected 2011-08-07 | depth 5.8 m | reverse complement strand
TCCGAAATATCGCCCCTGACTATGAACAGAAATTCTCGGTCTAAAATTTCGGCAAACGCCAGAGCCATTGATTTCACAAAAAAAGGATCGGCTTTTGCGGAGGGATATTTTTGGGAAGTTAGATAAATTAATTTCATCAATATATGTCTAAAAGAGCGGGAATATACTCTTTCTTAAGGACTGAGCTCTAAGTTAATAAAAGCCTGTTTGGGAATCAATCCTTTTCGGAAATTTATCCGAGCGTGCTTCCCATGATTGATTAGAAACAAATCTGTCGTTCATGAGACAAATTCACGCCTTAGTTTCTTCATTAACGCCAAAAGACTGTGCTCTTGGAGAAGAATTGATATCTTCTTTTTTGTCTCCGAACTATCGGGCGGAGCATCGAGGGCTATCTTTATAGACCGCGCCAAGTTCCTCGGGTCTTCGGGGCTCTCCACAATCCAATCTTCGGGCAATATTCCACCAAAAAAAGTGTTGGAAACCAGCACTTTCATTCCCGAAGCAAGCGCCTCAAAAATTGTTTTATCCAAGCTGCCGGATGGAGTCAGATTAACATATACCTCATGCTTTTTGTATGCCTCAAGGGCTTCGGCTTGAGAGAGAGAACCCGCAAAACTAATCCGCTCATTTAGGCCAAATGCACTGACCTTGTCTTTAATCGTCTTTTCATACCCCGTGTCGGTGGGCAAAGATGCCCCTGCAATGGTGGCAGAAAATTCAATACCTTGTTCGTGGAGCTCTTTTAGCGCGTCGACAAAAATATCGACTTTCTTAACGGGCGCAATTCTGCCGAGAAAAAGGATGGAATTTAATTTCTTCTTCACCGAAAGATCCTGTCTGAAGAAATCCGTATCTATTCCCGCTGGCATAATTTGTGTTTTCTTAAAACGCGCGGTATATGAAGATGGCGATGTGCAAAAGGTCATATTGGATAAAAAAACGGATATGTCGGTCAAAAAAGAGCCTTTGAGATGGTTCCTCCAAAATAGAATTTTTTTGCCGAACAATCGCCAAAAAATACCGCCCAACAGAATATATTCCTGGTTCATATGCACGAAAACCGTATTGTAGTTACCAAGATTTGAAAAAATATATTTAAAAAACAAAAAAGCATAAGAAATTCCAGATCCCGTATTTTCTTTTCCGAGAGAGAGAACTTCCACATTGCCCGGCAAGTCGTATTTTCCTTTTCCTAAACAAATTACCGTAATTTTTTCGCAATGCTTGGAAAATTCAAGAATCCAGCGGTGGAAAAAACCAAGAACTGGGTCGTTTATGTCCACTTTTTGGGTAACGATTAGTAATTTAATCGCCATAGACTTCTTTCAACAAATCAATATCTTTACCGCTATTTTTCAATAAATCAATATTCTTCTCCCTTAAAGATTCCATAACTTTGTCCCCGAGCGAATCCGCAACCATGCTTTTGTAAAGGCCGGAAAAAGCCTCGAAATCCTTTATGAAGCAATGCCCTCCAGCACCCCTTCCGCTTTTGTGAATTGGGCGAGCATACCGGTTGGAAATAAGCGGGTCTGCTTCAACCGCTTTCTCTATAGGCTCCCAATCGCAGCCTAATTTTTGGGCTAAGTCGTAAATAATATTAAAGAGCACAATCTGTACATAACCGCTCGTATTATGCGCATACTTGAAAAGCTCCGATTCCACGCTCTTGCATACAAGCGAAGCCGGGGCTTCTGGTAGAATTGATAAAACAAGCTCTGCGGCTTTGCGATGTGAGGCTGTGTCCTCGGGAATACCAACAATGTTTTGCGTCGGGTGGCGAGCGTCATGCGCAGCGGTGGCTTCAGAAAGAAATTCGGGAGAATTTAATACCAAGACATCACTACGTGACTTTTGAAGTTTCTCCGTAGTGCCTGGAAGAACCGTGGATTTAATCACGGCAATTTTGCCCGCACCCACGAGATGAATGGCTTCCTCTACAATACGATCGTCAAATCCTTCGAGGGTTGTGGGGGTAGGAACGGCAATAAAGACAATATCGCATTCTGCTATTTTTTCTTTATTTGAAATATGGGGTTCCTCAAGGGCATAACGCACGACCGAATAGCCGCGCTTCTCAAAATCGTCAGCATAATTTTTGCCTATATATCCTTGACCAATAAAACCGATTGTCTTTTTGTGCATAAGTTTTATAAAGCTATCAATCTGAATCTTTAAGCGGAAGGAGCCAATTTTTATTATCTAAAAACCATTTTGTAAACTCGTCTATGCCGTCTTCAATGCTTATTTTTGGGTTATAGTTAAGTTCTTTCCCCGCCTTAGAAATATCCACAAGAGCTTCTTTTATATCACCCGGCTGCATGGGTAAAAAATTAATTGTTGCTTTTTTGTCAAGACTGTTTTCAATAAGTTTAATGAAATCCAATAATTTTATCGGATTATTACCGCTAAAATTATATATATCGCAAGAGAGTTCCTTTTTATTGGTCAAATTTATTATCCCAGAGATTATATCGCTTATGTGAGTAAACGTTCTGGTCATTTTGCCGTTGTTATATACATAAATTGGCTTATCGATAATTATACTTTTAACAAATTTGAAAAGAGCCAGGTCGGGTCTGCCGTATTCACCATACGCGGTAAAAAACCTCATCAAGCCCACCTCGATACCGTAAAGGTGGTGGTAAGAATGAGCGAGAAGCTCGCTTGCTTTTTTTGACGCCCCATAGATTGATATTGGATGATCTGTGATGTGTTTTTCGGAAAATGGCATTTTTCCATTTTTCCCATACACAGAGCCAGATGATGCTATCAACACCCTTTTGATATAGTGCCTTTTCGCGGACTCAAGAACATTAAGTGTGGCCAAATAATTTGATTCCGCATAAGACCATGGGTTGGCTAGAGAATATCTGACTCCGGCTTGCGCGGCCAAATGGATAATAATGTCCGGTTTTTCCTTCTTAACGATAATTTCAAATTTTTTATAGTCAGCGATGTTGGTTTTGTAGAACCTGTAATTGGGGTGTTTTTTTAAAATCTCGTTGCGCTTTTGCTTCATCCGAATATCGTAATAGTCCGTCACGACATCAACACCAATAATCTTACAATTTTTATTCTTAAGTAATTCCTTGGCAAGGTGAAAACCTATAAACCCGGCTGTCCCTGTTATTAAAACCTTTTTGTATTTATTTATAGTTCTTGACATATAGTGACAAAATTGACTTTATATAAGCCCGAAAAGTATATCAAATCGGGCCTATTTTCACCACGATTCGCCCATTCTGTGCAAATACTCTTCTTTGTTTGTTATAAGCGCCTCGATTGAAGTTTGGGCCCTTGGGGAGAGCTCTCTTCGAAGTTCGGGGAAACGTATGAGGCGTAAAAGACAATCTGAAAGACAGTGGGCATCACCAACCGGACAAACCAAAACATCTTCTTCCGAACGGAGGACGCTGCCAACCATGCCGACATCGGTGGTTACAATCGGACAACCGGAGGCGGCCGCTTCCACAAGCGACATACCAAATCCTTCGTAGTTTGAAGTTGAAAGAAAACAGTCGGCGGTTTTGTAGTAGGAAATCATATCGTTTTGCCACGGTTCGAAAACGACATTGTTTCCAAGTTTTAAGTTTTCAGTTTTAAGTTTTAAGTTAGACTCCTCCGGGCCGGAGCCGGCGATAACTAACCCCGCGCGCGGATATTTTTTTACCGCCTCGCGCATGGCTTCAATTGCTAATCCGATATTTTTTTCGCGCGTCAGACGCGACGCCATAAGAACCAGAAAATCAAATTGTGGATATTTTTTGCGCAAATCAATTGTCGGAACTGTTTCGCGAATTTTTTCTATGTCAACAAAAATGGGGAGAACGATGGGAACAGTTTGTAGGTTGTAGGTTGTAGGTCGTAGTGATTCCTTGATTCTTTGTGAGACGACACGGATACCATCCGCTTTTGGCAGAAGAAATTTTGCCAATAATACGCGGATTTTATTAAGTAAAGACTCTTTCCAAAAATACGGGCTTAAAAAATCCGTGTGAACTTGGAGCTGTAGTTTCGCTTTTATTTTTTTGGCAATAAGCCAGCCGACAAAACCATTTTCAAAAGGATCTTGGGCGGTCACAAGGTAGGTTGTAGGTTGTAGGTTGTAGGTTGTAGATAAAATGCGAATACCAGTAAAATAAGTCCGAAGCAATGCGAGGATTTTATTTGAGGCAACAGCGGGGTAAACAAAAACATTCTCCGCAATTTGTATTTTCTCGTTGTTGGTTGTTGGTCGTTGGTCGTTGGTCGAAATCACAATGTGCAACTCCTCGCAAATCGTCCCGTACAGAATCATTCGCGCCTCTTCCGCGCTCCCACTATCCAATATTTTACTGTCGGTTGAAATCATCAGGACTTTCATTAGAATAATTTTAAATTTCTAATTTCAAATTTTTAAATAATGTTTTAATATCATAATTTCTAAAATTAATACATTAATGTTTTGTTTTAAAATTAAAAATTAAACATTAAAAATTCTTATCAATTCTCCAATCATTTTTTCTTTCGTAAACTTGGCGACAGTAACCCTCCCGTTTTCTTTAAACCTCTTAGCCAATTCCTCGTCGCGAAGTATTTTCTCAACAGCCGCGACAAGCGCTTGCTTGTCGTTGTATGGCACAAGAAAGCCATTCTCGCCGTGCCTCATTATGTCTTGATTCCCGCCTATGTCGGTAGTCACGACCGGAGCACCCAAAGAAAGAGCCTCCAGAATTTGGTGCGGAAACCCTTCATATCCCGTGTTAAGAACAAGCACGCTCGCCTGTCCCACATAATCAAAGAGGGTCGCCTGCGAAACTTTGCCCAACAAAAAAACATTGCGATTAAGTTCTAGCAATTCAATTCGCCTTTCAAGCAGTTCTCTGTCCGGTCCGTCGCCTATTATATATAACTTGATATCGGGAAATTTTTTGACCAATTCAATCATGGTTTCAACCAGGGCCAAAAACCCCTTCCACGGCACAAGTCGGCCAGCCGACACTATCGTCTTTCCGCTCAAGAGCACCTTCGGGCGGTCGCCAGTTGCTTCCCGTGGAACACCTTCAAAGGCGTTGTTTATAACGGTAATTTTCTTTACTGGCACCCCCCAGATGGTAACGATTTCTTTTAAGTATTTGCTTGGAACAATCACGCGTTCGGCGTGACGCGCGACAAAGTATTCTATGTAACGCAAAAATCTGACCGGCAATTTATACTCCCCTGCTGGTTTTTTGACAAAATCGTCCAACATTTCAACCACCCCAAAACGCTGTATTCCCTGCTCCCAGGCATAGTCTCCGGCGACTCTAAGAAAAAAATTTTTCCTAAGGATTTTCGCGGCAAAAAAAGACGGCAATCCGACCGAAACGGGATCTTGAGCGTAAATAATGTCACATCCGCGGCTTCGTCCGAGTATTTTGAAAAAATAAACCGCATGCCGAATTATCTTCGGCAAAAACCTAACCTCGTCGAAAGAAAGGACAGCGGTCTCTATCCCGCGTTTCGGCAATTCTTCAAAAAGAATTTTTGAATAAGTAGCCGGTCCGCCGATTGACGGCGGATAAATGCCTGTAGTAATTAGTATTTTCATGGCAATTAATACTCGAGCAAGTATTAATACTCAATTTTATTGTGCAGCTTGTCTTTGTGCCATTTAACCTGTCTAAACAAGCCTTCAGAAATATCTATTTTGGGATTGTAACCCAATGTTTCTCTGGCTTTTTTAATATTGGCTGCTGTCTCCGCCTGGTCTCCTGTTCTTCTCGGCATAATAATCAAGTTCGCTTTTCCCCCGAGAATTTCTTCCAGGGCTCTTATGCCCTCGCCAGTCGTAATCGTCTTATCGTTTCCTATGTTAAAAATTTCTCCGATGGCCTTATCAAAGTTATCAAGCACCAAAACGCACGCGTTCACAATATCTTCAACGTGCGTGTAACTTCTAACGTGATGCTCGCTTCCCTCGTGGAGCGGGAATGTTTTTCCTTCAAGAATACTTTTTATAAGTTTGTGATACAGTTTTTCCGGCCTCTCGCGCTCTCCGTATACCGAAAACAGCCTAAGCACCGTGACCGGAAGATGGAGTTCCCTGTGATAAGACATGGCTAGTTGCTCCGCCGTGAGTTTCGTTACCCCATAATAGGAAGTGGGTTTTGGTTCGGTGGTTTCGTCGCCTTGCGCCCTGGCGCCATATATGGAAGATGTTGATATGTGAACAAATACCTTGAGCGCGGAAAGTTCCATAGCTTTCTCAAGAAGACGATGGGTCGCTATGATGTTGTTCTTTACATAAAGGTCGAAGCTCGTGGAGGCGGATATGCCGGGTTGCGCGGCAAAATGATATATAACCTCTATATCCGGCATGGTTTCCGAAATATCATCCACGGATAGGTCGCTCAAAAAAACTTTTACGCCGCTTTCTTTAACATCGGAAAGGTTCGTTTCTTTGATCGCGCGATGATAGTAATCCGTCAGGGAATCAATCCCTATGACATCATGCCCCATTTGAGCAAGTCTTTCCGCGACATGAGAACCTATCGCTCCGGCAACGCCTGTAACAAGGATTTTCATAGTGTGTAATGTGACAACAATTTACTTTATCCGACAGTTTTTGTCAAAAAAATTATGTTTCTGGTTTTTTGATAATCAAACAAAAAAGGCGTGTCGCTTTGGTATCACTACCATACAACACGCCTTGGGTGCGAAAGGTTTCAGTTGGTCGCGTGGTGGGCTATGGCTATCACGCGACCCACGGAATGCGCGCCCGCAGAAGTAATCCTCGCGCAAACATCATCTACATTCTCGTTGGGCATAACAAAGTAAGGAATGCTCTCTACTTCGAAACTATCAAAACGAACAACAACGTCTGTTGCTCCCAGTCGGATAGCTTCTCTGCGCCACTTTTTTTCCTGTCTTTTTACGCCGCCCTTCGTTATGAGAGGGTGCGAAAGGAAGTCGATTATTGGACCAAAAAAGACGTCAAATATTTCCATGTTGTTCTTTCAATGTCGGTAACCCCTCAAGCGCCCGAAACGGAAATTCTAAGGGGTTGTGATGAACAAAAAACAGTCTTTCAAACTAAAAAGACAGTAGCACTTTCACAACACTTTGTCAAATACTTTTTCTTTCATGTCGCGGGCAATTATGTTCCAGTCGTACCTCCCGGGAATAAGTTCTCCCGCGTTTTTTACGATACGGGCGCGGAGGCCGCTGTCATTCATATACCTTAAAACAGCCCGAGAGATACCTTCCGGGTCTCTCGGGGTTACCGCAAGGCCAGTCGGCTCTTTGTCCGGATTCTTTTCGGGATCATAAAGAAAATCGGCAATCCCCCCCTCTTGGGTAGCGATAACGGGGAGCTCGGCAACCATCGCTTCCACGAAAGAAATGCCGAAACCCTCCGAAAGAGACGGGCGGATAAATATGTCGCAGGCCTTGAGATATTTCGGCAAGTCGGAGTGGCTTATTTGTCCCAAAAAACGAACGCGATTTTGTAACTTGTAACTTGTAACTTGTAACTTTAACTTATTTTCATCCGGACCCACGCCAAGAATTAAAAACTTGACATTCTCCGGCAAAAAACGAAGTGCTTCAATCACATCATCAACCGCGTTCTTTTTAACCAAACGCGAGGTGGTTACGAGAATTGTGTTCCCATCTTCAAAACCGAAGCTTTGGCGTATTTTTAAAAGTTCATCAGCGGAATAACTCCCGGAAAAATGCTTCGAGTTTACGCCGTTCGGAACCATAGCGGCCAAACCTTTATATCCAAGGGAACGCACGGCTGACAAAAGATATGTGGAAGCAGCGACCAAAAAATCAGCTTTGGTAAACAACCACCTGAAAAGCGGGCCGACCAAACGGGCACGGCGCTCGTAATAAGGAAAGGGGTCGCCGTCGTCGGCGCGGGCGATGTATGGAACTTTCGGGAATAAAAATTTAAAAAAGAGCGCCGCGAACGATGCGTGGCTTGTCATCACGGTCATAATGGCGTCGTATGGTTTTCTTCTGTGCAAAACCGCGGCCTTCAAAAGAGCCAGAAACGGGTAAAGATATTTGTTAAAAACCAGCGGAATTTTTTTAAAATCGGAAATTGTCGGGTTGCTTGAAGTAAAGCCAATGCGAAAAATATCTATGTTGCCAAATCGCTCAAACTTTGGTAACGCGGAATCAAAGCGGAGCGTAATCATGTCAAAAGAATATTCCTCTTTGGGAATTCTGTCCGTCACTTCTTTTATTGCCACTTCCGCTCCTCCGATAAACGGGTGGTATGTCAGCGAGAAAAATAAAATTCTTTTGGCCATACTATTTTACGTCAACCAATTTCTGCGCTTCTTTAACTTCGTTGCGATAAGAAGTTATTATGCGCCTTAGCGCCGTTTCCATGGAAACTTTCGGCTTCCATCCCAGTTCTTTCGTCGTGTTGCCTATGTATGGAACTCTGTTTTTAACATCCTGGTATCCCTTGCCGTAAAAGTGTTCTATGCTTGAAATTATAATTTTGCATTTCTTTGCCTGTTTTCTGTACTCCGGGTAGCAGAGAGCGAGACTCTTCATCTCCCTCGCCAGCCGTTTTATGGACCAGTTATTGCGCGGGTTGCCGATGTTATAAATTTTACCGTTGGCGATTCCGTTTTTGTTCTCGATAATTTTCATGAGCGCGTCAATGCCGTCATCAACATATGTAAATGACCTTTTCTGCAAACCGCCATCGACTAACTTTATCGGCTCTCCCCGCGCCATGTTCCCCAAAAATTGGGTTATAACGCGCGACCCGCCTTCTTTTTTCTCGGACAATCGGTCAAGGCCAGAACCAATCCAGTTGAAAGGGCGGAAAAGAGTGAAATCCAATCCCTTTTCGTTTCCCAAAGCCCAGATAACGCGGTCCATCAGTTGCTTTGAAGCAGAGTATATCCAGCGCTGTTTATTAATCGGCCCCAAGACAAGGTTTGATTCGTATGGGTGAAAATAACGGTCGGCGCTCATGCCGTAAACTTCCGATGTTGAAGGAAACAGGAGCCGCTTTTTGTAATTAGCCGCCATGCGCACGATCGGCAAGTTGGCCTCAAAATCAAGTTCAAATGTTTTTAACGGTTCCTTAACATAACTCATCGGGGTGGCAATGGCGACAAGGGGCAAAACGATATCGCACTTTTTGACGGCATTTTCAATCCAAGGCAAATCTTTGGTGATATCCCCTTTATAAAAATGGAATCGTTTGTTTTTGAGAAACGGCCTAACGCGGTCGGACTCGTGGTCAAGCCCCCAAATTTCCCATTCGGTTTTTTCCAGAATTCTTTTTGAGAGGTGGTGCCCGATAAAACCATTGACTCCTAAAATTAGTATTTTTTTCATCCCGTTAGAGACCCGCCTGCCATCGCCTAATGCGCGGCAAGCGGTTCAATAAATTATAATGTAAATATGTCACTTTATTTAAAATTACCGAGATTGTCGCTCTGGCATTGGCGGGCAGGTCGGAAGTGTTTGTGGGGAACGCTTCCATCGTTATTTGATAAAAGTGACTCTTTTTAAATCTAATCATTTCTTTGCGTTTAATTCTATGTCATCGTAATCGGTAAATTTCTAACGGGACACGTATCAAATTAATACGCCAATACTATCATACGGGTCGGTATAAAAAAACGCCCCCCCGCTAGCGGGGAGGAGCTATTGTCCGTGACAAACTATTCAGTCAGGGGTTGAGTAAAACACCCGTGACGCTCGCCGTATTCCTGATAGCGCCGGTCGGGAGACTTACGCGCTTCACTTACCGCCTCGACAAAAGCTTTGACCTCTTCTCCGTCTTTGAGCCGGACAGTAACCTCGAGACCATTCACCGAAACAAACTCAGGTTGACAACCAAGCAAAGTAATCATTTGCGCCTCCATACACATTAACTAGCTACACTTAAGCTATACCGAACGGTAAAAATGTCAACCCGACCAAGGAGAATAACAAAAAATTGTTTAGGGGGTTGGGGGATTAGAAGTTTAGAAAAAACAGCATTTGTTACTTGTTATTCGTTATTTGCCTTGCCCCGTAGTGA
>ORJL011794881.1_pt1 | contig 10034 bp, 6 predicted proteins | sample 1779941 | NCBI WGS metagenome assembly ORJL01 (sample SAMEA104232317, study PRJEB22302) | groundwater metagenome | biome: forest; feature: aquifer; material: groundwater | place: USA | collected 2011-08-07 | depth 5.8 m | reverse complement strand
GCCGCGCGCACCGGCGAGCAGGATCCCCGCTTCCCGTTCGTGCCGCGTGCCGCGGGCGATCCGATGACGCGCTTTCGTGCGAACCCCTCGCTTCCTGGCGCGGCACGGGTGCGCACCCTGCAAACCGAGATCCTCGTCCCCAACGTCGCCTACCCGGGGTTGAAGCAGTGAACGAGACTACGCACGAGCCGAGCCGAAAGCGCGAAGGCGCTGCGATGCTGATCGTCATGCTGGTGCTGCTCGCGGCCACGGCGACGGCCACGTTCGCGATGCACGCCACGAGCTACGAGATCCGCGCGTCCGGCTACGGCCGGCAAGCGCTGCAGACGCGCTTCGTCGCGGAGAGCGGCCTGCAGGGTGGCATCGCCGCGGTCGACTCGATGGGCCCCGCGTCGCTCGACGCAGCGATGCAACGCTCGACGCCGCCCGTGCTCGTGCCGTTCGAGCCGAACCTGCTCCCCGGCAAGTACGGCTACCGGATGTACCTCGCCGATTTCTCGCCCACCGCGCCCCCGATCGAGACCGATCCCGCGCGCACGCCGTCGCTCGGCCCGTACATGGGCTACCGACCGCAGTTCATTCTCGACGTCAACGACTCGCACACCTTCACGCGCCCGATTGCCGGCGATCGCTCGGACGGCTACGGCGAGCTTCAGTTCTTGGCTGCGACGTATACCTCGCGCGGTCGTACGCCGGTGACGGGGACCGACTACCGGACGCTCGGGGACACGCGCGACTACCACGAGGGCGCGAGCGATGCGCGCGCCCATGTCGTCCTCGGGCCCTACGGCGGGCGATGATAGGTGCTGTGATGGGAGGCCTCATGAATCGTCGTGTGCTGGTAACTGGGCTCGTGCTTCTCGTCGCCACGGTCGCGTCTCCCGCGGCCGCGCAGCCGACTGCTCCCGATCTGCGCAGCATCCCGCCCGCGGTGATGCTCCTCGTGGACACCTCCGGCTCGATGGAGCGTCTGCCTGGCTGCGTCTGTACGACGGCGGGGTGCGATGAGTGCCTGCCGGCGTGCACCTCGAGCGGCACGTCGACGCGCAACCGTTGGGCGGTGACGCTCGAGGCGCTCACGGGCTCGTGGTCGTCGTTCACGTGCCAGGCCTTCGATCGCCGGACGCCGGCATTCGACGGCCAGTACGACGAGAACTACTACCTCCCGTTCCACGATCCTCGCCTCGGCGGCGCGCAAGGCATCGACGGCATCCTCGACGTCTACCGCACGCGAGCTCACTTCGGCCTGATGACGTTCGACGGCATCGGCACGCTGCTCAACGGAGACCCGCTCGTGCCCGCGACGGTGTTCGGCGTCGATCCGTTCCAGACCACGCAGCGCGGCCCGACCGGCATGTGGTCGTACGGCGACAACAAGCCCTTCAGCTTCCCGGGCTGCGCCACGACGTACATGATCAACAACGGCTCGCGCGGCGCGGGTGCGACCGAGGGCGGGCTCGTGTCGGTGGGCGCCGACAACTCCCTGACCGACTTCAACGCGATCAATCAGCTCATCCAGGACCGCCTGGTGGCGACGCGCCCGTTCGGCGGCACGCCGATCGCCGGGATGCTCGACGACGTCCGAGTCTACTTCAACACGAACAACGACGTCTCCTCGACCGGTGACCCGTACGACTCGTGCCGCGAGCGCTACGTGGTGCTCGTCACCGACGGCTATCCGGACTCGGACTTCCGTGACGCTCGCTTCAACTGCGAGACGCCTGGGTACACGTGCCCGTACAATCGCGCGGAGGCCATCTCGGGTGACCTCTGCCGCTGGGACGCAGGGCGGCTCAAGTGCACGGGCCGCGTCAACGGCGTCTACGTCATCGGCTTCGACATCGCCGACCCGCAGGCGATCGCGCGCCTCAACGACATCGCGAACACGGGCGGCACGTGCGACCCCATCAGCGGACGATGCGCGCTCTTCGCGAACGACCGGCTCTCGCTGCTCGCCTCGCTCTCCGCCGTCCTCGATCGCGCGGCGCGCGACGTGACCACGCGCACCGCCCCGACGTTCGCGTCGAGCGCGGGCGTGGCGGCGGGCGTGCAGACGCAGTTCCAGTTCCAGACGGGGTTCCTCGCCGGCAACATGGGCACGGACCCGACCGTCGCGCGAACGCCCTGGAGCGGCACGCTCGAGCGCGTGCGGATCGAGTGCAGCGGGCTCGTGCCGACGCAGCGTGCCGTCGACGACACGGATCGGTTCCACGTCATCCTGAACAATCGCAACCTCGGCTCCAACCCGCGCAACTTGTTGACCGTCGTGCCGGGGAGCCGCGCCACGGCCGGCAGGACGATCATCGGCGACTACGCCGGCGTTTCCTTCGAGCCGTTCAGCTTGGGCAACACGCGGGTGAGCAACACGATCCTCGGCGTCGGAAGCCCCGCCTCGCGTGACGCGGTGATCAACTACGTGCACGGCGTCTCTCCGCCCGAGCGCGCCGCGCGCCGCCTCGGCGACATCTACCACTCGACTCCGGTCAGCATCGGCCCGCCGACGAACGACCTCGCCGACGAGTCGTACAACCTGTACCGACTTCGCCCCGAGGTCGCGAACCGCCCCGTGATGGTCTACACCGGCACCAACGACGGCGTGCTGCACGCGTTCGCGGCCGAGAACCACAACATCCTCGCGGGCCCGCACGCCGGCACGAACCTGACGGCAGGCACCGAGCTCTGGGGCTTCGTCCCGCCGGTGCTGCTGCCGGCGCTGGAGACTGCCGCCGCGTCGCATCAGTTCATGGTCGACGGCACGCCGGTCGTGCGCGAGGTGCTCTTCTCGCGCTCGCCCGGGACCGCGCCGGACGCATCGCGCTACCACACGGTGCTCATCACGGGCCTGCGAGGTGGCGCCGATGCGTTCGAGGCGCTCGACGTGACCGATCCGCTCGCGCCGAAGTTCCTGTGGCAGTTCGGCGAGCCGGACCTCGGTCCCACGTACGGGCGGCCGGCGATCGGGGTCGCGTACTTCGAATTCGACGGGCTGCTGCAGGAGCGCGCGATCGCGGTGCTCCCGGGCGGCATGGGCGCGATCGACGTCACGTCGCCCTTCTGTCTGCCGCCGCCCGCGGCCGACCCCGCGGTCCTCGGCACGGGTGGCCTGCGCACGCGCCGCCGCTGCTGGGACATGCGGGAAGGTCGGCAGCTCTACATCGTCGACGTGCAGACGGGTCGCCTGCTCAAGCACTTCGACCACACGCTCATCGGCTCGCCGATGACCGGGGCGCCCTCGCTGTACACGGGGGACACCGGGACCACCGCGACGCGCGGCTTCGTGACCGACGCCGACGGCATCATCTGGCGCATCGATCTGTCGTCGCGCGATCCGAACGCCTGGGGCTTCACGCCGTTCTACGACATGTTCTGGGATGTGGGCCCCATCGAGGGGCAGCCCGCGTTCGAGCCGCCGCTGCTCTCGGTGGATCGGCGGGGCAACGTCGTGGTGATCCAGGCGAGCGGTGACGGGGATCGCCTCGACGGGCTCGCGCGCAATCGCGTCGTGTCGCTGACCGAGAACGTGTCGTTCAGCAGCGGCGGCGCGTTCACGGGCTTCACCACGTCGCTCAACTGGGATATCCACCTCGCGCCGGGCGAGCAGGTCACGGGACCGCTCGAGCTGTTCGACAGCAAGGTGTACTTCGGCACCTTCCAGTCGACGCCCTCGAGCACGGATGCGTGTGCGTACGGCGAGAGCTTCCTGTGGGGCGTGCACTACGTGGACGACGACGGCGCCTCGCCGCCGATGCCCCTCGGGGCGCTCGAGTACCCGGCAGGCTCGGGCCTGCTCGTGCAGCACACGCCGGTCGGGGACTTCGCGAACTCGCTCATCATGGGCGTCGCGGTCACGCAGCGGCCGCGTTGCTACGACGGCGTGTCCACGACCGATCCGTACTTCGGCGGAACGCGATACCAGGTCACGAACACCGGCGGCGGCCAGTTCGAGCTCGTCGCACAGGTGAGCGGTACCGCGACGCGCTCCACCGGCGCAGCGGTCGGTACGTTCACGCAGACCCTTCCCGTGCCGGCGGCGTTCACGCGCCTCCAGTCGTTCGGCAGCAGCGTCGAGTAGGCCTGATTTTGGGCTAAGCTCCCGGCGTGCGCCTCCACATCGTCGCTTCGCTCGCGCTCCTCCCGCTCCTCTTGCCGCACCTCGTAGGGTGCTCGAGCGGGCGGAGCGCGGAGGACGACGACGGGCCCGTGCTGCCGCCGCCGTCGCAGACGCAGACGCGGCAGGCCGAGACGCCTCCGCTCTACGACGCGGAAGGCAACCTCCTCGAGTCGAACCAGGTCGTCGCCGGTCTCACGCTACCTCGTGGGCTCGAGCCCGTGCGCTCCGAGCCGCGGCTTCATGTCTACACGTCGCGCGTGCCGACCGACAAGGTGGCTCGCTACTTCGGTGTGCGGCTTCTGACCGGCCAGGTCGTGCGGATCGGCCAAGGCGCGATCTTCAAGGCCGCCGACGTCCGCGACGTTCGCGGCGGATCGATCAAGCTCGAGGTGAGCGTGCTCAGCGGCTCGGCGGCGCCGACGCGCGTGGAGATCATCGAGCTGCCTCCCGTGCCCGAGCATCCGCTGTCCGACCAAGAAGTGCGCGCGCTACTCCGCCAGAGCCACGCCAACGAGTAGTTTGGGGACAGTAGTTTGGGGACACCTCCCAAACTAATTTAGTTTGGGAGGTGTCCCCAAACTACCCCGGGCCGCGGGCGGCGACGATCTGTTCCAGGACCGCGCGCTCCGGGCCCTCTTCGGCGGCGGCCGCGCGGCGGAGCAGGTTGCTCGTCTCGGGTGACTCCGAGCGCGTGAGCAGCTCGCGCGCCGACTGACGCTCGACCGCGTCGCCGTGCCGGAGCACGTCGATGAGCATCTCGACCGCGTCGATCGACTGGATACGTCCGATGGAGCCGAGCGCGGTGCGGCGCGCTTTCGTGTCGCGCGACTCGCGAAAGATGCGCGCGAGCGGATCGAAGGCGTGCGGGAAGTGTAGCGTCGCGACCGCCTCGATCGCCTCCTTGCGCACGCTGTCCTCGGTGTCGCTCAAGCCCTGCATCACGAGCACGAACGACCGCTTGAAGTAGAGCTGACGCACTGCGCGCATCGCCGCGGTCCGCACCTCGGCGCTCGGGCTCGCGTACATGCGCTCGAGCGGTGCGAGCACGGCGTAGAGCTCGACGCGCCCGAGGTGCGCGGCGAGGCCGGCCTGTTGGGCCGGCTGGAGCGGCCCGTCCGGAAGCCCGAGCTGGTAGAGCCGGCAGAGCAGCGCGCGCCGGCGCGTGAAGTCGGGCCACTTCGGGTCCGCGAGGACCTCGGCCATCGTCTCTGCCGCGTCGCCGGCGTGCTCCCACTCGATCACGTCGAGGCGCCAGATCTCGGGGTACGCGGCGTCCATGCGCAGGTAGTCGGGAAACCCCTGGGCGGCGAGATTCTCGTCGGGCACGCTCGCGAGACGCTCGCGCAGACGCGCGTAGCGGTCGCGCCGCTTCTCCGGCAGCTCGAGCGCCGCGAGCGCGGCGTAGACGTCGCGCACCTGCGTGAACGCCCCGAGATCGTTGTACGCGTCGATCGCCGCCGCGTACGCGTTCTCTGCGAGCTCCGCTGGGCCCCCGTCCGCGATCGTCTTCTGGGCGGCGGCGACGAGCGTCTCTCCGGCGCGACGCTTGTAGAACCGCGCGTACGGCAGCCCCTGCTGCTGCGCGAAGCCGGCGGCCTCGCGAAAGAGCGTGGCGGCAGCGTGGAGCTCGCCGCGCTTCTCCGCGAGCTTCTGGAAGTCCTCGTAGTACTGGAACACGTAGTACTTGAGGTTGTCCTCGCGCAGAATGCGGATGCAGTTGAGGTAGCCCTCGGCCAGGTTCTCGAACGCGCCGTCCTTGCCGAGCGTGAGCAGCACTTGATAACAGTCGAACGCGCGATCGCGCAGCCCGCGGCTCTCGAACCCGTCGGCTCCGGCCTCGAGCAGGTGCATGCTCTGCACGTTCGCGCGGCGCGCGGCTTTCTTGTCGCCGAGGCGTGCGCAGGTGCGCGCGAGGTTGAACCGGACGAGCGCCAGCGTGTACGGATCCGAGGCGAGGCGCGTGTCGTCGCAGAGGCGCTCCCAGCAGAGCCGCGCGCCCCGGTCGTCGCCCGCGTCCTCGAGCTGCATCGCCGCATGCCCGAGCCAGCCCGCCCGCTCGAAGTACTGCGCCGCCACCTGCGGGCGCTTGCGCAGGATCTCCGAGCGCGCGCGGTCCACGTCGTGGCCCGACAGACGCTCGGCTTGGTCCACGCGACCGAGGAAGAGCTCGACGGTGGCCGCCGCGCGCGGGCGACCGAGCTTCTGGAACGCCATGGACATCATGCCGAGGTAGCTCTCGAGCTCGGCGTCGAGCAGGTGCGAGCGGTCGACGAGCGACCAGAGGTGACCGAGCGCTTCGGTGGCGTTGCCCGAAGCGAGCGCGCGCTCGGCGCGGCGCTGCGCGTCACGCTTGTCGAGCGTCGCCACGGCCGGGTTCCCCCTTCGCCTTCGCCTTCGCCGCCGCCTTCTCGCCCGCCGCGTCCTCGACGATGTCGAGCGCCCGCCGCGCGCGCGCCTCGCGGTTGTTGAGCGCGGCTTCGTCCACGACCTGCACCGTGTGCAGCCGATCGAGGTACTCGAGGTCGAGCTCGCCCTGCGAGGGCAGCATGAACACGCCGTAGAGCGACGCCAGCTCGCGGAGTCGCTCGATGGTCTCGATCGGCACGTGGCACTCCGCGTGCGTCAGCACGTAGAGCACGACCCTGCGCTTGTCGCGTCGCGCGAGGCGAGCGAGATCGTCCGCGAGCAGCGCAAACACCTTCGCGTAGTTGCGGCCGCGCTCGCCCTTGAACGAGAGCACGTACGGGACGCTGATGCCGCTCTCCTTGCCGCCGCGCATCGCGCGGGCGAGCGACACGTCGTAGAGGCGCGAGTCGAAGAAGCGCAGGTACACGTCTTCGCCGCGCAACATGAGCTTCTTCATCAGCGTCAGCGCGAGGCCGCGGGCGAACACGGCGCGCTGGCCGCGCATCGACGCGCTCGCGTCGATCACGATGTAGTGCAGGCGTCGGTCCTCCTCCCGCTGCTTCTCGCGCGAGTAGTAGAAGACCTCGTTCTCGGTGAATCTCCGGTCGAAGATGTCCGGGTCGAACGCGAGCTCGCTCAAGACGAGCGAGTCGAGCGAGCCGCGGCGCTCCATCCCGGCGTACCCGCCCACGGCGAACGTCTGCGCGCCGCTCGAGCGTCGCGTCTCGAGCACGCTCGGCAGGAGATCCAGGGAGAAGTTCACGATGTCGTTCGCCTCGGCGTTCGCGAACACGGCCAGCAGATCGACCACGCCGATCGCGTTGGCCGCGCTCGCCTCGGCCCCGAACATGCCGACGAGGCGCAGCGTGTCGAGGTCGATCTGCTCGATGGCCGTCACGAGCCGAAGGCTCTCGCGCTGCAGGTGCGCGAGAAACGCCGCGTCGAAGCTGCGGTCCCCGCGCGCCACGAGCTCGGGCAGCTGCGGCTCGAGGTCCTTGTAGACCTCGGGATCGAGCGGGAGCGCCGGCAACACGGGGCGTCGGCCCGGGCCGAGGAGCCTGTCGACGACGGGCCCGAGCACGCGCAACAGCAACACCGCGATCAGATCGTCGCCGAGCCGCCACTGCCGCGCGCGCTCGATGACCTCGCTCCGCGCGATCTCCTCGAGCGTGGCGCGCCACGCCGCGACGCCCGCCCTCGCCTGCGGCGAGAGGCCGATCGCCCCCATGAAAGGGCGCTCCTCGATCGGCGCGGCGCGCGGCTCGGCCACCGTCAGAATCCCGAGATCGTGGACGACCCAGAACGGGATCGGGAGCCCGACGCGGGTGAGCGTGTTGCGCCACGTGGCCGCGCGAAGCGAGAGCATCGGGTTCTCCGCACGGACGCACGAGAACGCCAGCGACCCGAGATCGCGTCCAGCGGGCGTGTCGACGAGGCCGGGCGGAAGCGGCATGGCGGTCTACGCGAACTTGCCGCTCTGGAAGACGTGACCGAGCAGCTGGTCGACGCGCGTGATGGCCTGCTGCGCCGGCGCGGTGCCGATCGCCTGCAGCGCGGCCTTGATCTCGTTGAGCGCCTTGAGGTGACTGAAGAGCTGGATGTCGCTCATCGGTCGGTCCGCGGTCAGCAGATCGCGCAAGCGGTTGATCTCGGCGACGAGCGCCTCGATGCCGACGTCCGCGGCACCGAAGCGGCGCGAATTCGGGTTGGCGCGGAAGTGCGCCTCGAGGAGCGGCCCGACGATCGCGTCGAGGATCTCCGCCTGGTCGAAGTTGTTCCACGTGTGGCGCAGGACGAAGAAATCGCTCGCGTCGGCCGTCGCGCGGCCGTCGACGAACGCGCTCGCGGCGAAGAGCTTGAGCATCTTGATCGCGCGCCGGTCCGACAGCGACACGCCCTCGCTGCGGATCTGGAACACGAGGCCCTTGTACTGGGACAGGAATTCCTCGGTGAACGTCATTCGCTGCGCGAAGCTCTGGTGCACGCCCATCAGGTCGGCCGACGAGAGCACCGCCTGCATGCCGCTGTCGCCGCCCGAGATGCGCAGCACCTCGTTCTTGATCCCGCGCAAGAGCAGCTCGTGGAAGTGATAGCTGTCCAGATTGTCGCTGCGCACACGCAAGAGGAAGCGATCGAACACCGCGAGCAGGTCCTCGTCGTTCGGGACTTCGTTCGACGCACCGAACGCGCTGATGAGAGGCACTCGCGTCACGGTCGCGCCCGACGAGAACAGGCGCTCGTTGAGCACGCCGAGCAGCGAGTTCAGGATGGCGCTGTTCGCCTTGAAGACCTCGTCGAGGAAGACGATCTCGGCCTCGGGGAGCATTCCCTCCGTGCGACGGCGATACGTGCCCTCGCGGAACGCCGTGATGTCGATCGGACCGAAGATCTCGTTCGGCTCGGTGAACCGCGTGAGCAAGTACTCGTAGTACCGGGCCGAAATCAGGCGCGAGAACATGCGCACGATCGCGCTCTTCGCGGTGCCCGGCGGCCCGATGAGCAGCATGTGCTCGCCTGCGACCGCGGCGATGAGCATCAGGCGAATCGTCTCGCTCTTGCCGAGGAAGTACTCCTCCAGCACGCGCGCGATCTGCTGCAGACGGACTGGGACCTGAGTGATGGGAACCGTCACGGTCGACCCTCCGAGGCGGCGCTCTCCGCGCCGACGAAGCCTTGCGCTTGCTGGGCGAGCCCCCAGACGAGGCGCGCCTCCTGTTCGCTACAGGCGCTCTTGCATGCCGTCGCGCGTGCTGCGACGAGCGCCGCCTCGACGGGCGGCGACGAAAGGAAGAGCGAGCCGAGCGGTAGACCGAGCACGACCGGGAGCACCGCCGCGAACGCGCCGCGCCCCACGCTCTTGCGGCGGCGTTCGTCGCGATCGAGCGCCGCGAAGACGTGCGCTTCGAACAAGAGCGCGATCGCGTAGAACGCGAGCGCGGGCGCGACCGGCTGAGCCGCCGGATCTGCGAGACGCGCGAGCGCGGCGCTCCAGGCCTCCGCCGTGGCCGCGACGTCGTCGCTCGCGAGCGCGCGGGCGACCGCGCCGCGCAGCACGGGATCCGAGAGCACGGCTCCCGCGCCCGGGCCGAGCGCGAGCGGCGAAGCGAGCCGAAAGCGCAGGAGCTCGGTGAGCGGGCTGCACGCGAGGACGGCGCGCAAGCGAGGCCCGAGCTCTTCGCCCGTGGCCTGGAGCATCGCCGACAGATCGAGCCGCGACTCGGTCCGACGCACGAAGCGCAGGCGCGGCATGGCCACGACCCGCGGCGGCACGGGACGACCGAAGAACCGGTACGTGTAGGCCCAGTTCTTCACGACCACGTCGGTGCGCTCGACGTCGAGGAGCCGCGTCACGATCGCGTGCCGGACGAGCGCGTCGGTGCGCGTCGCGGGAAGGCCCGCGAGCCCGACCGCCTGATCGATCCACCGCTCGATCACGGGCTTGGCCCGCCGCGCCGGCCAGCCGGCGAGCTCGGGATCGGTCAGGAAGAGCAAGTCGTGGCAGGCGATCGCGAGCGCG
>ORJL011789944.1_pt1 | contig 10035 bp, 7 predicted proteins | sample 1779941 | NCBI WGS metagenome assembly ORJL01 (sample SAMEA104232317, study PRJEB22302) | groundwater metagenome | biome: forest; feature: aquifer; material: groundwater | place: USA | collected 2011-08-07 | depth 5.8 m | reverse complement strand
CTGGGGGACGTGAACGGGGACGGCTGCCTCGACTGCGTCGTGGGGTCGTGGGACTACCAGGTCTACGCCCTGTCTGGGGGGGATGGCGCGGTCCTCTGGGCCTACGAGACGGGCGGCGGGGTCGGGTTCTCCCCCGCGCTGGGGGACGTGAACGGGGACGGCTGCCTCGACTGCGTCGTGGGGTCGGACGACAAGAAGGTCTACGCCCCCAAACGCTCACGAGGCGTCGCGTGACCTCGGGCGCCCAACGCGGGCTCGGTCGGCGGAGGCTGGGTCACTTCCAAAGGAAGTGCCCGCGACCTGCGCTGACTTCGCGGAACACGGCGCCGGGGACGAGGACCTTTCCGAACAGGCGCCCGAGCACTTCCTGTTGTCCGACGAGTGCCAGCGCGATCAAAGGACCGCTGTTGGAGACGACCGGGCCGGGATCAGGCATCCTGGAACTCCCGCTTCATCTCCTCCTCGTCCAGGTCGGCCACGGAGACGCCCACGCGCCCGGCGGCGAACAGGAACTCCGCGCGGCCCATGCCGCAGAGAGCCGCCGCCTTGCCGGAGGAGATGCGGCCGAGCTCGAACAGCTTCGCGGCGAGCAGGAACTTCGCGTCCTTCACGAAGTCTTCGCGCTACTGCCCCGTCGAGAGGAGCACGTCCTCCGGGAGCTCTATCGTCAGCGTCGGCATGGCTCCTCCTGATCGGGCATCTGCGAGACTGGTACCCGACCGCATTCTACCAGCTCGCGCCGCCCCACGAGAACGCACCCAGGGAACTATCCCCCCCAGCGGCCGAGCGACCTTCGGGTGCGCCAGGGCGCGGTGTTCCTTCTCCTACTTGCAGAGCGGGCAATCTACCTTCCCCTTGCCCCGGCATGCTCCACAGTCGCCCTTCCCATCGCAGTGGTCGCACTTCGTGCCGCGCAGGATACCCTTGTCGCAGTATCGACAGTTGCCCTTGCCTTGGCAGACGGGACAATCGATCTTGCCCGTGCGCGAACAGAGCTTGCAGTCGGGACCGGGGTGGGCAGCGGCCTCAATCCACCTGTGCGCACCGTCCAACCAGTACCACAGAAGGACACGTCGCTTCTCCAGAGGCCATAGCTGCTCAGTGTCCGGGCTCCCCAGCCAGTCCAGGTCGTCCTTCACTTCATGGCAGAAGGCGCGAATCTGAAGGATGCGTTGCCCGGCGTCACTGTCGAGGCGGGCACCAGCGACGCTGCTATCGAGCCAACCGACATAGTCCGTCAACACGGACAGCACGCTCCGAAGCTGTGCGGCATGGTGGTCTTCGGCCTCCGGGGTCTGTAGATGCTGATTCGGATCTCGAGACCTGATTTCATCATCCAACGATTCCTTGAGATTACCCAATGCGGCCAAAGAGTTGTCTGTTTGCTCGGACGTCTCCCAAGCAGGCAGCCGCGGTCGGATATCCAGCGAGGCGAGCAGCTTCCTTACCTTGGAAACGCGGATGGCCTTGTACTTGCCCTTGAGATCGTCGTCCCACAATCTGGCGGTCACAGCAACTACCTCGGGCAGGCCATCCGTCCCCCAGCGCAAGATCGGCCCCCCGCTGTCGCCGTGATCAGCTTCCCCCGTGATGCGGACGAACGCATCATCGTCGTTCATTGATCCAACGTGACTGGCGGGGTGCTCGTCAATTCCGATTCCGCCTCCATTTCCGAAAACCATGACTCCCTCATTGGTCTTTGCCTCTTTCTCTGCGAGCCGCAAGGCCAGCCGATCTGAGATTGGGTCATCGAGGCGAAGAATCGCGAGGTCGCGGTCCTCGGCTGCGTCGCACGCAACAATCCGCGCGCGTTTCCGCACTTCCTCCGAGATCTTCGCGCGTTCTGCGGAGTACGGGATGACCCAGATTGCCCCGTACCCCCCGACCACATGATTGTTCGTAACGACCAATCGTGGGCCGCCCTCCCACTGTTCGACAAGGAAGCCCGAGCCTTGTGAGCCGCAGTCCTGCCGGATCGTCACTACTGACCGAATGGGATCGCAGACCGTCAACTTCGACTCCCGCTCTTCCGTGCGGAATTGATCCTTCACGGTCAACCTGACTGTGTAGTTGCCGGGCTCCTTGAACGAGACGGTGGGCCTCTTTTCGTCCATTTCTTTCCGGTCAGGGCCATCTACAACCCAATGGTACTTGGCGTCGCCACTCGATCCAGCGACGTCCGCTTCCAGAGTCATGTTCTTGCTGACCATGAGCGGACCGAAGTCATGCAGACCTACGATCAATCGGGGAGGCGTTGGCCTGAGGAGCAGGAGGAGCGGTGAAAGAAGGAGCAGTAGCAAGCCTGCCACAATCGCCCATGACCGCGTTGGTCTCCGAGAGAACTCAGAGCGGAGCTTGAACATCAGCCGCCCGCTGTGGGCCTGCACCTTCTCGCGGCGCAGGTAGCGCTCCACATCCCTGCCGAACTCGCGAGCGGTCTGATAGCGCAGCTTCGGGTCCTTGGCCATCGCCTTGTTGATGATCGCCTCGACCTCCTCCGGGATCGCCTTATTCACCTCGCGCGGCGCCACGGCCGACTCGTCCGCAATCATGTGGTAGAGCTCGCCCGGGTTGTCGCTGTCGAAGGGAGGCCTCCCCGTCAGCGCGTGGTAGAGCGTCGCACCAAGCGAGTACACGTCCGAGCGGGCATCGACGTCGCGCGCGCGCCCCGCGGCCTGCTCGGGGCTCATGTACAAGGGCGTCCCCGTGCTGTCGCCCGTCTTCGTGAGGTCGCGAGCCGCCCCCAATTCGTGCGCCAGACCAAAGTCCGCGACGACGGCGTGGAACCGGGGGAAGAACCATTTCCCGAGCTTGAGGCTGACGGGCCCGACCTCGTTGGGATTCGGCTTGCCGCCACGGGCAACGAGGATATTGGCCGGCTTGATGTCGCGATGGACGACGCGCTTCTTGTGCGCGTAGTGGAGGGCCTCCGTCACGTCGTGCACGATCTTCATGGTCAGCTTGGGCGGCAGTTGGTGGTTTTCCTCGATCAGGTCGCCCAGCGAGGGGCCAGCGATGTACTCCATCACGTAGAACGGGATGTGGTTGCTGGCGAGCTTACCGAAGGCATACACCTCCACGATGTTCGGATGCCGAAGGCCGGTGGTGACCTTCACCTCCCTCTGGAAGCGCTCGAGTTGGGCATCGGTGGCGTTCTTGCCGCCCAGGAGGATCTTGATCGCCACAGGCCGGTCGCGGGAGATGTCCGTGGCCTTGACGACAATCCCCATTCCGCCGCGACCGAGCTCCGTGTCTAGGATGTACTTGTCGCCGAGGCGCTTCCCCGGCGTGAGGTCGATCCCCGCCGTCGCCCCCTTGGCCTTGATCTCCTGATATGCCTTCAGCAACTGTTTCCTGGTGTCCGGATCGACCGGGACCCCGTCCACGAGGAATGTCGTGGCGTCTGGGTCCTGAGCTGGAGATGCTCCTCCACGCTTCGGATCGGACAACTCTTTGGCCTGAGACTCGCTGAGCCCTTTGGTCCTCTTGAGCTTCTCGGCCGCGAACTTGCGAAATTCTTCCGTCGGGTGAGGCATGGGGGGGAGGATACCAACCCTGGCCTGCCTCGTCCACTTTCCCCCGCGAGGGCGCGTTCGCCGCGGCGGAATCCCCTTAAATCGCGCGGCGCGGGAGAAGCGCGGCAAGTGACGGCGAAGAGCCTCGTCTGGTATAATCGCGACGTCATGGAATCGAACAAGGCCATCGGACGCGTTGCGCGGCGGCACGGAATCGAGCTCGCCGTCCTCTTCGGCTCGCGAGCCGCGGGCACGCACCGACCGGACAGCGATGCCGATGTCGCCATCTCTGGCGCGCCTGCGGCCGACGACTTCGAGGTCGGCGGCGCGCTCTCCGAGGCCCTCGGGGCCAATGTGGACCTCGTGCGGCTCGAACGCGCCGGTCCGCTGCTCCGCTTCCACGCGCTGTTCTACGGAAGGCTCCTCTGGGGAAGCCCACGGACGTTCGCCCGCCTTCGGCTCCGTGCCTTGAAAGAGTGGCAGGACTCGCGGAAGCTCGACGCTGCCCTCGAAACTGCCCTCGACCGACGCCAATGATCGACGCCAAGCTCGTGCGATCGAAGCTGGAAGCGTGCTCGCTTTGTCTCGTGAGACTGCAACCCCTGGCACGCATTCCCTATGCGAAGTTCTCGACCGACTACGTCGTTTCGAGCGCTGCGGAGCGACTGGTGCAGCTTGTCGTCGATGCTGCTGTGGACGTGAACAATCATCTCCTCCTGGAGGCCGGCCAGCCTACGCCCAGGGACTACTTCTCCTCGTTCATGGGACTCGTACGCATTCGTGCGCTTTCCTCGCGACTTGCCCGATCGCTCGCGCGCACCACAGGTCTCCGCAACCGGCTCGTCCACGCGTATGAGGAGATCGATCCCGCTCTCTTCTACCGCTCGCTCCCGGAGCTGCTGCGCCACTTCCGAGCCTACGTGGCGTCCATCCGGGGCTTTGCAGGTTGCTGATGTGACCCGCGAATCGAGATCGCGCACTACTGTTGCGGCGGAATCCTCTTGCATCGCGCGGCGCGGGAGAATAACCCCTTACCCTCTCCCGCTCCCCGAATCACGAGAGGAGTCGCACCCATTCACATCCCGGTCACGCCCGAGGACTTCCGCCTCATCGGGCAGCGGTTCGCAAGCGAGGATATCGTCAAGCAGGTCGACCGCCTCTCCCCCGTCGCGGAGAAGGACACCGTGGGCCTCGCCACGCAGGAGTACTACGCCTCCGACCTGCAGGAGCTAAAGGCCTGCCGCGCGCAGTTGACCGGCGAAAGCGCGGAGAGGCGCCTGGCGCGCGAGGCGAAGAAGGGGTCCCACAAGACGGAGATCGACGCCGTCGTCAAGGGGAAGCGCCTCTTGCGCTGCAGCTCCTCGGCGACGACGGCGTCGCCGATCGGCTTGCCGCTCCATGCCTCCCGTTGCCCTGGCACTCGCTCCCTGGTAGGCTACCGGCCGTCGCCGGAGTGAGCCCATGCCCGCCCGCCAGGACCTGCTGCTCGGCCAGCTCGCCATCCAGCGAGGCTACCTCACCGAGGACGAGCTCGCCGACTGCGTCCACGAACAGGAGGCCGCGCCGACCAAGACGCTCGGCGTCCTCCTCGTCGAGCGAGGCTACCTCTCCGACTCCCAGCTCAAGGCCCTCCTGGGCGATCAGCAGGCGAACTTCGCCAAGGCCCAGGCCGCACCCGACCCGGCCACCTCCGACGACGCCTCCTTCGGCAAGCTCCTCATCTCCCAGCGCCTGGTCACGCCGGAGCAGCTCAACGAGGGCCTCCGCGCCCAGGCGAGCGACCCGGCCCACCCGCGCCTCGGCGAGGCCCTCGTGGCGAAGGGATACCTCCAGCCCGACCAGGTAACGAAGGTCCTCGCCGCACAGAAGAAGATCATCGTCGAGTGCCCAGGCTGCAGGACGGCATTCAACATCGCGGGCGCGGAGGCCGGCCAGCGCGTGAAGTGCCGCGCCTGCGGCAAGCTCATGACCGTCCGCACGACCGCGGGCGGACGCCTCGACGTCGTCGAGACCGTCGTCGTCCCCCCGAAGGAGCCCGGCAAGAAGTTCGGCCGGTTCGACCTCTTCGGCGAGCTGGGGCGCGGGTCGATGGCCGTCGTCTACAAGGGGCGCGACTCGAAGACCGGCCGCGCCGTCGCCCTCAAGGTCCTCGCCCGCGAGTCGAAGGTCACCGAGGTCGACATCGAGCGCTTCCGGCGCGAGGCCGAGGCCGCCGCCGCGCTCAAGCACCCGCACATCGTCGCCGCCCTCGAGTTCGGCCGCGAGGGGGACCAGTATTGGATCGCGATGGACCTCGTCTCCGGCCGCTCGCTCGAGGAGATGCTCCAGAAGGGACCCCTGCCGGCGCTGAAGGCCGCGGCGATCGCGCGCGACGTCGCCCGCGCCCTCGAGCACGCCCACCAGAACGGCATCGTCCACCGCGACGTGAAGCCCGGGAACATCCTCGTCGACAGCGCCGGGAAGGCCTACCTCGCCGACTTCGGCCTGGCCCGCACCCTGAACAAGCGCGCCCTGCGCCTGTCGGGCGCCGGCTCCGCCGTCGGCACGCCGCTCTACATGTCGCCCGAGCAGGCGCTCGGCGAGACGAAGCGCGTCGACGCGACGAGCGACGTCTGGTCGCTCGGCGCCGTCTTCCACGAGATGCTCACCGGCCATGCCCCCTTCAGCGGCGAGAGCGTCCAGCAGATCCTCGACGCCGTCGTCCGCAAGAAGCCCCGCCCCCTCCCGCGCGCCCTGCCGCGCGACTTCCAGGTCCTCGTCGCCCTGTGCCTCCAGAAGGAGAAGGACCTCCGCATGGGGAGCGCCGGGGCGCTCGCCGACCAGCTCGACCGCGTCCTCGCCGGGAAGAGGGGGAACGCCAGCCTCCCCGGGGGGATGAAGAAGCTCGTGGTCGCCCTCCGCCGCAACGTGCTCGCCGCCTCGATCGCGGCCGGCGCGGTCGTCATCATCACGGTCATCCTGGCGGTCCTGGTCAACGAGAAGGGGAAGGACGCCCAGGCTGAGACGGACAAGAAGCAGGCCGCAGTCGACGAGATCGCGAAGACCCGCGCCGAGGCCGACGCCGTCCGCGGCGCCGCCGCCGTGAGCTACCAGGCCCACCTCAAGAAGACCCACGACCTGATCGCCGCCAGGAAGTTCAAGGAGGCGAAGAACGAGCTGGATGAGACGCTCAAGAACGGCCCCGAGACCGCGGAGACCGGGATGTGCTGGGCCGAGGTCGCCTTCGGCACGAACGACCGCCGGGGCGCCCACGAGCGCGTCGAGGCGATCCTCGCCTCGAACCCGAAGAGCGCGGAGGCGCACTACCTCGCCGCACGGATCTGGCTCACCTCCCGCAACCCCGACAACGCGAAGGACCACCTCGACCGGGCGATCGCGAACCGCAAGGGGTACGTGGAGGCGCTCCTGGCGCGCGCGCGGTTTCTCGACGAGCGAGGCGAGGCCAAGGCCTCGAAGGCCGACGCGGAGGAGGCACTGAAGGTCGCCCCCGACGACCCCTGGGCCCGCCTCTACCGCGCAAAGGGGAAGCGGATCGCGGGCGACGTGAAGGGGGCGAGAGAGGACGTCGACTTCTTCCTCAAGGCCTTCCCCGACGAGGCGGCCGGCTACGTCGAGCGGGGCCTCCAGGCCGCCGCGAACGTCGACATGCTCGCCGCGCTTGCGGACCTTCAGCTCGCCATCGACAAGGACCCCGGCAGCCGCGTCGCACTCCTCGAGCTCGCGCGGCTGCGGGCGGCGATGGGGGACTACACGCAGGCGGAGAAGGACTTCAGCAATTGCGTCGCCCTCGACCCCGACGACCCCGCCGCCTATGTCGACCGCGGCGAGCTGTACCGAATCCTCCTCCAGCCGCAGAAGGCGCGGATGGACTTCGGCGACGCGCTCGACAAGCGCAAGAAGTACGCCCCGGCCCTCGTCGGCCTCGGGAGGATCGCCGAGGCGACCGGCGACCTGAAGGAGGCGGAGGCGAGGTACACGGAGGCGGTCCAGGCCGACCCGACGTACGCGCCGGCCTGCTATCACCGCGGGCGCGTCTACGCGCGCCTGGGCAACGACCGCGCCGCGCTCGCGGACCTCGTGCACGCGTCCGCGAACTCGGAGTCGGTGCGCGAGGTGTTCGCGCTGACGGGGGTCGTGTACGGCGGCCGCTTCCCGCTGGAGATGCTCGAGCACGAGCTGAACTCGCCGTTCCAGACGGCGATCCGGAAGGAGGACCAGCTCCCGCCGGTGAAGGCGTGGACGTACATGCTCGCCGGGGACTGGGACAAGGCGCTCGCGGAGCTGAACGCGGCGATCGGCGCGGGGGCGCCCGACCCGCTCGTGCTGATGGGCCGCGGGATGGTCCACCTCGAGCGGAAGGAGTACGTCGACGCGATCCACGACCTGACCGACGCGACGGACCGGAAGCCCGACCTCGCGACCGCGCAGCTCTTCCTCGCGCGGGCCTACCTCCTGAAGGGCGCCGACGCGCAGGCGGAGCTCGCGCTGAAGCGCGCCCGCGAGGTGCGGCCGAGGTCGCCTCTCGTCCTCGACACCCTCGGCCTCCTCCTCGTCGCGCAGCGGAAGGTGAAGGAGGCGCAGGCGGCCTTCGCGGGCGTCGTCTACGCCGACCCGCTCTGGGCGGAGCCGCGGACGCTCCACGGCGCGCTGCTGTGGCTCGAGCAGGGGGTCTACAGCGAGAAGGGACAGGGCGAGGCGATCTACGACTTCGAGGAGGCGATCGCGACGGAGTGGCGCTCGCCGGAGGCGCTCGTCGCGCGGGGGGCCCTCCGCCTCAACAGCGGCCGGGCCCAGGACGCGCTCGTCGACGCGGAGGCGGCGATGAAGCTGCGGCCCGACGACCCGATCTTCATGTTCCTCTACGGCCAGGCGCTCGTCGAGAACAAGCGGCAGGAGGGATACATGATCCTGCTGAAGGCCGATGCCGCCTTCCAGCAGGGGCACGCGAAGACCTTCCTCGGGATCTTCCTCGAACCGCTCGCGAACGTGGCGCGCGGCGAGGCGCGCCTGATGATGGGGCAGCTCGACGAGGCGGAGCGCGCCTTCTCCGACGCCCAGCAGGGGTACTTCGCGGAGAGCGAGGCGCAGTTCGGCCTGGCGAAGGTCCAGCTCGCGCGGAAGAACTACGACAAGGCCTGGGAGTACCTGAAGCGATCGAAGTTCTCTTCGAGCGAGCTGGTCGGGAAGCGCGACTGGGATGCGGTCGTGAAGCAGCTCGAGCAGGAGTCCGGCAAGTCGGCGGCGCAGATGCTGAAGTAGCGTCCGCCGGTCCTGTTGACTCCCCCGATCGACTGTGGTAGCTTCGCACATCGACGTTCATCCGCCGAGGCGCGCATGTCCGAACCCCACACCATCTCCGGGGACATCCAGTTCGCGGAGGTCGTTGTCCGCGAAGGGTATGCCTCGGAGGTCCAGGTCCAGGAGTGCCTGCGCATCCAGGCCGACCTCCAGGACAAGGGGAACCCGCGCCAGCTCGGCGCCATCATGGTCGAACGGGGCTACCTCTCCATCCAGCAGGTCGAGGAGATCCTCGACAAGCTGAGCAAGCGGACCCTCGAGTGCTCCTCCTGCGGCGGGCGGTTCACGGTGCGGGGGTGGGAGTCCGGGCAGCAGTACTCCTGCCCGCGCTGCAACAGCATGCTGGAGGCCCCCGCGGAGAGCCTCGAGGAGCTCTCCCCGATCGCCGACGCGGTCGTGACGAAGCTCGACCCCGAGAACCTCGTCAACCACACCATCGGCGGGTGCAAGGTCCTCGAGAAGCTCGCCATCGGCGGGATGGGCACGATCTACAAGGCCCGCCAGCTCTCGATGAACCGCCTCGTCGTCGTAAAGACCCTCTCCGAGGACCTCGCGAAGGACAAGGCGTACGTCCAGCGGTTCCTCCAGGAGGCGCGCGCGGCGGGCGAGCTGTCGCACATGAACCTGATCCACGTCATGGACGTGGGGTACCAGGACGGCGTCTTCTACTACATCATGGAGTTCATCGACGGGATCAACCTCGACACGATCCTGGCCCAGAAGGGGCGGATCCCCGTCGACCAGACCCTCGACATCGTCATCCAGACGGCGCGCGCGCTGGAGCAGGCGCACTCGCAGAACATCATCCACCGCGACATCAAGCCGGACAACATCATGATCACCCGGGACGGCGTCGTGAAGCTCGCCGACCTGGGGATCGCGAAGAAGATGTCGAGCGACCTGGGGGTGACCGAGCCCGGCATGGTGCTCGGGACGCCGTTCTACATGGCCCCCGAGCAGGGACGCGACTCGCGGAGCGTCGACCATCGGTCCGACGTCTACGGCCTGGGCGCAACGATGTACCACATGCTCTCGGGGAACGTCCCCTTCGACGGGAAGACGACGCTCGAGATCGTGATGAAGTCGATCGAGGAGGACCCGCCGCCCCTCAAGGAGGTCGACCCCTCCCTCCCCGACGACGTCTGCGCGTCGGTCGAGCGGATGATGAAGAAGCGGCCGGAGGAGCGGTACCAGTCCATGGCGGACGTCATCTCCGACCTCG
>ORJL010553907.1_pt1 | contig 10035 bp, 12 predicted proteins | sample 1779941 | NCBI WGS metagenome assembly ORJL01 (sample SAMEA104232317, study PRJEB22302) | groundwater metagenome | biome: forest; feature: aquifer; material: groundwater | place: USA | collected 2011-08-07 | depth 5.8 m | reverse complement strand
TACTCTATCGGCCGCGGGCTCTACGTTAACTATTCCGTAGCTGGGCACCATCTCCCTAGGCACCCTCTCTACAGCAATAACGCTGCCGCCGTACTTATGTTGCACATCAAGCATCTGTTTTATCGCGGGCACGGGGTGGTCTATTACGTCGTCGGGAAAAAAGAGGGCGAAGGGCTCCTCTCCGATGGCATCTCTGGCTGACATAATGGCATGTCCTATTCCCAGTTGCTCCTTTTGACGGGCATAAGAAATATTTCCTATTTCCGAGGGATATCTAACTTGCGCCAGAATGCCCGCGTCGCCGCGTTTTTCCAGCAGTCCTTCCAGTTCCGGTGCCTTATCGAAATAGTCCTCGATTGAGCTTTTGCCTCTCGCCGTCACGATGACTATTCTCTTCAGCCCGGCATTGGCAGCCTCCTCTACAGAGTACTGAATTATGGGTTTATCGACTAAAGGTAGTATCTCTTTCGGAATAGATTTTGTGGCTGGCAGAAGTCTGGTCCCCCAACCGGCCGCTAGAATTACAGCGGTCCTAACCATAACTATCTCTCCTCAACAGTATTTCTAGGAAGGCTTCGTTCTTGTTCCCAGCCGCTTCTTATAAGAGAACGATCCGGTGAAGGTGAGATCTATGATTCTGTGGGGGCATCCTGGCACGAAACCGTAAGCCTACCTAGAAGTATAACGAATGGATAGCCTGATACATCCGCTCATGGTGAGCGGATAGGTGTGGCACTCACTTAAATGGTGACACGCCACTAGTTCCTACGTGTGTGACTCTTGACAACCTCTAACAGTTCAGTTAGCTCAAAAGGCTTTGAGATGAACCCGTCGGCCTCCAGCTCCAGAGCGCGCTCTGCGATGTCTTCTGCGACACTGAGTACGATGAGTGCAAAACTTTGCTCCCTTTTTTGGCGAGCAAGACCTATGACCTCTTCGCCGCTCATCATTGGCAAATTTAGGTCGAGTATTACCAAATCAGGATTTTCTAAGGTAATAAACCCCAGCGCTGCTATCGCAGTATCTGCCACCAGCACTTCATACCCACTTTGGTGCAGAAAGCTGGATAGAAGGTTACATATAGCCGGATCATCGTCTATCACCAGCACTCGTCTTGAGGTTTCATTATCGCCTTTCAGTTTATTATCCTCGACTTCTTCTATATCATTCCATAATCGCGCACGCAACGCCAGGTTAAGTATATAGAAACACCTTTGAATAGAGCAATTTATCTGCTCTTAGCGGGTGATGTCATCAAGACGGTGCTAATACCCGAGATGCGATGTTATTGTCATGTTATTGTACCCAAACAAAGTGTTGATCGGATATTTGGTATGTGATATACTTCGCAAAGTTAAATTCCGAAGGGATGGCCATGTCGCCACGAGTGTTAATAGCCTTACGCTTGGTAGGGCTTGGATGGTACATAGCCACCTGTCTTCTAATCGGGGTATTTTCGGGTGTATGGCTAGACAGGACCTTGGGTACAGCTCCCATATTTATCCTTATAGGACTGGCCCTCGGATTGTTAGCGTCTTTCTACGGCCTTTACCGTATGGTATCGCAGGTATTAAGAGATGGAGATAAACAAGCTGACAATGGGAGCTAACCGTTCTTAATATGAAGAAGGTTTTAGGTATAATAGTAGTTGTAGCCATCCTCGCAGTGGCAGGCTACCAGGTACGTAGTCCCAGGCCCGAGGTCATAGTTCCCGCAGAAATAATAGCGCATCCTTTTGGATTCCCTCTTAGTAACACCTTTGTCACCGCGTGGATCACCATAGCGGTCCTTCTTTTGCTTTCTTATTTTGCCACCGGATTCAACGGCAGCCGTATGAAATTAATCCCCTCTGGCGTCCAGAACTTTATGGAGGCGGCTGTAGGGGGCCTGTTAGACTTCGTCGTAGGTATCGCAGGGGAACACAACGGACGCAAATTCTTCCCGTTGATTGCTACCATATTCCTCTTTATTATAACTAACGCATGGCTGGGCCTTCTCCCTGGATTTGGTACCATTGGGCCCGTGATCCATGAAGAGCACGGGCATCCGAGGAACTTTAAGGAGGTCAACTTCGGTGGGCTTAAGCTTGCGGTAATCCTTCCGGGAATGCCTCAACCAGAGGAAGCGGCAAAGGATGACCATAGTGCTGACGCAATCCATGCTCCTGAGGGTACGATAACAGGTGTACTTGTCCCGGCGTTGAGACCAGCCAATACAGACCTCAACACAACTCTTGGTCTTGCTCTAATTGCTATGGTGGTGATACAGTTCTGGGGGATACAGGCCAACGGTCCTTTCAGCTATGGTGGCCGGTTCCTAAGGATTGGCGAATTATTCAAGGGAAGAGTAGGCTTTGGGCTTCTAGACTTGTACGTGGGACTCCTGGAGACTATAGGGGAATTTGCAAAGATAATCAGCTTCACCTTCAGGTTGTTCGGCAATATGTTTGCCGGTGAGGTGCTATTGCTCTTCATAGCTTGGCTTGTCCCTTTTGTTGGGGTCCTCCCGTTCATGGGGCTGGAGCTTTTCGTTGGATTCGTACAGGCCCTGGTATTTGCGGGCCTAACCCTGGTGTTCAGCACTATGGCTGTGGCAAGCCACGGTGAGGAGCACGCTGAACATGCTGAGTCGCATTAAAAAGTAGTAAAAATAAAAAAACATTCTTTTTCTTCTAGAAGGAGGAGTTAATGGAGCCAGAAGCAGTAAAATTGTTGGCTGCGGGGATTTCTATGGGTTTAGGAGCAATAGGTCCCGGCATTGGCATTGGTCTTCTTGCCGGCAAGGCCCTGGAGGCCATAGGACGTAACCCCGAGGCCAGGAACTTCATAACAACTAACATGATATTGGCAATAGCTTTCGCGGAAGCTATTGGTATTTATGCTCTAGTTATTGCCATCATACTTGTATTCACTTAGACACAACGTAGTTCGAGAGCCTCACTACAAGTAGAACTCAGCCAACGGACTGAGTCGGCGTTGCCTGAGGTTCTCGAAGCGTGTCCTGAGCTACGTCGAAGGGGCACGCCCCGTTCGTTTAGTTGGAGAGACCTCATAGCCTAACGGCCACAGGCTACAAGTCGAGATCCTCGACGAACGGATAGCTGGGAACTTTTTACAGCCTCTGAGGGAGGATAAGATTGTGGAAGCCTTAGGCATTAATGTGCCAGGACTAATAGGCCAGATTGTTAGCTTTATAATACTTTTGGTCTTACTTTCTAAGTTTGCCTACCGACCCATCGTCAATATGTTGGACCAGCGGGCTGAACGTATAAGAGAGAGCCTGGAGGCCGCAGAGTCAGTTAGGCGAGAGGCCAACGAGGCCGAGCAGCGGCTGCAAGTCCAGATGGACGCAGCCCGCCAGGAGGGTCAGGCCTTAATTGGTCAGGCCGAAAGGCTTGGCGAACAGATCAAGGAGGGCGCGCGCCAGGAAGCCAGACAGCAGGCTGAGGCCATATTAGCCAAGGCCCAAGCAGAGTTACAGGTCGAGCGCGAGACCACTTTAGCTGCTTTGAGGCGTGAGTTTGCTGATATAGCCATTCTTGCAGCAGAAAAAGTTATTAATGAATCTCTAGATAAGGAGAGGCACAAGCGGTTGATAGACAATGTGATGGAAGAAAGTGCTCTCCTGAAAAGGCAGTAGACAATATGCCAGCATCAGGGTCCGCAAAGCGTTATGCTCAGGCGGCTTTCGAGATTTCCTTAGAAAATAATACCTTAGACCAGTGGTTGGCAGACCTTAGGCAGCTAGAGGAGGCTGCTAAAGACCCGGCCTTCGCTATAATTATGGACAGCCCTCGCATCCCTTTTGATGAGAAGGAAAGAATAGTTAGGCGTAGGCTGGAGGGTGTTCAGCCCTTTGTGCTGAACCTCACTGTGTTGATGATTTCCAAAGGAAGGCTCGAACTCATACCAAGACTGGTTCAAGAATATGAGAAGCTTTTAAATGCTCATAGAGGTATCGAGCATGCTATCGTGACAACAGCCGTTCCCCTCTCTAAAGAGGAGGAAGAGGCGATTGCCAACAAGCTTGGCCAATTTACGGGCAAAAAGATAGTTCTAGAGACCAGCGTGGACCCATCGATAATAGGTGGCATGGTAGCTAGGGTGGGCGATAAGATTATAGACGGCAGCACTAAGACAAGACTCCAAGCTATGAAGAGGTCTCTGGCCGGCGTGTGATCGATGCTAGGCTTTTTCGGGACTCTTCGTTAGGGCGTATCCTGACCATGTAGGGACGCCCTATTACACTCATTATCGAACTGAGTGAGGATGAAACGAGGTGAAAGATGACCCTACGTGCAGATGATATAACTTCTATACTCAAAGAACAGATCGAAAAGTTTGGTGCGGAGATCACCGCTGTTGATATAGGTACAGTAGTAGAGGTAAGCGACGGCATCGCCAGGATCCATGGTCTGGCCTCTGTGCGGGCTATGGAGCTAGTGGAGTTCTCCAACGGTGTTATGGGCCTGGCTCTGAACCTGGAAGAGGAGAGCGTGGGTGTTGTGATCCTGGGAGACTACAGCCACATTAAGGAAGGCGATGAGGTCCGCTGCACCGGTCGAATAGTGGAGGTCCCCGTAGGTGACGCCATGATTGGCCGTGTAGTTGACGGCCTAGGACTGCCAATTGACGGCAAGGGCCCCATAAACACCGACCACACCCGCGCAGTTGAGATCGTAGCCCCTAACGTGGTCTTAAGGAAGAGCGTTGATACTCCTGTACAGACCGGAATAAAGGCTATCGACAGCATGATACCCATCGGCAGAGGCCAGAGAGAGCTAATTATTGGCGACCGTTCTACAGGTAAGACGGCCATCGCTGTTGATACTATAATCAACCAAAAGGGCGGAGACCTGGTCTGCATATACGTGGCTATTGGGCAGAAGACCGCCAAGGTAGCCCAGTTAGCAGCCACCTTTGAGCAGTACGGCGCTATGGAGCATACGATCATAGTCGCCGCTAACTCTTCGGACTCTGCCGCTATGCAATACCTCGCGCCTTATGCTGGCTGTGCTATGGGGGAATACTTTATGCACCAGGGTAAAGACGCCCTGATCATTTATGATGACCTTTCCAAACATGCCTGGGCATATCGCCAGCTCTCACTGTTGCTGCGTAGACCTCCTGGACGTGAGGCCTATCCGGGTGATGTCTTCTATCTTCACAGCCGACTTCTCGAAAGAGCGGCCAAGCTGGACGACGAGCATGGCGGCGGCTCCTTGACGGCCTTGCCTATTATTGAGACCCAGGCAGGAGACGTCTCAGCATACATTCCTACAAACGTTATCTCTATTACTGATGGTCAGATATATCTAGAGGCGGACCTCTTCAATGCAGGTATAAGGCCCGCAATGAACGTCGGCCTTTCTGTATCCCGCGTTGGTGGAGCAGCACAGAGGCGCGCCATGCGTCAAGTAGCCGGTCGATTGAGGCTGGACCTTGCCCAGTACCGTGAGCTGGCCGCCTTCGCGCAATTCGGTACGGCAGACCTGGACCCGGCTACTCGCAGGCAGCTTGAGCGAGGCATGAGGCTAACGGAGCTGCTAAAGCAGCCACAGTTTGCACCGCTGTCGCTTGAGAAACAAGTGGTCTCTGTCTTTGCTGGTATCAATGGCCTGATGGATGATGTGCCTGTCGACAAAGTAGGAGTCTGGGAAGAGGGGCTGTACCGCTTTGTAGAGGCCAACTACCCGCAGATCTATCAGGAGATTACTGAGAAATTATCCTTATCAGATGAGCTTTCCGCGACTATAACCAAGGCAGTACAAGAGTATAAGGCTTCGGTGGTACTGTAGTACCAGACCTCAGAGGATCTTTTATGCCTCCGATTCTTACAACTGTTGAGTTTGGATTTAAAGACCAGGAATCAGAAGAAGAGTTCCTGAAGCTTACGGACCAGGCCGAGCGAGAGGTCCGAGATATCCAAGGATGTCTGGACTATCGTCTATACCATAGAGATGGTCGACGTTATCTGTTTTTTGTGGTCTGGGAGGATGCAGCAGCTATAGATAGATGGGTCAGCAATGAGTTCCATCAGAAGGAGCTAATGCCCAGCTTCAGAAAATGGTGCAATGAAGGTTGGTTTGGCTACTGGGGCTTGGGAAGCGACCGAAACCGCGCGAAAAAATGCTTGAGCTGTGGCCGCTGGACTCAGGAGATGCCTGGATGGGACCAGAATGTGCCGTCGAAGTGTAGACAGTGTGGTCTTCCGCTGTGACCGCGACCCTCACCCATACCGTCTCCAAGAGGGAGAGGGGAAATGGCTCCTTCTCCCGCTCGTCTGAGACCTTCGAGAACCTCAGGGCAGGCCTGTCGAAGGATTGAGAGAAGGCTAGGATGAGGTAGCTCACGCATAGAAGAGGAGTCCAGAGGGGAAGTCCCCTTTGGCAGGGGTTTAAGGGGTGCCCGCCTTATAATCCCGAAGGGTTAACTTGCCTGTCCTGAGGTTCTCCTGAGCCACATCGAAGGGCGCGGTCGAAGGGAACCCCCTTGAGGTGGTTTGGGGGTGATGTCCGGACGGATGATTAAGCTCATACTGCTCCTTAAGGAGAGGATTGAAACATGCCTAACCTTAGACAAATACGCAGACGTATACGAAGCGTCCAAAACACTGCAAAAATAACTCACGCTATGGAGATGATCGCTGGCGCCAAAATGCGTCGCGCCCAGGAGCGGGGGCTTGCAGGACGTCCTTACTCTGTGCAGATAAAAGGAGTATTAGGACATCTTGCAGCACAAGCGGAGAGAATGGATGATGTCCATCCTTTAATGGAACGGCGTCCCGTGCAGCGGATCGGAATAATTCATATAACTTCCGATAGAGGACTATGCGGGGGTCTAAACTCTAACATGAACCGCCTAAGCGCTAGTTATATTCTTCAGAGTGGGGTCCCAGCCAGCGCCATAACCGTTGGCAGGCGCGGAAGAGATTTCATGACGCGCTATTTGAGAGAGGTCAGGGCTGATTTTAGTTTTCTTGGCGATAGGCCCAGCTTGTTAGATACAGTTCCGATAGCTAGAGTTGCTATGGAGGACTTTATTAGTGGATATGTCGATGAGGTGTACGTGGGTTATACGCAGTTTGTAAATACAGTAATCCAGCGGCCAGTCATCGAAAAGCTGCTGCCGGTCGAGCCCGCTGAGGAAGAGTCCCAGTGGTCTCTTGAATACCTATACGAGCCTGATCCTGCCGCCATAGTGGGCGCCCTGCTTCCCCGCTACGTAGAGATGGAAGTATTCCACGCGGTTCTAGAGCACCTAGCAAGTGAGCAGTCGGCCCGAATGGTATCTATGCGTAATGCTACTGAAAACGCAAAAGAGCTTATTACTGACCTTACCCTTTTGGCTAACAGAGTGCGCCAAGAGACGATAACCAAGGAGCTTCTGGACATCGTAGGTGGTGCGGCGGTCCTTACGGGCTAATGTACCTACACATCACGGTGGATCAGCATCCCGACAGAGTCGGGACCAGGAAGCGGGGTGATAGCCCAGTCCAACACGGCGCGTACTACATAGCATAGTTCTCGAGCTAAAAGAGCTTGACTACGAGTTGCTTCTTCTCCCAATGGCGGCCTGTTCTAGCGGCTTTCAAAGGGAGCACTAGGTTGGGGTACTCAATAGAATGGTATACTGCGCTCGGGGACTCCAACAAATGATGCAAAATCAGTCTACACTTATAGCCTAACAAAGCATGGCTGGTTAAGTAGGCAACGACTTCAACTTTAGATAATAGTTTCCTTAAAGATCGTCGAGAGATCTTAGTACAGACAGTAGATACTTAACAATACATGGTGGGGTATGCCAATCACAAAACGACAATTCGAGCTAGGTATAGACTCTGATTTAGAAGAGCGAATGCAAAGGATATATTCTTTCATGGAGGCACATCCAGATGAAGCCTTTTCATTGGCGGAGCTGAGAGAGATATTCAAGATACCTGATTCTCCAAAAGATTATGAATATGGTAAAGCTGCTGAGTGGGTGACCGATAATGAAAGATTTCTTATGTCTTTAGAGCGTCTGGTTAAGCTGGACATTGTTAGAGAAAGAGACGTGGCGAGCATAAAGTATTACGCGACGGGACGCTTTACTCTGACAGAGGTTTTGAACTCATAGTGTAAGCAAGTAAGCTTGTCCTGACTTGTCGAGACACCCCAAAGAATGAAAATGGGCTTTCGGCTGCAATACCTGTATTTTCAAGGGAGTTAGACAAACGCGCCACAAGGAGTAGAAATGGCTAAAGGTAAAGTCTCACAAATCATCGGCACAGTTATAGACGTAGAGTTCCCTCAAGACCAACTACCTGCCCTTTACAATGCCGTTGAGATACCAATGGGTGACAAGACCCTAATTGCTGAGGTCCAGCAGCACATAGGAAACAACTGGGTCCGCTGCCTTGCTATGGATATAACCGATGGACTCCAGCGCGGCGCTGAGGCTAACGATACAGGGTTGCCCCTATCTGTGCCTGTAGGCCGCCCCACTCTGGGCAGGATGTTCAATGTTCTTGGCCAGCCAATTGATGGCGGTGGAGAGGTAAACGCCCAGGAGCGTTGGCCAATACATAGAATGGCGCCTCCCTATATGGACCAGGAGACTAGCGCTCAGATCTTGGAAACGGGGATGAAGGTTATTGACCTCATAGCCCCTTTCACCAAGGGCGGTAAAATAGGCGCCTTAGGTGGCGCCGGTGTGGGAAAGACCGTTATCATCCAAGAGCTCATCCGTAACATCGCCACTGTCCATAGTGGCTTCTCCGTCTTCGCCGGGGTGGGCGAGCGTTCCCGTGAGGGTAACGACCTCTGGCATGAAATGACAGACTCAGGCGTTATAAACAACATGGTCATGGTCTTCGGCCAGATGAACGAGCCTCCTGGAGTGCGCTTAAGAGTGGCCCTTACCGGCCTGACCATGGCTGAGTATTTTCGAGACATGGAGGGGCAGGACGTCCTTCTTTTCATTGATAATATTTACCGATATACTCTGGCAGGTATGGAGGTATCGGCTCTCCTCGGCCGTATGCCCTCCGCAGTGGGTTACCAGCCGACCCTGGCCACTGAGATGGGCGAGCTTGAAGAGAGGATCACTTCCACCAATAAGGGCTCTATTACCTCCTTGCAAGCTATATACGTGCCTGCCGACGACTATACTGACCCAGGTGTTGCCACTACCTTCGGCCATCTGGACGCGGTCATCGCGCTGGAGCGTTCCATCGCTGAGCAGGGTCTATATCCTGCCGTAGATCCTCTGGTCTCCAACTCTCGCATACTCGACCCCAGAATAGTGGGTGAGGAACATTACGGTGTGACCAGAGGCGTCCAGAGGGTGCTCCAGAGATATAGAGACCTTCAGGATATCATAGCCATCCTTGGTATTGACGAGCTTTCTGACGAAGACAGGCTGATAGTCTCAAGGGCCAGGAAGATCCAGCGTTTCCTGTCCCAGCCCATGTTCGTGGCAGAGACCTTCACCGGAATACCCGGTCAGTACGTTCCCATTAGGGAAACGGTGAAAGGCTTCAAGGAGATTCTCGAAGGCCAGCATGACGACCTTCCTGAAGGCGCGTTCTATATGGTGGGTGCTATAGAGGGGGCTGTGGAAAAGGCCAAGCAAATGAGGGAAGAGTAAAGATAGTGTCTAAATCCGTTACGTGATATGGTGTGAGCTTAAGGAACCATCGGTTCGAAAATAGCACCAGGTAGCGTTGCCTGAGGCTCTCGAAGGCAACGCGGGTTGTGGCAATACCAGCCCGTCTTTTCGAGAGCCTCAAGGAGCGGGCTACATTGGCCCTTTTTCATCCCTTGGGGGCGGGGGTCGCCACACGCATGACGGATTGAGTAGAATTTATAAGGAAGATGTAAGGCCATGCCTGGAATACGTCTTGAAATAGTCACAGCGGAGCGGTCGCTATTTTCAGATGATGTTGATATAGTGATTGCACCAGGAATAGAGGGAGAACTCGGTATTCTTCCCCATCACGTGCCGCTTCTCACGGCGCTTACCTATGGAGAGCTGATTGCACGCAAGGATGGAG
>ORJL010587680.1_pt1 | contig 10037 bp, 8 predicted proteins | sample 1779941 | NCBI WGS metagenome assembly ORJL01 (sample SAMEA104232317, study PRJEB22302) | groundwater metagenome | biome: forest; feature: aquifer; material: groundwater | place: USA | collected 2011-08-07 | depth 5.8 m | reverse complement strand
TGCGTTCGTCCCGGAAAAGTCAGGAGCCGTCATACTGCAAGTGTCCCAACTTTATCACGGGCGTGGATGCCGGATTTGTACCATGCATAGGTGCGCTGCAGACCCTCTGCCAGAGGGATGGAGGGCCGCCACCCCAGCGCCGCAATCTTGCTGCTGTCCAGCAGTTTCCGTGGCGCGCCATCCGGTTTAGCAGCGTCAAATGCAATCTCTACGTCAAGGCCCACAACATCTCGGACGGAAGCTGCAAGGTCAGCAATGGAGACATCGTCCCCATAACCTACATTGAGCACGAACTTGGAAAGAGGCATCATCGCCTCAAGATCGCTTCGCGGCATGGCCAGCAGGGATAGGCATGCCTGCGCCATGTCATCAACGTAGAGAAACTCGCGGCGAGGCGTTCCCGTGCCCCAGACAATTACTGGCTCGCCAGAACCGCTTTCGTCCGCGTTAATCTTAGTCTCGTGAAATCGCCTCAATAATGCTGCAACGACATGGCTTGAAGAGGGATCAAAATTATCATGGGGTCCATAGAGAGTGCAGGGAATCAGCGGTAGAAATTCGACGCCGTACTGTTCGTTATAGGCCTGGCAGAGCTTCATGCCACCCAGTTTCGCGATAGCGTAAGCCTCGCTGCTCTTTTCCATGATTCCGGTCATGATCATCTCTTCGTTCATTGGCTGAGGACAGTCTCGGGGGTACATGCACCCGCTGCCGAAGAAGATGAGACGCTTCACGCCGTGTATTTTCGCCGCGTGTATGACGGAGGCCTCGATCATCAGGTTTGAATAAATGAACTCGGCGGGATGGTCAAGGTTCGCTTGGATCCCACCAAGACGGGCAGCGGCGAGGATTACATACTCAGGCTGGGCTTCTGCAAAAAAGGCTTCGGTGGCGGCCGTGTCACAGAGATCCAGCTCCGCATGCGTGCGTGTAACCACGTTGCGATAGCCCTGCTCTGCGCACAGCCGCACTAGTGCTGAACCGAGGAGGCCTTTATGCCCAGCAACGTAGATACGCGCATTTGCATCCATAAAGGCGTTTATAAACGGCTGGAGGCCGGCTCGGTCGTCACCAGCTTCTCGTACATGCGGTGTGTCTCACTATTGTAATAGATGATTTCAGTGCCCGTATGGTCAAAAGCAAAGGGTACATGAATGACGTTGTGCAGCCGCTCCCTGATCCTCGGCTGATCTTCTGGACGTGCAAAGAGCAGGAAAAAACCGCCGCCGCCAGCCCCCAACAATTTGCCCCCAATGGCGCCGCCCCGTCGCGCCTCTTCATAGAGGTCGTCGATAACGCTTGTCGCGATAGAACTGGTCAAGCCACGCTTGAGGTGCCACGTCTCGGCCAGCAGTTTTCCGAAGTCCTCGATATCCCCGTTACCATACAGCACCGACAATGCATCATCCACCAGGCGTTGCATGAGCCCTAGGTTCGCGGATCCCTGCTTTGCCACCTGGACCACCTCACGTGCAATGTCGGAGGAATACCGTGAAATGCCGGTGAAGAAGAGCATCAAGTGGCTTTCTAATTCCTGCAGCCGCTCCTTGGGTAAGATGACGGGTTTGGGCTGAATGCGGCCGTCCGGTAGGAAGTCAATCCTGTTGAACCCGCCGATGGCCGCCATGACCTGATCCTGGCAACCCACATTCTCGCCAATGACCTCCTGTTCCACATAAATCGCTTCCCGAGCCAGGTCCATTTTGCTCGCCATGCGACCCTTGAGGGCATAGAGCGCATTCAGGAGGCCAACGGTGAAAGCAGAGCTGGAGCCCATACCGGATCGTGCAGGAAGATCGCCGTCATAGTGGATCTCCACTCCCTGTGCAATTCCCATGTATTGAAGGCATGACCGCACCGCAGGATGCTCTATCTCCTCAACAGAGTCAACGTGCTCAAGTTTTGAATACACCACCCGGTGGGAATGCTCAAAGAAAGGGGGAAGAAAACGGCATGTAATGTACGCGTATTTGTCGATGGATGTCCCAAGCACCACCCCGCCGTGCTCCTGATACCATGCTGGGTAATCAGTCCCACCACCAAAAAACGAGATGCGGAAGGGAGTACGGGTGATTATCACTGTCAGGCCTCTATACAGAGAAGTTACTTCTAATGTCGTAAATTACTGTGCCGGAATGGAAGAAACGGTGAAAAATCATCATGCCTGAGCAGCTACTTACAAATCGTAACTGTACCATAACATCTGTTCGTAGGCAATGAGGCAGATCACATAACTGAAATTAGCCTGTGGCCTCAGGAAGACCGCAGCACAGGAAAACGGTCTGCGGTCGGGACGAACAGGGCGCCGCCGAGTAAGAAGAACATTAGACTGCTCCGTTATGAGGCTACTCCAGAGGGGCAAATGCATCATCGAGTAAAACAGCCGCCGTGGGAGGAAGCAGGCTGAAGAGTAAGCTGCGCAGGTTCTTCTGGCGCAAAAACGCTGAAAACATACGCCCCGGGAAATCAATGTCGCCGTTGGAATTCAGCATTCGAGTGAACACGGGGTGAGCGAGCAGTCTGAGCAGCCGTTGCCGTTGGGATTCAGACAGCCTCAAGGCGAGTTTGCGGAACTGGTGCGCTTGGTCAAACTCTTCCCCCATGACCTGCCTGCACCTATCGGCGTAGCGCTGCAAGAACTGCGCAGAGAAATCCCCGGCTCCCAAAGCCTCTACGGCCGTCTGCGCGCTCTGAACCGCTCCCAGGAGCGCAGTACGAATGCCGCCGCCGGAGACCGGCTTGACGTGTCGCGCGGCGTCCCCCACCAGCATAATGCGCTCCCCGTATGGCGCGATCGGCTGGTACAGAGGGATTGTGCCGCCTGTCAGTTCCAAAATCCGCGCACCTTGAAACTCCTGGGGAAAACGCTCAAAAAGCTGTTGCAACAGCCGCTTCTGGGAAAGACCTGAGGATACTCCTGCCCCTATCCCTATGCGAGCCCGTCCGTCGCCGGTGGGAATCATCCACCCAAACCATTCTGGAGCGATATCCTCCCCTACAAAGACCCTCACGTAAGAACAGTCGGCCTGGTGGGGAAGGGCTATCACCCCACCCAATGCGCATATCCGATCCGAGTTTGAATGTTTTCCAAGAAAACGAGCAACTCTCGACCCTGCGCCATCCGCGCCGATCAGAAGTGCTGCCGTTACCTGCTTCCTGCCCGCCTGCGTGTGGAGCCCCAGAGCCACGCCATTCGCTTGGTAATCTATCGTCTCCAGCCGCGTCCCCAGCCAGAGGTCTACCCCTTGTTCCTGAGCTTGATATGCCAGCCATCGATCAAATCCAATACGGTCGATAACCAGCGCGCGCTCTTGGTGGTTCCCCAAACGCAGCTTCAACCCATCCCCGGAGTAGACCAGGGAACCTGTGATGGTGTGGCGAATTATCCATTCACCGATCCCCGCTGTCTCCAGTGTGCGGCGGGTGACCAGACCGGAGCAATGGAGGGGCGTTCCAATTTCCCTATGCTCTTCCAGCAACAGGACGCGCACTCCCGCCTGTGCCAGATCCAAAGCAGCTTTTGATCCCGCCGGCCCGGCTCCTGCCACGACTACGTCATAGTGCATGGGCGTTGCCCGTGTCATGTCGATACCTGCTAGCTTTGACGCGTTTCAAATAACAAGGCTCCCCTGCCGACAAAAAATCTTCTCAATGCAAAATGCTGAACGTCAAGAGTAGAATAACTTGTCCTCTACGAGCTCGCATATGATATGCCCAATGGCAATGTGAGCCTCCTGTATGCGCTGGGTGTTGGTGCTGGGGACAGCAATAGGGCATTCCACGAGGTCGCGCAGTATTCCTTGCTGCCCTAACAGACCTATGGTTCTCAACTGCCGCTCTCGGGCTACCTGCACCGCCTTGACAATGTTTGACGAATTGCCGCTGGTGCTTATCCCGATCAACACATCGCCGGACTCGCCCAGCCCTTCCACCTGGCGAGCATACACCTGGTCAAAACCATAATCGTTGCCGATTGCAGTGACGATGGAGCTGTCTGTGGTCAGCGCAATGGCGGGCAATGAGGGACGTTCATGCCCTGCTCGTAAACGTCCAACCAGCTCCGCGGCAATGTGCTGTGAGTCTGCCGCGCTCCCCCCGTTACCGCATATCAGCATCTTTTTGCCGGAGGCCAGCGCCTCGGCAAGTATCATTGCCGCTTGCAAAATATCGTCCAACAGAAGCTCACTGACGCGACGTTTTACATCAGCGCTGTCTAGCAGTTGCCTGCGGATGTTTTCTCGTGCGTCTGCTTCATTCATCGTGCGCTCCGGAAGCGGCGGGCGCGATGACCTGCAGATGATTGCCCACGATTGCTGCGGCTTCAACAAGATCGGTCACCACATAGTCCGGTTGCACGCGCCCTTCCTTCAGCGTCCTCTCTCCATATCCTGTGAGCACCAGCATCGTGGCCGCGCCAAACCTGTGGCCCATCTCAATATCGCTCGCTTGGTCTCCAATCACAACAACGTACCCTTCTTCGAGGCCGTGCGCCTGCACCGCCTCTTCCAATAGAAGTGTGCCCGGCTTACGGCACCGACACTCCGCGTCCGGCATATGAGGACAGACAAAAAAGGCGTCCACCTGTACCCCCTGGTCCCGCAGCAACTCCTGGAGCCGCTCGTGAATTCTGTCGAGCTGCGTGCTATCTATGAACCCGCGTGCAACCGCCGATTGGTTGGTCACCACCACTATTGCGCATCCGAGAACCCGGAGCGCACGAATACCCTCAACCACACCCGGAAGGAGTTCCAGTTGGTCGGGGGAAGAGAGGTAGTTCCTCTCCACGTTCACAGTGCCGTCCCTATCCAGGGCAATCAGACAACGCATGATGCTAACCGGTGAATGCTCATAGTGCAGGCCAGGGGGCGGCGACTGCCTTTCCCGTTGAACTCAAGTTGAGAAAAAGAAACCTTGGTGTCGAGCAGCATTGCGAAGAGTCAAAACCTGTCCGGACCACTTACGTTAATGCTGCCAGAAGCCGTGCTCTCCTGGAGAAACCCCCTCTGAGAGCAACAACGTCTTGCCCATCCCGATTGTGAAGATTGCGGGTTCCATAACTACCAGAAATGTATCATGCGCCTCACGTAGCGCAACGGTTTGGCGCACACTACGCGTTCTGCAGCGACGATTTCACCGCTGCGATATCAGATTTCACCATCCTGCGCACCAACTCAGGCAACGCGACCCTGGGCTTCCAACCCAATATGCTCCTCGCTTTTGACGCATCACCGCGCAGCAACATCACCTCCGCGGGACGGAAGAAGCGTTTGTCAACCACCACATACTTTTCCCAGTCTAAACCCGCCTCTTGAAATGCCAGCTTCACAAAGTCCAAGACCGAGTGATCTTCGCCCAGGGCAATGACAAAATCATCTGGCTGGGGCTGTTGCAACATGGCCCACATGGCTTCCACATAGTCTGCCGCATGTCCCCAGTCACGCCGAGCATCGAGATTGCCCAGGGCCAACTCATTCGAAAGCCCGTGATAGATGCGCGCTACTCCGTTCGTTATTTTGCGCGTCACAAACTCGGTGCCGCGTCGCTCTGACTCATGGTTAAACAGAATGCCATTGCAAACGAACATGTCATAGCTTTCTCGATAGTTGATAGCCATACTATGAGCATAGACTTTCGCACAGGCGTAAGGGCTGCGCGGGTGGAATTTGGTGTTCTCGTTTTGTGGGCTCTCGGTGACGGCGCCGAACATCTCGCTACTCGATGCCTGATAGAAGCGAGCCTCCTTGCGTATTTGTTTCACCGCTTCCAGCAGCCGCACCGCGCCGAGGCCGGTCACATCACCGGTCAACACCGGCTGCGTCCACGAAGTCGCCACAAAAGACTGCGCGGCAAGGTTATAGACCTCATCAGGCTGCGCCTGCTGAAGAGCCAGCAAGAGCGAGGATTGATCGGTGAGGTCCCCCTCCAGAAAGGTGATCTGATGGGCGATGTGCGCTATTCTGTTTAGGTTGGGTGAGCTGGAACGGCGGACAAGGCCAAATACCTGGTAATCTTTCTCAAGCAAGAACTCTGCCAGATAAGAGCCGTCTTGACCGGTCACTCCGGTAACAAGTGCTGACTTAGTCATATATGAAACGCTCCACGTACTGAGGACTGTGAGTACCTCTCGCGCCTCGGCCTAGTATAACAGAAAAAATACGAGGAGATCAGCCCTCGCCTCACGGGCAACCCGCGCGTTTTACCGCCGTTGGAGGCAGCAGATCAATGTTCGCTATGGATTATTGACCCACTGATAGATACGATGTATCTATTGACATTATAGTGCTGGGTGAATATTCTGCGTTAATTGGGCGTCGAGATCGGCGCTCCGGATAGTGGACAATACAGGAGGGTGGCATGTTGAACCGGCGCTTTGGATGGGGGTTATTAGTTAGCGTAGCCCTTATTGCCGTGCTTGCCTGTGCTCCCGGCGCGCAGCAGTCTGGGAATGCAGGCGGTTCTCAGGATAAAGGGGCAACGCAAAACGAGCCAAAATACGGCGGCATTCTCACCTGGGCACTTACGGACGACCCGCCTAGCTTCGACCTGAGCAGGGAGTCTACCACTGCCATGCAAGCGGCTACGGCTCCGAACTATGACTTCCTCATTCAGTTCGATCCCCTCGACGAAAATAAGCTCATTGGTGATTTGGCGGAAAAGTGGGACCTGAGCCAGGACGGCAAGACATACACTTTCCATTTGGTGAAAGGGGCAAAATTTCACAACGCGACGCCCTTCACATCTGCCGACGTGAAGTTCAGTCTCGACAGGGTGAAAACCCCGCCCAAAGGCGCGCCAAGCCCGCGTATTGGAGTACTGGAGGTCGTTGATCGTATCGAGACCCCAGATGACTCGACGGTAAAACTAGTGCTCAAACAGCCCAGCCCGTCACTTCTCACCAACCTTAGCCAGGGCTGGTTCGCCATGTTCAGCAAGAAACTGGCGGACGAGAAGGGTGACGAGGTCTACCGCAAAGAGATCATGGGCACTGGTCCCTTCAAGTACAAGGACTACATCCGAGGCACCAGCGTCTCATTGGTCAAGAATCAAGACTACTGGATGAAAGGCCGCCCCTATTTGGATGGCTATAATTTCTACATCGTCCCAGATCGCGGCACGAGGCTCGCCGCATTTCGCACCGGCCAGATCTTGATCTACGGCGTGAATGCGGATGAAGCAAAGACGGTGGAAAAGGAAATTGGCGATAAGGTCACCATCACGCGCAAGGGTGGCTACAGTTTCAATTCAGTCAACATTAACGCAACCCGAAAACCTTTTGATGACCCACGAGTGCGGCAGGCCCTGAGCCTTGCCGTCGACCGAAAAGCAGGGATTACCGTCTTGAACAAAGACGACGGCGATATCGGCGGATATCTCCCCGCTACAGGAAAATGGGCGCTCGCAGCAGACGAGATCGCAAAAATTCCCGGGTTCGGCTCTGATAAAGCGGGAGACATCGCCAAAGCAAAGCAGCTACTGAAGGATGCCGGTGTCCCTGACGGCTTCAAGGTGCGCATTCATACCCGCCAGGGGAGCGAGGACGCCAGCATTTTCCTGAAGGACCAGTGGGGGAAGATCGGCATCATCGGAGAATTGCTCATCCAGAACTCCACCCAGGCGTACGATACCATGAACGCCAAGGATTTCGAGCTTTATCCCTGGGGTCAGGCAGTGCCGGTGGACGACCCGGATGCCATTTACCTCGAGCACCTGACCTGTAATGCGCCCCGTAATTACGGCGGACTGTGCGACCAGGAAATGGAGGCCCTGTTCAAAAAGCAGACCGTCATGACAGACGAGGTTGAGCGAAAGAAGGTCGTCCAGGACATGGAGCGGAGGGCCCTCACCGCGAATGGCAAGCTCACCCTGGGTTGGAGCCGCGTGAACTTCGGCATGTGGAACACCGTCAAGAACCTTGTGAAGGGTTCTGGCAACTACAGTAATCAGAAAATGCGGGATGTTTGGCTGAACCGGTGACATCCCTGGAATGTCCACAGAACAACGCCCCCGGTCATATGACCGGGGGCGTTGTTCTGTGCGTCAGGCGATGACATCTCTGAGCACACGTGGAATTGGCGGAAACTGCAACAGCTCGAAAAGAGGACTGTCCAAACCAAGAGAGAGCCTGCGTATCCAGGCTCTCTCAAGTCCCACCCGTGTCGAAAACTACATGTATTTTATGGTGCCCCAGGGCGGACTCGAACCGTCGACACGCGGTTTAGGAAACCGCTCTTGGCGCTTCCTTACCGTCCCAAAACCTCCGTTTTACGAATGAAACGCGGAACCATCTTCCCGGATTCTCCTAATTTTCCTCCGTTTTCCGTGCCAGTTGTGGTCAGAATTGTGGTCAAACGAAACCACTTCCCCACCACCAGATCGGCCCTACAAACCCTTGTCAACACCCGTTCCGGCCTGTCACAGCAGCCTAATCACTAATGCGTTCTGAGTGGCGTGGTAGACTGTTATTCTATCTCATGAAGACCAAAAGTGCGACACATGGCATCGAAAGAAGGTGCCAACTATGAACTACGAGCGCCTTATCATCGTTGGCAACGCTACCAAGGACGCTGAAATACACTCTGCTAAACAGGGCGACACGTTGTTCGCCACATTCTCGCTGGCCGTTAACAAGTCCCGAGATAAGGCCAACTTCTACTCAGTGATAATCTTTGGTCCTACCGCGGAAGCTGCCAGCCAAACCATCAAAAAGGGAGACACCGTGCTGGTAGAGGGCTCACTGAACCTGCGCCCATACTCTACTCGGCTCAAAGAGCAAAGGGTCGACCTCCAAGTGCACGCTGAACAGTGGATCAAGCTATGGATAGTGGATTTTCTTTAAGAGAGGCTTGAAAAGGCACCTGTAGAGCGTTACGGGCAACAGAACCCGCGAAAGCCTGCTTGAAAGGCAGGAACTCGCGGGATGAGCCTATTTTCCGCTTTTCCTCAAAACAAAATCAGGCAGGTTCTCAAGGGCTTTGCCCCTCAAGCAAAGTCATGATCCCATATCTTGCCTATCTCGTCCAGCGCTTTTGTGGGGCAGTTGATAGAGAGTTCGAAGGGATTCGAACCCCACTCCAACTTCCCAGGGAATACCCAAACCTGTTCCGCATTGTCGTCTAAGTTTGAGTTTGGGCACTGGGATGCTGAACAGGTCAAAGGCTTATGAGCCCCGCTATTTTTAGACAAAAGTATCCCACACTTTTGGCGATAGCCCCAGTTACGGCGCCCGGAGATCCTGTCTCTTGCCAGAAGAGTGAGAAATCTGATTAATTTTCAACCCGGAAGTAGAACTGCCTGGTGCTGCACCGACGAAAAGCAACATGGTCTGATCGAAAAAGCGGACCAATCCCTGGAACCGACCCTGGAACGTGAACACGAGAGCGATACCGATGTAACTAGTAACCCCATCGATTTTAATGGCAGGCTGCGCAGGAAAGTCGATGGCACGCATCCTACAGTCCTCTAAGCCCTCACATAGTTCTGCAGAGTAAAGCCGTAATTTCTCATGCACCTGGTCAACCACCACCGAATCGACTAATGAGCGGAACTGCTGAACGGCAACGGAATCTTGATGAGAGTCTGCCATTTCATACATCGCTCTCCCCACCGTCTCGACAATCTCCTGACGTTGTGGTTTTTCGGGATCAATAACCCCATCGCCGCCGGTCGGGCCAAAAACGATAACCTTATCGCCGGGGCGTAGATTCCTCCGTGCGTTAACTTGGCTGAGGATGTCGCAATTCGCATAGAATCCTCGGCGGACCCACCTATCTGAAATACTGCAGAAGCTATCCCCTGTCTGCGCCGCATCCTGTTCCGGATATAGGTTCCATCCAAGAGGGGTCGGCGTAGCTATTTTTGATACCTCATCCTTTGTTGCCGTTGGTGTAGTCTTCACCACTTTGGCTTCACCGGGCGCGGGTTGGCCATCGCCTTTATAACTATTCTTATCTACAGACTCTACAGACTCTACAGACGAAACGCTGCCCTCCGAACTCAACACCCTATACGAAAAATATGCGCCAGATGCGAAAGCCAAG
>ORJL011161045.1_pt1 | contig 10038 bp, 12 predicted proteins | sample 1779941 | NCBI WGS metagenome assembly ORJL01 (sample SAMEA104232317, study PRJEB22302) | groundwater metagenome | biome: forest; feature: aquifer; material: groundwater | place: USA | collected 2011-08-07 | depth 5.8 m | reverse complement strand
GGGCGAGGGCGAGTCGTTCATCGAGAAGCCGTTCGGCGCCGAGGGCGTGCTCGAGGCCGCGCGCCTGCTGATGTTCGGCCACATCGCCGATGGCCAGGCCGTAGCCGACAAGCGCGACTCCGCCAGCGAGTGGGCCGACGATCGCTTGCGCACGAAAGTGGTGCGGCTGCTGAAACGCCTGCGGTTCGCCTAGCGTGTCTGGAGATGCGCGGCCGGTCCGGGCGGGCGAAGAGCTCAACTGGGCACGCGTAGCGTCCTATCTTCGTGATTGCCTTCCTGCCAACAGCGTTCCCGGTCTCGACCTGTCGCGCGAGCCGGTCATCGAACAGTTTCACGGCGGCCATTCGAACCTGACCTACCTCCTGCGGTATGGCGACGTGGAGTTGGTGCTGCGGCGGCCTCCGCTTGGACCGCTCCCGCCGACGGCCCACGACATGGCCCGCGAGCACCGCTGGCTCCACGCCATCCACGACCTGTTTCCGCTGGCGCCGCGGTCGTACCTGCTCTGCGAGGATCCTGCTATTGCCGGCGCGCCGTTCTACGTGATGGAGCGCCGGCGCGGGCTCGTGGTACGTACCGACGAACCGCCGCAACTGGCCGATCGGCCCGAGACGCGCCGCCGCGCCAGCCGCGTGATGATCGAGACGCTCGCGGACCTGCACGCCATTGAGATCGCGGCCAACGGTCTGTCGCACCTGGGCAAGCCGAGTGGTTTCGTCGAACGCCAGGTCCGCGGGTGGACCGAGCGCTGGTATCGATCGAAGACCGGCGACATCCCCGAGATGGAAACCCTCGCCACGTGGCTGCCGGCCCACCTGCCGCCCACCACCGGCGCGCCGGCCATCGTCCACGGCGACTTCAAGCTCGATAACGTGATGTTCGATCCGTCTGACGTGGGCCGGCTGGTGGCGATCTTCGACTGGGAGATGACCGCGCTGGGCGATCCGCTGGTCGATCTCGGCATCTTCCTGGCCTACTGGTCGCAGGGCGCGAAGCTGGAGCCCAACGACGCGCTGGCGTCAGTGACCAACCGGCCCGGCTGGTTCAGCCGCGATGAAGTGATCGCCTGCTACGCGGAGCGGAGCGGCCGCGACCTCACCCGCCTGGCGTTCTACGAGGCCTTCGCGTTGTTCAAGGTGGCGGTGGTGATCCAGCAGATCTTCTTCCGCTACCAGCGCGGCCAGACCACCGACGAACGGTTCGCGCAGTTCGACGTCCGCGTCCGCCACCTGGCGCAACAGGGGGCGGTTGCCGCACAACTGTGAACTGTTCCACGTCAACTACCAACTATCAACTCTTCAACTTTCAACTGTTCGCGTAGTAGCGCACTTTCCAGTCGAGCACGACACTCGGCTTGTCCTGCCCCTCGCGCTCGACCACCACACCCCACGTCGCCTGGAGACCATCGCCCTTGTCCTCGACCGCCGCAAGCGTGAAGCGCCCGCGGACGCGCGACCCGGCCGGCACGGCCGAGACGAAGCGGACCCGGTCGCAGCCGTAGTTGATGATCATCCGCGCGCCGTCCACCGCGATGGTGTCGGCCAGCAGCGTCGTGGCGAGCGACAGCGTCAGGAAGCCGTGGGCGACCGTCGTGCCGAACGGCGATTCGGCCGCCGCGCGGGCGGCATCCTGGTGAATCCACTGGTGATCGCCGGTGGCGTCCGCGAACTGATCGATGCGTGACTGCGAGACGACCAGCCAGTCACTGACGCCAAGTTCCTGGCCGACGCGGCCGGCCAGGCTGGTGAGGGGCAGGTGCACTATCATTCCGCGCATGACTTTACCTCAGCGCCTCACGGCGTTCATGGCCGAGCAGGTCTATCCCAACGAGGCCACCTTTCACCGCCAGGTCGCCGAGGGCGATCGCTGGCAACCGGCGCCGATTGTCGAGGCGCTGAAAGCGAAGGCGCGCGAGGTCGGCCTGTGGAACCTGTTCCTGCCCGAAAGCGAGTACGGCGCCGGCCTGACCAACGCCGAGTACGCACCGCTCTGCGAGATCATGGGCCGCTCGATCCCGATGGGGCCCGAGGTGTTCAACTGCTCGGCGCCCGACACCGGCAACATGGAGGTGCTGGTCCGCTACGGCACGCCCGACCAGCGCACGCGCTGGCTTGACCCGTTGCTGGCCGGCGACATTCGATCGTGCTTCGCCATGACCGAACCGGACGTCGCCTCGTCTGACGCCACCAACATCAAGTCGAGCATTGTCCGCGACGGCGACGATTACGTCATCAACGGGCACAAATGGTGGATCTCCGGGGCCGGCGACCCGCGCTGCAAAGTCGCCATCTTCATGGGGAAGACCGATCCGCGGGCGCCCGTGCATCAGCAACAGTCGATGATCCTCGTGCCCATGGCCACGCCCGGCACGGGCATGCGGAGCTGGTGTTCACCAACGTCCGCGTGCCGGCGGCGAACCTGCTGCTCGGCGAGGGGCGCGGCTTCGAGAGTGCGCAGGGCCGGCGGGCGCCCGGGCGCATTCACCACTGCATGCGCTTGATCGGGTGTGCCGAGCGCGCGCTGGAGCGGATGTGCCATCGCGTCAAGTCGCGCGTTGCCTTCGGCAAGCCGCTGTCGGAACAGGGCACCGTCCGCGCCGGCATTGCCGAGTCGCGGATTGACATCGAGCAGGCGCGCCTGCTCACGTTACGGGCGGCGCAGTTGATGGACACGGCCGGCAACAAGGCCGCTCGCCGCGAGATTGCGATGATCAAGGTGGTGGTGCCGCGCATGGCCGCGCGCGTGATCGACCGGGCGATCCAGGCGCACGGCGCCGGCGGCGTGTCGGATGATTTCGGCCTCGCGGCGGCGTGGGCCTACGCCCGCACCATTCGTCTGGCCGACGGCCCGGACGAAGTGCACGTCGAGGCGATCGCGAAGATGGAGCTCAAGTGATTGTCCAGCCGCCGTCGACGACCAGCACCTGGCCGGTCACGTAGTTGGAGGCATCGGCGGCGAGAAACACGACCACGCCCTTGAGTTCGCCTTCGGCGCCGACGCGCGCGATTGGGCTGGTGGCCTTGATCGCCGGCCCGGTCATGGCAATGGCCGCGTCGGCCAGCCGCGAGTGGAAGTAGCCGGGCGCCACCGCGTTGACGCGAATGCCCTGGCGTCCCCACGAGGCGGCCAGCTCTCGCGTCAGCCCCATCAGTCCCGCCTTGCTCGCGGCGTACGCGGCGTAGTGCGGTCCATTCACCGAGGCAATCAGGCCGGCAATTGACGCCACGTTGATGATGCGGCCGTATTGCACCTTCAACATCTCCCGTGCCGCCGCCTGTGAGAACAGGAACGCGCCGGTCAGGTTGACGTCGATCACCTTCTGCCACTTGTCGAGGGGCAGGTCTTCCGGCGGCGCCGCCCACGTGACGCCGGCGTTGTTGACCAGGATGTCGAGGCGGCCGTAGGTCTCGATGGTCCTCGTGACGACGGCCTGTACCTCCTCCGGCTTCGCGACATCGCAGGTCATGCCGGCGACGGTGAACCCGCGGCCGCGCAGGTCGGCGAGGGCGGGCGTCAGCCACTCCTCCCGCCGCGCGCAGAGCATCAGCCTGGCGCCGGCTTCGGCCAGGCCTTCGGCCATTTCGAAGCCGAGGCCGCGAGATCCGCCGGTCACAATCGCGACGCGGCCGGAAAGGTCGAAGAGGGAAGCGAGTGTCGGCACGCCTGAGACTATACTCTCGGCCATGTCTCAGGATCCGCAAGCGCCCGTCACCACCCATCCGCCTTTGTTCGCGCAGCGGCGAGCCCTCAAGCTGCCGCCCATGTCGTGCCATTGGCTCACGGCCGGTGATGGCACCCAGCTGAGGCTGCACCATGCCCAGGGCGGCACGCGGGGCGCGGTGTTGCTCACTGCCGGCACCGCCATGACGGGACTGTCGTACTGCATCGACACCGTCGATGAGAACCTGGCTGAGTACCTGGTCCGCGTGGGCTTCGACGTCTGGCTGGCCGATTGGCGGACGTCGCCAGAACTGCCGGCGCACACCGTGCCCTATTCGCTGGACGACGTGGGGCGCTACGATTGGCCGGCGCTGGTCGGCTACGTCTGCACCGCGACCGGTGCCGATCGCATCAGCATTCTCGCGCACTGCCTCAGCACTCCGGCGCTGATGTTGTCGCTGGTGCGAGGTCATCTCAATCCGGCGCGAATTGACGCGATTGTTGCGAGCCAGGTCGCGCTGCACCTCGAGGCGGATCCGCTGGGCAAGATCAAGCAGTGGACCCACGTGTCCAATCTGCTGAACGCCCACGAAATCGTCCACCAGGAGCCTGAGCACGTCACCCACACCCTGGCCGACCTGGCCATCAGCAGCCTCGCGCCGATCCTGCCGCACGTCCCAGGATCTGAATCGTGCGGCAACCCGGTCTGCGCCCGGCACCTGGCGACGTTTGGCGGGCTCCTGCATCACGCCAACGTGAACCCCGAAACGCACGCGCTGATGGGTCCGCTGATTCCAGAGGTCGTCGTCGGGTTTCTCAAGGCCGTGGCGCCCGTCGTCCATCGCATCGACCTGCTCGACGCTGATGACCTGTTGCACCTCGACCGGCTGGCGATCCCGATCACCTTCGTGTCGGGCGAACACAATCACATGTTCGTGCCGAGCGGGACGGAGCGGAGCTTCAATCTGGTCTGCAAGGCCAACGGCCCCGCGCTCTATCGGCGCGAGGTGATCGCCGGGTACGGGCATCTCGACTGCCTCGTCGGCGCCAACGCGGCAGCGGATGTGTTTCCCACGTTCGCGGAAGCGCTCGGGCCGACGATCAGAGCCGCGCGCGCATCCGGTTAAGCCGTCGACCACTGCGTCCGTGGCGAAGCGCTATGCTGGAGTCAGCATGGTCATTGACGCAGGGCAGCACGTACGGCATCGGTCGCGGCTCGAATGGGGTATTGGCAAGGTCGAGGGCAGCAACGGCGAGAGCGTCTTCGTCCGGTTCGGCGATCAGCTCAAGACCATCAAGATCTCGTTCGCGGAGCAGTTCCTGGAACCGGTGACCGCCGCGGAGCTGGAGGCCAGCCGGCCCAAGGAGCGGGCCGGCCCAGCGGTTGGCCGCATCGCGCAGTGTCCTGAGTGCGGCAAGGACCTGACGCGCGGCGCCGACGGTGAGTGGCGGCCGTGTTCCCACTGCTCGTAACCCGCACTTAACCTTCGGAGGCACACTTCATGGGCAATTGGCTCGCAATCTCTGTGTTGTTCGGCGCTCTCGTGTTTTCGGCACAGAGCGTGGTCGCTCAAGGGCAGGTCAGCTACAAGGTCCTGGCCACCAGCAAGACGTCGACGATGCAGAAGGAGTTGCAGGAGGCGGGCGCCGCCGGGTATCGGTTTGTGGCGGTCATGGGCGGCGAGACGGCGATGGGCGGGAACGAAGTCGTCGTCCTCCTCGAGAAGGAAGGCAACGACCGGACGCGTTATGAGTATCGGGTTCTCGCGACGTCGAAGACTTCGACTCTCCAGAAGGAACTGCAGGACGCCTCTGACGCCGGTTGGCTGGCCGTCGGGCAGACGGTGTTCGAGAGCATGTTCGGAGGCCAGGAAACAGCCGCCATCCTCGAGCGAGACTCGGAGCAGCCATCGAAGGTGCGTTACGAGTTCAAGCTGATTGCGACCTCGAAGACGTCCACTCTGGCGAAAGAGCTGCAGGTGCTCGCCGAACAAGAGTTCCGGGCGGTGGGGATGACGGTGGGCAAGACCGCGATGGGCGGGAGCGAGCTCGTCGTCGTGACGCGGCGATTGGTAAAATGAGAGTGGCCTGCCCAGCCGAAGCTCGCCTGTGAAATGCGCGAGCGAAGGCTGGTGCCGGAGGAGGGGGTCGAACCCACACACCCTTGCGAGTACGGGATTTTGAGTCCCGCGCGTCTGCCAGTCCCGCCACTCCGGCCCGAACTTTGGATTATAGCCTGCCGCGCCTCGCCGCCCTAGGGCGAGATAATGCGCAGCTTCGGAAAGTAGTGCCGATAGCGCCGCGGGTCGCGCGTGAGCAGGGTGTGCCCGGCCACTGCCGCGTGGGCGCCAATGAAGAAGTCCGGGAGCGGTGAGCGGCGTTCGCCGCCGCGTCGTCGATAGACCCTGAACGCCTGGCCGGCGAGAAACGCCGCACCCCACGGCAGCGACTCGCGTTGGAGCATCGTCTCAGGGAAAATCTCATCGACAAGATCGGCCGATGTGAATCCCGACGACACCTCGGCAAAGATGATGGGGTTAATGATGACAGGACCCCGATCTCGGCACATACCGAGCATGTCATCCGACCAGGCCTTCCACTCCGACTCGTCGTCGATGAGGTCGATCAGGACGTTGGAGTCAATCAGCGTCGAGTTCATCGGGCTCGTCCCGCAGCATGGCCAGCAACTCCTTGCTGCTCATGATCATCTTTCCGGTGCCATGTTCACGAATGTGTTTCACGAGCTGTTGACCCCGGGTCAGTTGGCCGTTCTTCGGTTGCAGGACGGCACGACCGCCCTCGACCGTGAACTCGACCTCGGTATGGGGAAGCAGACCCAGTTCCTCGCGGATTTCCTGGGGAATTGTGACTTGACCCTTGCTGGTGATTCTCATGGTAAGACTCTTACTGGTAAGAATCTTACCATACCCCCGCGTCGAACGCTATTGGCGTGATCCGGTCCAGGTGCCGCTACACGTGCCGCCCGTGAACGTCCCGGTCAACGACCGGCGGTCGGCCCCCAGCGTGGCCGTGAACGTGTAGAGGGCATCGACCACGACAGAGAACTGAAGCGTGTTGCCCGTGATGGTGACGCGCACCGTTTGGTTGACGACGGACACGGCCGGAATGTTGATCACGAACTCGTGGAAGCCATCCGCGTTCCGGCGCAGCGTGCCGGTCCACTGAAGCGACGCCGGCAACGCCGCCGCGCAACCGGGTCCTTTCGTGAGCGTCCCGGCCCAGTTGCCGAAGACCGGATCGCCCGCCGCCTGGTTTACCGCCACGGTTTGGCCCGCCACGGTGAGCGTGGCGCTCCGGACATCCCCCAGGTTCTCGGCCACCGTGATGCTGACGGTTCCTGGCCCGCTGTTGCTGCCGGCCGATGTCACGATGACGAACGAGCCGCTCGACGCGACCGTCCACGCGCAGCCGCTGTTGGTGGTGACGCCGATCGAAGCGGTTCCGCCAACGCCCGCCATGCTCAGCGTGGTGCTACCCAGCGCAAACGAGCACGTCGCGGTGGGCGTGGGCGTGGGCGACGAGGGCGAGTTGGAACACGCCGCCAGCGCGACCGGAGTCATCAAGGCCAACAGCCAGAATCTACGCCACATACGGGATCGAGCGTAGCGCCCGCGGCACGCGCATACAAGCTCAGGCGCAGCGGGCTAGAACTGCACGTGCGCGCGGATGGAGCCGACGGTTTCGTTCCGGGTGTTCAGGATCGACGGCTCGGCGTATCGCCCGAGGAGGTCGAGTTCGGCGGCGCCGATCGCATCGATTTGGCGGAGCGTGGCCAGCAGCGCGGGTTCCACCGCACGCCACGCGCCGTCTTCCACCTTGATAGCGACGCCAGCCCGCATCGCGGGAATGCCCACGCAGTAGAAGCCTTCGGCGCCGACCTTCGCGAACAGCCGGCCCTTCGTGACGCGCATCAGGTCGGTGTCGAGGCGATCGGTGCCGGCGACGAACTCCGGATGTGCCACCATCGCGTTGAAGATGCGCGCGGGCGCGGGCTGGCCGTCGGCCACCGCCGCCGCGAAACGAGCGCAGCCTTCGGCCACGGCATCAAGCGGCATCGCAAACGTCGGCAACCCGCAACCGTCGATGGCCTGCTCGACGTTGCCAGCCTCGACGCCCATCCAATGCGCCACCGTCGAGAGAATGCGTTGCTGAACGGGATGGGACGCGCGGTGGTAGCCGTTGGTGACCCACTGCTGATGGACGGCGAAGGCAAGCATGCCGGCGTGCTTACCCGAGCAGTTGTTGTGGATCTTCGTGGGGGCCTGGCCGGCCGCCTTCATGGCGTCGGCGGTGCGCACATGCATCGGCGTCTGCGGCCCACAAGCCAGGGCGCCTGCAGTCAGCCTGGCTTTGGCGAGGATCGATCGTGCCGCCGCCACATGAAACGCTTCGCCGCCGTGCGAGGCCGTGCAGAGCGCCAGTTCCTCCAGCGTCAGGCCGAAGTGGTCCACGCCGCCGGCCTCGACGAAGGGCAGCACCTGGAACATCTTGATCGCCGAGCGGACAAAGCTGTGGTGCGCTGGATTGCCGGCGCTGGCTGTCAGTCCGTGCTCCGCGTGGGCCACCGCTACATGCACGCGGTGAGACGACTCGACAACCTGGCCGCGCCAGACTTCGACGCTACAATGGCCGGCCTGCCCGCCGAAGCCTTGGCGAAGGCGGGACGTCACGAGCGCGGTACCCACGCGAGCGCGACCAGTTGCACCGAGACGCCGCCACGCTTGGGTTTCACCAGCACGCGATCGAGCGTCTCCGTCGAGAGATCCCAGTCGGCCGACACGGCCTGCAGGTCGGCCTCGAGCGCGGCCTGGAGGTCTGCCAGTTGCTGGTTGAGTGCCGCCACGGTCTCAGAAGCGCGCGTCACATCCTGGGCCTCTTTCCCAATCTTGCCCATGCCGCGGGCGGCCGTGGTGGCGCGGCCCAATGTGCTGGCGCTCACGGCCTTGCGCCCGAGCAGCGCGCCGAAGATGGTCGCACCAACGGAAAGGGCCGCCGACACCTTCGCGCCGGATGCCTGCTCGCTCTGCACCTGCACGGCCTGCTCGGCGCGGCGAATGCGATCCTGGATGGCCGTCAGCTTGGCTGCGTACTTCTCGCGCACCTTGGTGAGCGCGGCATCCCGCGCCTCGCGCGCGCTGGTGCCGAGCCGGATGCGGAAGTCGCGCTCGGACTCGTCCGGTGCCGACACCATCTTGGCTGACGGACTCTTGAACAACTCGATCGATTGCGACTGCGAGGCCCAGCGCGAAAAGTCTTTCTCCCAGGTCGCGTAGCTCTTCTGCTTGGCGGCCGCGGCCGGCAACGGAGTGAACGTGGCCGCCGCGCCCTCGGGGGCCTTCAACAGGTCTTTCACGTCGAAGTCCGCCGGTTCGGCATGCTCCCAATCAATGGCCACGGGGCCGTCGCCGATCGGCGTGAGCACGGCCACCTCGCGCGTCTCGTCGAGCCCGAGCTTCGAGTCGGCGTAGGTAACCCGCGCGACGCCCAGCACCATTGGCACGTAGGAGTCGCCACCCGGCACGAAATACTGCTGGATGGCCGGATCAAGCACGGGTGCCTGCACCGTTGGCACCAACCCCTTTGGCACTTCAGGCACCGTACGCACCATTGGCACCCGTGCCGGTGCTGGTGCCGGGCGCTCTCCTGTCAGTGTTCGAATCTCGTCGCGCCCGAGCGGCCCTCGCAAGTAAGAGAGCGCCCACCGCGTCTCGAACAGCACCGGCTCCTTGTCGTGCACGTTGTGCAACAGGAACGTGCGCTTGCCGAGGGACGACAACAGCTGATCGATCTGCGCCCGTTCGAAACCGGCGCCGGCGCTGCCGGCGGCGCCTTCCAGGCCGTCGAGCACCCGCGCCTTGTCGCGATCGGTCTGCAGGCGTCCCAGCAGCCACGTGCCGGCGTTGGCGAGCGCCTTGTAATCCAGGTCCACCGGGTTCTGCGTGGCCACGGTCAGGCCCAGGCCAACCGCCCGTGCCTGTTTCAGCAGCGTCAGCAGCGGTGCCTTCGACGGAGGGTTGGCCACCGGCGGCAAGAAGCCGAAGATCTCGTCGAAGTACACGAGTGCCCGCAGGCTCGACGTGCCGCGCTGGCTCCGCATCCAGCCCACCAGCTCGTTGAGCAGCAACGAGACAAAGAACATCCGCTCCTGGTCATCGAGGTGGGCGATGGAAATCACGCTCACGCGCGGGCGGCCGTTGGCGCCGTAGAGCAGCCGGTCGATGTCGAGCGGTTCGCCCTCGAGCCAACTGCTGAAGCCCGGCGCCGCCAGCAACTGATTGAGCTGCATGGCCAGCGCGAAACGTTCCTTGGCGGGGTAGAACGACTCGAGGTCGAGCACGCCGACCTTCGTCAGGGGAG